>ENA-UOWG01001751-UOWG01001751.1-activated-sludge-metagenome-genome-assembly--contig:-NODE-1751-length-20430-cov-6.603190_pt1 | contig 20430 bp, 16 predicted proteins | sample MGYA00238147_ERZ761563 | MGnify/ENA primary metagenome ERZ761563 (study PRJEB28884, sample SAMN05720216) | anaerobic digester metagenome | isolation source: active sludge of municipal... | reverse complement strand
ACCGTCAGGTTGTAGTAGTCCAGCCCGCGCACCAGGCGCGGGTTGATGCGGTAGGGCTGGCCGACCGCGTCGAGCACCGCGCGCACGGCGTCCAGGTGCTTCAGCGAGGCCTCGCCCAGGTGATCCATCAGCTTCGGCGCCGCTTCGACCAGCGGCTGCATCGCCGGGTTCTTGGTGTCGAGGATGCGCAGCGGGTTGGTGTGCAGCCGGCGCTGCGCATCGGCGTCGAGCCGATCGGCGTGCGCCTCGAAGTAGCGCACCAGCGCGTCGCGGTGCGCGCGCCGCTCGTCGGGCTGGCCCAGGCTGTTGAGCTCGAGGCGCACGTCGGCCAGACCCAGGTCGGCCCACAGTGCGCGCGCCATCAGGATGACCTCGGCGTCGACGTCCGGCCCCGCAAAACCGAGCGCCTCGACGCCGACCTGGTGGAACTGGCGGTAGCGCCCGCGCTGCGGCCGCTCGTGGCGGAACATCGGCCCGATGTAATACAGCCGCTTGCCGCCGTCGTACAGCGCCGAGTGCTCGACCACCGCACGCACCACGCCGGCGGTGCCTTCGGGCCGCAGGCTCAGGCGGTCGCCGTTCAGGCTGTCGGTGAAGGAGTACATCTCCTTCTCGACGATGTCGGTCACCTCGCCCAGGCTGCGCACGAACAGCGCGGTGGGCTCGACGATCGGCACGCGCACGCCCTGGTAGCCGTAGCGCCGCATCAGCGCGCGCACTTTGTCCTCGAACCACTCCCAGCGCGCCGATTCCGGCGGCAGGATGTCGTTCATGCCCTTGACGGCCTGGATGCGTTCAGCCATGCGATGGTCCGGGATCGTCATTCGCCGCACGGGCGCCGGCGCATCCGGGCGGCGCAGCCCCGCAGACGAGACCTGTGCTCACTCGACGCAAGCGTGCGGCACCGCGCCCTCGAGCGGCGCAGGCTGCCTGCCGAAGCGGCGCTCGATGTAGCCCTCGACGATGCGGTGGAATTCTTCGGCGATGCCGTCGCCGCGCAGCGTCATCGCCTTGGCGCCGTCGATGAACACCGGCGCGGCCGGCGCTTCGCCGGTGCCGGGCAGGCTGATGCCGATGTCGGCATGCTTGCTCTCGCCCGGGCCGTTGACGATGCAGCCCATCACCGCGACCTTCAGGTTCTCGACGCCGGGGTAGCGCTCGCGCCAGGCCGGCATCATCGCGCGCAGGTGGTCGTCGATGCGCTTGGCCAGCACCTGGAAGGTTTCGCTGGTGGTGCGGCCGCAGCCCGGGCAGGCGGTGACGCTGGGGTTGAAGCTGCGCAGCCCCAGCGATTGCAGGATCTCGAGCGCCACCACCACCTCCTGCGTGCGCGCTTCGCCCGGCTGCGGCGTCAGGCTCACGCGGATCGTGTCGCCGATGCCTTCTTGCAGCAGCACCGCCAGCGCCGCCGCCGACGCCACCGTGCCCTTGGTGCCCATGCCGGCCTCGGTCAGGCCCAGGTGCAGCGCGTAGTCGCAGCGCCGGTGCAGCTCGCGGTACACGGTGATCAGGTCCTGCACGCCGCTGACCTTGCAGCTGATCACGATGTTGTCGGGGTTCAGGCCGAGCGCGCGCGCATCGTCGGCCGAGCGCAGCGCCGACGCGACCAGCACCTCGTACATGACCGCCTTCGCGTCCCAGGGCTCGGGCCGCGCGGCGTTGGCATCCATCATCGACGCCAGCAGCTCCTGGTCGAGGCTGCCCCAGTTGACGCCGATGCGCACCACCTTGTCCAGCCGCGCCGCGACCTCGACCATCATCGCGAACTGGCGGTCGTGCTTGTCGCCCTTGCCGACGTTGCCCGGGTTGATCCGGTACTTCGACAGCGCCTGCGCACAGGCCGGATAGTCGGTCAGCAGGCGGTGGCCGTTGTAGTGGAAGTCGCCGATCAGCGGCACGACGACGCCCATGCGGTCGAGCTGCTCGCGCACGTACGGCACCGCTGCGGCCGCCTCGGGCGTGTTGACGGTGATGCGCACCAGTTCGGCGCCGGCCTGGGCCAGCTCCTTGACCTGGATCGCGGTGGCGACGGCGTCGACGGTGTCGGTGTTGGTCATCGCCTGCACGCGCACCGGCGCGTCGCCGCCGATCGTCAGCTCGCGCCCGGCCCAGCGCACGCGCGCCTGGCGCGTGCGGCGCGGCGGGATCACGGCGGCAGGGATCGGGCTGGCATGGAAGTCCATCGGGTCGAGCATCACTTCAGTTCCAGTCGCGCAATGTTGTCGCGCGTCGACGGCGCCAAGTCCACCGGCACGCCGCGCAGGCTGAGCTGCGTGCCGGCGGCGTTGCCGATCTTCAGCCGCAACGGCAGGCGGCCTTCCAGGCCGACGGCTTCGCCGGGCTGCAGCGTGCGCTGCAGCAGCACCGTGCCGCCGGCATCGACCACCTCGACCCACGAAGGCTCGGTCGCGCGCAGCACCGCCACCCCGGCCGCCGCAGCCTCGCCGGCCCCGGCTTCGGCCGGCGGCGCCGCATGCACCACCTCGACCGCCGGCGGTACGGCAACCGCGGCCGGCGCCGATGCCGCGTCCACGGCCGCTCCGGCCGCCGGTGCATCGGCCGCGGCCGGCATCGCCGTATCGGCTGCGCTCGGCGGGGCCGCCGCCGGCGCCGCGGTGCCGCGGCCGGCCGCAAGCCAGGCGGGCAGCGTCCAGTTCGACCACCAGCGCTCGGGCATTGCGATCACGGCCGCCGCCAGCATCACCAGCAGCCCCGCGGCCCACAGCAGCGGGCTGCGTCGCCACACCGACCGGTGCCCGTCACCGTGGCCGCCCGATTCGCGGAACGGCTGGTTCAGGCTGCCGCCGGCGCGCGCCAGCCCGGTGGTCGGCGCCTGCGGCAGCCGCTCCAGAACCGGCGCCGGATCGACCTTGAGCGTGCGGCACACGCTCAGCGCCAGCGTGCGCACGAAGGTCGCATCGAGCAGTTCGTCGTAGCGGTCGCCCTCGAGCGCCTCGAGCTTGCGCGGCGTGACCTTGATCGCCGCCGCCAGCGCCACGATGTGCAGGCCCTGGCGCTCGCGCGCCGCCCGCAGCAGCGCCCCGGCGCCGCCCGCAGCACCCGTGCCGGGCTCAGTCATCGAAACGCCCCTGGTCGTACTTCAGCGTCTCGGGCGACAGCGGATAGCGGCTGCGCAGCTGGCTGCCGAGGCCTTGCACCTGGGTGCGGTTGCCGAGCTTGTATTCGATCTTCAGGCCGAGCCACAGCGACTGCGCGTTGGCCTGATCGGGCCGCGCATTGATGCGGTCGACGTAGAACTGCGCCTTCTGGTACTGGCCGCGCCGGTACAGCACATCGGCCAGGTTGAACGCGGTGGCCGGGTTGGCCGGGTCGATCTGGTAGGAGCGCTGCAGCGACGCCTCGGCCTCGGGCAGCCTGCCGTCGCGCGCCTGGCAGGTGCCCATCGCGCGCAGCGCGAGCGCCGGCGTGCGGTAGCCGGGCTGCGCCAGCGCCGCCTGGAACTGCGCCTCGGCCGGGCCGTAGCGGCCGTTCTGGCACAGGAACCAGCCATAGGCCTGCAAGGTGTCGCCGTCGCTGGGGTCGAGCTCGAGCGCGCGCTGGAAGTCCTGCTCGGCGCGGCCGTTGTCGCCCATCGCCGCGTGGATCAGCCCGCGCAGCGAATAGGCCTTGGCGTAGTCGGGCTTGAATCCGAGCGCGCGGTTGGCTTCGGCGAGCGCCGTCTTCAGCTCGCCGCGGCTGAAGTACAGGCTCGCCAGCTCGAGCAGCGTGCCGGCCTGGCGCGCGCGCGACGCCGGGTCGGTGGCCGCCGGTTCCTCGGGCGGCAGCTGCTTGCCGTCGGGCGTCATCACCGTGCTGGTGCAGCCGGCCAGCAGCGCCAGCAGCAGTGCGCCGGCGGCGGCCCGCAGCGCGGCGGCGGCGCTCATCGCGAGCCTGCGGCCGGCGCCGCGTGGGCCGGCGCCGGCGGCAGCCGCCGGTGCACCTGCGTGCGGTCGCGCACCGCGCCGGCCAGCTGGCCGCAGGCGGCGGCGATGTCGTCGCCGCGCGTCCGGCGCACCGTGGTCACGATGCCGGCGTCGCGCAACTGCTGCGCGAAGGCCTGCACGCGCTCGGGCGGCGAGCGCTCGCAGCCCGATCCGGCGAAGGGGTTGAAGGGGATCAGGTTGATCTTGCAGCGCAGCCCGGGCCGGCCGCTGCCGCCGCGCACCAGGCGCAGCAGCTCGGCCGCATGCGCCGGCGTGTCGTTGACGTCGTGCAGCAGGCAGTACTCGAGCATGATGAAGTCGCGCGGCGACGCGTCGAGGTAGCGCCGGCAGGCGGCCAGCAACTCGTGCAGCGGATACTTGCGGTTCAGCGGCACCAGCCGGTCGCGCAGCGCGTCGTCGGGCGCATGCAGCGACACCGCCAGCGCCACCGGACAGTCCGTGCGCAGCCGGTCGATCATCGGCACCACGCCCGAGGTCGACACCGTGACGCGGCGCCGCGACAGCCCGTACGCATGGTCGTCGAGCATCAGCCGCAGCGCCGGCAGCAGCGCGCCGTAGTTCTGCAGCGGCTCGCCCATGCCCATCATCACCACGTTGCTGATCGCGCGCTCGCCCTCGGCCAGGCCGAGCAGGCCGCGCAGCCGCCGCTCGGCGAACCACAGCTGGCCGATGATCTCGGCGGTGTCGAGGTTGCGGCTGAAGCCCTGGCGGCCGGTGGCGCAGAAGCTGCAGCCGACCGCGCAGCCGGCCTGCGACGAGATGCACAGCGTGCCGCGGTCGTCCTCGGGGATGAACACCGTCTCGACCGCGTTGCCGCCGCCGACGTCGAACAGCCACTTGATGCAGCCGTCGTCGGCCACGCGCTCGGTCAGCAGCGGCGGTGCGGCGACGCTCGCCAGTGCCGGCAGGCGCTCGCGCCAGGCCGCCGCCAGGTCGGACATGCGCGCGAAATCGGCCTCGCCGCGCTGGTGGATCCAGCGCGCCAGCTGGCGCGCGCGGAAGGGCTTCTCGCCCAGCCCGGCGCACCAGGCCGCCAGGCCGTCGAGGTCGAGTCCGAGCAGATTGACCGGAGCCTGCATGACCCGCTGGCGCCGCGCCTTCAGCGGCCGTGGATCGCCATGCCGGGGAAGAAGTACGCCACTTCGACCGCGGCGGTCTCGGGCGCGTCGGAGCCATGCACCGCGTTGGCGTCGATGCTGTCGGCGAAGTCGGCGCGGATCGTGCCCTTCTCGGCCTTCTTCGGGTCGGTGGCGCCCATCAGCTCGCGGTTGCGCGCGATCGCGTTCTCGCCCTGCAGCACCTGGATCATCACCGGCCCCGAGGTCATGAAGGCGACCAGGTCGTTGAAGAAGGGGCGCTCGCGGTGCACCGCGTAGAAGGCCTCGGCCTCGGCGCGCGACAGCTGCGCCATCTTGGCCGCCACGATCTTCAAGCCGCCGGCTTCGAAGCGGGCATAGATCTGGCCGATCACGTTCTTGGCCACGGCATCGGGCTTGATGATCGACAGGGTTCGTTCGACGGACATGAAAATCTCTCCTGAATCAAGAACTTGGCAAAACCTGAAATTCTAGCTGCGGGCCTGCTGCGCGCTTCAGCGGCTGCGGCCGCCGCGCCCGGGCTTGCCGCGTCCGCCACGGCCGGGCGCGCCGGCCTTGCGCCGCAGCGCGTCGGCGCCGATGTAGCCGACCGCGGTCTGCATCGGGTCGGGCTGGCGGCCCTGGCCCTGGCCCTGCGCACCGCCGCGCTTGTGGCCGGGGCCGCGCGCGCCCAGCGGGCCGGGCTTTTGCAGCTGGCGCTTGTCGTAGGTCTGCTGCAGCGGGTTGGGGATCGGGCCGTCGTCGCCGTACTCGCGCTTCGGGCTGCGCGCCTGCTGGATGTGGCGCCGGTCGTAGGTCTGCTGCAACGGGTTGGGGATCGGGCCGTCGTCGCCGTATTCGCGCTTCGGGCTGCGCGCCTGCTGGATCTGGCGGCGGTCGAAGGTCTGCTGCAGCGGGTTGGGGATCGGGCCGATGTGCTCGGGTGCGTCGATCGCGTCGTCGCCTTCGAAGGCTGCGTTCGCGTCGGGCCGTCCGAAGCCGGTGTCGCGCCAGCGCTCGGCGCGGCCGGGCCGGGCAGCGCGGCCGCCCAGCGGATCGCGCGGCTGGCGCGGCTGGCGCGGCTCGCGCGGCTCCTGGGGGGCGCGGCCTTCGCGCCGGTCGCGGCGCCGGCCGCGCGCGGCGTCGCCGTCGCCGCCCGGCGGGCCGGGTTGGCGCGGCGGCCGGGCGATCTGGCGCAGTGCCTGCACGTCGGCGTCGTCCAGGTCGACCCACACGCCGCGGCGCAGCCCGCGCGGCAGCACCACGCAGCCGTAGCGCACGCGGATCAGGCGGCTGACCGCGTGGCCCACCGCCTCGAACAGGCGGCGCACCTCGCGGTTGCGGCCTTCCGTGATCACCACCCGGTACCAGCGGTTGGCGCCCTCGCCGCCCGCGTCTTCCAGGCTCTTGAACGCGCAGGGCTGGCCGTCGATCTCCACGCCCTGCAGCAGCCGCTCGCGCTGCGCGTCGTCGAGCGGCCCGAGGACGCGCACCGCGTACTCGCGCTCGACGCCGAAGCGCGGATGCATCAGCTGGTTGGCCAGTTCGCCGGAATTGGTGAACAACAGCAGGCCTTCGGTGTTGAGGTCGAGCCGGCCCACCGACTGCCACTTGCCCTGCGGCAGCCGCGGCAGGCGCCGGAACACGGTCGGGCGGTGCTGCGGATCGTCGTGCGTGACCACCTCGCCGGCCGGCTTGTGATAGGCCAGCACCCTCGGCGGCGGCGGCACGATGCGCACCTTGACCGGCTTGCCGTCGATGCGCAGCTGGTCGCCGAAGCAGATGCGCTGGCCCACATGCGCCGGCTGGCCGTTGACCGTGATCCGGCCCTCGACCACCAGTTGCTCCATGTCGCGGCGCGAGCCGATGCCGGCCTGCGCCAGCACCTTGTGCAGCTTCGGCGCTTCGGGGTCGGGCAGCAGCACGCGCTTCTCGGGCTCGACCGCCTCCTCGGGTGCGGCCGGTTCGGCGTCGAAGGCGCCCGAGACCACCTGCGCCAGCACGTCGCCTACCGGCTGCTGCGGCAGGTGCAGGCGCACGCCTGCGCCGGGGTTGGCCGCAGCACCGCCGCTGCCGCCCCTGCCTTCTTTGCTGCCGTCCTTGCTGCCGTCCTTGCTGCCGTCGTTTGTGCCGTCGCCGCCGGCGCCGGCCTCGGCCCCGCGGCGCCCGCGCCGGCGGTTGCGACCGCGGCGCGGCCGATCGCCACGGGCCGCACCGGCCGCGCCCGGCGCATCGGCCGTTTCGGCCGTTTCGGCCTGAGCAGCCGGCGCTTCGGGAGCGCCATCAGGCCGCGCGGCCTGCGTCTGCGCGTTGGCGAAAGCGCCAGTCTGCGCCTCGGCCGGCGCACCGCCGCCGCGCGCTTGGGCTGCCGCATCGCTTGGCGCTGCCTCGGCCTGCGCAGCGGCTTCGGGATCCGGTGCAGCAGCGCGCGGCGGCCGCCGCCGGCGCTTGGGCGCGGCTGGCGGCGTGTCGTCGGCCGGGGCTGCTTCAACCGGCTGCGCCGGTACTTCGATATCGGTGGGGTTCATGCTTGTCGCTCGAAAGTGGCAGCGCCGGGCAACGGTTCGGGTTCAGGATCGGGGTCGGGATCGGGATCGGGGTCGGATTCGAGTTCCGGTTCGGATTCGGGGCCGGCGGGGCCCGCGGCCTCGACAGCGTCGCCGCCCGCGAGGGCCAAGGCCGCTGCACGACCCAGGGCATCCGGTGCGGCCTCAGCATCGGCACGTGCTTCGGCGCCGGCTTCGAAACGCGCTTCGGCGGCCGGCTCGACATCGCCCGCGGCCAGGGTGTCGATGGCGGTCTCGGCCACAGCCGCGCCATCGGCGGCGATCGTGCCGGCTGCGCCGTCGGCAGGTTCGACCGGCGCCGCCGCTTGCGCCGCAGTGCCACCCGCCGCCGCACCGGCCTCGAGCAGCGACGCCTGCAACACCGCGGCATCGGCGCCGGCTTCGCCCAGCGCCAGTGCCGGCAACTGGTCCAGCGACTGCAGCCCGAGGTCGTCCAGAAACTGCCGCGTGGTTGCATACAGCGCCGGCCGGCCGACGGATTCGCGGTGGCCGATGGCCTCGATCCAGCCGCGATCCTCGAGCGCCTTGACGATCGCCGTGGTCACGGCGACGCCGCGGATGTCCTCGATGTCGCCGCGCGTCACCGGCTGCCGGTAGGCGATGATCGCCAGCGTCTCCAGCGCCGCGCGCGAGTAGCGCGCCGGCTTCTCCGGATGCAGCCGGTCGAGGAATTCGCGCATCTCGGGCCGGCTCTGGAAGCGCCAGCCGCTGGCCAGCGCCACCAGTTCGCAGCCGCGGTCCTGCCAGTCCGATGCGATTGCGTCGAGCAGGCCGCGCACCGCGTCCGGCTCGAGCTGGTCGTCGAACAGGTTCAGCAGGTCGCGCAACGGCAGCGGCGCCGGCGCGCAGATCAGCGCCGTCTCGAGGATGCGCTTGGCCTCCTGGGTATTCATCGTGAGCGTGCGTTGCGGTTGTGCCGGCCCCGCTGCGGGGTCGCGGCTCGGGTTTGCCGCCTGCCGGCGCCGAGCGGCGGCGGCGCGCTGCGGCCTGCGGGCACTGGATGGGTTGCTCGGGGCCTCGTCCGGCGCCGTGGGTCGGCGTTCGCGGCGCAGGCAATGACTCGGGATACGGGCCATCGGGTGCCGGCTCGGGATCGACCACCCCGGCGGCAACTGCTTGGCGCGCATTGTAGCGCCGGCCTGGATCGCCCGGTGCGGGCTGCGTGGCCCGCCCACGCCGGCTCCGGCCGGCGCGCCGGATCAGGCGCCGGCCATCACCTGCGCCCAGGCGGCCGCGAAGTCGGGGGGCGGCGCGGCCTCGAAGGCCAGCGGCGCACCGTCGGCCGGATGGCGCAGCGCCAGCGCGAAGGCGTGCAGCGCCTGCCGCTGCATGCCGAGCGCGGGTGTGCCGCCGTACAGCCGGTCGGCCAGCAGCGGGTGGCCGAGGTGCGCCAGGTGCACGCGGATCTGGTGCGTGCGGCCGGTGTGCAGCGTGCACTCCAGCGCGCTGACGCCCGCGCGCACCCGCAGGCAGCGCACATCGGTGCGTGCCGGCTTGCCGCCGGCGCGCACCGCCATGCGCAGCCTGGACGCCGGGTCGCGGCCGATCGGTGCGTCGACCGCCTGCTCGGCCGGCGCCACCGCGCCGTGGGCCAGTGCGCGGTAGCGCCGCTGCACCTCGCGCGCGGCGATCGCGCGCACCAGCGCCGTGACCGCCGCCGGCGTCTTGCCCACGACCATCAGGCCGGAGGTGTCCTTGTCGAGCCGGTGCACGATGCCGGCGCGCGGCAGCGCCGCGGCGCCGGCATGGTGCGCGAGCAGCCCGTTGAGCAGCGTGCCCGACCAGTTGCCCGCGGCCGGGTGCACCACCAGAGCGGCGGGCTTGTCGAGCACCAGCAGGTGCTCGTCTTCGTGGACGATCGCCAGCGCCATCGGCTGCGGCGTGAAGGCCCGGCTCTCGGCGGTCGGCACCAGTTCGAGTTCGACCTGCTGGCCGGCGCGCAGGCGGCGCGCGGGCACAGTGCAGGCCTGGCCGTCGACGCGCACATGGCCGTCGCGCACCAGCGTCTGCAGCCAGCTGCGCGAGAACTCCGGCGCCAGCGCGACCAGAAGCTTGTCCAGCCGCCCGCCGTGCGCGGCGGCATCGACGGCGATGCTGCGCCGCTCGCTGCCCGCAGCGCCGGCTTCGTCGGCCGCAGGCGCCTCGGCGTCACCCCCGTCGGCGGCGGCCGCGCCGGCCTCGGCTGGTGCTTTCCTATACTTCGGCACCTTCGCATTGTGCGGCGCCCGCCACGGGCACCGTCCGGCCCGACCGCCCCATGACTGCCACCGTCTCCCGGCCCGCCGGCCGCACCGCCGCGATCCGCGTGCTGGCACTGGCCTGCGCGCTGGCTGCCGCCGCCTGCAGCAGCAACAAGACCGAAGCGCTGAACCCGAACGCTTCAGCCGAGCGCCTGTACAGCGACGCCAAGGCGGAAATGAACGCCGGCAACTGGGAGCAGGCGATCAAGACGCTGGAGCGGGTCGAGGGCCGCGGCGCGGGCACGCTGCTGGCGCAGCAGGCGCTGCTCGACACGGCCTACGCGCAATGGCGCAGCGGCGAGCGCGCACAGGCGCTCGCGTCGGTCGAGCGCTTCATCAAGCTGAACCCGTCGAGCCCGGCGCTGGACTATGCGCTGTACCTGCGCGGCGTGATCAACTTCAACGACGACATCGGCGTGATGGGCACGCTGGCCGGGCAGGACCTGTCCGAGCGCGACCAGAAGGCCTCGCGCGATGCGCACCAGGCCTTCAAGCAGCTGGTCGAGCAGTTCCCGGATTCGCAGTACGCGGCCGACGCGCGCATCCGCATGGACTACATCGTCAACTCGCTCGCCTCGTACGAGGTGCACGTGGCGCGCTACTACTTCCTGCGCGGCGCCTATGTCGCCGCGGTCAACCGCGCGCAGCAGGCGGTGGTCGATTTCCAGGGCGCACCCGCCACCGAGGAGGCGCTGTTCATCATGGTGCAGGGCTACGACCGCCTGGGCCTGGACACGCTGCGCGACGACGCCGACCGCGTGTTCCAGAAGTCCTTCCCGAACAGCAAGCTGCCGCAGACCGGCATCCGCAAGACTTCCAAGGCCTGGTGGCACGTCTGGAACTGAAGCCGGGGCCCCGGACGCTGCGGCCCGATCAGTGCGCAGCGGCGAGCTCGGCCAGCCAGTCCAGCGCCTGCTCCTGCGTCGCCAGTTCGGCCATCGGCGGCAGCGCCGCCCGCAGCCGCGCGCCGTAGCCCATGCGACGCAGCCGCGGGTCGCACACCACCAGCAGCCCGCGGTCGTGCTCGCTGCGGATCAGCCGGCCGGCACCCTGCTTCAGCGAGACCGCGGCTTCGGCGACGAAGTACTCGTCGAAGGGCCGGCCGCCGCGGGCCTCGATGCGGCGCACGCGCGCCTCGACCAACGGGTCGTTGGGCGGCGGAAACGGCAGCTTGTCGATGAGCACGCATTGCAGCGCGTCGCCGGGCACGTCGATGCCCTCCCAGAAGCTCTGCGAGCCGACGAGCACGCTGCCGCGGCCGCTGCGGAAGCGCTCGAGCAGCATCCGCCGCGGCTGGCTGCCCTGCACCAGCACGTCGATCGGTGCGGCGCCGGGCGCGCCGCCGAGATCCGACTCGTCGAGTGCGCTGCGCAGCGCCTGCGCGATCAGCGGCAGCACGCGCAGCGTGGTCGTCAGCACGAAGGTGCGGCCGCCGAGCGCGCGCGCGCAGCGGGCGGCGAGCGCGCCCACCGCCGCCGGATGTGCCGGGTCGTTGGGCAGCGCGAACGGCAACGGCACCCACAGCCGCGCATGCGCCGCATAGTCGAAGGGGCTGCCCACGCGCAGCGTGGCCGCGTCCTCCAGGCCGGCGGCGCCGGTGAACCAGCTCAGGCGCTCGTCGTCGCCGAGCGTGGCCGAGGTGAAGATCCACGCCTTGGGTGCGCGCCGCCGCTGCTCGCTCAGCATGTCGGCGATGTCCAGGTCGGATTCGACCAGCCGGGCCTGCTGCGCCGTCAGGTCGATCCAGCGCACGCAGCCTTCAGGCACCGCAGCGGCGAAACCCTGCGCCAATGCCTGCAGCGCCTGGGCACGATCGTGCAGGCGCTCGAAGTCCGGCGCCGCGGCGCGCAGCTCGGCCAGATCGGCGGCCGCGGCCGCTGCGGCTTCGGCCAGCGACTGCAGCGCCGCGTCGAAGCCGGCATCGCCGGCGCGCTCGCGCCAGCGCAGCTTCAGCGTGCCGCGCAACTCGCGCAGCGGCCCCGCGCAGGCCAGCCGCAGGCGGCGCGCCGCGGTATCGAGCAGCGCCGCAGCGCCCGGCCAGTCGCGCAGGCCGCGCGCCTGCTGCAGCCCGGCGGCGAGCAGGTCGCGCGCGAAGTCGATCACCTGCGCGCTGCCGAGCACCCGGCCGAGGAACTGCACGCCGGTCTCGACCAGTTGGTGCGCTTCGTCGAAGACGGCCGCGTCGACCGTGGGCAGCAGCTCGGCCACGCCGCTGTCGCGCAGCGCGAGGTCGGCGAAGAACAGGTGGTGGTTGACCACCACCAGGTCGGCAGCCATGGCCTCGCGCCGCGCGCGATTCACGTGACAGGCGGTCCACTGCGGGCAGTCGCTGCCGAGGCAGTTGTCGCGCGTGGAGCTCACCAGCGCCAGCAGCGGCGAGCGCTCGTCCAGGCCGTCCATCTCGGCCAGGTCGCCGCTGCGGGTGCGCCGCGCCCACTGCTCGATGCGCGCCAGCTGGCGCACCGCGTGGCGGTCGGGCAGCGTCGCGTGGCTGCGCGCCTGCTCGAGCCGGTGCAGGCACAGGTAGCTGGAGCGCCCCTTCAGCAGCGCGCGGCGCAGCGGCAGCCCGAGCGCCTCACACAGCCACGGCAGGTCGCGCAGGTACAGCTGGTCCTGCAGGGCCTTGGTCGCGGTGCTGACCAGCGTGCGCCGGCCCGACAACAGCAGCGGCACCAGGTAGGCGAAGGTCTTGCCGACGCCGGTGCCCGCCTCGGCCACCAGGCTCGTGCGCTGGTCGACCGCGGCCGCCACCTGCAGCGCGAGCTGCAACTGCGCGTCGCGTTGCGCCAGCGTCGGATCGTGGCGGGCGAGCGCGCCGTCGCCGGCAAATGCGGCGGCAACCCGTTCGGCCAGGCTTTCGGGATCGGTGCCGGTCGAGGAGGCGCCGGGTGGCCCCGAGCCGTCCGGCCCCCCGCCGGCGGCGGGCCGGCCGCCGCCCGGTCCGGGGGGGCGCTTCAAGCCGGCGCCGGCGGCTCGAGCTCGCCCTCGATGCGCGCGATCCGGTCGCGCAACGCCAGCCGACGCTTCTTCAGCCGGCGCAACGCCAGGTCGTCGTGCGGCGAGGCGGCGGCGATGCGGTCGATCATGTCGTCGAGATCCGCATGCTCCATCCGCAACTCGATCAGCTGGCGCTGCAACGAGTGCAAGTTGTCATCAATTCTGGGGCTGTCGCTCACGAGCGCGAGTTTATAGTCGCCGCCGTGATTGCACCAGCGCCCGGTTATCGCATCAGTGCCGCCACCGGCCTGCACCGCGGCGACCGCGCCTACCAGCAGGATCAGGTCGAACTGCTGCTGCATCCGCGCGTGAAGGGCTGTGCGCTCGCGGTGATCGCCGACGGCATGGGCGGCAAGAGCGGCGGCCGCAAGGCGGCCGACCAGGTGATGCTGACCGCGCAGCAGACCTTCGAGCGCTACGCGCCCGGCCGCGACGATGCGCAGGACACGCTGCGCCAGATGGTGACCGAAGCGCACCTGATGATCCGCCTGACCGCGATCACCGCCGAGGAAGAGCCGCACAGCACGCTGGCCGCCTTCTTGCTCAACCCGGCGCGCGAGGTGGCGATCGCCCATGCCGGCGATTCGCGCATCTACCACTTCCGCGGGCCGCAGCTTCTCTCCCGCACGCTGGACCACAGCTTCGTGCAGCGGTTGATCGACGAAGGCCGGTTGACCGAGGAAGAGGCGCTGACCCACCCGCAGGGCAACCTGCTGACCGGCTGCCTGGGCACGCAGCAGGATCCGCCGATCACGCTGGCCACGATCGAGCGCCTGGAGGTCGGCGACGCGCTGCTGGCCTGCAGCGACGGCCTGTGGCACTACTTCACGCCCAGGGAACTGGGCGCGATCATCGACGGCCTGCCGCCGCGCGATGCCAGCGAGATGCTCGTCAACAAGGCGCGCCAGCGCGCCCGCGGCGGCGGCGACAACCTGTCGCTGGTGATCCTGCGGCTCGAGCCGCTGGGCTGACGGCGCCGGGATCGGCGCACGGCCGCAGCCCGCGTTGCCCCGCCGCCTGCGGGCCTGGCCGCTCAGCCGCCCGACGCTGAGGCCGGGGCCAGAGGCCGATCCGGGGCTGGGACGGAAGCCGATTGCGGGATGGACGCCGGCAGCGGCAGCGGCGCCGCCGGCTTGCGGCCTTTGGCCGCTGCCTCGGCATTGCGCTGCTCCACCGCCTCGCGGTGCGCCTGTGCATCGCTCGCGCGCTTGCGCTGCGCGGCCGCGCGTTCGGCCGCCTGGGCCTCGCGTTCGGCCTGGCGCTGCGCCGGCGAAGGCTTCGCGGGCGCGGACGCCGCGCCGTCACCACGCCGCCGGCCCGCCGTCGGCGCCGCTGCGGCCGGCGCCGGTGCGGAAGCCGCTGGCGCCGGCCCACGGCCCACGGCCGGCGGCGATCGAGGCGCAGCCGACGCGGCGGCCGCCGCCGCCGCGCGCGCATCGGCCGCGCGCTGCTTGTCCTGCAGCCGCTGCTGTTGCGCGGCCGCCTGTTCACGGCGCTGCCGCTCGTCGAGCGCGATCTCGCGCTCGCGCAGCGTCGCCAGTGCGGCGCGGCGCTGCTCCTGCGCATCGCGCAGGCAGCCGCTGACGACGAAGCGCTGCCGGCACTCGATCTCGGCCGCGCGGTGGCGCTGCTCGATCGCCGCACGCTCGGCGCGCAGCGCCTCGCGCTCGTCGCCGGCGGCCGACTGCGCCGCCACGCTGCAGGCCGCGGCCAGCAGCGCGATGACGGCGGCACCGATCGCGGCGCGCGCGCTGCGGCTCACGTCAACGTGGTGTCGACCGCGCGCCGCGCCAGCGCCAGGTAGCGCGCGCTGCCCATTTCGCGCAGCCTCGACACGGTGCGCGGGAACTCGTGCGCCAGCGGCCCTTCGGTGTAGAGCTGCTCGGGCGGCACTGCGGCCGACAGGATCAGCTTGACCTGGCGGTCGTAGAGCACGTCGACCAGCCAGGTGAAGCGCCGCGCCTCGGCCGCGAGCCGCGGCGGCATCGCCGGCACGCCCGACAGCAGCACGGTGTGAAAGCGCGTCGCGATCTCGAGATAGTCGTTCTGCGAGCGCGGGCCGCCGCACAGCTGCGCGAAGTCGAACCACACGACGCCGCCGGCGCGCCGGCGCGCGTGGATCTCGCGCTGCTCGATGTGCAGCACCGGATCTTCGTCGGCGGTGTCGGCGAGCTGCCCGAAGGCCGTCGCCAGCGCAGCCTCGGCAGCGGCGTCGGCCGGGGTGTGGTAGGTCTGCAGGTTCTCGAGCGCGAACTGGCGGTAGTCGGTGCCGGCATCGACGTTGACCACTTCGAGATGCTGCTGCAGCAGCGCGATCGCCGGCAGGATGCGGTCGCGGTGCAGCCCGTTCGGGTACAGCCCTTCGGGGTGGAAGTTCGAGGTGGTCACGATGCTGACCCGGTTGGCGAACATCGCCTCGAGCAGCCGGTGCAGGATCATCGCGTCGGTGACGTCGGCGATGTGGAACTCGTCGAAGCAGATCAGCCGGAAGCGCCGCGCGATGCGCCGGCCGAGCTCGTCGAGCGGGTCAGCGGTGCCGCGCAGCTCCTGCAGCTCGCGGTGCACCTCGCGCATGAATTCGTGGAAGTGCAGCCGCGTCTTGCGCTTCAGCGGCACCGAGCGGAAAAAGCAGTCCATCAGGAAGCTCTTGCCGCGGCCGACGCCGCCCCACATGTACACGCCACGCGGGATCGGCGGGTGGCGCAGCATCTTCGCGAGCGCGTTGCCGCGCCGCTTCAGGTAGCCGATCCACTCGTTCTCGCAGCGCTCGAGCGCGTCGATCGCGCGCAGTTGCGCCGGGTCGGCGTCGTAGCCGCGCTCGGCGAGCGTGCGCCGGTACAGCTCGCGAACGCCCATCGTGCCGACGGTGCGTTCAGAAGTTCAGCGTGCGCTTGTCCACCGCCAGCGCGGCTTCCTTCGTCGCCTCGCTCAAGGAGGGGTGCGCGTGGCAGATGCGCGCCAGGTCTTCGCTGCTGGCCTTGAACTCCATCGCGACCACGCCTTCGGCGATCAGCTCGCTGGCCATCGGCCCGACGATGTGCATGCCGAGGATCTCGTCGGTCGCCGCGTCGGCCAGGATCTTGACGAAGCCGGTGGTGTCGCCGAGCGCGCGCGCGCGGCCGTTGGCCAGGAACGGGAAACTGCCGGCGCGGTAGGCGCGGCCTGCGGCCTTGAGCTGCTGTTCGGTCTGGCCGACCCAGGCGATCTCGGGGCTGGTGTAGATCACCCACGGGATGGTGTTGAAGTTCACGTGCCCGTGCTGGCCGGCGATGCGCTCGGCCACCGCGACGCCTTCTTCCTCGGCCTTGTGCGCGAGCATCGGCCCGCGCACCACGTCGCCCACCGCCCAGATGCCGGGCACGCTGGTGCGGCAGTCGTCGTCGACGACGACCGCGCCGCGATCGTCGAGCTTCAGGCCCACGGCCTGGGCTTCCAGCCCGGCGGTGTTGGGCACGCGCCCGATCGACACGATCAACTGGTCGACTTCGAGCGTGTGCGCGCCGCCCTTGGCGTCGGTGTAGGGCACGCTCACGCCCTTCTTGCCGGCCTTGACCTCGCCGACCTTGACGCCGAGCTCGATCTTCAGCCCCTGCTTGGCGAAGGCCTTCCACGCCTCTTTCGCGACCTGCTCGTCGGCGGCGCCCAGGAAGTCGGGCAGCGCCTCGAGGACCGTGACCTCGGCGCCGAGCCGGCGCCACACCGAGCCCATCTCGAGGCCGATCACGCCGCTGCCGATCACGCCGAGCTTCTTCGGCACCGCGCCGATGCGCAGCGCGCCGTCGTTGCTGAGCACGCGCGCCTCGTCGAAGGGCAGCCCGGGCAGCGCACGCGCGGTCGAGCCGGTGGCGACGATCACCTGCCGGGCCGTGAGCGTGGCTTCGGCGGCGCCGGCGACCTTGACGTCGAAGCCGCCCTCGACCGCCTTGACGAAGGAGCCGCGGCCGTGAAAGAAGGCGACCTTGTTCTTCTTCAGCAGGTACAGGATGCCGTCGTTGTTCTGCTTCACGACCGCATCCTTGCGCGCGACCATCTTGGCCACGTCGATGCTCAGATCCTTCAGGCCGATGCCGTGCTCGGCGAAGTGCCGGGCCGCGTGCTCGTAGTGCTCGCTGCTTTGCAGCAGCGCCTTGCTCGGGATGCAGCCGACGTTGGTGCAGGTGCCGCCCGGCGCCGGGCCGCCGGCGGCGTTCTTCCACTCGTCGATGCAGGCGGTGTTCAGGCCGAGCTGCGCGCAGCGGATCGCGGCGATGTAGCCGCCGGGGCCGCCGCCGATGACGACGACATCGAAGTTCTGGTGGGCCATGGTGTTCAGCAGAAGTAGGGGTTCATTCCTCGGGCACGAAGATCCACAGCAGCAGATAGATCACGAGCCCGGTGCCGCCGAAGACGAACAGCACCGCGACCAGCAGCCGCCAGATCCACGATTCGACGCCGGTGGCGCGGCCCAGGCCGCCGCACACGCCGCCGAGCCAGCGGTCGTCGCGGCTGCGGCGCAGCCGCTTGACGACCGCCGCCGCCTGGTCGACGGCCGGCGGCGGCTCGAGCAGCCGCGCCTTCGCGCGCTGGAACTCGTCGTCGCTGAGCGTGCCGCGATCGCGCAGCTGCTCGAGGCGGGCGAGTTCGTCGACGAAGCTCATCGCGCGGCTGCCGCTGCCGGTGCTCAGATGTCGAACAGCAGCCGCGCCGGGTCCTCGAGCGCTTCCTTCATCGCGACCAGGCCGAGCACCGCCTCGCGGCCGTCGATGATGCGGTGGTCGTAGCTCATCGCCAGGTAGTTCATCGGCCGCACCACGACCTGGCCGTTCTCGACCACGGCGCGGTCCTTGGTGGCGTGCACGCCGAGGATCGCGCTCTGCGGCGGGTTGATGATCGGCGTGGACAGCATCGAGCCGAACACGCCGCCGTTGCTGATCGAGAAGGTGCCGCCGGAAAGCTCGTCGATCGACAGCTTGCCGTCGCGCGCCTTGACCCCGTACTCGGCGATCTTCTTCTCGATGTCGGCGAAGCTCATCTGGTCGGCGTCGCGCAGGATCGGCACCACCAGCCCGCGCGGGCTGCCCACCGCGATGCCGATGTCGAAGTAGCCGTGGTAGACGATGTCGGTGCCGTCGACGCTGGCGTTGATCACCGGGTACTTCTTCAGCGCCGCGACCGCGGCCTTGACGAAGAAGCTCATGAAGCCGATCTTGACGCCGTGCTCCTTCTCGAAGCGGTCCTGGAAGCGCTTGCGCATCTCCATCACCGGCGCCATGTTGACTTCGTTGAAGGTGGTCAGGATCGCGTTGGTCGCCTGGCTTTGCAGCAGCCGCTCGGCCACGCGCGCGCGCAGCCGGCTCATCGGCACGCGCTGCTCGGGGCGGTCGCCCAGGTTCAGGCTCAGCGGCGCCGCCACCGCCGGCAGCGGCCTGGCCGCAGCGGCCGGCGCGGGCTTGGGTGCGGCCGGCGCGGGCGCCGCGGCGCCCGCGGCCAGCACGTCGCCCTTGGTCACGCGGCCGTCGCGGCCGGTGCCGGCGACCTCGGCCGCGGCCTGCCCGCGTTCGGCCAACAGCTTGGCCGCGGCCGGCATCGCGACATCGGCCTTGGCGCCGCCCTTCGCGGCCGCCGGGGCTGCCGGTGCCGCCGGCGCCGCAGCCGCCGCCGGCGCGGCCGCAGCGACCTTGCCTTCTGTGTCAATGCGCGCGATCAGCTGCTCGGCGACCACCGTGGCGCCGTCGGCCACCACGTGCTCGGCGAGCACGCCGGAGGCCGGCGCCGGCACCTCGAGCACGACTTTGTCGGTCTCGATCTCGATCAGGATCTCGTCCATCTCGACCGCCTCGCCGGGCTGCTTCTTCCATTGCAGCAGCGTGGCCTCGGCCACCGACTCCGACAGTTGCGGAACCTTCACGTCAACGATTGCCATGGTTGTCTCTCGCTAGGGTGGGTGCGTCGATGACGGCCGGGCGCTCGCGGCGCCCGCGCAGCCGGCGCCCCGCGCCGATGAGGCCCGGCCCACCGGGCCGGCCCCATCCGCGGGCCGTCATCCGTCGTTCGTCATTTCGTGAACACGAAGCCCTTGAGCTTGCCGAAGGCCTGGTCGAGCAGGGCCTTCTGCTGCTCCTGGTGCAGGTGTGCGTAGCCGACCGCCGGCGATGCCGACGCGCTGCGCCCGGCGTAGCCGAGCTTCTGGCCGTCCTGCATGTTCTCGTGCACGTAGTGCTGCACGAAGAACCAGGGGCCCTGGTTCTGCGGTTCGTCCTGGCACCACACGACCTCGGTCGCGTTCGGGAAGCGCTTCAGTTCGGCGGCGAAGGCCTTGTGCGGGAACGGGTACAACTGCTCGACGCGCAGGATCGCCACGTCCCAGGCCTTCTTCTCGTCGCGCCGGCGGATCAGGTCGTAGGCGACCTTGCCCGAGCAGGCGATCACCCGCTTGACCTTGTCGGCATCGACTTCGGTGCGGCTCGGCCCGATCACGGTGCGGAACTCGCCCTTCGTGAACTCGGCCAGCGGCGAGGTCGCGTCCTTCGCGCGCAGCAGGCTCTTGGGCGTGAAGATCACCAGCGGCTTGCGGAACTGGCGCACCATCTGGCGGCGCAGCAGGTGGAAGATCTGGCTGGCGCTGGTGGGCTGGCAGATCTGCATGTTGTTGTCGGCCGCCAGCTGCATGAAGCGCTCGATGCGCGCCGAGCTGTGCTCGGGGCCCTGGCCCTCGTAGCCGTGCGGCAGCATCAGCGTCAGGCCGTTGACCCGGCCCCACTTGACCTCGCCCGACGCGATGAACTGGTCGATCACCACCTGCGCGCCGTTGGCGAAGTCGCCGAACTGCGCCTCCCAGATGACCAGCGTGTTCGGGTCGGCCGACGCGTAGCCGTACTCGAAGCCGAGCACCGCCTCTTCCGACAGGATCGAGTCGATCACGACGAAAGGCGCCTGGCTGTCGGCCACGTTCTGCAGCGGGATGTAGGTGCCGGTGTCCCACTTCTCGCGGTTCTGGTCGTGCAGCACCGCGTGGCGGTGCACGAAGGTGCCGCGGCCGCAGTCCTCGCCCGACAGCCGCACCCCGTAGCCGCTGGCCACCAGCGACGCGAAGGCCAGGTGCTCGCCCATGCCCCAGTCGACGTTGACCTCGCCGCGGCCCATCGCCGCGCGGTCGGCCAGCACCTTCTCGACCAGCATGTGCGCCTTGAATTCCTTGGGCAGCGTGGTGATGCGCTCGGCCAGGCGCTTGATCTCGGCCAGCGGCAGCGCGGTGTCGGCCGCGTCGGTCCACTTGCGGTTCAGGAACGGCGCCCAATCGACGGCGTACTTGCTCTTGAAGTTGGTCAGCACCGGGTCGGCGGTGTGGCGGCCTTCGTCGAGCGCGGCGCGCAGCTCCTTGACCATCTTGTCGGGGCCGTCGGCCGGCAGCAGCCCTTGCGCCACCAGCCGCTCGCCGTACAGCTTGCGCGTGCCCGGGTGCGCCGCGATCTTCTTGTACATCAGCGGCTGGGTCAGGCTCGGGGTGTCCTGCTCGTTGTGGCCGAGCTTGCGGAAGCAGACGATGTCGACGACCACGTCCTTCTTGAACTCCAGCCGGTATTCCATGGCCAGCCGCGTCACCAGCGCTACCGCCTCGGGATCGTCG
>ENA-UOWG01001740-UOWG01001740.1-activated-sludge-metagenome-genome-assembly--contig:-NODE-1740-length-20552-cov-7.770454_pt1 | contig 20552 bp, 11 predicted proteins | sample MGYA00238147_ERZ761563 | MGnify/ENA primary metagenome ERZ761563 (study PRJEB28884, sample SAMN05720216) | anaerobic digester metagenome | isolation source: active sludge of municipal... | reverse complement strand
GGAATACATACAGGATTACGTTTACGGTCTGCACTCCATCGCCGAAGGCGGAAAGCTGAAGGACGATTTCCGGGTGACTGTATGGGGACGTTTTGCAAGGAAGGTGTGGCTCGATGAGCTCCCGATGATTGTAAATATACTCAAGGGCGACATTAAACTTTTCGGCGTGAGGCCGCTGTCAAATCATTACTTTAACCTCTACGAGGATGAGATCCGTGACCGCCGCATAAGGTACAAGCCGGGGCTGCTGCCGCCGTACTATGCCGATCTGCCCACAGGCCTGGAGGCCATTCAGCACTCGGAGCTTAAGTACTTTGACTCATGGGATCAAAACCCGCTGGGCACGGATATCCGTTACTTCGCCCGCAGCATCTACAATATTTTCTTCAGGAACGCAAGGTCGGCGTAAAAAGTCTTGCGGTCAGCCGGTCTTGCAGTCTTGCGGTCTTGCGGTCGGGTTATCATGATATGACTGCAGGACTGCACGACAGCACGACTGCATGACTATTTCTGTTTCAGCTTCGCCTCCATGCATAGTGTGGCATGGGGTACAGCGCGGAGACGCTCCTTGCTGATAAGCTGGCCTGTCTCACGGCAAATGCCGTAGGTCTTGTTCTCTATGCGAACCAGGGCAGCCTGCAGGTGCTGAATGAACTTCAGCTGACGCTGTGCGAGCCTGCCGGCCTCTTCTTTTGACAGTGTGGTGGCACCCTCTTCCAGCACCTTGAAGGTTGGCGAGGTGTCCATTGTATCATTATTATCCTCGTGGGTTATGCTTGCCTTGAGCACATCATAATCCCTCCTGGCTTTCTCAAGCTTGGCCATGATGATCTGCCTGAATTCCTCCAGCTCCTCATCCGAATATCTTGTCTTTTCTGCCATGGCTACCTGTGTTAGAAATTAATATGCGAAGGTAATATAAATAAACATATATTCTGCATGAATATTATAAGGCAATAGGCAATAGGCAATAGGCAATAGTGAGTCACTGATAATCAATACATTCAGACCAGCATGGCTGTATCCGTCCTGAGGAATTCCTGCCAGGGAAATCCCTTCTCACCAACGAGCATCACCCTGGCTTTCGGATATTCCTTTTTGAACTCCTCGAGACCCGATCTGTTACGCATCCTTCCGCTTTTTACTTCTAGCGCAATAACATTTTCTCCACTGGCAAGGACAAAATCGACTTCCATATTACCTTTTCTCCAGTAATAGAGCTTGTAATGGCTTTTCATATAACCGTCAAGCAGGTGTGCACCCACTGCAGATTCAACATATCTTCCCCATCTTTCTGGTTGTTTACGGATGCCACTTAAAGAATCACTGTCCGACGAGCTCATCAGGGCAGTGTTGTGAACCATAAACTTCGGGCTCGATGATCGCTGCCTGGCAATACTCCCGGAATACTTTTCAATACCTGACAGTAATCCCGCAGACCCGAGAAGTGTCAGGTAATGGGACAGGGTTGTTGTATTGCCGGCGTCCTGCAACTGACCAAGCATCTTGTTAAAAGAGAGTTCCATCCCTGAATGCCTGACTCCCATTTCGAATAGGCGGCGCAGGAGTGCCGGCTTATCTACTCTTGTGAGCATCAGTATATCGCGCGATATGCTGGTTTCAACTATAGCGTCGGTGAGATAATGTTTCCATCTCATTTCATCCTCAACGATAGCTGCGGAACCGGGGTAGCCGCCATAGAAAACATACTGTTCCGGGGTCCATCCAAAAGCCTCCTCCATTTCCTGAAGGGTCCAGTGTCCCATATGGGTTACCTCAAATCTTCCTCCGAGCGACTCGGTCAGTCCTTTCTGAAGCAGAAGCCTTGATGACCCTGAAATGATCAGCTTTAACGGTATCTTATTCCAGGTATCTTCATCCCAGAGTTTCTTTACAGTTTCACTCCAGTTATCAAGTTTCTGGATTTCATCAATGACCAGGATAATATCGCCGGCCCCTTCAGTCATCAAGATTCGGCGTGCTGCCTCCCAGTGTTTTTCTATCCATATCGCACCCTCAGACCCCGCACCATCAGCAGTAATATACTGTGAAGGAATATCAAGTTTTTCAAGCAATTGACCAATCAAGGTTGTTTTACCTACCTGCCTGGGGCCGGTAATTACCTGTATGAAGTTCCTCTTCTCCTTCATCCTTGATTCAAGTTGCTCAATTACTGATCTTTGAAACATGCTTTCTAATTTTACTCAAATTACTGAGTAAATTTACTCATTATATCTAGTAAAAACAAATTTTCATAGGAAACTGATTTGTACAATGCCTCAACTACTGTTTTTTAACGGCAATCTGTCGGTCGCCGGAAAGAGGAGCTCATGGGGGAGCGCTTTTATCTGCAATGCATGATAGCCTACGGCGAACAACCCGGGATGCAGGCCAGCCTGCAATGTCTGATCGCCTGCGGCGAACAACCCTGAATACAGGTCGGGCTGCGATGCTTCAACCCCTGCGGTGAATGAAAGGGAATGCGGGCCGGCGGATCTGGACAGCAGTACAAATCATTTCCGCTTATTTAAGATAATCAGGCAATTGGAAAAATATTTTTGTATTTATGTTTGATAAACATTATTTTTGTGAATCATAATATTTAAGAATTGTAAGGATATGTTCGTAAACAGGGAGTCAGAACTCGAAAGACTTAGCAGGATCCTGAAACAGGAAACCGCCCAACTGGTTGTCGTATATGGAAGACGGCGCGGAGGAAAGTCCACCTTGCTCCGTCAGATCATTGATGACAACACAGTTTATTTTTCTGCTGATATGAGTGAAACTCCTTTACAGATCAGATCTCTGGCAGAGAGATTTGAAAAGACTGTGCCAGGTTTTTCCTCACCTGTCTACCCCGGATGGGATTCGCTGTTAAGAAGCCTTAACAGGTCCCTTAAGGACAGAATCACTCTTTGTATCGATGAATTTCCATACCTGGTAAAGAATTCGCCTGAATTGCCCTCCCTGATTCAGAATATTCACGATGACGGAGCACACAGCAACTTTAATATTATACTCTGCGGATCATCTCAGAAGATGATGCATGACATGGTGCTGAACAAAAAAGCCCCTCTTTACGGCAGGGCCGGAGAAATCATGAAGGTGAATCCGATGTCAGTCAATCACCTCATGAAGTATCTTGATATAACCCCTGAAGAAGCTGTACGGGAGTACAGCGTCTGGGGTGGAATTCCCCGCTATTGGGAGGTACGGAGATCATCCTCATCTCTTGAGGAGGCAATTGAACATAATGTGATCAATCCTTACGGGCTCCTGGCCGACGAACCTGAACGCCTGTTTTCAGATGAGATCAGAACCTCTGTTCAGGCATATACAATGCTCTCACTCATCGGATCGGGATGCAACAGGTTGTCTGAGATTGCGGGAAGGATGGGAAAGCCGGCCACTCATTTGTCAGGCGTTACCTCTTTTCTTGTTGAATTGAAATTTATCCGTCGTGAAATTCCGTTTGGTGAGTCTTTACGGTCAACAAAAAAGACTCTGTATAAAATTGATGACCCCTTCCTTGCTTTCTGGTTTACGTTTGTCGCACCTGATAAAAGCCGTCTCGACCTGGGCCTTACATCACAGGCAATGAGGGATATCAAACGAAAAATGCCGTTGTATGTGTCTTCAACATGGGAAGAGCTGTGTCGTCAGTCTGTACCATTCCTGTTTTCAGATGACAGCATTGGTCCGGGAATGAGATGGTGGGGTCGTGGCAAGGACGGCTCACCCCTGGAGATCGATGTAGTTGCCGAATCTTCTGATAAAAAGAGACTGGTAATAGGCGAGGCAAAGTGGAGTGAGAAGACAAATCCCGTTACTGAATATGAAATTCTGCAGAAAAAGATTTGCAACCTGCCCTTTGTAAGGGATCAGAAAATCATTCCTGTATTGTTTCTGAAAAAAAAGAGTCCGGACCTGCCTGATAACATGGAAGTATTCACTCCGGTCGATGTTGTCAATGCTTTCAGGTAAGGTCTGAGAGTCTGATCCGCCAGCTGGCGGATGAGGGTCTGAGGGTCTGAATGTCCCGTTTAGATTACAGACCTTCAGACCTTCAGACCTTTCGACTTTTCGACCTTCAGACATTCCGACTTTCAGACCTTTCGACCTTTCGACCTTCAGACATTCCGACTTTCAGACCTTTCGACCTTCAGACCTTCAGACTTTTTCATAACTTTGCACCCTGAAAAAAACAGGTTGTATGTCGAAGAAATTTCCCGAGTACAAGGGCCTTGACCTCCCGAAGGTGAACAACGAGGTGCTGAAGATGTGGGATGACCATGATACCTTCCGGAAATCGCTGCGCAGCCGCGACGGAAAGGGCGAGTTCGTGTTCTACGAGGGTCCCCCCTCGGCAAACGGACTACCCGGTATCCACCACGTGATGGCCCGCGCCATCAAGGATGCCATCTGCCGCTTCCGCACAATGCAGGGCTACGAGGTCAAGCGCAAGGCGGGATGGGACACCCACGGCCTGCCCGTCGAACTGGGCGTGGAGAAAGCGCTCGGGATAACAAAGGAGGACATCGGCAAACCTGGCAAACCCACCGTGGCAGAGTATAACGAGGCCTGCCGCAAGGATGTGATGAAATTTACCGACGTATGGGAGGATCTGACACGCCATATGGGCTACTGGATCGACATGGACAATCCCTACATCACATATGACAACCGGTACATAGAGACTCTCTGGTGGCTGCTCAAACAGCTGTATAACAAGGGCTTGCTTTACGAGGGCTACACAATACAACCCTACTCCCCCGCCGCAGGCACCGGCCTCAGTTCTCACGAGCTCAACCAGCCCGGATGCTACAGGGATGTGAAGGACACGACATGTATCGCACTGTTTAACCTGATACGCAATGAAAAGTCGGAGTTCCTCTTCCGGGGATCTGACACTGAAAAAACAAACCCCGGCGGTGTTGGATCCGGCAATTCCGGATCCGGCAGTGTTGAAACCACCAGCGTGAAGATCATGGCCTGGACCACCACCCCTTGGACCCTTCCTTCAAACACCGCGCTGGCCGTTGGTCCGGATATCAGCTATGTTCGCGTCAGCACCCTTAATCCGTACACATCGGAACCCCTGACGGTCATCCTCGCCGAGGATCTGCTGCCGGTGATATTCGCACCGGACAAAAAGCTTGAATACACTGTTACCGGGAAATACAAAGGATCCGAACTTAAAGGCATCGACTACGAGCAGCTGATAGACTGGGTTAAACCCGATGAAGGCGCCTTCCGTGTCATCACCGGCGACTTCGTCACAACGGTCGACGGAACGGGGATAGTCCATATAGCACCCACCTTCGGCGCGGACGACTATCGCGCAGGGCGCGAACACGGCATCCCGCCGCTCATGGTCCTGATGTCAGACGGCTTCGAGGGCCCTCTTGTCGACCGCCGCGGACGGATGGTGCCGATGGAGGACCTCGATCAGGCCTTCGTGGCGACACATGTAAACACAAAGACCTACCGCCCCTTCGCGGGACGCTACGTCAAAAACGAATATGACGACACGATTCCGGCGGGGACCGAGACCCTCGACGTGGACATTGCAGTGATGCTCAAGCAGCAGGGAAAGGTGTTCCGCATAGAGAAGCAGGTGCACAACTACCCGCATTGCTGGCGCACTGACAAACCGGTGCTGTACTACCCGCTCGACTCATGGTTCATACGTACAACGGCTCTGCGCGACCGGCTGATAGAACTCAACAATACAATAAACTGGAAGCCCGAGAGCACCGGTACCGGCCGCTTCGGCAAGTGGCTCGAGAACCTGGTAGACTGGAACCTGTCGCGCTCACGCTACTGGGGCACGCCGCTGCCAATATGGATGACCGACGACCGCCAGGAGGAGATGTGCATCGGCTCACTGGCTGAACTTAAGATTGAGATTGCGCGCAGCATCGATGCCGGATACATGCAGCACAACCCGCTTGAAAACTTCGTCGAGGGCGATTTCTCCGCAGAGAACTACTCGATGCTTGACCTGCACAGGCCGTATGTTGATGAGATCGTCCTGGTGAGTCCTACCGGCCGCCCGATGCACCGTGAGCCTGACCTGATAGACGTGTGGTTCGATTCCGGAGCGATGCCGTATGCCCAGGCGCACTACCCGTTTGAGAACAGGGAGAACTTTTCCGAAATGTTCCCGGCCGACTTCATTGCCGAGGGGGTCGATCAGACCCGCGGGTGGTTCTTCACGCTGCACGCAATTGCCACGATGATATCCGATTCTGTTTCGTTTAAGAATATAATTTCAAACGGCCTGGTGCTCGACAAGAACGGTAACAAGATGTCGAAGCGCCTCGGCAACGCCGTTGATCCGTTCTCAACAATAGACAAACACGGCGCCGATCCGTTGCGCTGGTACATGCTCACAAACGCCCAGCCGTGGGACAACCTCCGCTTTGACATATCGGGAGTGGAGGAGGTGAAACGGAAGTTCTTCGGCACGCTTTATAACACCTATTCCTTCTTCGCGTTGTACGCGAACGTTGACGGGTTCACCGGCCGCGAGCCGCAGGTTCCGGTTGAGCGCCGCCCCGAAATAGACCGCTGGATCATCTCACTGCTCAACACGCTGGTGAAGGAGGTGAGCGGACGGTATGACGACTATGACATCACCCCGGCGGGACGTGCTGTCTCTGAGTTTGTTACCGAAAATCTTTCGAACTGGTACGTGCGCCTCAACCGCAAGCGCTACTGGGGCGGCGGCATGGACGAGGACAAGCTGTCGGCATACCAGACGCTCTATACATGTCTCGAGACAGTGGCGCTGCTGGCCTCGCCGATAATTCCGTTCTACACTGACCGCATCTTTACGGATCTCAACACCGTCAGCGGCAGGTTCGCCGAAGGCTCCGTGCATCTGGCGCCGTTCCCGTCATATGATGAGAAGCTGATAGACAAGGACCTCGAGGAGCGGATGGAGATAGCCCAGAAGATGTCGTCGATGATACTGGCCCTGCGCCGCAAGGTGAACATCAGGGTGCGCCAGCCGCTTGCGAAGATCATGGTGCCGGTGACAGATGCCGGGTTCCGCGGGCGTTTCGAGGCTGTCAGGCCGCTGATACTCGCCGAGGTAAACGTCAAGGATGTTGAGTACGTGGATGATACAGCTGGTATTTTAGTGCGTCGCGTCAAGCCCAATTTCAAGCTGCTCGGGCCGAAGTTCGGCAAACAGATGAAGGAGGCCGGCGCTGCGATCATGGCGCTCACACAGGGCGAGATAGCACAGTTCGAACGGGACGGCTCCTGGGAGCTGAAGCTCGACGGTGCAGCACACCGCATCACAACCGATGAGGTGGAGATAATCTCTGAGGACATACCAGGATGGCTCGTTGCCAACGAGGGTAAGCTGACAGTTGCGCTTGACATCACAGTCACCGAGGAGCTTCTTCACGAGGGGATAGCCCGCGAGTTTGTCAACCGCATCCAGAACATCCGTAAGGAGAGCGGGTTTGAGGTGACCGACAAGATCAGGGTTGTGATAGAGGATCTGCCGTTTGTCTCCGCAGCCGTGCGGAAACACTCGGACTATATTGCCTCGCAGACCCTGGCGCTGGAGGTCACTCTTGCACCGGCTGCCGCAATCAGCGGTCCCGCCGCCCGCGAGACTGACATCGAGGAACAGATTGTGAAGGTGCTAGTGGAAAAAGTCTGAGGGTCTGAGAGTCTGAGGGTCTGAAAGTCCTGCGGTCCTGCGGTCCTGAATTTAAAATTTATTGACCGTGGGTCATCAAGAATTGTAAATCAGGAAGTTGGTCGTAGACCAACAAGAATTGTATATGTTGGCACCCCCCCTCCGGGTCCGTGGCCGACTGAAAGATGCCGTATTGAGTATGTTTCGTCTAAATGATACTTAAACTTTGAATTATGTTTTCATCTTTCTGACAATTTGATAATTTTTGTAATCACGTTTACAACTTTTTTCATTTTTATCACTTTCCATGGCATTTTCTATCTTTGCCCGGAACAATCATCAGACAACATGTTTTCAGGAATAGTAGAGGAAGCAGCACCTGTGGTGCGGATTGAACAGGAGAAGGATAATATTCACATAACCATGCGGTGCTCATTTGCCAATGAGCTGAAAATCGACCAGAGCGTATCGCACAACGGCGTATGCCTCACGGTGGTAAAGAGGGAGGGCGACACCTACACCGTCACCGCCATCCGCGAGACACTTGACAAGACCAACCTCGGGCTTCTGAAGCCGGGAGATAAGGTCAATCTTGAACGGAGCACCCGCCTCGACGGCAGGCTTGACGGCCATATGGTGCAGGGCCATGTCGACCTGACCGCAACATGCACTTCCGTACGCGAGGCAGAGGGCTCATGGTACTATACCTTTGAGTACGAGCCAAAGTCGCCCGAACACATCACCGTGGAGAAGGGCTCCGTCAGCGTGAACGGAGTGAGTCTGACAGTTGTTAATTCGAAGGACAAATCTTTTGATGTGGCAATCATCCCCTTCACCTGGCAGGTGACAAACTTCCACCAGATAAAGGTGGGAACGGTGGTCAACATCGAGTTTGACATCCTCGGCAAATACATTGCGAAGATTGTAAGGCAGATCCTGGCCAAGGATGGCAACCAGGCCACAGACCTTATAGAATTGTAGCACAGAATAATCGTAGCAACCACGCAGGTCGTAGACCTGCAAGAATTGTAACCCGGAACACCCCCCCTCATCCCTTTGACCTCAGTTCAGAGATGGTCCTCCGGGTTTGCCAATGCAATTTCGTTACATAACATTTGCTTTTATTTCTATTTTGCACCATTTCTGTTGCATTACAGAAATAAAGCAATGATCACCCTTTGAACCATAGGCTGTAGACTTGTAATTATTAAAGGATGTAACAATTTATATCTTTGCATTTCCAAATGGTAATGAGTAATAGAAAGATAATAGTTGCAATCACCGGCGCCAGCGGGGCAGTATATGCAGTGAAACTGCTGGAGAGGCTGCGCGGACTGCCGGAGCCACCAACGGAAGTTGCTGTCATCCTCACAGGCAACGCCGAAGAGATAATGCTCTACGAGACCGGCACCGGTTACACACCCTCAGGCACTGAAAGGCTTTGGAACAATAAGGACTTTAATGCACCCTTTGCTTCGGGATCTTCATCATATGACACCATGATCATATGTCCCGCCTCGATGGGTATGGTGGGGCGCATCGCTCACGGCGTCTCCGACGACCTCATCACCCGTGCTGCAGACGTGATGCTGAAGGAGCGGCGCCGGCTCATACTTGTGCCCCGCGAAACCCCATACAGCCTCATACACATCAACAACATGAAGCTGCTCACCGAAGCTGGCGCCATAGTCTGCCCGGCCACTCCCTCCTTCTACAGCCGTCCGCAGACAATTGATGAACTCGTGATGACTGTGATCGACAGGGTGCTGACACTTGCAGGCTTCAATATTGATACTTACAGGTGGAACGAGGAATATAATACCAACACATAAGTACGGGAACCAACAAACCGGACCAAACCGAGGACAGAACAGAAACCGATTATCAGGGAGCCGGATCAGACAAAGCAGCCGGGAAAAGACTTACTATAAGCACATTCAATTGGAACAGCCAGCACTTCACAAAAGAATAAAATCCCTCTTCCGCAGGCACCACCTGCTGAGCATAGCCACCGTCAGCGATCGGGGACCCTGGTGTGCATCGTGCTTCTATGCCTGGGACGAGGAGAACAACACACTTGTCATCACCACCGACCCGGTCACAAGGCACGGTACGGAGTTTCGAAGCAATCAGCATGTTGCCGGCACTATCGCCCTGGAGACGAAACGAATCGGCCGCATCCGCGGCGCCCAGTTCACCGGTACCGTCAGCGAACCCTCCGGCGAAGACCTTCGCCGTGCGAAATACATCTACCTGAAACGGTTCCCTTACGCCGCCCTGGCGGAAATCCACCTGTGGGTCATAAGCCTTGACCATATCAAGCTCACGGATAACAGGTTAGGATTCGGACATAAGGAGATCTGGAATAGTAAATAAATGTCTTGCAGTCTTGCAGTCTTGCGGTCCTTTTAACGGGATGATCTCAGGTATTTCATGAGAAGGGATGTTCCATTGATTATCTTCTGACATAGATTTCTTCTCTCATCTGCTGTGTCAGCAGATACATACTGAAGGTCTTCTGCGATATAATACATACTTTTTACTTCACCGGATGAACCTCTTGAGATGTTCAGGAACTGCCTGAATTCAGCATCAGAATTCCTGCTAAATCCTTCAGAAATATTATTCATTATTGAAATCCCGGCACCACATACCTGGTCCCTGAATGTAAAATCTCTGCAGTTCCGAAAATCCTTGTATATCAGACTGACCAGGCGTCTTGATAAAACCCAGATCTCCAATTCTTCAAAGTCTTTGATAGTTCCCATATAAGCACATTTAAGAAATACAGCATCATAAATTTACAAAATAATCCCTGACTGCATGACCGCAAGACTGCAAGACCGCAAGACAATTCTTTTAGTAACTTTGTTACCCCATGATTGACCACTCCACAATAGAACGGATCTTCGACGCGGCGCAGATAACCGACGTCGTTTCCGAGTTCGTTTCGCTGAAGCGAAGAGGAGTCAACATGCTGGGTCTCTGTCCGTTCCATAACGAGAAGACTCCCTCCTTCACAGTCTCGCCCGCCAAGGGCATATTCAAGTGCTTCGGCTGCGGCAAGGGCGGCAACGCCGTCAACTTCATCATGGAACACGAGCACCTCTCATACCCCGAGGCGCTCCGCTGGCTGGCCAAGAAGTACCACATAGAGATAGAGGAGAAGGAGGTCACCCCCGAGGAACTCGCCAAGCAGAATGAGCGAGAGAGCATGCTCGTTGTCACCCAGTACGCCACCAAGCAGTTTATCGAGAACCTCTTCCACGGCCACGAGGGGATGGCCCTCGGCCTCTCGTACTTCCGCGAACGGGGCTTCGCCGATGCCGTCCTCCGCAAATTCGAGGTGGGCTATTGCAACGAGCGGCGCGACGACTTTACAAAAAAGGCCATCGCCGCAGGCTACAAGAGTGAGTATCTGGTCTCCAGCGGCCTCACTATAGACAGGGAAGGGTATATGTTCGACCGCTTCGCGGGACGGATCATGTTCCCGATACATTCCCTGTCAGGGCAGGTGCTGGGTTTCGGCGGCCGCATAATCAAAACCGACCCGAAGGCAGCCAAGTACGTCAACACCCCCGAGACCGAGATCTATCACAAGAGCCGCATCGTCTACGGCATCTTCCAGGCACGCCAGGCAATAATCAAAGAAGACCGCTGCTACCTCGTTGAGGGTTATACCGACGTGCTCTCGATGCACGAGTCGGGCGTTGAGAACGTGGTGGCAAGCTCCGGCACCGCCCTGACGCAGGAGCAGATACGACTCATCAAGCGGTTCACTCCCAACATCACAATGCTCTACGACGGCGACCCGGCCGGCATCAAAGCCTCGCTGCGGGGCACTGACATGGTCCTCGAGGAGGGGATGAACGTCCGCATAGTCATGCTGCCTGACGGCGAGGACCCCGACTCATATTCCAAGAAAACGTCCGACGAGCAGTTCAGGCAGTACCTGAAGGATAACGAGACCGATTTCATCAGGTTTAAAACCAGGCTTTTGCTTGACGAGGCGCAGAGCGATCCCGTCCGTCGTGCCAACCTTGTCCGCGAGGTGGTTCGTTCGATAGCCGTCATCCCCGATCAGATCACCCGCACGGTTTACGTGAAGGAGTGCAGCACCCAGCTCGGAATGCCCGAGGAGGTGGTGCTTGACGAGGTGATGAAGCTGCGAAAGCAGTCAAGCTTCCAAAACCGCAACGCATGGCCGGGGCAGGAGACCGCCGCCGGCAACCTGGCGGACATGACCGCCACAACAACCACCGCTCCGTCACAGCGCCATAGGAAAAAGGAAGAGACATCATTCTATTCTGAAAGGGAGGTGATCCGGATGCTCATCCGCTATGGCTCGGAGGTGCTCACCCGTCAGACCGACAAGGAGACCGGCACGGAAACAGTCACAACAGTGGCTGATTATATAATATCAGAGATAAATGAAGACGGACTGACGTTTGATGATCCGGTCTTTGCGGCGATGTATGACGAGATCACCTTCTCTGTCACCCAGGGGCTCATCCCTGGCGACAGGAACTTCGTGCACCATGCCAATCCTGCAATCAGCGCCGTCACAGTTGACATGCTGACCGAAAAGGACACCCTCAGCCGGATATGGGGAAAACACGGAGCTTATGTCGAGACGGAAGACATGAAGATTAAGGAGATTGTTCCCGATTCGGTCCTCAAGTTCAAGGGTGACAAGATAAAGATGATGCAGAAGGAGATACGCAAAGCGATGGCGGAGGCGGCCGGTGACGATGATAAAATATCCGAACTGCAGGAGCAGTACAAGGCAATGACCTCGCTGCAGAAGAAGATCTCGACGGGGTTGGGCGGGAGGTTGATTATATGAGCACGGGGTGAACAATGCTTGAACCCCTACGGGGTAGATTTGACTACTGACCGCTGACTGCAGACTGCTGACTGACCCATTGCCCGTAGGGCATTAAGCATTGTAAAAAATGCCGTAAAAATACCCCTTACCTCGCAGAGGTTACAGCATTGTATATAACCATTTGCTGACTTTTTTCTTAACTTGGTGCAAATTTCTGCAAACAATGAGACATTTCCTGACTGTGACCGTTGCCGCATGCGCCGTTATACTGACCGCCGCATCATGCAACAGGACAGACAAGGGCATCAAAGCGCCGGCGCCGGTATTTTCCACGTACATCCCGGAATCTCCGGATGACACCACCCGCATAAGAGAAATCTACTACGGCCTCATGACACCGGTGGAGGTGTGCAACATCTTCGAGAGACTCGGAATCCGCTTCAATGACACAATCATCCTCCCGCCCGAGAACCGCGACCTCTATATGAGCAGCTTCAAGGCAGCAATGAACCTCGGCGTTTACGGGGTGGATATGGGATATGTCAAGCTCTTCGGCGTCAACAGACAGACAATGAGCTATTTCAACACCCTGCAGACCCTCAGCCGCCGCCTTGAAATGCCAGACTCATTCCTCTCAGACGCAATTAAAAGCCTCGATCCGGAGATGAGCAACCCTGACTCACTGACACGGCTGATGAACGATGTCTACAGCAAGATAGACAGGCATCTCCGCCAGGAAGGCAACGAGGGGACACTGGGACTGATGCTCATGGGAGGCTGGATAGAGTCAATGTACCTCGCCACACAGCTTGCCTATGACCCATCCGACCCCGATCCGCAGGTGGTGGGTAAGATCGCCGAACAGAAGTACTCGCTGATATCGCTGCTGAGCTTCATGAAAAATTATTACAGTGACCCTATGGTGGTATTTTACACCAAGAAACTGAAATACCTCAACCGCTGGTTTGACACGTTCGATATTTATTACCAGCCCGGTGACATTAAGGTTGACACACTGCGGCAGGTCATCACAACCACGGGCACGGAGATGACAGTTACCGTAGGGACGCTGAATGAGATACGTGATTATGTGGCGAGGCTGAGGGCAGAGATCACTGCTGTCTGAGTGAAAGATGTGAGATAAGTGATGCCTTGAGGTACCCATGGGAGATCATCTCTGTCTGAATGAACCTGTAATAAAATATACTATGAACCGTCATCTTCTCCTGGTCACGGCTGTTGTTGCCGTAATTGTCATGTCATGCGGGCGCGGAAAGAAAGAATCCGGCGCCGGCGGCTCCGGAGCAGTCTCTCCTGCCGTCACAATCATCGACAAGGGATTCAGCAAATTCATCTCAGCCTACACCTCGGGCATCGTCCCGGTGACGGGAACGCTCCAGGTGGTCTTTACCCCGGAGTTTGCTGCCACTGTTGACCGCACCCGCACCCAGGGTCTCTTTTCATTCACTCCCTCCCTGAAGGGTTCGGCCGAGTGGGCCGATGACCTCACACTGGTCTTCAAACCCTCAAAACCGCTGGCTTCCGGCACAGCCTACCAGGGCACCCTTGACATGAGCAAACTGGGCACCGTGGAGGAGCGCTTCCGCTTCTTCCCCCTGGCCTTCCGGACCGTGGAGAAAAATTTCACAGTCAGCCTCAATCCAGTCACAGTTGACCTGCCTGACGGAAATACTTACACCCTCACAGGCACCCTCGTCACTTCGGACCAGGTTGAAAATGCCGAGGTTGAGAAGTACCTCACCGCCCGCGTCGGGAAACGAGATGAAACGATTGCCTGGGACCACACGGCAGGCAACATCCATAACTTTTCTGTTGAAAAGATACGCAGGGCGAAGGAGGAAAGTGAGCTTACAATTGCATGGAACGGAAACGCTTATGGTATTAAGTCAAAGGGCGAAATGGCTGTAACGATCCCCGCAGAGGGTGTGTTCAAAGTCACCGATGTTAAGATCAGCGCCGGCGAAAGCAAGAGCATCGAAATATTCTTTTCAGATCTTCTCGACGCCTCCGGCGAACTCGACGGGATGGTGACCTCCGCCCCGTCATTTCCGCTCACAATCAGCGCCGAAGCAAACAGGCTGCTTGTGATTCCCGGTGAAACCGTGAGCGGTGTGGTTGAACTGACGATTGACGGCTCAATCCGTAACACCCGGGGTGAACGTCTCGGTGGGGCGGTTAAGCGCAGCATAAACTTCACCCCGGTGGAACCGGGAATAAAAGCAGCCGGCAGGGGCGTAATCATGCCATCTTCCGGAGAGATTATCTTCCCCTTCCTGGCAGCCAACCTCAGCGCCGTTGATCTCACAATCATAAAGGTTTTCGAGAACAACCTCCCCTATTTCCTCCAGCAGAACAATATGGGTGAGGCCAACTACTACGAAAGCAGTATCAGGCAGTTCGGCAGACCCGTTTACCGCGGACGGGTCGACCTTACCGGCAGTGCAGGCTTCGATCCCAACAGTTACAACCTGTTTACTATCGACCTCGCCAACTACATCGAGCCGGAACAGGGCATTCTCTACCGGATAGAGCTCGGCATGCGTCCCTCTTATTCACTCTATCCCTGTACGGGCGAACGCAAACAGTCGAAATACGAGGAGATGCTTGAGATGATTGACAACGACCGCCGCTGGGAAGGCTCGGACGACTATTACTCCTTATCGGAGGAAGGGCTCTTCTACGAGTACGCCTACAACTGGCAGGAATATGAAAACCCTTGCAGCGATGCATTTTACAGACCCGACAAGAAACTGGTCAGAAATATACTGGCTTCCGACCTGGGAATAATTGCAAAGAGCGGCCCTGACAACAACCTCCGTATCTTCGTTCGTGACCTTCGTTCGGCCGATCCCGTCGAAGCTGCATCAGTCGAGGCATATGATTTCCAGAACCAGCTGATGGGTTCAGCCACCACTGACAGGAGCGGGATGGCAGCTATACCCTGTCCCAGGAAACCCTTCCTTGTGATAGCACGAAAGGACAAGAACCGTAACTACCTCTCGCTGCTCGATGGCAATGCGCTGTCAATGAGTTCATTCGACGTCTCGGGCGAGTCGCCGCAGGATGGCATAAAGGCTTTCCTTTTCACCGAGCGTGACGTCCGCAGACCGGGAGACTCGATCTACGTAGGTGTCATAGTACGCGATCTTGGCAAGGGGCTGCCGGCAGGCCACCCTGTACACTTCGAGCTTTACAACAGTAAAGGCCAGCGGATCGATGACCAGGTTACTCCCCTCAATGACAAGGGCTTCCTTGCCTTTACAACCGTAACGGCCGACGATGCCGAGACCGGCAACTACCGGGCGCAGGTAAGAATAGGCGCAGCCACTTTCACAAAGGTTATAAAGGTTGAGACTGTCAAACCCAACAGGCTTAAGATAAAGCTTGAATTCCCTGATGCAGTAGCCGGCGGAGACGACAATACAATCAGCGGCAGCATGAAGGTCACATGGCTCAACGGTTCGGCAGCCCGCGACATGAATTCGACTGTTGAGATGCTCCTCAGACCTGTAAAAACATCATTCGAGAGATACAGGCAGTATAACTTCGATGATCCTGCTTCACAGTTTTATTTCGAGAGCCAGACGATCTTCGACGGAAACATCAACAGCTCGGGCGAAGCCACCGTCTCCTTCACTCCTGATGAGCAGCTGCAGGCGCCTGGCATGCTGAATGCAATATTCACAACGAAGGTCTTTGAGAAGGGCGGTGACGCCAGCATAACCCAGACAGTGGTTCCGTATGCCCCGTATCCCGCTTTCGTCGGGATGAATATTCCGGCTCTGGGAGCCACCGGACGCGTTATCTATACTGACCGACCCAACGAGGTCAGGCTCGTGACCCTCGACAAAAACGGCAAACCGGTGCGGAGCGAGGTTGAGATCAACGTATATAAGCTCGATTACCGCTGGTGGTGGGAATCGGATGATGAATACCTCGGCTCATATATCTCCGGCGAAAGAAATGAGAATATTTTTTCAGAGACAATCACAACAACCGGCGGCGAGGGCAAAACATCGTTCAGTGTAGGCAAGGAGAACTGGGGTCGTTACCTGGTAAGGGCAACACTCCCGTCGGGGCACTCCACGGGTATAATTGTGCTGGTCGACTGGCCGTGGGATTACGGCATGAAGCCGGGAGGCAACGACGGTGCAAGCCTGCTGCAACTCAATACTGATAAGGAGAAATACAGTGTGGGTGATGAGATCAGCCTTACCTTCCCGGCGCCGGTGAACGGCCGTGCCCTGGTCACAATAGAGAACGCCACCGGCATCCTTGACGTCACCGAGGTCAAGACGCAGTCCGGTAACGCCGAGGTTAAGATTAAGGCAACGCCTGCACTGTCTCCCAATGCTTATCTATATGTAACAATGCTGCAGCCCCATGCCCAGACCGTTAATGATGCACCGGTGAGGCTCTACGGGGTCATCCCGGTAATGGTTGAAGACCTTGCCACGAAGCTCGTGCCGGTAATCACAATGCCTGACAGGATCCGCTCGCAGCAGGAGGTGGAGATACGCGTGGAGGAGAAGAACCGCCAGGAGATGACGTATACCCTGGCAGTGGTTGATGAGGGTCTGCTTGACCTGACAGGGTTCCGCACACCAGACCCGTGGAAGTGGTTCTTCGTCAAAAATGCCCTGGGAGTACAGACATGGGACCTCTATGACATCGTCTTTGGTGCCTTCGGAGGGAAGCTGGGACGCGGATTCGCGATAGGAGGAAGCGAGGCAGCTATAGACCAGAGCAAGAACAGGGAGCGGCGCTTCGAACCTGTGGTGAGGTTCATCGGCCCGTTCACACTCGCCCCGGGAAAGACGGCATCGCACAGGATCAGGCTCCCGCAATACACAGGCTCAGTCAGGGTGATGGTCACCGCGGCCGGGAAAGCCAACAGTTTCGGCGCAGCCGAGAAAACAGTTACTGTGGCTGATCCGCTCATGATACTGGCAACTGCACCGAGGGTGCTCTCGCCGGGCGACAGGGTGGCGCTGCCGGTGACAGTGTTTGCCCAGGAGAAGAAGATTTCTGACGTCAGAGTTTCTGCCACGTCGAATGATATGATCACACTGACTGAGTCTGCCGGCGCAGTGAGTTTCAGCGAACCGGGCGACAAGGACCTTGAGCTGATGTTCAGCACGGCGCCCCGGACAGGAACCGCAAAAATAAGCGTCAACGCCGAGGGAAGCGGAGAGAAGGCGACTTACGATCTGACAGTGCCGGTGCGCTCACCCAATCCGCCCGACAGGAGAGCCGAGACAAAGGCGGTTCCAAAAGGACAAAAGTTTGAAAAGAGTTTTTCACCATTCGGCCTTGAAGGCACATCTGCGGTGTCGGTTGAGATATTTACGCTCCCCTCGGTGAATCTGAGCAAACGGCTGAGATATCTCACAGCCTTTCCGCACGGTTGCTCCGAACAGATCACCTCTGCAGCCTTCCCGCAGGTATATCTGCCTGATCTCCTGGGGTCGGGACTCGATAATCCCGGTGTTGTCCGCAACAACGTGCAGGAGGCGTTGCGTTCCCTCTCCACGAGACAGATGGCTTCGGGGGCGGTGACCCTCTGGCCCGGCGGCACCTATCCTGACGACTGGGTGACATCATACGTGGGACACTTCGTTATTGAGGCACAGAAAGCCGGCTATGCGATCCCGGCAGGGTTCATCCAGAAATGGACCTCGTACCAGAGGAAGCAGGCCTCGGCATGGAGATACCAGCCGCAATATCGTTATACTGCAAATGACCAGGCTTACAGGATCTTTACCCTGGCCCTGGCCGGTTCGCCCGACAAGGGCGCTATGAACCGCATGCGCGAGATAACCGATCTTCCGGCGCTGGCGAAGTGGTTCCTTGCGGCTGCCTATGCCACTACGGGACGAACCGAGGTGGCACAGACGCTGATTGACGTGCGGAACCTGAAGACTGAAGACGACTATGTGTATTACTACTATGGCAGTTCGCTCAGGGACCAGTCGATAATACTTTATACCCTCACACAGATGGGCAACACGGGAGAGGCGCTGGAGCTGCTGAAGGAAGTTGCCGCGGCAATGAGCCGTGACAGCTGGTACAGCACGCACACAACGGCCTGGGGGCTCTTTGCATACATGAACTACGCGAAGAAAATGAAGAGCGATTCATCGAAACCGCTGAAGGCGACGCTGGAATTCAATGGCAACCGGGAAAAACTCAGTACTGACGGCGGCGCCATCATGAAAAACTTCACCCCTGCTGCCAACAACAGGCTGGTGGTGGAGAACGAGAGCGACAACCCGCTGTTTGTCACGGTCACCGAGGAGGGTGTGCCTTCCGTGACTGACATGACAGTGAAGGAGAACAACCTCGCAATGAAGGTCAGTTATTTCAACATGGAGTCGCAGCCCGTTGATGTCAGCTCGCTGGCGCAGGGCACAAGTTTCATTATGGCTGTGGATGTGACGAATACAACATTCCGGCAGGTGTATAACCTTGCGCTGACGCAGATGGTGCCGTCGGGATGGGAGATCCAGAACACACGTCTCTTTGAGTCGGGGATTCAGCTGAAGGAAGGTACATATGATTACCGCGACTTCCGTGATGACAGGGTTTATACATATTTCAGCCTGCGGTCAGGGGAGACGAAGAAGTTCTTCATCATCCTGACGGCTGCTTACCGTGGCAGTTACAGTATGCCCGCAGTGGTTTGCGAGGCGCTGTATGATGAGTCGTACGCCGCCAGGAGGCCGGGGTTCAGCGTGGAAGTCAGGAAGTAGCGAGATTGGCCGTAGGCCATTCAGCATTGTAGCACCAGATGGAATCATTGGATCTTGGCCGTAGGCCATACATCGTTGTATAACCGGGACATGAAACCAATTTTTGGTCGCAGACCATTAAGCATTGTAACCCTCAGCCTCGCCGCCCTGATCCTTCTCGCCATTCTCCTGGCGCCGATGCCGTCATTCCGCGCCCCGCTCTCAACCGTGGCGGAAGCTGCTGACGGAACCCTGCTCGGCGCACGTGTGGCGGCCGACGGACAGTGGCGTTTCCCCCCGCCAGACAGCCTGCCGGAAAAATATGTGACCTGCCTCATCAACTACGAGGACCGGTGGTTCCGCTGGCACCCGGGGGTTAATCCCGTTGCAGTTGTCAAAGCGCTGACTGACAATATCAGGGCGGGAGAGACGGTACGCGGAGGAAGCACAATCACAATGCAGGTTGCAAGGATGGCGCGCGGCAACCCGGATCGCACATATGGCGGCAAGATCATAGAGATGCTATCGGCAGTTAAACTGGAACTATTTCGCTCCAAACGCGCCATTCTGAAGATGTATGCCGCCAACGCACCTTTTGGCGGAAACACTGTCGGCATCGAGGCCGCAGCATGGCGGTATACAGGTCGCGGCACAGCTGATCTCACCTGGGCCGAGGCAGCCACCCTGGCTGTTCTGCCCAACGCGCCTGCCCTCATTTATCCCGGCCGCAACTCAGAGCGGCTGAAGGAGAAAAGAGACAAATTGCTTCTGACCCTGGCAGAGAGAGGCAGGATTGACAGCCTGACATGTGAACTGGCTATGGGAGAGCCTTTGCCCGGAGCCCCGATTCCGATGCCGGCGCTGGCGCCCCACCTTACCGGTAGGCTCTGGTTGGAGGAACCCGGTACCAGGAATCGGACCTTTATTGATCCTTTCCTGCAGCGGGAGGCGTCTGCACTGGTTGACAGTCATGTTTCCGCACTGGAAGGGAACGGAATCCATAACGCCGCCGCCGTTGTGGTTGAGGTGGCCACCGGCAACGTTGTTGCCTGGGTGGGTAACAGCACCCTCCCTGACACCACCGGCAGGCACGGCCGCGATGTGGACATGGTGACGGCGCCCCGCAGCACGGGCAGCATAATGAAACCGTTTCTCTATGCGGGGCTCCTCTCCTCGGGCATGCTCCTGCCCAACGCCCTCGTGCCGGACATCCCCACCCGCTTCCAGGGCTTCCGCCCCGAGAATGCCGACTTCTCCTACAGCGGCGCCGTGCCTGCCGGTGACGCGCTGGCCCGCTCGCTCAACATACCAG
>ENA-UOWG01001736-UOWG01001736.1-activated-sludge-metagenome-genome-assembly--contig:-NODE-1736-length-20598-cov-7.602346_pt1 | contig 20598 bp, 18 predicted proteins | sample MGYA00238147_ERZ761563 | MGnify/ENA primary metagenome ERZ761563 (study PRJEB28884, sample SAMN05720216) | anaerobic digester metagenome | isolation source: active sludge of municipal... | reverse complement strand
CGGAGAACAGGTCGAGGCGATTGGTAACCAGGTCGCCCTTGTCGAAGAGATAGGTACCTTCGTCCGAAGCGATGTTGTTGCCGATCAGGTTGTTGCGGTTCTTGACGCGCACCCCCGCGTTGTAGCGGATAGTGGTATCCAGGCGCATTTCAATGTCCTCGTTGCCGACATCGATTTCAAATGCGAACGCATTGCTGCCGGCGCCAAGCACCGCCATCGCCAAGGCAATTGGGCGCATACGGCGTTGCAAACCTCTCTCTTGTTTCTGCATTGCTGTCTCTTCCTTCCTCTTTTGATTGAATATTGGAGTCTTGAACCCCGATGACTGCATGAGGGTAATTATCCGGACTGCCGTCTGAGACACCCCCCCCGAGAACGGGGGGAGAACGCCTTCAATCCCCCCCACTTTCCTCAAAGGGGATCGCGTTGCCATGCAGTACGTTCGACCGTTGAACTCGCCCATGGCGCCGGCCGTTCAGGAGGGCGACTAGCAAATCAGGGCGCCCTCGCCGGTTTCCTCGGCGAAACGTATCTGGTCTGGACGGGCTGTTTGAACCAGCTCACGCACCGCGATCAATTGCCGTGTTGCGGCAGCTTCGTCAGACGATCATTCCACCGTTTGGACTGATGGTCTGGCCGACCAGGTAGTGGTCGTCGCTGGCCAGATAGACGGCCAGCGAGGCGTACTCCTCGGGCCGGCCCAGGCGGCCGAGCGGAATCAGCTGATGGATTCCGTTGCGCCCTTCCTCGGTCAGGCTCGCCAAGTAGGACTCCATCGGTGGCGTCAGGACGCCCCCGGCGGCGATGGCGTTGACAAAGATGTTGGCACCGGCGACCTCGATGGCAACCGACCGTGTAAATGCGAGTACGGCGCCCTTGGTCGCGCAGTAGGCGGGATGAAAGGCGCTGAACCCCCCGATGCCGGCAATCGAGGCGATGTTGATGATCTTGCCTGTCTTTCTGGGTTCCATGATGCGCAGCGCTTCGCGGGTACAGTAGAAGACACCATGGACGTTGACGCCCCAGTACTTGTGCCATTCCTCATCGGGGAAATCGCGGGTCACGCCGAGCGACTCCTTGGGAACTGGCGTGGTCATCATCCGGTAGAAGCGGGAGCGCATCGCCTCGTTGCGCGGACCGGACTGCACCAGTGCCGCATTGTTGACCAGGATGTCGAGCGTGCCGAAGGCGGCGACTGTCTTCCTGAACAGGGCGGCAACGCTGTCGACCGAGGAAACATCGCAACTGACACCGAGGCAACTGGCGCCGGCCGCCTCGATCTCGGCCCGGACCGCCGGCAGGACGGCGGCGTTGATGTCAGCGATGACGATGCTTGCACCTTCGCGAGCCATCGCCAGGGCGATGGCCTTGCCGAGACCTTGGGCGCCACCGGTGATCAGCGCAACCTTCTGATTGAGTTTCATGCCCCCCTCCTCCTGGTTCGGATCAGCAAACCACCGTTCATACTGGTCACCTCGCCGATGCAGTAGTCCGGTGAGGTCAAAGCCAGCGCACTTCAGGTTTCCGCGCAGATCGAATCAAGAATCGGCACCGCCATTTCCAGTGACTCGATACCGTGGGTAGCCGCCAGGCGGATAACTTCGAGGATTTCCTCGATGCTGGCCCCGAGCCTCAGCGCGGCCTCGGCATGGCGCCTGACGCCAGACGACCACAGGTGGGTGACGTTGGCATCGCCCGCAATGCATAGCAACTCGATGGTCTTTGCATCGAGGACCTTGTCGGTCCATACGGCGGCACCCATGCCGAGAAACCTGTCCAGCCATGCCGGATCCCAGGTGGCAATGTTGTCCCAGGCAGGGTTGAACTGGCCGGCAGCACTCACCATGTCGATCGCCGGCGTTCCGGCCCGAGGCCGCGATCGCGGCATTGTCACACCAGCCGCTTCGGCCACCTCGCGCACGACTGGCGCCGAAGCGGCGTAGGCGTGGATGCCGACGACCGACGCCAGTTTCAACACGGCGAGAATCTCCTGCCGTGTTGCCCCGGCGGCCAGTGCCGCCCGCATGTGGCGCTCGGCGGCACAGGCGTCGAGGTGGGTAATGCCGACATCGAGGATCAGGCGGACGAGGGCAACAGTCTTCGCGGGCAGAACTCCCTGCGTCGCCGCCCCCTCCCAGGCACGCAACTTTCCGAGCCAAGCCGGATCCCAACTGGCCAGCGGTGCCAGCGGATCATCGCCCGCCGCCGAAGTTATCGGTTCCCGGACCATGGCCGGATCAGGCCGCCCGGCGCAGCGGGTTGCCGCGCTGGCCGGCATTGCGGTTGGGCGGCATGCCCAGCTTCGCCAGGGTCTCGTCGACACTGCCATAGGTCTCGCCGATCCGGTAGATCTGCCGCGCTTCCTGGCCGGTCGCCACTTCGCGGTTCAATTCGCGGGCGATGCGGACCATCTGCTCGACTTGCTGTACCGAAGTCATGCGCTCCCCCTTCCGTCGCCACAGGTTGTCCTCGATCCCGACACGCACATGCAGACCCATGGCAATGGCCATGGTGGTCAGCGGCGCGACGTTGCGCATGAGAGCTTCCACAGTCAGGACGGCGCCGTCTGGCGTGCGACGGATGAACTCCATCATGTTGTACGGATTCGGGCCATCGGCGCCACCGCCGATGGCCACCCAGTTGAGGACGAGCGGACCGGTGTAGACGCCGCGCCGGATCAGGCGCTCGACGGTTTCCAGCTGGCCGACATCGCCGAGCATGAAGTGGGGCTGGATGCCCTTGGCCTGCAGGCGACGGAGGTGCTCCTCGACGAACGCGGGGCCGGACGGAATCCACATCTCGCGGTAGGCGCCGGCATAGGCCGGCTCGCCGAGCGAGGTGCCGGCCACGTCGTCTGCGGTCAACAGCTCGCAGACGTTCATCTGGTTGGTATTGATCGCGATGGTCACCTGGTCCGGGGCCGGCGTCAGCCCGGCCAGCGCGTGACGGGTGTCGTCCTCCAGCCATTGCGCCGCCTCCCCTTCGGTTTCCGGCGCGAAGGAGATCGAGCCGCCGACCTGCAGCACCATATCGGGCACCGCTTCGCGCAGACGGGCCAGCGTTTCGTTGAAACGCGACAGGCGCTTGGAGCCCGTGCCGTCGTCTTCCCGGCAGTGCACATGGAGGACTGTGGCGCCAGCGTTGTAGCAATCGACGGCCTTCTGGATCTGCTCATCAAGCGTCACCGGGATGTCGTCGGAATCGCGCGGCAGGAACTCGGGGCCGAACGGGGCTACCTGGATGACGAGGGGTTGCTGGTTTTCGGGAAGCAGGCTGTCGTCGAAAAATTGCATTTGTGTCTCCTTGATCGATGGTCGTTTGAGGTGCGCGGCCTTTCAGACCCGGCACCGATGGATCGAATGATAGTCACGACGGCCGGAATCGACTTATCATTTAGTTACAATATAAATTCATTTCGTCCCACACCTCCCGTACCCCAATGAATCCTGATGCCGCCGCGAAAAAGCCGAACACCGTGCCGATCGGCACGCTGGCCAACCTCCCCCCCGTGATCGATGACCTGGGCTTCGACGGCTGGGCCTTCATGCAGAACTTCGGGGTGACGCCGAATTCCTTCATCCGCCCGCTGCAGCCCGTTCCCATCGCCCTGTGTGGCGAAATCCTTCATCGGGCGGTGGCCTACACTGGCCGCGACGAATTGCCGCTGCTCCTCGGCAGCCGGGCGCGCATGGAGAACGTCGGGCCGCTGCGCCTGCTGGTCGCGTCCTCGACCTGGGTTCGTGAGGCAATCGACGCCCTGATCCGCTTCCGCCGGATCTGGTACTCGGGATTCCAGATCGCGATTGCCACGGAAGGCGGCGTGGCCAGCTTGGCGGTAGACGTTTCTGGCAACTTCGTCGGCCATCAGGCGGTTCGCACGACCTACCTCACCGCCATGGTGCGGCACGTCGAGGCCATCGTCGGAGCATCCTGGAAAATCCGCGAACTGCACCTGTCGTGTCCCGCCCCGGCGGACACCCGACCGTATCGCGAACAGTTCGGTATCCTGCCCGCCTTCGGCCAGCTCCGCGACGCCGTTTTCTTCGACGCCCGGCTGCTGGACATGAAGCGCCCGGCGGCGCCAGAGACCGAACTCAACGCCTTTCTGCGGCGGCAATTAACGACGATGGAAGCGGCGCTGGGGAGCGACTTCGCAGAGCAGGTATCCGATCTGATCGAGACCTTGCTGATGGGCGGGGGCTGTAGCGTCGAAAAGGTGGCCGACGTCCTCGGCATGCATCGCCAGACGCTCTACCGGCGTCTCCAGGAGCAGCGCATCACCTTCGAATCGCTGCTTGACGACAAGCGCAAGGCGCTCGCCGAAGGCATGCTCCTGAGGAATGCGATGCCCGTCGCCGAAATCGCCGAGGCGCTGGGCTACAGCAGCCCGGCGAACTTCACACGGGCCTTCCGGCGCTGGAACGGAACGGCGCCGAGCGCGTGGTGCCGACAACGGTCGGCGCCGCCGCCGGCCGCCGCAACCTGATCAATCGCTGCCTTCGAGCAGCCCGAGCAGTTGCGCCCGGCGCACGACATGCTTGCGCGAGCCGGCCTCAAGCTTGCCAAACAAATTCTTGAGATGCCACTTGACCGTTTCCTCGCCCACCGACATCGCCTGGGCGATTTCCTTGTTGGAGAGATTGCGTGCAAGGAACTCCAGCACCTCGCGCTCCTTGGGCGTCAGCACCATGCTGGGTACGGCCCGCAGCGCCGAAATTTCGCGCGCCGGCCGCGGACGCACGGCGCGGGGCACGGCCATCCCGCCGATGGCATCCTCGCCGCCCTGCGACTCTTCCGCCACCCGGCGAACCCAGTCGGCGAGGATGGGATGGACATCGACAAAGCTGCGCGCCAGGCCGAAAGTCTGCGCCAGGGTAATCGCCTCCAGCAGCAGCGGGCGCCCTTCCTCCCCCAGCCGGTCGAGCGCGAAGGCGCGCAGTGCCATGACTTCGAGGCGCACGCGACCGAGCTTGAGTCCTTCCGCCATCGCCATAGCCGGCGCCAGGGTGTCGAGGGCGATCTGCCAGTCCTGCGCAGCGATCGCCGCGTTCACACGCGAAATGACCTGCAGCAACGAGACCGAACGATGCCATAGCGAGCCCGCTGGTCGGCCGCTCCCTGCGATGAGCTCGTCGATGCGCCCGGCCAGCGCGCGGCAGGTTTCGCTGCGGAACTTGCCGGCGTGCATACGGACCTGCTCGGCCAGGCTGGCAATGCAGAGACGCGGCAGGTTCCGCGCGACCCCGACCGCACCGAGCGCTTCAAGGAGATCAAGCGCCCGATGCTCCATGCCTTGCGCCGCGGCGATGCGTGCAGCGGTTCGGTAGCCGAGGATGACCGTATCCGGTGAGCCGACCCGCTCCAGCACGTCCAGGCGGTTGGCGAGCAAGGCCGCCGCCTCCTCGAGGCGATCGCGTTCGTACACAGCGGCCGCGAGCAGGGCGGCATGCATGCAGGCAAGCGAATGACGCCGGCCGAGCGTGGCCTCGGCCCGTGCCAGGGCTGGCCGGAGTACGCCCTCGCCGAGCAGCACCTGTCCCTCCCACAGGTAACTCAGCCCGGCGAGGAAATCCACCCAGCCCAACAGGTAGGCATTGCCCGGTTCCAGGCTGCCTCGCTGCCACTGCGCCAGATGTCGGCGCGCCTGTGCCGGGTCTCCAGAGAGGATCGCCATAATCGCCAGGCGGTTCACATGCATCTGCCACAGGCGCGGCGTCCTTAGCGGCGGATCATCGCGCCACGGCGCCAGGACTTCGACCAAACGGTCGGGGTCATCGGCAAAGTAGGCGGCGCTGCTGAGGACCAGAGCGCATTCGTAGCGCAATCCGGCGTCAACCGCGTCACCCTCGAGGATGTTGGCGACGAGACAGCCGGCCTCCTGCTGCCGGTCACTAAGCGCCAGCGCCCAGGCGGCAGCCAGTTGCAGGCTGGGACGGCGTGCCAGCTCCGCCTGGGGAATATCTTCCAGCCATTCAAGCACGGTACCTTGCAGGCCCTGGGTCACCGCGTCGTAGAGGCATTGCTCGGCGAGATCGAGGGCCACTTGACGCTGCCCTGCCGCACGGGCGTGGCGCGCCGCCTCCCGAATCATGCCGTGGTCTGCCATCCAGCGCATGGCGCTGGCGTGCAGCGCCACCTGTTCCACCTCGGGCAGGGCGGCGAGGCGGAGGCGCAAGGCGTCGCGCGCCAGCGTATGCAGCCTGCACCACTCGCCATCGTCGCCGACGACGAAAATGGGGGTGTCGCGCGCCAGGCGGGCAAGCTGCTCCACCGCATCCTCGCGCCCGGTCAGTTCGCGGCACAGATCCGGATGCACCATGTCGACCGCCGCGATGCGGATCAGGAAATCCAGGTCACCAGGCGCCAGGTGATCAAGCAGCCCGCCAACCAGCTGGGCACCGCGTACATCGTTGTGGGCAAGCATATTGTTGATGGCGATGCGGGCATCGCCGCCGCCCTCTGCCGCCGCGACGGCGAGTTGCACACCGAGGGGCCAGCCCTCCGCCAGTTCGTGCAGGCGGGCGCAGGTATCGGCGTCGACCGTCGGTCCGAAGCGGTTGCGGATGAAGGCGATGGTCTCGTCGAGCCGGAAGCGCAGCATCTCCGCGCCAACCGTCACGCTCAGGCCATAGGCCGCCAGATCGGCAACAGTTTCATGAAGTCCGCCGCGGCCGGCGAGGACAACGCGCAGGTTGGGCGGCAGGTTGTGCAGAAGATAGACGAGCGCCTCCAGGTTGTGCCCGGTGAGCCGGTCAGCCTCGTCGACGATGAGCACCATGTCGAGCGCTGTCTGGGCGACTTCGGCAAGCCACTCCGTGATGCCCCCGATGTCCCCAAGCGCAGAGCCCGCCCCCTCGAGCAAGGTGCGACCGAAATTAGGCCGGCCGCAGCCAATGCGCACGGCCAGTGTCAGCCCGTGTAGAAGACGCTGCGGGTCGTCCTGGGCATCGGCGGACAGCCAGGCGACGGCTGCGCCGCCCGCCAGGAATTCGCGCCGCCATTGGCCGAGCAACGACGTCTTGCCGAAGCCCGGTGGCGCCTGCACGACGAAGACGATGCGGTCGCGCAGATTGTCGTCGTCGAGCCCCAACCGCGTACGAACCAGTTGGTGCCGCGGCGCGCGGGGGGGGGTCGTCCGGAGAACGAGCCCGGAGAGCACAGTAATGGCCTGGCTGTTGGCGATCATCGTTGCATCCTGCTGGGGCTCTCTGGTATCCGGAAATCGGTCGCTTGCCGGGAGGGACGGAGCGTTCCCTGAACGATCCGAAATTCGCGGGAACAACCGCAAAGCACGTGACAACTGACCAATTTAAACATACGGCCTGAATACCTGACAATCGCCACCCCCCCTTTTGCGAGGGGGGCGCGGACCGGTTCGATCGCATACGATGCGACCATCATCTTACCGTTCGACGAACAGGGCGACGCATGGAATTCATCGATATCTGCGCAGTAGACGAGCTTCCCCCGGGAAAATCGCGGGCCGTGCGCGTGGCCGGCAAGGACATTGCCCTGTTCAATGTGGCGGGTACCGTTCACGCCATCGCGAACGCCTGCCTGCACCAAGGCTCGGCGCTGGCTGATGGAATCTTCTCCGGCCGTACCGTCGCCTGCCGGGCGCACGGCTGGCGCTACGACGTCACCACCGGCGCCCTGGCCGTATCCCCCGAACTGGGGGTGGCCTGTTACCCGGTGGAAGTCGCCGACGGCCGGGTGGCTGTCGCGGTCAACGGCAAATAACCCTCACTTCTCGCAGAACCTCACGTCAGGAGCCTCCATGTATCGCCATCTGCTGGTCCCCATCGATAATTCCGACTTGTCCACCGTGACCATCGGCCGGGCAGTCGAGTTCGCCCTCGCGCTCGGCGCCCGGATCACGTTCTTCCACGCCTGTGCCGACCACGCCTCGTCGATCATGGGCGACGCCGAAATCGTCCGCATGACGGCACCCGAGGACTACGCATACAACTTCGAGGGCCGCGCCCGCGAACTGCTGACCAAGGCCGAATCGGCGGCGCGAGCCCGCGGCGTGCCCTGCGCGTCGGTGAGCACAACGAGCGATTCGCCCTACACGGCCATCATCGCCGCTGCCCGTTCCGCCGGCTGCGACCTGATCTTCATGGCCTCGCACGGCCGCCGCAGCACCCTCGGCATGATGCTCGGCTCGCAAACGCTAAAGGTCCTGATGAATTCCGAGGTTCCGGTTCTCGTCTCGGCGACCGCCGATCCTCCCGCCCCGGCCCAGGCCATCGCTATCATTCGCGACGAGCACCGTTCGCTCGGCGCCGTTCTTCATGCCTGGCTGCATTTGTTCAAGGAAGCACAGGGCACCAATGTCCTGCCCGATGCGGGGCTGATGCAGGCGATGATCCGCTACATCCAGGATTTCCCGGTCGCCCTGCACCACCCGAAGGAAGACGACCACCTGTTCCGCAAGTTGCGCGAGCGCACCGCCGAGGCCAATCCCGAACTCGACGAACTGGAGCGCCAGCATATCCGCGACGCGCAGCAGGTCGCCGAACTGGCGGCCCTGGTCGAGCGTTATGCCGCCGGCGAGGCCATCGTGTCGGAACTGGAACAGGCCGTCTCACGCTACGCGAAATTCATCTGGGAACACATGGGCCGTGAGGAGGGCGTGATTCTGCCGCTGGCGCAAAACTACTTGACGGAAGAAGACTGGATTGCGATCAACGAGGCCTTCCAGAAGAACCGTGACCCGCGTTTCGGCGGCGACACCGACGCCGAGTTCAAGCGCTTGTTCTCGCGGATCGTCAATCTGGCACCATAGCCCACGATCTGCCGCGACTGAATAACGACAAGACCACCAAAGGAGAGCACGTTGCCGAGAGCGCTTCGCGCGGGCCAGTGCCCGAACGAAAGCGTACCCGGGGAAGGATGGGCCTTGCGCCCGCCTTCCCCGCTTGCAACGATAGCGAAATTCACCGGCGATACCCGGCCCCGGGGCGTCGCCACAAAGAACTAGACACACCAGGAGACAACCGTGGCCATCCACGTCGCTGACGCAGGTATCAATATCCAATACACGCCAAAGGTGTCCCGCACCTTTGCGTGGATTGTCTTCGCATTGACTTTCGGGCTCGTGATCTCCGACTACATGTCCCGCCAGGTGCTCAACGCCGTATTCCCGATCCTCAAGGCTGAATGGGGGCTCTCCGACGCACAACTCGGCTCGCTCAACAGCATCGTCGCCCTCCTCGTCGGGCTGCTCACCTTCCCGCTGTCGGCGCTCGCCGATCGTTGGGGCCGCGTCCGCAGCATCGTGCTGATGGCCGCCCTGTGGAGCCTGGCGACCGCTGCCTGCGCCGTGGCCGAGAGCTACGGCCAAATGCTGGCCGCCCGCTTCTTCGTCGGTTTGGGCGAAGCCGCCTACGGCAGTGTCGGCATTGCCGTCATTCTCAGCGTGTTTCCGCCGCACCTGCGCTCCACGCTGGCGGGTTCCTTCATGGCCGGCGGCGCCTTGGGTTCGGTGCTCGGCATGGCCCTCGGCGGCGTCATCGCCGCCAAATTTGGCTGGCGCTGGGCCTTCGGCAGCATGGCGCTGTTCGGCTTTGCGCTGGTTATCGTCTACGCCATGGTCATTACCGAGAAACGGCTGTCGCCCGACGGGCAGACGCTACGACCGGCGATGCGGAACGGCAATGGCGTCCGCAACGGATTCCGCTCGCTGCGTGTGCTCCTTGGCGCGCTGTTTTCCTCGGTCTCGATCTGCTGCGCCTATGTAGGCAGCGGCTTCCAGTTCTTCGCCATGGGCGCAATGATGGCCTGGCTGCCCAGCTACGTGAACCGCTACTACGACCTCCCGACCGACAAGGCTGGCCTGGTTGCCGCGGTTTTCGTGCTGATCGCCGCGATCGGCATGACAGGGGGCGGCATCATCGCCGACCGCATCAGCCGCAACTTTGCCGTTCGCAAGTGGCGGGTCGCCATCATCTATTCGCTGGTCTCCGGCATCCTGCTGCTGATCGGCTTCCAGTTGCCCATCGGCACTGCACAATTGCTCTTCCTTGGCGCCGGCATGCTGCTCGTCGCCGGAACCTCCGGCCCGGCCAGTGCGATGGTCGCCAACCTGACCCATCCGTCCATTCACGCAACGGCATTCGCCACGCTGGCGCTGGCCAACAACCTGCTCGGCCTGGCGCCCGGCCCCTTTCTGACCGGCATCATCGCCGATCGCATCGGGCTGCTCGGCGCGCTGCAGATCATGCCGCTGATTGCACTCGCCGCCGCCGCCATGTTCGCTATCGGCCATCGCAATTACGCAAGTGACCTGCAGCGCATCCGCATGCTGCAGACCCAGGAAAATCGTTAAATCCAATAAGAGTCATTCATGAGCCCCACCTCCCCTACCATCCTCCTTGTCCCCGGCCTGCGCGACCATGTCGAGGATCACTGGCAGACCCACCTGCAGCGCAAGATCCCGGGCGCCTGCTCGGTGCCGCCGCTGGAGTACGACAAGCTGAGCCGCGACGCCCGCGTCGAGGCGCTCGACAAGGCGCTTTCCGAGATCGACGGCCCGGTGATCCTCGTCGCCCATAGCGCCGGGGTCATGATCACCGTGCATTGGGCGCAGAAATACAGCCGTCCGATCCACGGCGCGCTGCTCGCGACGCCGGCCGACCTCGAATCGCCAATGCCGGCCGGCTATCCGAGTGTCGACGTCCTGCGCGACAACGGCTGGCAGCCGATCCCGCGCCGCCCGCTCCCCTTTCCCAGCATCGTCGCCGCCAGCACCAATGATCCCCTGGGCAGCCTTGAGCGCGTCACACAGATGGCTGCCGACTGGGGCAGCCGACTAGTGAACATCGGCGCCGTCGGTCACCTGAACCCGGCGGCCGGTTACGGCGAATGGACAGGCGCCGAAGAACTCCTCCGCACACTGCGCTGACCGCCCCAGGGAAACGGACACCGTGAAAATGCCCGCCCCGGCGGCGTTGACCGCGCTGCTCGCGGTGATCGGCCTGCTCAACTCGTTTTGCTCCGACATGGTCATTCCGGCGCTGCCTTCGCTGCGCGATGAACTCCAGGTCACGCCCTGGCAGGCACAGCAGACGATCTCGCTGTTCTTCGCCGCCAGCGCCTTCATGTCGCTATGGTATGGCGCGCTGGCGGATGCCTGGGGCCGGCGCACGGTCACGCTGGGCGCACTGCTCATCGTCGCCCTGACCGCGATCGGCTGCCTGGCCGCCGGCCGGATCGAGCATATCTGGATCCTGCGCACGCTACAGGGCCTCGCCGCGGGGGCCGGGCTGGTGATCAGCCGAACCATCGTCCGCGACCTGCACATCGGCCCAACCGCGCAGAAGCTCCTGGCCAGCATCATGATGGTGCAGACCCTCTCCCTGGTTGCGACGCCGGTATTGGGCGGCTGGCTCGCCCAGACCTGGGGCTGGCGCGCCGTCTTCGTGGTCATCGCCTGCATCATGCTGGCACTGGCCTTGGCCTGCTGGTGCTGGCTGCCCGAGACCTTGCCGCGTGAGCAGCGTCGTCCGCTACAGCCGGCCTCGCTGTGGCGATCCTATCTCGCGGTGTTGCGTTCCGGCTCGTTCATGCGCCTGTCGCTCGCCCACGTCGCCAACTGGATCGGCATGGCGATGTACGCCTTCTCAGCCCCGGTTTTCGTCATCCAGCATCTCGGCCGCAGTGCGACCGAGGTCTACCTGGTCTTCGCCCCGATCACGATCGGGCTGGTCTCCGGGTTCGTCCTCTTCCCGAAACTGGCGCACCGCCTGGGCAGCGCCCGCATTCTCGGCGTCGCCTACCGTATCCTCGGCGTCGCGGTTGCACTGAACCTGGGCCTGTGCTGGCTGTTGCCGCCCGGACTGATCCACACGCTACCGCTGCTCGTCTACTCGATGGGCATGGCGCTGGCGCTGCCCGTGCTGCTAGACCGGGCGCTGACGCCCGTGCATGAGTATGCCGGCGTTGCCTCCTCATGCCAGACCTTCCTGCAGTTCGCGACCATGGCAATCGCGGCAGGCATGCTCGCGCCCCTGCTCTGGGATTCGCTGTTTTCCCTGGCTCTTGGCACCGGCATCATCACCGCCATCGGCGGCTGGTGCGTTTACCGCGAACGGCAGATTCGCGCGATGCATCCCTGCACAGCGCCGTAAACGTAAGACAGGTAACCGGGCTACCTCGCCCCTGCGGCGGCAAACGTCCTGCCCGCTTCCGCACCAAAGATGATGGTGCAGGACGCGCACCCGCATCAATGGCAGTTGCCAAGTACACCCCCTGCTGCCCGGGCCCCTTCAGCAAAACGGCGCCCACCGCGGGCGCCGTTGAAGTGATCCGAAAACCGCCTCCCATGCAGTGCAATTCACATGATGGGATTCAGCTTCTCGTCGAATTGATCGAGTGTCACGAATTTCATGGGTTGCACATCCTCCAGACCATGCAAGCGCTGCCGATATTCCTCCAGAATGGCCAAGCGAGCCTCATGGCTGATATAGGGAACGTGATAGCCCACGAAGGGCGGCAGTACACTCATCCCTGCATACGCCAGTGTTCCCCGCAATATCGGCCGCAGCATGTCCTCCAGGGGGCCATGCACACCGCCTTCAACCAACATGTGTGGCTGTCCGCCGATCGTGATGCAGAGCATCGCTTTCTTGCCGGAAAGTCCGCCCCGGTCGTAGAAGCGCTTCCCGCCATAGACCGCGCCGGACACGAATACCCGGTCGATCCAGCCCTTCATGATAGCCGGCATGGAAAACCAGTAGATCGGAAAATTGAAGATCACCAGGTCTGCCCATAACAGCTTGTCCAGTTCCGCCTGGACGTCGGGCGCCAATGTCCTGTGCCCGTGGTTGTGGCGTTGCTCAAGCGCATACACAAGGTAGTCCGGGTTGGCCCTGTCGCCGAAATCTGCCGGACTCGCCACAGGGTTCCACTTCATTGCGTAAAGATCCGACACCAGGACCGTGTGCCCAAGCATGCCGAGTTCCGTGACCGCAAGATCCTTCAATGTGGCGTTAAATGATTGAGGCTCGTTATGAGCATGGACGATGAGAACATTCATGGGATCTGGTATTCCTGTCGATGGTTGTCGAGCGATCATGTTCGGTCGCCTGGATAATGTGGGGCATTCGAATGACACGTACTGTAGGAGAATGGATTCGGATGTGTAATAGTCGGAACCGACATGTAATATGCGGTTTACGCCAATCCGGAAAACCTGCTTCAGCGATGAGGTAAGCCGTGCCGACAGCCGCCATTCTTGGTTTCGATGACGCCTATGCCTCGGTCGTCGGCGGATTTGCCGACATGCTGCAGGTCGCAAATTCCTTCCTGCGCAGACAGGGTGCCGCGCCCTCGGGGCTATTCGAATGGCACTTCGTCTCGGAGAAGGGACAAACAGTGCGGGCCAGCAATGGGCTTGAACTGGCCATGCGCCCGATGTCCCCAGGCACCCCTTACGATCTCGTCTTCATCCCCAGCCTGCACTATCGCAGCTGGACGGAATTTCAGCGCTTCCTGGAAGGTCAGCCCTTCGTGTGCGACTGGCTGACCAGGCAGTGGAAGAATGGTGCCTGGATCAGCGCCAACTGTACGGGCACGTTTCTCCTGGCGGAGACCGGCTTGCTCGATCATCGCACTGCCACGACAACATGGTGGCTGGAGAGACAATTTCGTGAACGCTTTCCGGATGTCGATCTGCAGATGCGCCCGGCGGTAACCGAAGATGAGCGCCTGGTGTGTGGCGGCGCCCATGCGACATTTCTGTTGCAGTCGGTACGGGTTCTTGGTCATTTTGTTGGCAAGGCAATCGCCATGCAATGCGCCCGCAGCATGCTGATCGATCTGACGCAAACGATACAGACGCCGCTCCACCCTCTGATCGCCGATCAGTCACATAACGACCCATTGGTTCAACGCGCGCAAAAGTGGCTTCAGGAGCACATGGCAAAACCGGTACGAATCCGTGATCTTGCGGACAAGCTGGCCGTCAGCGAACGTACGTTGATCAGGCGTTTCAACGCAGCGTTGAATCAGTCGCCACTCACCTATCTACAGCACCTGCGCATCGATACGGCGCGCGCGTTGCTGGAAGCTGGTGACCTGAGTACCGAGCAGATTGCACATTTCGTCGGCTATCACGACATGAGTTCTTTCTCCCGACTGTTTCGAGAGCGCATCGGCTTTACCCCAGGCGCATACCGCGGCCGATTCTTGTGGCAGGCAAGCGAGTAAGGCCGTGCCTCAGTTCAGACATGCTGATGCTTGAGCCTGCTGTTCTCATCTCGCGGCTGGTGCCAGCGACAACGGCTTTACACAGCCCCACCGCGGCATTTTCGCCATGACGCTGGACTTTCCCCGAAGCAGCCACTGAACCAGCGGGAAAAGGAACTCTGGTGGTTGTAACCCAGCAGCGATGCGACATGGCCGAGGTCGAAATTGGGGTTTTCCAAATACAGGCGTACGCGCTCCTGGCGTGCCGCATCGAGCAATTCGCCAAATGCCGCCCCCGCCTTTTCAAGGTCGATTTGAAGCTTGCGGACACTGCATCCCAGTGATCGAGCGACTTCCTTGATGGTGGCTCGCCCCAGGGGCAGCAACAGGTAGATCTGCCGGCGCACCGCCGTCGCGATGGACGTGGCATTGTCTTCGCGCAGCGTTTCAACAAAACCCAGTGCGTACTCGGCCATGCGCGAATCGGCATTCGGGTTCGGACGATCCAGGTCTCGGGTCGGGAACGCCATGGCGTTGAGGTCGCTGTCAAACTGGCACGGACAATCGAAAACACGCCAATGCTCGTCCAGCGAGCGTGGCGCCGCGTGCCGGAAATAAACACGCACCGGGCGCCAGTCGGCGCCGACGGTACTGCGAAAGACCTTCACGTTCGCAGCCATCGCCAGTTCGGCCACCTGGTGCTTGGGCAAGTTCGCGTCGGTCAATATCTCCTCCCGCAACAATGTCTGGCCGGCCTGGCTTTCAAGCATGATCGCGAGGGATTCGTTCATCAGCGGCAGGTATCTGATCGCCATTTGCAGCACGTCGCGCAGCGATTTTTGCTGCGACAGCAACAGCCCGACAACACCGAACTGCGACATCGGCCGCGGTTCGGCCATGCGCAAGCCGATGGTGTCGCATCCGCTGGCCGCGGCCGTTTTTTCCAGCAATTGGACGACGGCATCGCTGGATATCAGCCGATCCGGATTGCCGATCAGGGCCGTACCGAGCCCCACCGCACGCAATTGCTCTTCGGGTTTGAGTCCGAGTTGGCGGGCAACATCAACGAAGTTCGCCAATACGGCGGCACGCATCAGGCTCATGGCGGCATGGTCGGAATAAAAGAGGGTTTATGCATGCAATGCTAAAACAATTGCGCTTAATGCTAAGAATTTTCAGGCGTCCCATCTTAGACTGATTTCCGTGCCCAAGGTGATCCCAGCACCTACGCATCAGCCTAAATATATCCATCGAATGGAGGACGACAATGAAGATTGAACAACTGACCTGCGCCATTGGCGCCGAACTCAAGAACGTGCAACTCAAGGAGGCAATCGCCAACGACGACCTTTTTGGCGAAATCAAGCAAGCGCTGCTGGACCACAAGGTCCTGTTCCTGCGCGACCAGCAACTGGTCGATGCCGAGCATGCCGCCTTCGCCCGCCGCTTCGGCGACCTGGAAGACCATCCGCTGACGTCGAGTGCTGATAGCGAACCGGGCATCATCCATATCTGGAAGACTCCGGACAGCCCGCCCGAGCGCTACGAGAACAGCTGGCACAACGATGCCACCTGGCGCGAGATCCCGCCGATGGGCGCCGTGCTGCGCTGCGTCGAGTGCCCGCCTGTCGGCGGCGACACGATGTGGGCCAACATGGAACTCGCTTACGAGCGTCTGCCCGACCACATCAAGGAAACCATCGCCGACCTGCGCGCGCGCCACAGCATGGAAGCGCTCTTCATGGCGGCCAAGCCGATCGAGGAGCGTCTCGCCATGAAGGAGCGCTTTCCCGACCCAGAGCATCCGGTGGTGCGCACCCACCCGGAGACCGGCAAGAAGAGTCTGTTTGTCAGTGCATTCGCCACTCATTTCACCAATTTCCACACGGCCAGGAATGTTCGATATGGGCAAGATTGGCACCCGGGCATGTCCAATCTACTGCAATACCTTTACAGCCAGTCCTCAATTCCCGAGTACCAGGTGCGCTGGCGCTGGACCCCGGGCGCGATCGCGATCTGGGACAACCGCTGCACCCAGCACTACGCCGTGATGGATTACCCGCCCTGCCACCGCAAGATGAACCGTGCCACTATCGTCGGCACCAAGCCGTTCTGATCGGGCATCGCGATGAGCATGACATTGACCCATCACTATGCCGACGTCGGCGAGGTCCGCCTGCACTACGTGACGGCAGGTAGCGGGCCGACGGTCGTGCTGCTGCACGGCTGGCCGCAGACCTGGTACATGTGGCGCGACGTGATTCCCGGACTGGCGAAGAACTACCGCGTCGTCGCGGTGGATTTGCGCGGACTGGGAGATTCGTCGAAGCCGGTGACCGGCTACGACACCACGACGGTGGCCGAAGACATCTGGCGTCTGGTACACGATGTACTCGGCGAGCAGCAGTTCTTCGTCGGCGCCCATGACTGGGGCGGGCCGGTGGCGTATGCCCTGGCTGCCCGTCATCGCGATGCGGTCCGCGCCATGGGCATCTTTGACGTACCGGTTCCTGGCGACGGGGCGCCGCTGGCAGCGATGGCCCGCTGGCACTTCGGCTTCCATGGCGAGCCGGAGATGCCCGAAGCCCTGGTCGCGGGACGCGAGGAACTCTATCTGAGCTTCTTCTACCGCAAGGGGGGCGCTCGTCCGGATGCCATCTCCCCGGAGGCGCAACGCGAATACATCCGCGCCTACAGCCAGCCGGGCGCCATGCGCGCCGGGTTCAACTACTACCGCGCCCTGCCGCAGGATGTCGCCGACCACCAGCGCTACCTCGCCGACGGCAAGCTGCCGATGCCTATCCTGGTCTATGGCGGCGGCGCACCCGGGGTCGGTCGCGGCCTGGCCGCGCTGGAGTCCTGGCAGCGCGTCGGCAGCAATGTGACCGGCGGCGTAGCCGAGGATTGCGGACACTGGATTCCCGAGGAACGGCCGGAGTGGGTTGCCGAGCGCCTGCAGGAATTCTTCGCCCGCATCGCCTGATCGCCGTACCACAGCCCAAATTTAACAACCTGTTCACAACATTCTCTAAGGAACCACCATGTACTTTGAAAACATCGACACCGCACTCATCGACGTCGAATCCCTGCCCTGGATGCCGTTCACGCCATACAGCGAGATTTTTCAACTCAAACTCATCAAGGTCGATCCCATCCGCGGCGACTGGATTGCGCTGCTCAAGGTGCCGGCGAATTCCGTCCTGCCGATGCACCATCACTCCGGTACCGTGATGGTGTATACGCTGACGGGAAGCTGGAAATACATCGAACACGACTGGATCGGCACCCCGGGCAGCTTCGTGTTCGAAACCGCCGGTTCCCGCCATACGCCGGTCAGCGTCGGCGACGACGAGGTCATCACGCTCAACATCGTCCAGGGCGACTGGAACGTGATGTCGCCCGAGGGCCAGGTGTTGGCCATCGAAAACTGGCGCAGCATGATGGAGCGGTATCTTGCCTATTGCAAGGCCAACGACATCACCCCGATCGATCTCTCCAGCTTCAGCGTTTAAGTCACTGCAGGTGCGCCGGTGATGTTGCCGGCACGCCTGCACGCGTGCGCAACCATGAGGAATGGCTTCATGACGACCCGACCGGATGACTTCTGCCGCAACGACGATCCCGCCCGGTTCACCCACCGCCATTTCGATTTGAACGGCGTACGCTGGCACGTGGTCGACGCCGGCCGTGGCCCGCTGGTCATCCTGCTGCATGGTTTCCCGTATCTCTGGTACGAATTCCGGCATCAGATTCCGGCGCTGGCCGAGGCCGGCTATCGGGTGCTGGCGCCCGATTTTCCGGGTTTTGGCGGGAGCGCGCTTCCGGCCGACCTGGAGCGTTACGACATGGCGCATCTGGTCGCCGATCTGGTCGGGATGATGCATTGTGTCGGCGCAGCCTCGGCAACGCTGGTGGGCCACGATTGCGGCTCGCATGTGGCCTTTGCCGCGGTGCAGATGCGGCCGGACCTGTTCCGTGGCGCAGTGTTCCTGTCCACGCCGCCGATACCCCGCGGACCGGTAGCGCCGGGCGAAGCCTGGCGGTCGTTGCGCGAGCGCACCGGCAAACGTTTTTACCAGGAAGTCTTCGCCGCGCCTGAAGCATTACCGCAACTCGATGCCGATATCCGCAAAAGCCTGCGCGCAATGATGTATTCGGTGTCGGGCAGTGCGCGGCATCAGGAACGCTGGCGTCTCGATCTCGAACCCGGGGAGGGCATCCTTGATACCGTGCATGACCCGGCCCGGCTTCCCCAGTGGTTGAGCTCCCAGACGCTCGACTACTACGTCGGCGAATATGCCCGCCGCGGCTTTGACGGACCGTTGAATTATTATCGGGTTCGCTCCGACAACTGGCATCGCCTGGCCTTCCTTGATGGCGTGAGCCCGACCCTTCCCGCGCTTTTTGTCGGCGGCGCCGCCGACCCCTCGCTCGAACGCTTTCAGCCGTTTTACGACCAACTCGAAAAGCTGCTGCCCGATCTTCGGAAGAAAATGCTGCTGGAGGGCGTTGGCCACGGCCTCCCTGAAGAAGCACCGCAGGCGCTCAACCAGTTATTGCTCGACTTCCTCGCTGCCCTGAATATGACCCATAGACCTTAAGGTCAAGGCCGGCACCGAATCACGTTCCGCCTCAACCCTGCGGTGCCGGACGCAGGCGCTGGCGCCACTGCTGCGGCGCCATCCCGAACTGGGAAATGAACCAGCGGGTGAATGAACCCTGCGTGCTGTAGCCCAGCAATTCGGACACCCGCACCAGCGAATAACGCGGGTTCTCGATGTAGCGCTTCACCAGATCGCGCCGCACCTCGTTGAGCAATTGCGAGAAGCTGACGCCGGCCTCGTCGAGCTGGCGCTGCATGGTGCGCAAGCTGAGGCCGAGCCCCTGCGCCACGTATTCGCTGCTGGCACGGCCGCTCGGCAGCATCAGGTAGATGGCCTTGCGCACGTCGAGCACCACCGACGGCTCGCTGACATAGGGCAACGACTCGACGAAGCGCTGCGCATAGCGTGCCATGGCCGGGTCGGCGGTGGGATTCGGCATGTCGAGGTCGGCAGCGGCGCAGACGATCCCGTTGAATTCGCTGGCGAACTCGATGCGGCAGCCGAACACCCGCTTGTGCACCGACAGGTCGGCCGGCGCATCGTGCGTGAAATTGACGCTGTGCGGCTGCCAGCGCTCCCCGAGCACCGCCCCGCACATGCGGAAGAGAACACCCATCGCAAGTTCGGTCGCCTGCCGTGCCGGCGCCGTGGCGACCACTTCCTCGCGCACGATGACCAGCGGCCCGGCATCCTCAATCTGCATCGCCAGGGCGTCGTTGAGCAAATGGCGGTACTGGATGGTCGAGGTCAGCGCATCGCGCAACGTGCGCTGGTGGCTGATGAGTAGGCTGACGACACCGAAGTCCGAGAGTTGCCGGGTTTCCGCCATGCGCAGGCCGAACTGCGGGTAGCTGCTGGCTAGCGCCGCGGATTCGAGCAACTGGATCGCGGCATCCAGCGGGATGCGCTGTTCGGGATCATCCAGCATGGAGCGCCGCAGCCCGGCCTCGTGAATCAGCGGCACAGGGTTGAGACCCCGCTCGCGCGCCACTTCAAGGAAATTGGTCAGGACTGCGGCACGCACCAAGGTCGTCATGTCGGCTCCAGCGCCTAGGCCCGACCAAGGTCATGTCGGGTCTGTTTGGCATGAAATGTTAACAGTTTGGCGGATGATGCGAAGCATGGCAACCGCCGATTCCGTAAATTGGCAACATCAACAAGGGCGCAGGCATGGCGCCACGAAAAGGAGACAAGGAAATGGAAAAAGCAATTCGCTTTCATCAATCCGGCGGCCCGGAAGTCCTCAGGCTCGAAGACGTCACAGTCGGTGAACCTGGCCAAGGCGAGGTCCGCCTGCGCCACGTCGCGGTCGGCCTCAACTTCGCCGACACCTATTTCCGCAACGGCACCTATCCGACTCCCCTGCCCGCCGGCATGGGCGTCGAGGCGGCCGGTACGGTCGAAGCCGTCGGCCCCGGCGTGACCAACGTCGCGGTTGGCGACAAGGTGACCTACACCGGCTTCCTCAACACGCTGGGCGCCTACAGCACCGCCCGCATCATCGCGGCGGCACCGTTGATCAAGCTGCCGGAAGGTATCGATTGCGAAACCGCTGCCGCAATGACCATGCGTGGGCTGACCTCGGCCTACCTGATGCGCCGCATCTACGCCTTCAAGGCCGGCGATACCCTGCTGCTGCACGCAGCAGCCGGCGGCGTCGGTCTGATCGTTTCGCAATGGGCGAAGCTGCTCGGCGTGCGCGTCATCGGCACAGTGTCGACCGAGGAAAAGGCCGCTGTCGCCCGTGCACACGGTTGCGCCGAAACCATCAACTACAGCCATGAGGATGTCGCCAAGCGGGCCC
>ENA-UOWG01001734-UOWG01001734.1-activated-sludge-metagenome-genome-assembly--contig:-NODE-1734-length-20632-cov-4.631579_pt1 | contig 20632 bp, 17 predicted proteins | sample MGYA00238147_ERZ761563 | MGnify/ENA primary metagenome ERZ761563 (study PRJEB28884, sample SAMN05720216) | anaerobic digester metagenome | isolation source: active sludge of municipal... | reverse complement strand
CCGGTGAATAACGGCATCCCGTCAATCAAAGCGGTCCACGGGCTGAACAAAGGAATCAACGAAGCCAAAAAGGCAACGACGCTCGCTCCCGCCAAGATGACCACGCGTTTTCGTCCCATCCCTTCGCTCTTCTTTGACAACAGGGCATAATTGATGAACGACAGACCCGCCAGTAACGAAGAAAAGCCCATCAATGCATAATAAAGAACGCCTTTTTCAAACACCAATCCGACGAAACCGGATCCAAAATCGACATCGTAGGCGACTTCATGCGAAACGAAAAGCAGGTGATTGATCCAAGTTCCCGATGAAACTTCCGTGGCGGGATAAAGAAAGTTGGCGATCATCGCCAAGGTCGGAATCGCCAGAATCCCAATATAGGCTTTCCACCCGAAGCGATGCACCCCGGTTTTTTGTTGCCGGGAAAGCAGATACCATAAGGCGGCAAAGAACGGGATGGCGAGGTACTGAACATGATTGAGCCAGATCTTGGTAATAATGTTGTCGCTCAGTAAAAAACCGGCGTATCCGAACATGAACACAGCGTTCATGGCGGCAAGAGCCCCTACCAAACGGATTCCGAGAATCTTCTCTTTCCGGGAAAAGATGAATACCGCCGCCGTAAACAAAAAAGCTCCCATGGCAAAAAGGGCGGTCGTCATCAAAAAATCCCAACGCATCGGATCAACTCCCTCGAAAGAAATGGTGATGATTGAATTCACATGCCTCGTTTGGCTTGCTCCTCGGGACTCAGCATCGTCAATTGCAGACGCTTCCGTTCCAAATCGACGGCAACAACCCAGACTTTGACGATGTTGCCCACGGAAACGGCTTCCAGAGGATGTTTGATATAGGTCTTGCTCATTTTGGAAATGTGAACCAGCCCCGCTTCCTTGATGCCGACGTCGACGAAAGCCCCGAAGTCGACGACGTTGCGGACGGTGCCTTGCAGTTCCATTCCCGGTTTCAAATCTTCGAGTTTCAGAATTTCGCTTTTGAGCAGGGGTTGCGGAAAGTCGTCGCGAACGTCCCGCAGGGGCGAGGCGATGGCATCCAAGAGATCGTTCAAGGTCAGCGGATTGGCATTGAGTTTCTTGGCCAAATCGACACGGTCGACCATTCCGGCTTTCAATTTGCAGATCGGTGTTCCGATGTCGGAAGGCTGAACCCCGATCTGATGAAGGATACGCAAAGCCAACTCATAGCTTTCCGGATGGATCGGAGTCCGATCCAAGGGGTTCTCCCCGTCGGGAATCCGCAAAAACCCGACTGCCTGTTCAAAAATCTTGGGACCGAGTTTGGAAACGTTAAGCAATTCTTTGCGGTTCTTGAAAGGTCCAAAGGCTTCCCGGTATTTGACGACGTTGGTCGCCACGCCCGAAGACATTCCGGACACGTATTTCAACAGTGAAGAGGAGGCGGTATTGACATTGACGCCGACACGGTTGACGGCGGTCGAAACGACAAAATCCAATTGTTCCGCGAGTTTGCTTTGGGAAACATCGTGTTGGTACTGCCCCACACCGATCGATTGGGGATCGATCTTCACGAGTTCGGACAGCGGGTCGAGCAGACGACGGGCAATCGAAACCGCGGAACGTTCTTCCACATGAAAATCGGGAAACTCTTCGCGGGCGAGATCGGAAGCCGAATAGACGGATGCCCCGGCTTCGCTCACGATCACGTAATAGACAGGAGCGGAAAGATCTTTGATCAGTTCGGCTACGAACGCTTCCGTTTCCCGGGAAGCGGTCCCGTTGCCGATCGCGATGATATCCACATGGTATTTGGCAATCAGGGATTTGACTTTGACTTTGGCCTCTTCGACTTTTCGATAATCCGGAGAAGCTCCCAGTTTAGCTTCGTGAGGATAGATGACCGTTTTGTCGAGGAACTTTCCGAAAGGATCGATGACCGCCATCTTGCATCCGGTGCGGAATGCCGGGTCGATTCCCAACACCATTTTTCCTTTCATCGGCGGTTGCAACAAAAGGCTCCGGAGGTTCTCCGAGAAAAGTTTGATGGCAGAATCTTCGGCTTTTTCCGTGAAATCGCTGCGGATCTCGCGTTCGATGGCGCCGCTGATCAGGCGTTTGTAGGCATCGGCGATCGCATCCCGGATCAACGGATTGACCGGGGAAGTACGGTTGCCGATGACCTGCTTTTCCAAGAAGGCTTGAATTTCTTCCGTCGCCACTTCGAGCCCGACGGTGATGACTTTTTCGTTTTCGGCGCGATTGATGGCGAGAATCCGATGCAATTTGACCGATTTCAACGGTTCTTCGTATTCATAATAGTTTTGATAGGTTCCCAGTTCATCCACCGCGTCTTTTTTCTTCTTGGTGGTGATTTTCCCGGTCCGGGTGGTAAAATCACGGATCCATTTCCGGAAGGCCGCATGATCGGAAATGGTTTCGGCGATGATGTACTTTGCGCCTTGGAAAGCTTCGGAAACGGTGGAAACCTGTTCGTTCAAATACGGTTGGGCCAACTCGTCGATGTCGGAAACAATCGGGAAGGTCATCATCGTTTTCGCCAGCGGTTCGAGTCCTTTGGCGATCGCTTCGGTCGCTTTGGTCTTTTTCTTCTCCTTGAAGGGACGGTAGAGATCTTCCAAATCGACGAGTTTCATCGCTTCGTCGATCTTCAGTCTCAATTCTTCCGTCAACATCCCTTTTTCATCAATCAGTCGGGTGATATCGTCTTTTCGCTTTTGCAGGTTCTGTCCGTATTCGAATTCTTTTTGAATCGCTTGAATTTGTTCTTCGTCGAGCGAACCCGTGACTTCCTTGCGATAACGTGCGATGAACGGCACGGTGTTTCCTTCGGCTAAAAGGTCAAGGACGGCCTTGACCTGCGTTTCTTTGATTTGATTGTCCGCCGCAATCGTTTGAATCAGCGCGGCATTGACATATTCCATCGTCTTCACCCTTTTCGGCAATTGTCTTTGTTTCATTTATATCATAAATCGTCCTTTTTGACCACAGGAAACAAAAAAAACCCTTGCGGGTTTTTGTTGGAATGAATCTTCAAGTTTAGTTGAATGGTTCGTAGGTTCCGGACAATACGTCGTTCATGATGCCTTTGATCGTTTCTCCTGTGGTATAAGCGGTGTGGAATTGGCCATTGGCGATCGAAATCATCATCGGGGATTGGTTGAGGAAGGAGGTTCCTTTTCCGATGGCGACGAGGAAATTATCCTTATCCCCGGTGGTGCCTTCTTTCACCGCGTCCAAATCGACGAAGAAAATGCGGACGCCTTTGTTTTCCAGTTTTCCGGCCAGATTCAACACTTGTTTCTGAACATCCAAACAGTCTTGATCGGCGGCATTATAAAAATACACGAGATATTCCTGGATTTGTTGGGAATTGGCTTGTTGAATCAGGATTTCATCATATTCGGCGATGTGATCGAATTCTTTATAATCGCCTTTGTCCGTGATGACTTGATATAAGAAAACGAGTCCGACGATGGCCAGGACGACGACAATGATCCCAACGATCGCTTTCAGAAGGATTTGATCTCCGGATTGCTTTTTGAAACCTTTCGTATAAGTTGCCATATTTTCACCTCAGCATGTATAATTTTACCGAATTCGGGGGGCTTTTGCAAGTGTTATTTACGGTTTCAAAGAAACCTCACAGATCGGGCGCTTCCACCACGCAGAATCCGATCGCAAAGGCCTTTTCATGGGAGATCGACAGGTGAATCGTTCGACCGGAGAGTCGGGCGCAGGTCAAGTGCGGTTTGCCGTTTTCATCATCGATGACGTCCATTTCGGGAAAAGGGACGAGTCCCGCGGCTTTGACGATCGCTTCTTTCACCGCAAAGCGACCGGCTAAAAATTCCTGTTTCCGGGATTCGGACGTAAATCGATCGTAAACGCGTAATTCGTTGGGGGAAAGGATCTTGTGTTTGATTTCGTCTTTGAGGCGGGCAATCTCGACAATGTCGCAACCGATGCCTTGGATCATGGACGTTCCTCCTCGATCGACAACCGGTTGGCAAGATCCTTCAGGGCGCGGAACCGATGGTTGAGCGCGGACTTGGAAATCGGGTCGGGATAATGATTGGCGGACAAGGCGGACAATTCCAGAAGCGTGGCCTCCGGATATGTTTTCCTCAAGAAGATCGCTTCCTGAAGACTCAGGGTCAATTCGATCGACTTCCGGGATTCGATGAGCGCGATTTGTTCGAGTTGTTTGTTGGCGGCGTCCAAAGCTTTTTTCTCGTTGGCGATATCGCAGTTGATGACGCGGTTAATCGAATTTTTGAAATCGCGCTTGATGCGACTGTCTTCGAAAGCGAACAGTTGGTTCGTCGCCCCCGTAACCCGCAGAAAATCGGAAATCCGTTCGGCGTCTTTCATATACATGATGAATCCCCGCCGGTTTTTCGCCACTTTCGCATTCAAAGAAAACTCGTTGGCGATTTTTTGCAGGATTTCCGCCTGTTTTTGGGAAGAAGTCTGAATTTCCAGATGATAGGACGACGTTTCGGGACTGTTGATCGATCCCCCGGCAAGAAAGGCGCCGCGCAAATAGGCTTTTTTGCAGCACTCTTTCCGCACAATCGCCTCGTCCAAATCCTGAAAGAAAAGCGCATTCTTGTTGATGAGAGAGAGTTCGTTGAGGATTTTCTCGACTTTTTCCTCGATGCGGACGACGAACAAATCGTTTTTCCGCAGGCGAACTTGGGTTTTGCTGAGAATCGTCAACTCAACGTGGTACAATTCTTTGACTAGGCGAATGAAATTGCGGATGACCGCAATATTGGTCGTCTGGAACGAAATGGCCAATCCTCGGCTGGACACTTCCATCGCCCCGCCGATGTGCAAAAGAGCGGAAAGTTCCGCGGTGTTGCAACAGGCGGCGTTTCGTACGGCCGCCAGTTCGGTTTTGACATCGGTTGCGAACGACATGGGTTCATCTCCCGTCCAGCTGATCTAAATATTTCACCGCCCCGAGGGCGGCGATCGCACCGTCGGAAATGGCGGTGGCGATCAGACGATAATCTTTTTTGGTCACGTCTCCGCAAGCATAAAGCCCGGGAACGCTGGTTTGCATTTCCGAATTGACGCGGATGAAGCCCGAACGGTCCGTTTGACACAACCCGGAAACGAATCCGGTGTCGGGTTGGTTTCCGACGTAAACAAACACGCCCTCGGCAGGCAGGATCTGTTCGCTACCGTCCTTGGCGAGGGTCCGGACGCCCTTGATCGACTCGTCTCCGAGAAAACCGAGGACTTTGGTATCGCGGAAAATACGAACGTTGGGACGTGAAGAGACCCGCTTCACCAATCCGTGATTTGCGGTGAATTCCGCAAGATCGTGTAGGATGGTCACCGATCGGCAGATTCCGGAAAGATAGTCGCTTTCTTCCAACGCCGAATCGCCCCCGCCGATGACGACTACGTCTTTGTCTTCAAAAAAAACCCCGTCGCACACGGCGCAGTAAGATAACCCGGCTCCCACAAAACGGGGTTCGTTTTCGACCCCCAGCGTTTTGGGATTCGTGCCGGTGGCGAGGATCACGGCATTCGCGGAATATTCTTCCTCATCGGTACGAACGATGAACCCATTCTCGGTTTTATCGATTTTGCGAACACATCCATAGGTATCCGCAATTTCCAAATCATGCAGATGGGTGACCATTTTTTGAACCAATTCTTCCGCGGAAACCCGCCCGAATCCCAGATAATTATCCACGGTGTAGGTAGAACGAATTCGACCCCCGGGAGTGCTTTTATCCAAAATGAGGACGTCTTTATTCGCACGTTTGGCGTAAATGGCGGCCATCATTCCCGCGGGTCCGCAGCCGACGATGACCAAATCGTGATGGGTCATCCCCGGATCTCCTGCGGCTTTTTGCGGAATACGAAATGCCCGGGAACCGTTCCGTAGGATTCGCCCTTCCACCATAAGCGGATGGCGAGAGACAGGGCAACCCCTCCCAATATCATCAAGACGGAGGTGGTGGTCGCGGCTTTGACGGTTACGCCGAAAATGTGATACACGAGGGGATCGGTGCGCATCGTTTCGATGAAGATGCGGACCGCTCCGTACCAAACCAGATAGAATGCCATCATTTCGCCGAAGCGGAACCATTTGATTCGCCGGAGAACGAGAATGACGAAGAATCCGATCCAGTTGAGGAGGAGTTCGTACAAGAAGGTCGGATGGTAAAACCCGGTTACGGGTTCGGTGGCGTCGAAGACATTCCCGATGATGTACATGTTATGAACGATGAAATCGGGAAGATGGAGCGTATATCGGAGAAACTCATATTGTTGTTGAAGAGACCAATTGGCGGTCAGCCCGGTCATTCCCCCGACCAACCCACCGTGAGCTTCCTGATTGAGGAAGTTTCCCCAGCGGCCGAAGGTTTGGGCGACGATGAATCCCGCACCCACCAAATCGGCCACCTGAAGAAGATTGATTTTCCGTTTGCGGCTATAGAAGAAAGCACAGATCACAGCGGTGAAAAACGCGCCGTGGATCGCCAGACCGGCCAATCCGAATTCGGCAAAATTAAGTCTTCCGTTTTGGAATCCGAGGATTTTCAAGAGGGTCGCTCCAATATCTCCTTGAACCACAAAGGCATTGAATTCGAAAGCCACATACCACAAACGTGCCCCCAGAATCGCCACGGGAACGATCCATAAAAACCCGTCAATCAAGACATCGCCATCGATTCCCAACCGTTTGCTTTCCCGCATCCCGATGAGGAAGGCGGTCATGATCCCGGCCATGATCAAGACCGAATACCAGACCACCGCTCGTCCGTTGATGGTGAAAATGGCTCGATCCAAAGTATATACGGCTTCAATGTCCGTATCGGAATTCAGAGAAGCGTATTCGGTGGAAAAAACACTCCAATGCGTAAAAACCCGATTGCTGTTTCCGCCCCGGTTGACCGGCGCCGTGGGAGGAACGATGGCGCAAGAAACCCCAACGGTGCAGGTCGTTGTTTGGAGGACGGTCCCGTCATAATCGACGAACCGGACGGTAAAAGTTCCGTCCGGATCTGCGGTGGTCTGGTTGGAGGCACAACCGATAAGCATCAATCCAATCGTCAGAAAAAGAGAGAAGACTCCCAAAATTTTGATCGCTTTTTTCACGGCTTCACCTGGTCATTTTTGGCATTGAGGGCGATTTTATCGTTCAGGCATTCGCTGAATTCTTCGGCGGATCGATAACCGGCGATTTTCGCTTTGAAATCAAAAGCCGCGGCTTCCACGAGCGTAGCCGTGTTGCGGGCTTCGGTAATCGGCAGCGACATGGAAACCACTTCGGTGTCAAAGATTTTTTCCGTTTCTTCTTTTAGTCCCAAACGATCGAACTGTTTATTTTCATCCCAAGTTTCCAAGTGGACGATGAGGGAAATTTTCTTGTTTTCGCGGTAAGCGCGAACACCGAACATATACACGACGTTGACAATGCCGATGCCCCGGACTTCCAAATATTTTTTGAGCAGATCGGGAGCGGTTCCGATCAAGACACCGCGTTCTTTTTGATAGATTTCGATCATGTCATCCGCCACGAGCATATATCCGCGGCGAATCAACTCCAAGGCAACCTCACTTTTTCCGATGCCGCTTTGACCGGTGATGACAACCCCGACGCCGTTGATGTCCATCAACGCCCCGTGCATGAAGGTGCGTTCCGCCAAGCGCGATTGTAGGAAATTGAACAGTTCGCCGAACAACGAAGTCGTTTGATACGGACTTTTCATCACCGGAATCGAAAATTCGTTGCCTAAGCCGATGAATAATTCCGGAACGGGGACGTTAACGGAAAAAACAAAGGCCGGAGGTTGTTCTTCGAATAAACGGCGGACCCGGGTCAACTGATCCTCCAAAGAGAGCGATTTGAAAAAGACCCCTTCTTTGGAACCGATGATTTGGATACGGTTGTGTTCGTAAAAATCGAACAACCCCGCCAGTTCCAGACCCGGTTTGGTCAGGTTGGGATTGGTAATCACGTGATCCAGACCCGCTTCTCCGGCCAGCACTTCGAGGTTCATTCCCCGGGCGACTTCCCGGACAGTCAATTGATTTGGCATGATATCACCCACATTTCATTATTTCTCCGTCGCCCGAACGGATAAACCGCGGACGATCAGGGAATAGAGGTTTTTCACGATGACGCGGAGCACGGAAAACAAGAAGACAAACACCAATGGATAAATGTCGTTGGCGAAAGCGAAACTTTTGACGAATACCCACAGGTCCATGGCATAAAAAAACAGCAAGTGGGTCAACAGAAAGATGATTCCGGAAGAATAAAAGACCAATTTCGGGAAGCGGTTCATGAGCAGAAATTTCAACAAGAAATCGTAGACGGTGAACCCCGCGGAAATCCACAGAAAGACAAAGGTGTTTTCCGCTTCTCCGAGTTTCAACACCTCGATAATGCCAAAAATCAAAATGAAGTTGACGAGGAAACCCACGATCAGGTTGATGAACGGATCGCGGGAGTATTCCGCCGCGATGTTAATGCGGACGACCTTGGGATCTTCCGGACGGTTTCCGCCTTTCAACCGTTTCTTTTCCTCTTCATTTTGCTTTTTGACTTCCGCAATCAACTTTTCCAGTTCTTCGATTTCTTTTCGAAGATCTTTTTCGTCGTCATCCATGCGAAATCCACCTTGAGCCCGCTGATGCTTTGAGCATATCATTATGATATCACAAGATCGCAAAAAAAACGAGGGATACTTCCCTCGTGAAGAAACAAAAAAACGTCCTCGCGTTACTTTTGAAAATTAAGAACTTTTTTTAGATAGGTACCGGTGTAGCTTTGCGGGTTTTCCGCGACTTCTTCCGGCGTACCGACGGCCAAAACGTTCCCCCCGCGGTCTCCGCCTTCCGGACCGAGGTCGATCAAATGATCGGCCACCTTGATGACATCCAAATTATGCTCGATAACCACGACCGTGGCACCTTTGTCGACGATGTTTTGCAAGACCGCCAACAAATTGACGATGTCATGACTGTGCAGACCGGTCGTCGGTTCATCGAGAATGTAGATCGATTGTTCGGTGATGCGCTTGTACAGTTCGCTCGCCAATTTGACGCGCTGCGCTTCTCCGCCCGATAAAGTAACGGAGGATTGTCCGAGTTTGATGTAGCCCAACCCGACGTCGTTCAAGGTTTTCAGTCGCGCGTAAATCTTGGGAACGTTCTTAAAAAAACTCACGGCATTCTCGATCGTCATGTCCAAAACCTCGGCGATCGATTTCCCTTTATATTTGACTTCCAGAGTTTCATCATTGTACCGACTTCCGTGGCACTGCTCGCATTCCACGTAAATATCGGGCATGAAATGCATTTCAATCTTGATGACACCGTCGCCCGAACAGGTTTCGCAACGCCCGCCTTTGACATTGAAGGAAAAACGGCCTTTGTCGTATCCACGGACTTTGGCTTCGGTGGTCATGCTGAAGAGATCACGAATGTCATCGAAAACCCCGGTATAGGTGGCCGGATTGCTGCGGGGGGTCCGCCCGATCGGAGATTGATCGATGTCAATGATTCGATTGAAAGATTCAAATCCAACGATGTCCCGACAAGCCCCCGCAATCTCGGTGCGATCGGTGATACGGTTCACCAAACCTTTGTACAAGACTTCGTTCACAAGCGATGATTTCCCCGATCCGGACACTCCGGTGACGACGGTAAAACAACCGATGGGGAACCGTACATCGATGTTTTTGAGGTTGTTCTGCTTCGCTCCGAGGACTTCCAAAAATCCCCGTTCAGGCTTTCGACGCGTCTGGGGAACGGGAATGAACCATTCTCCGGAAAGATATTTTCCCGTGATGGAGTTGGGGTCTTTCATCATATCGGCGGGTGTTCCCGCAAAAATGACTTTTCCGCCGTGAACACCGGCCCCGGGGCCGATGTCGACCACAAAGTCGGCATTTTCGATCATTTCCATGTCATGTTCGACAACGATCATCGTGTTGCCGATATCGCGCATGTCTTTCAGGGTTCCGATTAATTTCATGTTGTCGCGTTGATGAAGACCGATGGATGGTTCATCCAAAACATAAAGGACACCGGTCAGCCGCGAGCCGATCTGCGTTGCCAGACGAATTCGTTGCGATTCGCCGCCGGAGAGCGTTCCCGAAGCCCGATGGAGCGAAAGATAATCCAATCCCACGTTCGTTAAAAACCGCAGCCGCGTGATGATTTCCTTTAGAATCGGTCTCGCAATTTCGTGATCTCTCTGGGAAAGGGCCAGATTCTGAAAAAAATCTAACAAATGAAGGATCGCCATGGATGACATTTGATGGATGTCCAACCCGGCGATTTTGACTGCCAACGCTTCCTTGGAAAGCCTTCGTCCGCCACAAGTTTCGCAGGGAATGTCATTCATCATCATTTCGATCCATTCACGGACCATCCGAGAGGTGGTTTCCAGATACCGCCGTTCTAGGCTGGTGACGATCCCTTCAAAGGTTCGTTTTTGGCTGTGTTCATATTCGCTGGACTTGGAAACGATTTTATAATCGATCATTCGATCGGTTCCGTAAAGTATCTGCTTTTTCTCTTCGGCGGTCCAATCCCGGAAAGGTTTGTTGATGTCGATGCCTAAAGCCTTACAGGTTTGAAAGACTTGTTGGAGATAAATGGATTCGGTGTTGGCAAATTTGTCAAAAACCCCTTTTTTCACCGATAAATCAGGGTTGGGCACCAGTAAATTGATGTCGATCTTGCGTTTGAAACCGAGTCCGGAACACTCCGGACAGGCTCCGAAGGGGGAATTGAACGAAAAGAGCCGCGGTTCCAATTGGCTCACCTGGAATCCGCAGATCGGGCAGCTGAAATGTTCGCTGAACAACTTCTCTTCGTCGTTGATCAAAACCACGACCAATCCCGAACCCAATTTCGCAGCGGTTTCGATCGAATCGTAAAGGCGGGAACGGATGCCGTCTTTGATCACCAATCGGTCAATGATGACGTCGATATCATATCTTTTGGTCTTTTCCAATTCGATTTCTTCATCTAAATCCCTGAATTCACCATTGATTCGGATGCGCGTATAACCGCTTTTCCGGAAATCGTTGAGTTCTTTCTCATGGGTTCCTTTTTTTCCGCGAACCGCGGGAGCCATGACCACGACTTTGGCGTCTTTGGTTTCCATGACCTTTTGGGTCATTTCCTGAATCGACTGACTGGTGATTTCTATGCCATGTTCCGGACAAAAAGGTTTTCCGATTCGGGCATACAGAAGACGGAGGTAATCATAGATTTCCGTGACGGTCCCGACCGTCGAACGCGGATTGTTGGAGGTGGTTTTCTGGTCGATGGAAATCGCCGGGGACAATCCTTCGATCGAATCGACGTCGGGTTTTTCCATATTGCCCAAAAACTGCCGGGCATATGCCGACAGGGATTCGACGTAACGTCGTCTTCCTTCTTCGTAAATCGTATCGAAGGCAAGGCTGGTTTTCCCGGACCCGGAAACACCGGTCATGACGATGAGTTGATTTTTCGGCAGGGTAAGGTCAATCGATTTGAGATTGTTCTCCCGTGCGCCTTTGATAATGATTTGGTCGTTCATATCGGTCACCTTCTATGATTATACCATGCGAAAAGGGCATGGTAGAAAAAGAACCGTACAAACTACGATTCTTTTCGGAGCAGTTCTTCGAATTCAATTTCCGACAAAATCCGGATTCCAAGTTCTTTTCCTTTGGTCAACTTGGTACCGGCATCAACCCCCGCGATGATCATGTCGGTCTTTTTGGAAACGGAAGAGGAAACGTTCCCGCCCATCTTTTCCACAATCGCTTGAGCTTCGCTGCGACCGAAGTGTTCGAGTGTTCCCGTCAAGACCACAGTCTTTCCGGTGAAAGGTGTAACTTGATCGGTTTTGTCAGAAATGTATTGCATATTCAATCCGAAAGCCCGAAGTTTATTAATTCGTTCACGATTGGCAGAATCTCGGAAATAGTCCGCGACGCTATGGGCGATCACAGATCCGATGTCGGGGATTTTAAGCAAATCTTCCTCGGTTGCCGACAACAAATGATCCATAGAAAGAAAGCGTTCCGAGATGGTCTTGGCGACTTTTTCACCGACATGACGAATCCCCAATCCAAACAACAAGCGGTCCAAATTGTTCTTTTTTGCGGTTTCGATCGCATCCACGAGATTGGTTATGCTCTTCAGGCCATATCCTTCTTTTTGAATCAACTCCTGAAAATGGTCTGAGAGAGTAAAGATGTCGGAGATATCAGAAAGGAATCCGTCATTATAGAAATCGGTGACGACCTTCTCCCCCAGTCCGTCAATGTCATAAGCCCCCCTGGATGCGAAGTGAATGATCCCTTCCATCTTCTTAGCGTCGCAATTTGGGTTCAAACAGTAGTAGTCAGCTTCGTTTTCTTTGCGAACAACCTTTTGCCCACATTTGGGGCAGAAAGGGTCGAAAAAAAATTGTTTTTCGTCTCCGGTGCGTCGTTCCGGCAAAACGCGGACCACTTCGGGAATGATTTCCGCCGCTTTACGAACCACGACATAATCGCCGACCCGAATATCCTTTTCCAAGCAGTAATCTTCATTATGCAATGAGGCCCGCGAGACCACGGAACCGGAGATCAGGACGGGTTCCATCTCAGCCACCGGAGTAATGACACCGGTTCTTCCGATTTGAAAGGTAATCCCGACTAAACGAGTAACGATTTCCTCCGGTGCGAACTTAAAGGCCGTGGCCCACTTCGGTGATTTGGCGGTATAACCGATTTTTTCATACAACTCGTACTCGTTGACCTTGATGACGACTCCATCAATCTCATAGGGAAGCGATTTTCGCATTTGATCGACGTGTCGGATGTATTGAGCCACTTCATCGATGGATTTGCAGACTTTTGTTTCTGGGTTGACTTTAAAATTCCATTCTTTCAATCGACCCAAAGCCGTGGCGTGATCCGGGACGGCATTTCGATCCATCCAATAGTAGATAAAGGTGTCAAGCTGGCGCTTTCCTACGATTTTCGGATCTAATTGACGCATGGTTCCGGCAGCCGCATTTCGTGGATTTTTAAACGGTTCTTCTCCCGAGGCTTCTTGTTCGTGGTTGAGGATATCGAAGGCTTTCTTGCTCATGAATATTTCGCCGCGGACTTCGATGGGGTCCAACGGTTTGATCGACAACGGGATCGATCGAATCGTCTTCGCGTTCTCTGTGATGTCTTCACCGACGGTTCCGTCCCCGCGGGTTGCAGCCCGAACTAAGCGACCGTTTTCATACAAAAGCGATACGGATAATCCATCGATCTTTAATTCGGTCACATAAGTGAAGGAAATTCCCGCTTCTTTTCGGATTTTTTGATCGAAATCGCGAAGTTCTTCTTCGCTATAGACGTTAGCCAAAGACATCATCGGAACACGATGACGTACTTTGACGAACTTGTCTTGAACCGGCCCCCCAACGCGTTGAGTCGGAGAATCATTGGCGACCAAATCCGGGCGTTCTTTTTCCAGCATGATCAACTCGTTCATTAATCGATCATATTCCGCGTCGCTGACTGAAGGATTGTCCAACACGTGATATTCATAATTATAACGGTTCAACAGAACCCGCAATTCGTTTATCCGCTTTTCGATGTTCATGAGTCTGCCTCCTTACAATCGCTGGATGCTGGGATGATCTTTCATCAATATTTTGATGCCGACCGGGGCTTTGAAAGCAATCGTCGCCCGGTCGTTGTCGATCATCACGATGATGCCTTCTCCGAACACGGCATGTTTCACTTTGTCCCCGATCGTCCATTGGATCCCGCTGGGAACATAATTGGATGTCGGCGGCGGAATCGGTTTGTTTTCTGAACGAGGGGTCTCCCAAGCCGGTTGAGTTCGTTTGGGACGAGCCAATCCTTGATGATCGATCAGACCCTCGTCGATTTCCGCAATGAATTCGGAATCGAGGTTTTCCTGATAATGCCCGTACATGAAACGACTCTTGGCGTTGGTAATGACCGCCAACTCCTTTGCCCGCGTCAGGGCCACATAGAACAGCCGGCGTTCCTCTTCGACATTTCCATATTCCATCATGCTTTGTCCCGAAGGAAAGAGGGTTTGTTCAAAACAAGTCATGAAAACAACTTGAAATTCCAACCCTTTTGCCGAGTGCATGGTCATCAAACTGACATAATCTTGATTTTGAAGGGCTTCTTCCGCTTCTTCGCGAAGAGATAATTCCGTGAGAATATCGACCAGTTTCTGATAATTGGAAGCGGAGGCGTCGTAATCCTTGATTTTTTCCAAAAGGACAGTTTTGAATTCCATCAGATTATCCAGCCGTCGTTCGGCTTCAAGATGGCGTTCTCCCCCGATTTCGCTGTCGGCTTTCAGCATCGCCAGATATCCTGATTTGCTCAAGAGATCATCATAAGTCACCAACAAGTTGACGTTTTCCAAATTGGCTTGCAACTCATCGATGGTTTTCTTGAAAGTCATCAGTTTTTCCGTCGTCGCCCGCGAGAAAAGATCGACGTCGACTTCAATGACATCCATCAATTTGAGATTTCGGGCCGCCGCATACTCTTTCATCCGTTCAAAAGTCGTTTCACCGATTCCGCGTTTGGGTTCGTTGTAGATCCGCGAAAACGCATAATCGTCGCCGCGATTGACCAATAGGCGTAAATACGCGATGATGTCTTTGATTTCTTTGCGTTTGTAAAAGGAGATGTTTCCGATGACTTTGTATGGAAGGTTGTATTTCAAAAGAACGTCTTCAAACTTTCGACTCATGGCGTTGTTTCGATAAAGGATCGCCATCTCCCTGAAGGAAATTCCGCTTTTTTTCAGGGTCTTGATCTTGTTATATACGTAATAAGCCTCTTCGTCGTCGTTTTCCGCTTTGAAGTGAATGATTTTGTCTCCCGTTCCCAACGTACTGAACAAATCTTTGGGGATGCGGTTGCGATTATGTTTGATGACGGAATTCGCCGCGTCCAGAATCGTGGATTTTGAACGATAGTTTTGATTCAGGATGATTTTGACATGTTCGGGAAAATCCCGCATGAATTTTCGGATGTTTTGGATGTTGGCTCCCCGAAAAGCATAAATGCTTTGGTCTTCGTCGCCGACGATGAAAAGATTCCGATGTTCTTTCGCCAACAGGTAGACGATTTCATATTGCAGGTCGTTGGTGTCCTGAAACTCATCGACAAGAATATACTCAAAGAGCGATTGGTATTTTTTCAATATCTCGGGAAATTCACGGAATAATTGGAGGACGAGGACCAACAAATCCTGAAAATCGACGAGATTATTGGCTTTCAGGAATTTTTGGTATCCTTCGAAAACGTTGACTAGAACATCTTTGGGAATCACATGGCCCAAAGAAAGGACCGTGGAATCCGCTTTGGCTTCTTCGATCAGATTGGCAATCAGTTTGGGAGAAAACCGTTTGATGTCGTAATTGAGATTTTTCATTACGTTTTTGACGATGATGATGGCGTCCTCGTCATCGATGATCTGAAAGTCGTTGCCATATCCCAGACAGGCAATATCGTTACGGAGAATTTTGGCACCCATGGCATGAAAGGTGGAAAGCCAGATGCCGGTCAACGGACGATCGATCAGCCGGAACACCCGGCTCCGCATTTCGTCGGCCGCCCGATTGGTGAAGGTGATGGAAAGGATGTGGCTGGGAGGAATGCCGATTTCATCGATGAGATAGGCGACGCGGTTGGTCAGAACCCGAGTCTTTCCCGAGCCCGCCCCGGCGACGGCCATCACCGGGCCATGGACGATTTTGACCGCCTTGATTTGTTGTTCATTCAATTTTTCAAACAAGATGTTTCCCATCGCCATCACCTGAGAAATATTATACCATATCTCCCCGACCAACGAGCGTCCAACCGGGTCTTTGCGAAAAAAAGACGGCCGGTTCCTAAAGGAACCACCCGTCGTTTCAATGATTTTCCCGATTGATGCGGATGTCCGCGATGATTCGGCACACCCGCCGGATCAGCAGCCAAACGAACACGGCGCATGTCACTCCGCAAACGGCGATGATCGTCAAGCGTTCCCACTGGTGGCCAAGTTCGGAAAAGGGGAGGTCCAGTCGGATCAAAACAATCGCTTGCTCCACGGCCTTCCATCCGAAGAAACCGATGATTGCTACAAAGAAGAGACACCAAATGGCTTTGATTTTCATGTTATTTGAAGCTGGATTTCAATTCGACGATCCGGTTGAAAACCAAAGCCCCGGGGCGGGAGTCGTAATCGACGGAAAAATAACCGTTACGAACGAATTGGAACTTGTCTCCGCTTTGGACGTCTTTCAGTGAAGGCTCGACGAACCCGTTCATGACGTGCCAGGAATCGCGGTTCAATCGTTCCAGCAACGGACGATCTCCGTCCGAATCGACCATCAAGGGTTCAAACAGGTTGAAGGTCGCGGGCAAAGCTTGTCCGGCTGCGACAAAATGAAGATTCCCATTGGGTTTTCGAGCGGTGAATCCGGTTCCGGATTTGGTTTCCGGATCGTAGGTGCAGTGAATTTCCCGAGGTGTTCCGTCTTGGTCTTTGACGACGGAGATGCATTTGATAAAGTAGGTGTGCATCAAACGAACTTCCAGACCGAGAGATAACCGTTTCCAGTGTTTGTCGGGGGCGGTTTCGGCGAAATCGTCGCGTTCGATGTAAACAACCTTTTCGAACGGAATCTTGCGGAGACCCAAAGCTTCGTTTTCGTTATTGTTGGGGGCGTCGAACCATTCGGTCTGCCCTTCGGGATAGTTGTCGATGACGACTTTGAGTGGGTTGAGGACGGCATTCACGCGGAGGGCTTTCAGGCGGAGATCATCGCGCAAACAATTTTCGAGCATCTCCGAAGAAACCGTCGAATTGATCCGCGACAGTCCGGTGCCGATCACAAAAGTCCGGATGGCTTCGGGGGTATATCCGCGACGGCGGAGCCCGACGAGCGTCGGCATCCGCGGATCGTCGTATCCACGCACTTCCTTGGCGTCCACCAACTGCCGAAGGTACCGTTTCGACATGATCGTGTTGGTAATGTTCAGTCGTCCGAATTCATATTGATGCGGCGTATGCGGCATTTCACACTTTTCCACGAACCAGTCGTACAGGACGCGGTGATCGACATATTCCAACGAACACAGTGAATGGGTGACCCCTTCGATGGCGTCCTGAAGCGGGTGGGCGAAATCGTACATCGGATAAATGCACCACCGGTCGCCCGTGTTGTGATGGGTGATGTGCAAAATCCGGTAGATGACCGGATCACGCATGTTGATGTTGGGACTCGCCATGTCAATCTTGGCTCGTAACGTTTTTTCGCCGTCGGCGTATTTTCCGTCCCTCATCTCTTGAAACAAGCGCAGGTTTTCTTCCACTGAGCGGTTGCGGCAAGGCGACTCGACACCGGGTTCCGTCAATGTTCCCCGATGTTTCGAAACCTCTTCCGGCGACTGGTCATCAACGTAAGCCAAGCCTTTGCGAATCAGCAATAACGCTCTTTGATAGGATTCCTCAAAATAATCCGATCCGAAAAAGACGTTTTTCGGCGTATACCCGAGCCATTTGATGTCTTCCTTGATGGCTTCGACGAACATCGCGTCCTCTTTGACGGGATTGGTGTCGTCAAAACGGAGATTGGTATATCCTCCGAAGATCCTCGCCATCTCGAAATCCGTGATGATGGCGCGGGCGTGCCCAATGTGTAGATACGCATTGGGTTCGGGGGGAAACCGGGTAACGATCTCCCGCACCTTTCCGGAAGCGATATCTTCCTCGATGATCGATTTGATGAAATTGGATGCCATTTCCATGACAGAACACCTCACGAATGGTGAATATCTCTATTGTAGCCCAGTTTTATTTTAATTCAAGACGGGAATCGCCATTGATCGCATAATCGTCGGCTTTTCCGGTTTTTTGAAATTTGAAATATCCCGCGACCGCAATCATCGCGGCGTTGTCGGTGCAATAAGCCATTCCGGGGAAATAGACCGGGACATCGGTGATTTCCCGAGTCATTTTTGCCCGTAGGCCTTTGTTGGCGGCGACTCCGCCCGCCACAATCACTTGTTTGACTGCATATCGGTGCGCGGCTTCTTTGGTTTTCTTTACCAATACATCCGTAACCGCTTCTTGAAAACTGGCACAGATGTCCTCCACCGCGAACGGCTCCTGCCGTTGGACCATGTTGTGATGAAGATTGATGACATGCGATTTCAATCCGGAAAAACTGAACTGAAAATCGCCTGAATCGATCAACGGTCGGGGAAGTTTATACAAGTCTTTCCCCAACGCTGCCTTTTTGTCCACCAAAGGCCCTCCCGGATAGGGAAGCCCGAGAACGCGGGCAATTTTGTCGTAGGCCTCGCCGACGGCATCGTCTGCCGTCTCGCCGATGATTTGGAAGTCATAATGACCCTTCATCACGATCAGTTGCGTGTGCCCGCCGGAAACCACCAGTGCCAAACACGGAAATTCCAAGTCGTGTTCGATGTTGTTTGCGTAAATATGGCCGGCAATGTGATGGATTCCGATGATGGGGATATCAAAATTCATCGCAATCACCTTCGCGGCGGCGACTCCGATCAGCAACGATCCGATCAACCCCGGACCGGCGGTAACGGCAATCAGATCGATATCGGAAAATGCGATTCCCGCTCGTTTAACGGCTTGATCAAAAACCAAGGAAATCCCTTTGACGTGTTCCCGGGAAGCAATTTCCGGAACCACGCCCCCGTATTCCCGATGGATGTCGATTTGGCTTAACACAGCGTTGGACAAAACGGTTTTTCCGTCTTTGACAAGAGCTACGCTGGTTTCGTCGCAACTCGATTCCACTCCCATGACAATCATATCATTTTCACTTCGCATTCTCACTAAAGGTTTTTTAACATCAAATCGGCGTTTTCTCCGTCAGAGTAATAGTTCTTGCGGATCGAGACGAAAGAAAACCCGTATTGTCGATACATCGCTTTCGCGATTTCGTTCGATTGTCGAACTTCCAACGTCAGCGTGTTGACGCCCGCCTTCTTCAGAAAGTCCAAAATGAAATCCATCAGGTTCGAGCCCAATCCTTTGTGCTGTTCTTCGGGAACCACGTAAAAATTGAGGATAGATGCCAATGGAACGTCGATCCAAACACCGATGTGACCCAAGAACCGTTGGGTCAGAGCATCTTCCATCACGAAGAAACGCGTGAATTGGTTTTCCGCCAATTCGCTGGACAAGGTTTCCTCGCCCAACGATTGTCCCAGGATCCGCCGATCGTTGTAAACGATGTTGGGAATGTCGTCCCCTCGCATCGCCCGGATGATGGGTTTCATGATTTGCCTTTGTTTCGTTCCGCCTCGGTCACCTGAAGGTAGTTGGGAACGAGTTCATGAATATTGGAAACGGGAAGGGTCAATCCGCTGTTGATAAGCGTCCTGACATCCGGTTTTCCCTCGGTCACTTTGTGAAAACCCGGTCCGGCTGTTCCGATGAAGGATTCCGCGTTGGCGAGGGTGTCGGGAACGAGCACTGTCAGTTTTCCCGATTCTTTTCGGTAACAGGCCATAAAGGCGTTTCCTCTCCGGGCATCAATGGCAGGAAGGATGAATCCGTCCTCCGCCCCGGAAGCCAACAAGGCCAACGTGGAAACGGTTCGGACGGGAATGCCATTGAGGTAACCGATCATTTTGGCAATCGATACTCCGATGCGGACTCCGGTGTAACTCCCCGGGCCCACCCCGACGATCACTTCTGTCACTTGGTTCAAGCGGATGCCTGCTTCTTTCAAAATTCCGTCCAAAAGCGGCATAACGGTCACGGCATGATTTTGGATGTCTTTTCGATAGGCGGAACCGACTTCGATGCCGTCGATGACCAATGAAAGGAAGACGTACTCAGTGGCTGTATCGATCAGCAAGATCTTCGACGATCCGGGCATATGCGCCACTTCCTTCCATGGTGATTTCCCGAGCCTTTTCGTCAATCGCTCGGATGTTGAGGGTCAACATTTCCTGCGGAAGCATTTGCCCGATATACGGGTACCATTCGATCACGGCGACACCGTTGCCATAAATGAAATCGTCCAGTTCATAATCGTACCCGATGGATTCCAGCCTGTATACGTCCATGTGATACAGCGGCAATCCGTTCCGATAGATTTTTAACAATGTGAACGTCGGGGAATTGACGGTCTCTCGAATGCCCATGTGCTTGGCGAGAAATTGAGTGAATGTCGTTTTTCCGCTCCCGAGATCGCCGCCAAGCCCAAGGACAAAACCGGGTTTTAAATAACCCGACAATGATTTTGCCAATTGATCCATTTCCGATAAATCATGTACTTTCGTCAACCACTTCATATGCCTGCACCACTCAGTTAATCTATATCAAATTATATCATATCGATGGTAATTTCAGCCGGTTTTTTTGCCGGTTTTCCCGCGGTTCCGCAACCACTTTTGGTTTTTTTGTGATATCGGTTCATTTTCCCGTCGATATGGTATAATAGGCATAATGGCCGCCCCCGCCCGGAACCTCGTTCCTGCCGGGCGCAACCGACAGAAGGTGAATCCCGTGTTTTTGATTATCCACAATCCTTTGTCCAACAACTCAAAATCCAAGAAGATCACTTCCCGGATCGTGAA
>ENA-UOWG01001731-UOWG01001731.1-activated-sludge-metagenome-genome-assembly--contig:-NODE-1731-length-20649-cov-5.387200_pt1 | contig 20649 bp, 16 predicted proteins | sample MGYA00238147_ERZ761563 | MGnify/ENA primary metagenome ERZ761563 (study PRJEB28884, sample SAMN05720216) | anaerobic digester metagenome | isolation source: active sludge of municipal... | reverse complement strand
CGGCCCTGGAGCGGTTCGACGCCGGAGCCCCGGCCCCGTCGCTGGAGCCCGGGGTCATCTCTTCCCCCCACCTTCTGACCGCCGATACCTCCCAGGACTATTCCCAGGACGAGCGGGAGAACATCAGCGTCTACGAGCGCCTTAACTCCGGGGTGGTCAACATCACCACCGAAGTCGTCTCCATCAACTACTTCCTGGAGCCCGTGCCCAGCGCGGGAGGCTCGGGTTCCGGGTCCATCATCGATCCCGCGGGCTACGTCCTGACCAACTACCACGTGGTCAAGGACGCCTTCAAGGTCTACGTGAACCTTTCCGACGGCAGCCGCTTCGAGGGCAAGGTCCAGGGCACCGACGAGGAGAATGACCTGGCGGTCCTCAAGTTCGATCCCCCCAGGGACCGGCGGCTGACGGTCATCCCCTACGGGGACTCCTCGGGGCTCCGGGTCGGGCAGAAGGTCCTGGCCATCGGCAACCCCTTCGGCCTGGAGCGCACGCTGACCCGGGGTATCGTCTCCGGGATCGGTCGCCCGGTCCAGCAGGACCAGAAGACCATCATCCGGGACATGATCCAGACGGACGCCTCCATCAACCCCGGCAACTCCGGCGGTCCCCTCCTCAACTCCCGGGGGGAGATGATCGGCATCAACACCATGATCTATTCCCCCTCCGGCGGGTCCGTGGGGGTCGGGTTCGCCGTCCCCGTGAACACCGCCAAGCGGGTCGTGCCGGACCTGATCCGGTTCGGAATGGTCAAGCGGGGCTGGATCGACATAACCGCGGTCCAGCTCTTCCCCGCCCTGGTGGAGTTCATGAAGGAACGGGGGTATCCCGTGCCCGTGGAGCAGGGACTCCTGGTTTCCCAGGCGCGAAGGAACGGGAACGCGGATCGGGCCGGCATCCGGGGCGGTTCCACACCCGCCCGCTACTACTCCAGCGTCTTCTACGTGGGCGGGGACATCATCACCGCCATCGCGGGAAAGAAGGTCGCCAGCATCGCGGATCTCTACTCGGCCCTGGAGGACACCAAGCCCGGGCAGGAGGTCGACGTGGAGTACTACCGCTCCGGACGGAAGCTGACCGTCAAGCTGGACCTCTCGGACCGCGCCGAGTACCGGAAGCAGGAATAGGCCGCGAGGCGTACATTCCAGGACTCACCACGGAGCTCACGGAGAGCACGGAGTGGGACGATAAACCTTGGACGGGACAGGATGGACAGGATCGGGAAAGGATGAAAAGGATGATCTTGGATCGTACTCTCGTTTTTAGATCTTGTTCATCTTGTACATCATGATCATCCTGCTTCGCTTTTTTCGGGAAATGGATTGGATTAACGTTCCAGACCTCGTTCAATCGGGCACGGTGATCGGAGAGCCTAATACATGAAACCGTTCAAAGTAGTGGCACCATATGGGCCTGCAGGCGTATCGCACGCCGCGGAAGCGGCGCCGTACAATCCGATTCCCCGCGATCCGACCGCGGGGCCGTGTGAGAGGATCCATGAGACCGTTTAAGGTAGTCGCGCCCTACGGCCCCGCGGGCGATCAGGGCCAGGCTATCGAGGCCCTGGCCAAGGGAGTCCGGGCCGGACAGCGCTACCAGACCCTGAAGGGGGTGACGGGCTCCGGCAAGACTTTCACCATGGCCAAGGTCATCGAGGAGGTCCAGCTTCCCACCCTGGTCATCTCCCACAACAAGACTTTATCGGCCCAGCTCTACCGGGAGTTCAAGGACTTCTTCCCGGACAACGCGGTGGAATACTTCGTCTCCTACTACGACTACTACCAGCCCGAGGCCTACGTTCCCACCCGCGACCTCTACATCGAGAAGGACGCGGACATCAACCAGGAGATCGACCGCCTCCGCCTGGCGGCGACGGCGGCCCTCATGGAGCGCCGGGACGTGATCATCGTGGCCACGGTCTCCTGCATCTACGGCCTGGGGAGTCCGGACCTCTACCGGGCCATGCGGGTCTACATCGACCGGGGCTCCGAGATCGACCTGGACGACGTGAAGCGCCGACTCGTGTCCCTCCAGTACGAACGGAACGACGCTGTCCTGGAGCGGGGACGGTTCCGGGTCCGGGGGGACACCCTGGAGATCCACCCGGCCTACGCCAACGAGGCCTACCGCATCGAACTGGACTTCGACCGGGTGGCCCGGATCCGCAAGTTCGATCCGATCTCCGGGGCCGTCGTCGCGGACGACCTGGAGGAGGCCGTCGTCTATCCGGCCAAGCACTTCGTCATGCCCGAGGACCAGGTCCACAAGGCGGTGGACATCCTGCGCGCGGAGCTGGACGAGCAGTACGCCCGCTTCATGAACGAAAACAAGCTGCTGGAGGCCCAGCGGCTCAAGACCCGGACGGAGTACGACATCGAGCTGCTGACCGAGATGGGTTACTGTCCGGGGATCGAGAACTACTCCGCCCCCCTGGCGGGCCGGGGCCGGGGTGAGCGCCCCGGGGTCCTTCTGGACTACTTCCCCAAGGACTTCCTGACCTTCATCGACGAGTCCCACGTCTCGGTCCCCCAGATCGGGGCCATGTACGCCGGGGACCGGAGCAGGAAGACCACCCTCGTGGACTACGGCTTCCGCCTCCCCTGCGCCCTGGACAACCGGCCCCTCAAGTTCGAGGAGTTCGAGTCCATCACGGACAGGGTCGTCTACGTATCCGCCACCCCGGGGCCCTTCGAACTCGGACGGAGCGCCACGGTGGCGGAACAGCTCATCCGCCCCACGGGCCTCGTGGATCCCGAGCTCTCGGTGCGGCCCAGCGAAGGGCAGATGGAGGACATCTATGCCGAGATCCGCAAGCGCAACGAGCGGGGGGAGCGCAGCCTCATCCTCACCCTGACCAAGCGCATGGCCGAGGAGCTCACGGAGTACCTGTCCGGCCTGTCCCTCAAGGTGCGGTACATCCACAGCGAGGTGGAGACCATCGAGCGTGTGGAGATCCTCAAGGCCCTGCGCCTCGGGGAGTACGACGTCCTGGTCGGCATCAACCTCCTGCGGGAGGGCATCGACCTGCCCGAGGTCTCCTTCATAGCGATCCTGGACGCCGACAAGATCGGCTTCCTCCGCAGCGCCACGAGCCTCATCCAGATCATCGGCCGGGCTGCGCGGAACGCCGCGGGAATGGTGGCCCTGTACGCGGACCGCATGTCCGACGCCATGCGGATCGCCATCGACGAGACGAACCGCAGGAGGGCCGCCCAGACGGCCTACAACGAGGCCCACGGGATCACCCCGGTCACCATCAAGAAGGCGGTCCACGACATCCTGCTGCGCCACCAGGAGGAGAAGGAGCAGGTCGTGGAGACCGAGATCGGGACCCTGAAGGGAGCCTTCAACCTCCTGGTACCGGAACAGAAGAAGGCCCTGATCCGGGCCCTGGAGACCCAGATGCTCGGGCACGCCAAGAACCTGGAGTTCGAGGAGGCGGCTATCCTCCGGGACGAGATCGAGAGGATCAAGAGCGGGGAAGGCTGAGCGAAAGTCCGGGCCGCCCGGAGTCCCGGGCCGGACCGTTCAAGTTGTCGATGCCGGGAGGCGGACCATGGCGGGAGCTCAGGAGCGGGTGGGGGGGATGTCGTCGCGGTTCGGATCCTGGTACGGGGACCCGAAGGAGCTCGAGCGGGGCCGTATGAGCGTCCGGCTCCATCCCTACGACAGCCTGTTTTCCCCGGTCCGGGTGAACCGGATCGAGATCAAGAACCGGATCGTCCTGGCCCCCATGGGCAACTTCAGCATGGCCGAGGAGACGGGCCGGCCCTCGACCCGCATGGCGGAGTACTTCGCGGCCCGGGCGGCGGGGGGCGCGGGTCTCCTGACCTCGGGCCTGGTCCCGGTGAGCCACGGCATCGACCCCGCGGTGACGGAGCCCGAGGGACTTTCCTACTTCCCCCGGATCGACCGCAGCCGGACGAACTTCGCGGGCTGGCGGGAGATCGCCTCCCGCTGCCGAGAGCACGGAGCCCGGTTTTTCATCCAGCTGACCCCGGGACTGGGCCGGGTCGGCTCCCCGGAATGCCTGGTGACCAAGCGCCGCCTTCCCGTCTCGGCATCCTGGAACCCCAACTTCTACATGCCCCTGGTGCCCTGCCGGCCCCTCACGGACGGGGAGCTCCGAAGGATCGTCCGGCGCACCGGCCAGGCGGCCGCGGACGCCAAGGCCGCGGGAATCGACGGGGTCTACCTCCACGGTCACGAGGGCTACCTCCTGGAACAGATGTCCAACAGGGCTTTCAACCGCAGGAGGCTCGGAGCCTTCGCGGACTGGAAGGCCTTCGGCACGGCCCTGGTCCGGGAGATCCGGGCGCGGACCGGGGACGACTACCCGATCATGTACCGGATCGACCTGTCCCTGGCCCTGGCGGAGACCTACGGCGATCGCATGCGGACGGTCCCCCGGCTCCGGCGCTTCGCCCAGGAGCGGAGCGCCGAGGAGACCCTCGACTACCTGGAGGCCCTGGTCGCCGCGGGGGTGGACCTGGTGGACGTGGACTTGGGCTGCTACGACAACTGGTGGCTGCCGCATCCGCCCGGACCCATGCCCCCGACATGCTACCTGGACGCCGCCCGGATCGTGAAGGAGCGCTTTTCCGAGCGTAAGGTTCGCTCCAACGCCGGCCTGCCGGTCCCCGTGGTCGCCGTCGGAAAGCTCGGTTTCCCGGACCTGGCGGAGGCGGCCCTCCGGGACGGCTCCTGCGACATGGTCATGCTGGGCCGCCCCCTCCTGGCGGACCCGGAATGGCCGAACAAGGCCTTCGCGGGGCAGGTGGACCGGATCCGCCCCTGCATCGGGGACCAGGAGGGCTGCCTCGGGGAGCTCGTGGAAGGCGGCCGGCCCGGCTGCGCCGTCAATCCCCGGACGGGCTTCGAGGACCGCCTGGACGGGTCGGAGCTGGCCCCGGCCCGGAATCCGGGCCGGGTGGCCGTCGTGGGCGCGGGACCCGCGGGGATCACCGCGGCCCTGGCCGCGGCCCGGCGGGGCCACCGGGTCACCCTGTTTGAAGCCCGCACGGAGATCGGGGGTATGTTGGTGCCCGGATCCCGACCGGCGATCAAGTTCGAGGTGGCGAACTACCTGGAATGGCTTCGCGGGGAGGTCGAGCGGGCCCGGGCCGGGGGGAACCTCTCCCTCGAGCTGGGCCGGGCGCCGACGGCTATGGAACTCAAGGCGGCCCGGTTCGACGCGGTCGTGACGGCCACGGGGTCCCGGCAGGTCCGGCCCGGGGTCCCAGGGATCGAGACGGCCGGGGTGGTCGCGGCGGTGGAGCTCCTGCGCGATCCGGGCAGGGCGGCCGGTGCCCGGCGGGCCGTCGTCGTCGGGGGCGGGACCGTGGGCTGCGAGACGGCCCTCTGGCTTTCCCGGGAGTTGGGACTGGCCGAGGTTTCCCTCGTGGAGATGCTCCCCTGGCTTATGAAGGGGGTCTGCACGGCCAACCGGGGCTGGCTGATCCACCACCTGGAGGAGGCGGGGGTCCGGCTCTGGAACTGCGCCCGTCTTGCGGAGGTCCGGACCGGGGAGGTACGGGTGATACGGAACGTGTCCCGGACCGTGCCGGATCCCCGGGTGACCTGGGAGCCCCTCCTGCCGGAGAACGTGCCCAATCCCTTCGCCCGGGAGATCCGTGTCGAGGTGCGGGAGGAGTCCCTGGGGGCGGACCTCGTGGTCCTGGCCGCGGGGGCCAAGGCGGACGACGGGCTGTATCGGGAATGTCTCGGGACCTGCGCCGCTCCGGCCGTGCGGAACGTCGGGGACTCCCACATCCCCGGCCGGGTATTGGAGGCGGTCCGGTCCGGATACGCGGCGGGGATCTCCATCTAGGGGATCGGCGCGGCTTCGCCCGATCGGCCCCCTAGGCCTTGCCCGACCGGACCATCTCCAGGTTTTTCCGGTACGTCGGGGACTCGGGGGCCAGGAGGACCGCGGTCTCCAGGAGCCGCTCCGCCCGTTCCCGGTCGCCCAGGCGGAAGCTGGCCAGGCCGAGCATGTTCAGGACCCGAGGATCCTCGGGCCTCTGGGCCCGGATCTCCTCCAGGACGATCGAGGCGGACCGGGCGTCCCCGGACTTGAGCAGGCGTCCGGCCCGGTCGAACCGGGCGGCCCAGTCGCCGGTCTGGGCGATCGCCGCGGTCGCCTCCGACCGGTACCCGTTGAACTGCGCATACAGGGCGGCCCGGTCGTCCGATCGGGCGGCTCCGCGGCTGAACGCGTCCACGTCGTCCAGGAGCCCCTGGATGAACTCCTCCGGCTTGGCGTCCCGGTTTCCCCGGACGTACTCCATGAGCCTGCCGTACTCGTAGAAGTCCCCGTCGGGGTCCCGGGCCTCCACGATGCCGTCGGTGAACATCAACAGGAAGTCGCCCGGGGCCATCCGGGTGCGGCCTTCCTCGAAGGCGAAATCCCCGCTGATCCCCAGGAGCTGTCCTCCGGCCACGTCCAGCTTTTCGATCGTCCGGTCCTTCCGGACCAGGAGCACCGGGGGATGGCCGGCGTTGGAATAGGTCAGGGTGCCGTCCACCACGTCCAGGACCAGGTAGAAGGCGGAGAGGTAGTAGGTCTCCCCGCCGATGATCTCGTGGATCTCCTGGTTGACCGCCCGGCAGACTTCCGCGGGGCCGAGGCCGATGCCGGCCTGGGTCCGGAATGCGACCTTGGCCATGGCGGCCACCAGGGCGGCGGCCATGCCGTGTCCCGAGACGTCCGCGATGAGCAGGGCGTAGCGGCGTCCGTCGATGGGCAGGACGTCGTAGAGGTCCCCCCCCACGGCCTGCATGGCCACGTACCGGGCGCCGAACCGGAGCTCCGGCGCGGCGGGCAGATCCACGGTCTGGGGGATGGTCTTCCGCTGGACCACCTCCGCCATCTGCATCTCCTTCTCCATCTGGACGTTCCGGGCGGTCAGTTCCTTGTTGGCGTGGTCCAGCTGCCGGGTCCTCTCCTCGACCATTTTCTCAAGGTTCTTCGAGTAGTCCTCGATCTCCTGTCTCTGCCCCTCGATACGCGAGATGTTCTCCTTGAGGGAAGCCGAAACCTGGTTGAAGAAATCCCCGAGCTCCCCGAACTCGTCCCGGCTCTTGATCTGCACGTTCCAGGAGAGGTTGCCCTTGGCCATTTCCAGGGCGCCCCGCTTGAGCTGCTCGATGGGAGCCGAGATGGCCCGGGCCTCCGCGAGAGCGAACAGTACCGCCATCAGGATGGCTGCGCCCATGATCCCCAGCAGGGTTCCGTAAAATTCCACCACCGGCCGGGCGATGTCGGAGTACTTGCCGTAGGTGACGACGGTCCAGCTGGTCCGGGGGATGCGCCGGGCCGCCCAGTAGAGATTCTTGCTCCGATTGCGGCTCCAGGTCTCCGGGGTTCCCAGGATGGCCTCGTTCATGGCTGCCAGGGGGGTGCCCGGGGAGAACAGGTTGCCCGCCGGGTCGTCCAGCTTTAGGACCAGGGATTTGTCCTCGTGGGTGATGAAGGATCCCTTGGCGTCGATCAGGTAGGTCTTGGAGGAGGGAGTGTACTTCTGGACGGACACCACTTCCGTCAACCTCGAGATGTACATATCCAGGGCGATCACCCCCAGGAGCCTGCCGCCCTCGTCCCGTACCGAACGGGACAGGGAGACCACGATCTCCTTGGTGTTGGCGTCGATGTAGGGGTCGCTCATGACGGCCTGGTTTTCGTCCCGGGCCCGGACGAACCAGGGGCGGGAGGGCCAGATGAAATCGGGGTCCGGGTTCCACTCGTCCGCGTCCACGTAAAAGCCCCCGTTGGCCGTCCGGGTCACACCGTCCTTGACGGGGGTGAACCGGGGGTCGAAGGTCTCGGTTCCGTAGTATATCCAGGCGATGTCCGGCTCTTCCCGGGTCTTGGCGATCAGGATGTCCAGGAGGGCTTCCGGATCGTTTCGGTTCTGGAGCACCGAGTGTTTCAAGGTTTCCAGGATCTGGTACTTCTCCGCCAGCCAGGTCTCGAAGTCCTTGGCCAGCAGGCTCGTATCCCGGCCGATGTTTCCCACCACGGCCCGCTCCACGGTGCCGACCAGGGTGAAGGAAACCAGGATACCGATGCCCACGGTGATGACCGCGAACAGGATCACGAGGGTGAGGAAGATTCTGGTGCCGATGGGAACTCGGACGGCCATGGCGGACTCCCTGTGGGAAGCTGGTATTGGGGAGGATTATAGCATACTGTGGGAGACAGTGGTCAGGAGTCAGGAGCCGGGAGACCTGTATGACGACCGACGAATTATTGGAATCCACTGTCGTCTATCTTGTCACTGGGTCCTGAGTCCTGTCGCCTCAAGGAGCCCCCATGCCGTTCCCTCCCTTCTCCCGCCGTATTCCCGCCCCCCGGGAGCCCAACGCACTGGGACGGGCCTTAGCCGAAGCCCAGGCCTCGGGCCGGAGGGTGATCAACCTGGCGGAAAGCAATCCCACTCGGGTCGGCGCCGCCCTGCCCGCGGAGAAGGTGCTCCGGGCCCTCGCCCGGACCGAGAGCCTCTCCTACGAGCCGGACCCCCGGGGCCTGCCCGCGGCCCGATCCGCCGTGGCTTCCTGGTACGCCTCCCGAGGAACGTCGGTCGATCCCTCCGATATCTTCCTGGCGGCCAGCACCTCCGAGGCCTACGGCTGGCTCTTCAAACTTCTCGCGGACCCGGGGGACTCCGTCCTGGTGCCTAAGCCCGGCTACCCCCTGTTCGAGTACCTGTCGGGACTGGAGGGCGTGGAGGCGGTCCCGTATCCCCTGGAATACCGCCACCCCGCGGGCTGGAGCGCCGACCTGGATTCCCTGGAAGCCGCCCTGAAGTCGAGGAGGCCGAAGGCCGTCATCCTCATCCACCCGAACAACCCGACGGGGTCCTTCGTCGGCCGTCGGGAGCGGCGCCGAATCCTGGACCTCTGCGGGGAGGCCGGGACGGCGGTCATCGCGGACGAGGTCTTCCTGCCGTATCCCCTGGAGGATCCGGCGGAGCCGAGTTTCGCGCGGGAAACGGAGGTGCCCTGCTTCGTCCTGAACGGCTTGTCCAAACTCCTGGGGCTTCCCCAAATGAAGCTGGGGTGGATCGTACTGGCCGGTCCCGCCTCGTACCGGGCGGACGCGGCCGGGCGCCTGGAGATCATCGCGGACACCTACCTCTCGACGGGGGCTCCCATCCTGAACGCCGCCGGGGAACTGCTCCCCCTGGCCGCCGGCTTCACGGAGGAGCTCCGGGAACGGCTCCTCTCCAACCTCGGCTGCCTCCGGGAAGCCCTGGAAGGGGAGGGCAGTCCCTACCGGGTTCTCCGCTGTTCCGGAGGCTGGACCGCGGTCCTGGAGCTTCCGAGGGTCCTGCCTGAGGAGGATCTGGCCCTCGGGCTCCTGCGGGAGGAGGGGGTCTTCGCGCATCCCGGATACTTCTTCGACTTCCCGCGGGAAGCCTTCCTGGCCCTTAGCCTCCTTCCGAGGCCGGAAGATTTCCGGGAAGGAACCGGGCGGCTCCGGGCCTTCCTGGACAGGCTCCTGGCATAGACCGGAAGCCGCGCCGTCCTCCGGACCCGGGCCCTCCGCTTGCCCGGACGGGCCCGCGTAGGTACTATACGTCCAGGGGACCCGGCCTCCCGCATGCCCGCGCCGCCGTCCCCGGGGAGGTTCCATGGCAGCTTCGATCATCGACGGAAAGGCCCTGGCCGCGGATATCCGGGAGGACGTGAAAAGGAGGGCCTCCGCCCTCGCGGCCCGGGGGGTGGTCCCCGGATTGGCCGTCATCCTGGTCGGGGAGGACCCCGCCAGCGTCTCCTACGTCACCTCCAAGGAAAAGGCCTGCGAGGAGGCGGGGATGCGGAGCTTCGAGCGCCGCCTGCCGGCCTCGACCCCCCAGCCGGAGCTCGTCGCCCTGGTGGAAACCTTCAACCGGGATCCCGCGGTCCACGGCATCCTGGTCCAGCTGCCCCTCCCGGACCACATCGACGAGGATGCCGTCATAGCCGCCATATCCCCGGACAAGGACGTGGACGGCTTCACCCCCGTCAACGTCGGACGGATGATCCTGGGACAGCCCTGCTTTCTCCCCTGCACCCCCCACGGGATCCTCAAGCTGGTCGAACGGGCCGGGGTGCCCACCAAGGGCGCCCACGTGGTCGTCGTGGGACGGTCCAACATCGTGGGCAAGCCCCTGGCCAACCTCTTTGTCCGCAAGGAGCTCAACTCCACGGTGACCGTCTGCCACACCGGCACGAGGGATCTCGCGGAGCATACCCGCCGGGCGGACATCCTGATCGCCTGCGCCGGCCGGCCCCGGCTGATCACGGGGGACATGATCCGGCCCGGGGCCTGCGTCATCGACGTGGGGGTCAACCGGGTGGAGGACCTCTCCGCGGCCAAGGGCTACCGCCTGGTCGGGGACGTGGACTTCCAGTCCGCCCTGCCGGTCGCGGGTTCCATCACCCCCGTCCCCGGGGGCGTCGGTCCCATGACCATCGCCATGCTCCTGTCCAACACCGTGGAATCCGCGGAGCGGACCGTCCGGGCATGATCGACATCCAGTCCATGCGGGACGAGCGCCGCATCCCCATCCAGAAGGTCGGCGTCAAGGGCCTCCGGTACCCCATCATGCTCCGGGACAAGGAGCGCGGCACCCAGTGGACCACCGCGGTCGCCAACCTCTACGCGGACCTCCCCCACGACTTCAAGGGCACCCACATGAGCCGCTTCATCGAGGTCTTCAACGCCCACCGGGAAGACCTGTCCATGCCGAGGTTCCTGGGGATGCTGGGGGAGATCCGGCAGGCCCTGGACGCCGAGACCGCCTACTCGGACATACATTTCCCGTACTTCATCGAGAAGGCGGCCCCGGTCTCCGGCGCCAAGAGCGTGATGAGCTACGACTGCGTCTATTCCGGCCGGGTTTCCGACCAGGTACGGCAGTTCCGGGTCTCCGTGTCCGTCCCCGTGCAGACCGTGTGCCCTTGCTCGAAGGCCATCAGCGCCCACGGGGCCCACAACCAGAGGGGCGTGGTCACCGCGACGGTGGAGGTCGGCCCCTTCTTCTGGCTCGAGGACCTCATCGCCGTGATCGAGTCCGCGGCCTCCTGCGACGTCTACACCCTCCTCAAGCGGGACGACGAGAAGTACGTGACCGAGAAGGCCTTCGACAACCCGCGCTTCGTGGAGGACGTGGTGCGGGACGCCCTTCGCGGCATCGACGGGATGGGGATCTTCAAGGGCTTTTCCGTGGAGGCGGAGAACTTCGAGAGCATCCACAACCACAGCGCGTACGCGTATGTGGAGTACGGGTAAAAGGAGTCCGGCGTCAGGATTCGGAATGGTTTCCAGGCGGCGGTTGACGGTTTCAATCCGCAGTCGTCTTGCCGATACCTGAGTCCTGGTCCCTGAGTCCTTACAGGAGCCTCCCATGCCCTTCAACCATGTCTCCCGGATCGACGACCGGGTGCCCGTTCGCAACGCGATCGTGTCGGTCTACGACAAGATCGGCCTTCCGGATCTGGCCCGGGGCCTGGTCGAGTCCTGCCCCGGAATCCGTATCTATTCCACCGGAGGGACCCTGTCGGCCCTCCGGACCATTCTCGGGCCCGCGGCCGAGAGGATTCTTGTCTCCATGGAGGACTATACCGGACAGCCCGAGATGAAGGGCGGGCTGGTCAAGACCCTGGACTGGCGGATCTACCTGGGACTGCTCTCGGAACCCTACGACCCGGAGCACGCCGCGGACCGCGCCCGGTCGGGGGCCGTGGCCTTCGATCTGGTGGTGGGCAACCTCTATCCCTTCGGCTCCGTCTCCTCGGCCTCGGGTCCCTTCGAGGCTGCCCGGCAGAACATCGACATCGGGGGCCCCTGCATGCTCCGGGCGGCGGCCAAGAACTTCCTGCGTGTCGCGGGGGTCTGCGATCCCGGCGACTACGCCGCCGTTCTCGGCGAACTCCGCGAGACGGGAGGGATGCTCGGGCTCGCCACCCGTGCGCGCCTGGCCCGCAAGGTCTTCGATACCACTTCCCGCTACGACGCGGCCATCGCGGCCTTCCTGGGCTCCCGGGCGGAGGCGGGGCTCGGGGGGGAGTACGAGGTGGGATGAGCGGGTCCTGAGTCCTGTTGCCTGAGTACCGGCACCGGACTATACTCCGCCCATGGAACGCAAACCCCTTTCCGACGCCTACCGCGAGATCCTCCGGGATCCCTTCCCGCCCCGCATGGAAGTCTCCTTCTACGACGACGCGGGAGCCCGGACCTCCCTTTCGTTCGTGAAGGTCGAGTGGACCGTGGACGGCGAGAGCCGGGGCCTGCGCTACGGGGACAATCCCGACCAGCCCGCGGCCCTGTATCGGCCGGTCGGCGCGAACCTGGCCCTCGCGGGGGTCGAGGAGCTCCGTCCGGACGGCGGATTGATCTGCTCCGCCGAGCTCCTCCAGTTCGGCAAGCACCCCGGCAAGACCAACCTGACCGACGTTGATTCCGCCCTGGCCATCCTCCGGTACCTGACGGAAACCCCCGCCTGCGCGGTGATGAAGCACAACAACCCCTCCGGGGCCGCCCGGGCGGACACGGTGGAGGAGGCCTATCGGAAGGCCTTCGAGGCGGACCGCCTGGCCGCCTTCGGGGGGGCCGTGGTCCTGAACCGCCCCGCGGATCCCCGGACCGCCCGGGCTATCGCGGACTCCTTCTGCGAGGTCGTGGCGGCACCGGACTTCGAGCCCGGAGCCTTCGACCTGCTGGCGGGCCGGAAGAACCTGCGCATCCTCCGGATCCCCGGGCTCGACCGGCTGAGCCGCTACGCCCCGGCCCGGAACCTGGATTTCCGGACCCTCCTGGACGGGGGCTGCGTCGTCCAGCTCTCCTTCGTATCCCGGATCCGGTCCGCCGCGGACCTCCTGCCCGCGGAGTGCGAGCACAGGGGCCGCTCCCACTCCGTGGCCCGACGGCCCACGGAACGGGAGGTCGAGGACATGCTCTTCGGCTGGGCCGTGGAGACCGGGGTGACCAGCAACTCGGTCATCTACGTCAAGGACGGCGTCACCATCGGGATCGGCACGGGGGAACAGGACCGGGTGGGGGTGGCCGAGATCGCCCGGGACAAGGCCTATCGCAAGCTCGAGGACCTTCTGGCCTGGCGCAGGACCAGCAAGCCCTGGAACGAACTGGACGACCCGGCGCTCCGGGAGGAGATCCGCCGGGAGGTGGAGGTCGCCCGCGGGGGGCTGGCCGGATCCGTCATGGTCTCCGACGCATTCTTCCCCTTCCGGGACGGGATCGAGGTGGGACTCCGGGAGGGGGTATCCGCGGTCCTCCAGCCCGGGGGCTCCCTGCGGGACTACGAGAGCATCGAGGCCTGCAACGAGTACGGGGCGGCCATGATGTTCACCGGCCAGCGCTGCTTCCGGCATTGACGGGGTGTGCAATGGTCGGTCACGTATCGGACAGCCCCGCGTTTTTGCGTCCCCGCGGGTCCGGAAGGCTTTACCCCGCCGGTCCGTTTCGATATCTTAATCTCATGTCGAGCCGGAAGACGCCTCGGTACGCCACGCCATCGGGGTGACGGCCGCCGTCCGCCGGCGGCGAAGGAGGAGAAAGAAGATGAGCGATCAGTATCCCGCGGACCCCACGGAACTCCGGAACCAGGGCACCCGGGGAGTCATCTCGACCGGGGCGGGTCTGGGCCTGTGGGTCGTGAACGGACTTTTGCGCATTCCCTTCGTGGGGGCCGCCCTGGGCGGCGTTCTCGTGGTCCTGGGCATCCTCGGACTCGTCGGCCGGAATCGGACCGACCGGACCACCGGTGTCGTACTCATGGCCGCCGGCGGAGCCGGTCTGGCCTCCCTGATCCTTCCCGGGCTCAGCTCCTTCCTGTTCGGGGTCGGCGGTCTGGCCCTGGTGGGCTTCGGCCTCTTCAACCTGTACAAATTCCTGAGGGGACTCAAGTCCCGGTCTTGACGGGCCTGAGCGGCCGCCGTAGGAAACCCGACTCCCCATGAAGTACTACATCGAAACCTACGGCTGCCAGATGAACAAGGCCGAGTCCTCCGCCCTGGAGAACCTCTTCCGCGAGCGCGGGTGGGCTCCGGGGGAGGAGGACGAGTCGGACCTGGTCCTCATCAACACCTGCTCCGTCCGGATCACCGCCGAGGACCGGGCCTGGGGCCGTATAGCCCATCATGCCGCCCGGAAACGGACACGTCCCTTCACCCTGGTCGTCACGGGCTGCATGGCGGAGCGCCTCCGGGAGGAGATGCGGACCGCCCAGCCCGCCGTCGACTACGTAATCGGCAACTTCCAGAAACAGGCCTTTTCGGACCTCATCGACGCCGCGGGCTCGGGCGGACGGCTCGAGGACGTGCCGGAGATCCCGGCCTTTTCCTTCGCCCCCGATCACGGGACCCCCGGTGACTTCCGGGCCTTCGTGCCCATCATGCACGGCTGCGACAATTTCTGCAGCTACTGCATCGTTCCCTACGTGCGGGGCCGGGAGGTGTCCCGGCCGCCCGGGGAGATCCTGGCTGAGATCGACCGCCTGGAGGACTCCGGCATCCGGGAGATCACCCTCCTGGGGCAGAACGTGAATTCCTACAAATGGACGGACGGGGAGGGCGGTGCCCTCGATTTTCCGGGCCTCCTGCGGGGAATCTCCGCCCGGCTCTCGGAGCGCGGCCGCGGGGGGATCCGCTGGATCCGGTTCTTGTCCAGCCACCCTAAGGACCTCTCCGACGAGGCCCTGGACGCCATGACCGCGGACGAACGGTACTGCCGTCACATCCACCTCTGCCTCCAGCACGGCTCGGATTCCATCCTTGCCGCCATGAACCGCCGGTATACGGCCGCTTCCTACCTGGCCCTGGTCGACCGGATACGGTCCCGGATGCCGGACATAAGTCTGTCCACGGACATCCTCGTAGGGTTCCCGGGGGAGACGGAGGAGGACCTGGAGGCGACCCTGACGGTGATGCGGAAGGTGGGATACTCCTATTCCTTCATGTACCACTTCAATCCCCGGGAGGGAACCCCCGCCGCCCGCATGGAAAACCGGGTCCCGGACCGGGTGAAGAAGGCCCGTCTGGCCCGGGTCATCGCCCTGCAGAAGGACCTGACCCGGTCCCGGATGGAGGAGCGCCTGGGTTCCGTCACGGAAGTCCTGGTGGAGTCCGTGTCCCGCAAGCGCAGGACCGAGCTACTCGGACGGTCCGCGGGGGACATGATGGTCGTGTTCCCGGGCAGTCCCGAAAGGGTGGGCACCTTCGCCCGGGTTCTGCTAGAATCTATCCAGGGGAACACGTTCCGCGCCAAGGAGGTACCCTGATGCCCTTCCGCCTCTTTTTCCTGGCCGTAGTCATCGTCCTTCTCGTGGTCTTCATCGGATTCAACATCGAGAACCGATGCAATGTCTCCTTCGTCTTCCATACCTTGGAGGATGTCCCGGTGGTGGTCACCATCCTCTCCTCCTTCGCCCTGGGTCTGGTCGCCGCCCTTCCCTTCGCCCTGCGCCGACGGAACCGCTCGGTCGTACCCAAGACCCCGCGGGGGCGCAGGGGCAAGGCCGGTACCGCGGGCGGGGAGGCTCCCCGGGACGAACGGTTCCCGGACGGAGGCGCGGGGGTTCCGTGATCCCGGACGCGGTTGCCCGGGTATATTCGGATCGAGCCGTCCAGGGGCGTCGCCGGGGCCCCGTGGTTCCTTCCGCCGCCGCCCTCATCCTCGCCCTGGCCGCTGCCTTCCATGCGGTGCCCGGGGCGGTCGCGCAGCAGCCCGGCTCGCTCCGCGCCGAGCTCGCCGGCCAGACATCCCTCCAGGATTTTCCCGCGCGCCTCGCCGCGGCCGCCGACCGGGCCTCCGGGCTTACCGAGCTTCTGGCCCTGCTGGAGGAGTTCCTGCCCAAGGTGAAGGAGGGGCCGGAGCGCCGGGCCCTGTTCCTGCGTTGGGCCGCGGTCCTGGAGCTCGCGGGCCGCTGGGAGGAAGCGGCGGCCCGGTACGAGGAGGCCGCCTTCGCGGCCCCCGGGCAGCGGGATACGGAAAGCCTGTTGTGGGCGGCCCGGGCCTGGCTGGCCGCGGGGGAGACGGAGAAGGCCCTGTCCATCCTCCGGGTCCTGGGGGCCGCCTCGCCGGAGGCGGCGGTCCGGACCCGTTCCACCGTCCTGGAGGGCTGGGCGCGGTTGATCGAAGGATCCGCCGCGGAGGCCCGAACCCTGGCCGCCCGGGCCGCAGCCTCGCCCCCGGACCGCGAAACCTTGCTGTCCGCCCTGACCCTCCTGTGGGCCGCCTCGGAGGGGCCCTCCCGGGGAGAGGCCGCCGCGCGGATCCGCAGGGAATTCCCCGGCACTCCGGAAGCCGTCATGGTCGAGAGCGGAGCCGTTCCCCCTGCCTCCCATTGGCTCCTGACCCCCGCGGGCGGCGGAGCCCGGCCTTCCGAGGCTCCGGCCCCGGGCAGTCCCGCCGCGGCCCCGCCCGCGGCGACGGGATCGGCTCCCGCTAAGGTCTTGCCCCCCGCTCCGGCTTCATCCCCCGCCGCCGCGTCCGACCCCGGCCCGGCCGCCGTCCGGCACTCGGATTCGTCCCGGATCGCGTCGTTCCAGACGGGAGCGTTCTCCGAGGAACGGAACGCCGACGCCCTGGTCAAGGAACTTTCGGGCAAGGGTTTCGCCGCGGTCGTCGAGCGGAGGGAGCGGGGAGGCAAGCCCCTCTGGGTCGTCCTGGTGCCCGCGGGAGCGGATTCCCAGGCGACCCTCCTGCGTCTGAAGGACGCGGGCTACGAGGCGTATCCGGTCTTCTAAGTTCAGGGATTCGGAAGGCGCTCGAGGATCAGGGGGGACCCTTCCACGAATTCGATCCCGTCGATGGCCACCCGCACGGGTGTCAGGTTCAGGATCTCCACGGTTTCCCCGTTCTCCTTCCGCTGGGATCGGTCTACCCGGTAGGAGACTCTCTTGCCGACGACGCCCGTCTCGGTCAGGTACTTCATCTCCAGGATTTCCGCGCCCTTGAGGGTGAAGACCGAGAACCCCCCGGCCTCGGAGCGGCCGTCCCGGGCTGCCGTGAACCGGGGCGGGTCGAAGGACAGGGTGGAGCCGTCCAGGCCCCGGTACCTACCCGAAAGGGGGGCGGAGCGGGGCTGGGTTACGGGGGTCACCTTGCGGAAGGAGGAGGCCAGCTCGGAATTCATCTTCCGGTAGGTCCCGTTCCATTGCTCCGTCACGTCCGCCTTGAGGCGGATGTCCTGGAAAATCCTGAGGGAAACGGCTTCATGGCCCGTGAGCTCCACGTCGATCAGCCGACGCAGGGTCTTGACCGCGGAGCTCCGGCTTCCGATGAAGATCCCGTAGCGGGTGGGGTGGCTGTCCTCCCACTGGTAGGGTTCCATCACATTGTCGCTGAAGAACGAGAGGGTCTTCTCCCGGGGGTCGAAGATGACGAACTGGGAACCCGGAGCCCGGGGATCCGCGGAAGCCCGGTACCAGATGCCCTCCAGGTACCGCTGGAAGGTCTCCACGGTGCCGTCCAGGATCCGGGTGACCAGCTGTCGTTCGATCTGGGCGCCCGGGATCCGCTCCACCAGGACCCGCTCGTAGGCTTTCCGGGTGAAGTTCCATTCCCAGGTTTCCCGGATTTGGTCCAGGAAATTCTCGGATTCCGGATCCCGGTGGTGGACCGTGACGGGCCAGGTTTCCGCGTTCGTCTGTCCGAGCTTGTAGCTTTCCGGACGCTCCGTTTCCTCGATGGTCACGGAATCCCCGGAAACCTCGCAGATCTTGGTGTAGAAGAGGGGGGATCGGTATTCCCGGGAGGGCGGGGTCCGCCAGAAGATCGAGACGGCCTGCTCTCCCCGGTCGTTCATGCCCACGGCGATGATGTTGGGGATGTGGTCCCCCACCACGTCCTTGACGAGGATCTGGAGGGTCCTAACCTTGGTGACCGCGGTGGAACCCTCCCAGGCCCGTACCCAGGAACGGCCGCCGGGCAGATAGTCCGCGACGATCAGCCGGAGCAGGCCCGAGGGATCGTCGGTGCGTCGGACCACCAGGATCTGCTCGTCCTCCTGGTCGGAATCCAGGTTGAAGGAATAGACGTCCAACAGGATCTCGTTGGAGGCTGTCGGGATCTCGCTGACCGTCCGGGCCCGCTCCTCCGAAGCGCCTTCGGCCCCTCCCTCCTCGGTGCGGGGCTCCGCGGCCACGCTCCGGGCGAGCATCGGCTTGTCGTCCCGCTGGGATCGGCTGCTCCGGGCGTCGACGGCCAGGAAGACGATATACCCCGCCGCGGCTATCGAACAGAGAAGGAAGAGTATCTGGGTGGCTCGCTTCATCCGGCCTTCGGTTTCCTAGGGAAGAGCATCCTGAAGCTTGTCTAGCACGGATTTCCGGGCCTGTTCAAGGGGAAGGGAGCATTTGAACCCCGCGGCGGTGCGGTGGCCGCCTCCCCCGAAGCCCTGGGCTATGTGGGCCACGTTCACGGATCCCTTGGATCGCAGGGAACACCGCAGGATTCCGGTCTTGTTCTCCTTGAAGAACACGGAAACCTGGACGGTCTCGCTCCGGAGGGGGACGTTGATCAGGTCCTCGGAGTCCTCGTAGACCGCCCCGGAGTCGTCCAGATGGACTGCCCGCATGATCTGGACGGCGATTCGGTTGTCCGCATGGAGCTCCAGGGTCGAAAGGACCAGCTTGCGCAGGAGCAGGGAGGCGACGGAGGAGCTTTCGTACAGCAGGTTGTGCACCGAATAGGGCTTCACCCCGGCCCGGACCAGTTCCAGGGCGCAGGCGAAGGTGTTCTCTCCGGTCTTGGGATAGCCGAAGGAACCGGTATCGTACACGATGCCCGTGAACAGGGCCACGGCCATGTCCGGGTCCAGGGAAACCCCAAGCTTGCGGATCAGCCCGAAGGTGATCTCGCAGGTGGAGGATGCGTCGGAGTCCAGGAAGTGCCCCGAGGAGTCCAGGCCCCGGGATTCGTGGTGGTCGATCAGGACGTGGCCGCGGACGACGTCCAGGAGGGTATCCGCGATGCGGCCGGCGTAATGCGCGTCGTTCGTGTCCAGGATAAGAAGTAGGCTGGAAGCCGGGTCCAGGTCCGCCGCAGGAGGCGTCTCGGCCACCCGGAACACTCCCCGCTCGTCCAGGAACCTGTATTTCGGGGGCAGGGGTTCCGAGAGCAGGGCCGCGGCCTTCTTGCCGAGTTTTTCCAGGGCCCTGCAGAGGGCGTACATCGCGCCCAGCCCGTCCCCGTCGGGGGATTCGTGGGACGTCAGGATGTAGGAATCCCCCGTCCGAAGCAGGGAGGCCAGGTCGTCGAGCTTCATGCCCCCGGTTCCTCGGGCTTTTTCTTGCGTTCTTCCTTGCCCGCCCGCGCCCGCACGACCAGAACGAGGATCGCCAGCGCGGCAACCCCGGCACCCAGTCCGGCCAGGATCCAGGGGATACCGCCCGCCGAAGCGGCGTTCCGGGCGTCCGGACCGGCGCCCGGAGCCCCGGAGGCGTCGGGATCCGCCCCGGAACCGGGGGCCGCGGCGCCTTGCCCGGGTCCGGAACCCGCGGCTCCGGACTCCGGCGAACCGGGAAGGGGCCGGTCCGTCCGCTCCGGAGGGTTCCGGAGGAAGGAGGCCAGGGACTCCGCGGTCGCGGCGATACGGTCATCCAGCCCTAAACCTATGGTAATGGCCCGGAAAGGCCCGAAATCCCGGCGGTTGACGTAGGTCAGATAGCGGTGGGCGATCGTGTAGTCCCCTGATTGGTATCGGGAATCCGGCGGGGCTTCCTGCCGCTCGTCCGTGAGGAGCAGGATGTACTTCAGGCGATCCGCGGCGTCCAGTTCCGTCAATACGGGGTCCAGGAAGTCCAGCGCTCGGCCGATGTCCGTGTAGCGGCCGTCCGGGGCAAGCCGGTGAAGCGAGCGGATCAGGTCTGCCTTGTCCGCCTCGACCCCGATCCGTCCCTGCCAAATCCGCTCCACCTTGCCGTAAAAGGCAAGGAGGGTCACGGAATCCCCGGGCACCACCAGGGGGCCTATGACATCCCCCGCCAGGTACCGCTTGACCTCCTCCAGGACCGGTTTCATGGACAGGGAACGGTCCACGAGGAAGATGAAATCCACCGGAAGCGTCCGCTCATCCCCCGGGAACGCGGCCGCTGCGGCGAACAAGGCTAAAACCAGGGCCAGACGACATCGTTTCATCGGATTGTCCAATCGTACGGCTTGTATAAATGCTCCTATCAGCATCCGAGATACCCGGTGAAAATGCAAGGTCCGACGGAAAAAATGGCACGTTTCCACCCCTCCGGCGACCCAGTGCGATTCTACCATATAAATTCGATCGGGATGGACACTTTTTTCCCCATCCCGCTTTACATTTTTCCATCATCGGCTACTATGTTGTAAGAACGGAATTCACCGCATAAAGGAGTTAGACATGGGTGCCATAGATCTGCCGAAAAGCCCGAACGTATTCCATCCCGAGAAGCCCAGCGCCGTCGGATCCAGGAACTCCCTGGCCCAGGAAGGCCGGGATCAGCAGAAGGAAGTAAACCAGCTCCTCGAGGAAGAGACCAACAAGGTCATGCACCACCTCCGCGCCCGGCTTCCCAAGGAGGTCCTGGAGCGCCTGGACGTGATGGGCGGGGTCAAGGAGAAGCTGTACAACTACTTCAACCAGAACTACCAGAACATGTTCAACCGCT
>ENA-UOWG01001724-UOWG01001724.1-activated-sludge-metagenome-genome-assembly--contig:-NODE-1724-length-20673-cov-6.543554_pt1 | contig 20673 bp, 21 predicted proteins | sample MGYA00238147_ERZ761563 | MGnify/ENA primary metagenome ERZ761563 (study PRJEB28884, sample SAMN05720216) | anaerobic digester metagenome | isolation source: active sludge of municipal... | reverse complement strand
TTCCAGGACGAAGCGGCGCCCTATCGTCCGGCGAGGGATCTAGGGCTGCCGGGCGGCGCCCGAAATGGCGTCGCCCGGCTGGACAGCCTTCAGGGGATCAGGGCCGCGCGGCGTCGGCAGGCTCGGCCGGGCCAGGCTGGGCGGCGCCGGGCGCGGAGCCGCCCCGGCCGGCGGCGGCCGCGCCGCGCGTCCGCTCCGCGATGCGCGCCATCGTCTCCTCGGAGAGGATGTGCTCCATCCGGCAGGCGTCCTGCTCGGCGACGGCCGGCGAGACGCCCAGGAAGTCGCGCAGGAAGGCGGTGAGGAGGCCGTGGCGCTCGCGGATGGCGGCGCTCGCGGCCTTGCCGCTCTGCGTGAGGAAGACCTCGCCGTAGTGCTCGTGCTCGATGAGGCCGCGGCGCTCGAGCTCGTGGAGGGCGGTGTGCACGGAGGGCTTGGAGACGCCGAGCTCGGCCGCGATGTCCGTGACGCGCGCTATCCTGCTCCGGTCGTGGAGGAGGCTGATCGTCTCCAGGTACATCTCCAGGCTTTCGGTCACGGCTTCGCGCCTTCCTTGCCCGCGGGGAAGCCCAGGCGCTCCGCGGCGCCGGGCAGGAGGACTCCGCCCAGCTCCTCGAAGGGCAGGCAGAGCCAGATGTCGCCGGCCGCGTAGGGCGCGACCTCGTAGACGTTGTAGTGGAAGCCGATGCCGCCCGAGTAGACGAACATGTTGTTCGTCGGCGGGATCGCCTCCACGAGGAAGCCGCCCTGGGAGAGGGAGGAGCCGGGCTCGAGGCCGAAGGCCTCTCGGGCCTTGGCTCCGAGGAGGCCGGAGAGGGCCTCGTCGCAGCCCGGGACGAAGAGGTCGGCCGGGCCGAGGATCCTCGGCTCCTCGGGGTCGATGATCGCGTAGCGCACGCCGTGCATGCCGTGGGCGCCGCCCGCGAAGGTCGCGCGGCGGAGGCCCAGGACGAGGACGCTCGGGTTCGAGTAGGCGAGGAACTGCCTGCCGTCGTAGAACCAGGGATGCACGGCCTCCTGCCCCGCGGCCTCGAGGAGGGCCTGCGAGCCCGAGCGGAAGTCCTCGAAGAAGGCGTCCTTCTCGCGGGCCATGGCGGCGCCCGAGTCCATCCCTCCCTGGAAGGTCTTCCTGTACCAGTCCAGGAACTCCTTCGGCGCGGCCGGCTCGATGGAGGTGTAGTCGAAGCGGGTCGGCTCGGCCTCGGCCGCCAGGCTGCCCCGCTCCTCGGCGTGGAGGCGCGAGAGGGCGAGCTTGGCGGGGGCGGCCGAGCGCGGGAGGACGACGTCGCGCGAGGCGTCGCCGCCGGCGAGCTTCCCCTCCACGCGGCCCTCGCCGGCGGCGTAGCGGCCCTCGAGGGTCGCGGGGGGGGCGGAGGCGCTCTCGCCGAAGAGCTTCAGGCTGAGGCCGCCGTCGGGCCTGGCCTCGCCCTCGACGAGGCCGAAGCGCTTCGCGGAGAGGTCCTCCCAGGCGCCCCAGACGAGGCTTCCGTCCCGCGCGAGGCGGAGGACGAGGCCGCCGTCCTTCTCCGCGTAGCTCGAGAGCGAGGCGGCCTCCGCGTCGTAGCCGGAGGTGGCGCAGGCCGTCGGCGCGACCAGGAGGACGGCGAGGAGGAGGACCCCGGCCGCGATGGGGCCGAGGCGGAATCTGGCTTGGCTGTTCATGGGGCGCTCCCTTGGGTCGTCGCCGCGCCGAGGGCGCGCCGTATGGCTTTGGCCAGCTGGTCGGGACAGGAGGTGGACTTGGATCCGCAGCGGATACCCTCGAGGCGGCGCGCGGCCTCCTCGGCCTCGAGTCCCTCGACCAGGCGGGCTATCCCGGCGAGGTTGCCCGGACAGCCGCCCGAAAAGCGGACGGAGGCGAGACGCCCCCCGTCCAGGCTGAAGGAGACCGACTCGGAGCAGGTCCCCTCGTTCGCGAAATCGTAGCGGGCCATAATCCTTCGACTATATCAAAGGAGAAGGGACGCGTAAACAGCCGCGGCCCGGCGAGGGCCCCTGCGGGAGCGCGCCGGCCGCGATCGGCCTGGGTCTTGCGGAAGCGCGTCGGCCGCGGCCCGGGCGCCGGTCAGCCGACGGGCCCTCCGCCGCCCCTGCGGGGCGCGGCGGAGGGCGCGGGCAGGAGGGCTAGCGCTCCGCCTTGGCGGCCTTCAGCTCCTCGGCCAGGGCGGGAACCAGGCGGTTCACGTCGGTTACGATCCCCAGGTCGGCGTACTCGAAGATGGGCGCGCCGGAGTTCTTGTTGACCGCGACGATGAAGCCCGAGTCCTCCATGCCGGCGATGTGCTGGATCATGCCGGAGATGCCGCAGGCGATGTAGAGGTCGGGCCTGACGGTCTTGCCGGTCTGGCCGACCTGGCGGTCCTGGCCGACCCAGCCCAAGTCCACGACCGCGCGGGAGGCGGAGACGAGGCCGCCGAGCTCGTCGGCGACGAGGTCGAGCTTGCGGAAATTCTCGGGGCTCCCGAGGCCGCGGCCGCCGGAGACGAGGACGGTCGAGTCCTCGATGTTCTTCCTGGCGACCTTCTCGGAGACGACCTCCAGGATCTCGACGTTCCTGTCCTTCGCCTCGATCTCCACCGCGAGCCTCGAGACCCTGCCCTTCCTCGCGCCGTCCCGCTCGAGCTTCCGCATGACGCCCGGCCTGACGGTGGACATCTGGGGCCGGTGCTCCGGGCAGACGATGGTAGCCATGATGTTGCCGCCGAAGGCGGGCCGCGTCATGAGGAGGTTGCGCGTGCCGTCCTCCACGGCCAGGGCCGTGCAGTCGGCGGTGAGGCCGGTCTTGACCCGGGCGGAGACCCGGGGCGCCAGGTCGCGGCCGATGGTCGTGGCGCCGAAGAAGACCACGCCCGGCTTCCGCTCCGCGATGGCCTTGACGACCGCCTTCGTGTAGGGCTCGGTCATGTAGACGCCCAGGTCCGGGTGGTCGACGAGGATGACCTCGTCGGCGCCGAAGGCGATGAGCTCGGCGGCCTCGGAGTCCTTGAGGCCCGAGCCCAGGAGGACGGCGGCCAGCGGCTCGCCCAGGGCGTCCGCGATGCCGCGGCCCATCCCCAGGAGCTCGTAGGCCACCTTCTGCACGGCGCCGTCGCGCCGCTCGGCGAAGACGAAGACGCCCTTGTATTCCGATACGTTCATATAGTCGCTCTCCTGCGTTCGTGCTGGCGCCGCGGCCGCCTGAAGGCGGGGCGGCGCCCTCCCCTAGATGATGAACTTTTCCTTCAGGCGCTCGACGATGATCCTCGCGCCTTCCTTCGGGTCGACCTCGTAGACCTTGCCGGCCGACTTCGTGCCCTTGGTGTAGGAGGACTTGACCCGCGTGGGCGAGCCCTTGAGGCCGATGTTCGCGGGATCCACGTCCAGGTCGGCGAGGCCCCAGACCGGGATCGTCTTCCTGTAGGCGTCGAAGACGCCGCCCACGGACATGTAGCGGGGCTTGTTCATGTCCTTGAGGGCGGTGACGAGACAGGGAAACTTGGCCCTGATCCGCTGGTAGCCGTCCTCGAAGGCGCGCTTGACGACGACGGCCTCCCCCTCGACCTTGAGCTCGCTCACGTAGCTCACGTGGGGGATTCCGAGGTGCTCGGCGATCTGGGGGCCGACCTGGGCGGTGTCGCCGTCGATGGCCTGGCGGCCGCAGACCACGAGGTCCCAGTCGAGCTTCCGCAGGGCGGCGGCCAGGGTCGTCGAGGTGGCCCAGGTGTCGGCCCCGCCGAAGGCGCGGTCGGAGAGGAGGACGGCCTCGTCGGCGCCCATCGCGAGGGCCTCGCGCAGGGCGAGCTCCGCCTGGGGCGGGCCCATGGACAGGACGGTCACCTTCGCGCCTACCTGGTCCTTGAGCTCCAGGGCGGCCTCCAGGCCGCTCTTGTCGTCGGGGTTGATGATGCTCGGGATGCCCTCGCGGACGAGGGTCCCGGTGGCGGGGTCGATCTTCACTTCCGTGGTGTCGGGGACCTGCTTCACGCAGACTACGATGTTCATGGCTTCGCTTCCTTTACTTGAGCATCGCGGCCGAGATGACCATGCGCTGGACCTCCGAGGTGCCCTCGTAGATCTCGGTGATCTTCGCGTCGCGCATCATGCGCTCCACGGGGTACTCCCGCGTGTAGCCGTAGCCGCCGTGGAGCTGGACGGCCTTGGTCGTCACCTCCATCGCGGTCTCGGAGGCGAAGAGCTTGGCCGTCGCCGCCTCGACGGCGTAGGGGAGCTTCGCGTCCTTGCTCGCCGCCGCGCGGTAGACGAGGAGGCGGGCCGCGTCCGTCCTGGCCTGCATGTCGGCCAGCTGGAACTGGGTGTTCTGGAACTGCGCCAGGGCCTTCCCGAACTGCTTCCGCTCCTTCACGTAGGCGACCGTCTCGTCGATGGCGCCCTGGGCCAGGCCCAGGGCCTGGGCCGCGATGCCGATGCGGCCGCCGTCCAGGGTCTTCATGGCGATGCCGAAGCCGCCGCCCTCCTTGCCCAGGAGATTGGCCGCCGGGACCTCGACATTCTCGAAGACGAGCTCGCAGGTGGAGGAGCCGCGGATGCCCATCTTCTCCTCCTTCTTCCCGATGGAGAAGCCCTTCATGCCCTTCTCCACGATGAAGGCGGAGATGCCCCTCGTGCCCTTGGTCCGGTCGGTCATCGCGAAGACGATGTAGAGGTCGGCGTAGCCCGCGTTCGTGATGAAGAGCTTCGAGCCGTTGAGGAGGTAGAAGCCCTCCTTGGGCTCGGCCGTCGTCTGCTGGCCGGAGGCGTCGGTGCCGGCGTTGGGCTCGGTGAGGCCGAAGGCGCCGAGCTTCTCGCCCTTGGCCAGGGGCACGAGGTACTTCCTCTTCTGCTCCTCCGTGCCGAACTCGTAGATCGGGGCCGCGCAGAGGGAGGAGTGGGCCGAGAGGACGACGCCCGTCGTCCCGCAGACCTTGGAGAGGGCCTCCACGGCCATGATGTAGGCCAGGTTGTCGCCGCCCGAGCCGCCGTATTCCTTGGGGAAGGGAATGCCCATGAAGCCGTAGCGCGCCATCTTCCTCACCGTCTCCACGGGGAAGAGCTCGCGCTCGTCCACTTCCTTCGCGAGGGGCTTCACCTCCGTCTCCGCGAAGTCCCTGTACATCTCTTGGAGGAGCCTGTGCTCCTTGTCCGCCTGGAAATCCATCCTGGAAACCTCGTATTCGGCAGTGCCGTATTGAGAACTGAATCACCACTCATGCACGCTCGTCGGAACCCGCCGAGGGAGGCCTTGCCTCCCCCGCGGATCCCGCGAGCCTCGGACTAGGGAAACCCTAGCTCTTGCGCTGCTTGGCCTTGGGAACGACGCAGGTGCCGACGGCCCTGCAGACGACGACGGGCTCGGGAAGGAGGTCGGCGGCCGAGTCGTTCAGGTCGGGCCGGGGGGCGATGACCTTCCGGGCCTCGAAGGTCATCTTGCGGGAGGAGTTCCCCACGCTGACGATCTCGCCGGAGGCCTCGATGTAGTCGCCCGCGAAGACGGGGGCGAGGAACTCGACCTTCTCGTAGCCCGCGAAGAGGCCCTCGTCCCCGTCATGGAGGATGAGGAGCTCCGTCGCGACGTCGCCGAAGAGCTGGAGCATCTTGGCCCCGTCGACGAGGTTCCCGCCGTAGTGGGCGTCGTGGGAGCTCATCCGGAGGCGAATCAAACTCTTTTCCATGTCGGGTCGTCCTTTCCGCTCGCGCGGCGCTGTTTACTTGGCGTAGTCGAAGAAGCCCTTCCCGGACTTGCGCCCGAGGAGGCCGCCGCGCACCATTTTCCTGAGCAGGGGGTGGGGCCGGTACTTCGGGTCGCCGAATTCCTCGTAGAGGGTCTCCATGATCGCGAGATTGACGTCGTTGCCGATGAGGTCGGCGAGGGCCAGGGGGCCGATGGGGTGGTTGGCGCCGAGCTTCATCGCCTCGTCGATGTCGGCGGCGCTCGCGACCCCGTCGGCCAGGATGCCGATGGCCTCGTTGATCATCGGGATGAGGATGCGGTTCACGACGAAGCCGGGGGCCTCCTCGACCTCCACGGGGGTCTTCCCCAGGGAGAGGGCGAGCTCCAGGACGGCCTTCTTGGTCTCCTCGGAGGTGGCGATGCCCTTGATCACCTCCACGAGCTTCATCACCGGCACGGGGTTGAAGAAGTGCATGCCGACGACGCGGTCGGGGCGCTTGGTGGCGGCCGCGATCTCCGTGATCGACAGGGAGGAGGTGTTGGTCGCGAGGATGGCTTCGCTCTTGCAGACCCCGTCGAGCTCCGCGAAGACCTTCCGCTTGATCGCCATGTTCTCCACGGCCGCCTCCACCACGAGGTCGACGTCCCGGGCCAGGCCCAGGTCGGCGGTGGCGACGATCCTGGCCAAGGCCTCGTCCTTGGCGGCCGCGGCCAGGTTCCCCTTGGCCACCGCCTTCTCGAGGTTTTTCGCTATGCCCGCAAGCCCCTTGTCGGCGAAGGCCTGCTCGATGTCCCGCAGGACGACCGAGTGGCCCGAAAGGGCGAAGACCTGCGCGATGCCCGAGCCCATGGTCCCGGCGCCCAATACCATGACTTTCATGCAAGCTCCTTTTGGCCGGCGACCGGCCTTCGAACCGGCGGGCGGGCCTTCGCGGACCGCTCCGCCATGGGGCCTTGGCCTATTTCCCGGCGAAGGCGGCGGGCCGCTTCTCAAGGAAGGCCGTCATGCCCTCCTTCTGGTCGGCCGTGGCGAAGCAGAGGCCGAAAAGGCTCTCCTCCAGGGCGATGCCGCTCTCCAGGCCCTCCTCGAGGCCGCGGTTGATCGCGGCCTTGGAGTAGGCGACGGCGAGCGGCGCGTTCTTGGCGATCTTCCTGGCGAGCTCCATCGCGGCGGGGAGGAGCTCCTCCGCGGGGAGGACCCGGGAGACGAGGCCTATGCGCAGGGCCTCCTCGGCCTTGATCATCTCTCCCGTGAAGATGAGCTCCTTGGCCTTGGCGGCGCCGACGATCCTGGGCAGGCGCTGGGTGCCGGAGAAGCCGGGCGTGATGCCCAGGCCCACCTCGGGCTGGCCGAACTTGGCCTTGTCCCCCGCGAGCCTGATGTCGCAGGCCATCGCGAGCTCCAGGCCTCCGCCCAGGGCGAAGCCGTTCACCGCGGCGATGACGGGCTGGCGGAGGAGCTCGAGCTTCCTGAAGACCCTGGAGCCCAGGGCGCCGAAGCGCCTCCCCTCCTCCGCGCCAAGGCCGCGCATCTCCTCGATGTCGGCGCCGGCGACGAAGGCCCGGCCCTCTCCCGTGACGACGAGGGCGGCGACCCGGTCGTCGCGCCCGAGCTCGTCCAGGATGCCCTCCAGCTCGGAAAGGAGCCTGGAGCTGAGCGCGTTCAGGCTCTCGGGCCTGTTGATCTTGAGGAGGGCAATCCCGTCTTCGATGTCGAGAACGAAGTACTCGTACTGCATGGGACCTCGCTTGCGTGGCTCTGCTAGAGGGTGAGAATAGCATAGCTCCGGCCTTCTGTCTTGTCAAGCATTTTTTATCGATTCAAGTTTCTACAATAAGAAGCCTACCGATAGGGGAAATAATACTCGCCCAAAGGTTTGCCTCAGGTGGCTTTTATGCTATTCTTTTCAATGTAACAACCTCACCCTAGGAGGAGCCAATGATCCGAAGTAAAAACCCCAACAGCCTCTTCCTCTGCCTCGTCCTGGCCGCCCTGGCGGCGACCGGCCTGACCTCCTGCGCGACGAAGCCCAAGGCCCCGCCCGCGCCCGAGACCGCCACGACGACGGAACCCGCCGCCACGACGCCCAAGACCGTCGAGACCGCCCCCGCGGTGCCGCAGGAGGAGCTCGACAAGCTCCTCGCCGAGGCCGCCGCCGGCAAGAAGCGGGCCTTCGACCTGAAGCTTTTCGAGATACTCCCCGAAGACTACAAGGCCGCCGACGCCGCCTTCGCGGCGGGCAAGACGGCCTACGACGCCAAGGACGGCCCCGCCGCCAAGGAAGGCCTCTCCAAGGCCGTGAGCCTCTTCAATGACCTCAACGCCCGCGGCATCGTCGAGCTCTCCGCCGTGAAGCGGAAGAACGCCGACGACATGCGCGCGACGGCCCTGAAGGCGGGCGCCGAGGAGAAGGCCGCCGAGCGCTTCGCCCCCGCCGATGCCTCCTACGCCGAGGCCGCCAGGCTCGCCGAGGCGGGCGAGCACGAGAAGGCCGTCGCGGCCTTCGAGCGCGCCCGCGCCCTCTACGAGCTCGCCTACAAGCGCAGCCTCGCCTCCGGCCTCCGCGAGGCCATCGAGGAGAAGGGCTACGCCGCCTGGGATTCGGGCAACCACCGCCTGGCCGAGAACAAGTACGCCGAGGAAGAGCGCCTCTTCTCCGCCGAGGGCGGGGCCGCCGAGCTCGCCGCCGGCATCGACTCCCTGGACGAGGCCGTCCTGCGCTACAACCTGGTCGTCCAGAAGGGCCGCCAGGGCGTGGCCAACGGCAAGAAGGAGACCACGGACGAGGCCAAGGCCCGCTCCGAGGGCATCAAGGCCGACGTCGCCGTCAAGGAGGGCTTCGCCGAGGCCCTGGCCCTCTACGAGGAGGGGCAGGCCAAGTTCGCCGCCGGCGACTACGAGGAGGCCGCGGAGGCCTTCGAGAAGGCCGGCCTCCGCTTCGAGGAGGTCTACGCCCTGGCCGCCGAGAAGCGGCAGAGGGCCGTGGAGGCGATGAGCGCCGCCGAGGCCGCCGCCGAGGAGAGCCGCCGCAAGGCCGAGGCCGCCGACCAGTCGGGCGGCGCCGGATGGGACGCCACCTCGGGCGCCACGGCGGAAGAGTAAGGAGGGAAAGCCATGAAGCGCATACTACTTTTCGCCCTGCTCGCCGCCCTCCTCGTCGCCTTCCTGCCCGCCCAGGGCCTCGCGGACAACGAGTTCTACAAGAAGAGCCTGGAGCTCAAGGCCCTGGCCGACGCCTCCTTCGAGGAGGGCGACTACGACGCCGCTGCCGACTACGCGGCCCAGGCCCAGGAGCAGGCCGCTCTCTCCGACCGCTACGTCGAGAAGATGCTCGCCAAGGCCTCGGCCGACAAGTCCATCCAGGCGGCGAAGGACCGCCTGGCCTGGGCCGACTCGGTCCAGGCCCAGGGCAACTTCCCGTCGGAGTACGCCCTCGCCTCGGCCGAGCTTGAGGCCTCCTACGCGGCCTACGGGGCGGAGGACTACGCGGCCGCCCGCGAGCGCGCCGACGCCGCCCTGGTCGCGCTGGCCGGCGTGACGGAGGGCCTTCCCTGGCCGGCCGTCTACGTCGTCCGCCTGATCCCCGAGCGCCGCGACTGCCTCTGGCGGATCGCCGAGTACCCCTTCATCTACAACAATCCCCTGAAGTGGCCCGTGATCTACGAGGCGAACAAGAAGACCTTCAGGGACCCGACGAACCCGAACCTCATCTTCCCCGGCCAGAAGCTCTCGATTCCGAGCATCCGCGGCGAGACGAGGAAGGGGACCTACGATCCCTCGAAGAAGTACGAGCCCTTCCCGAAGAAGTAACGACCTTCCCGCTATGCAAAGACTGGGGCTGCCCGCGCGGGCAGCCCCTTCTTTTATGCTCTCGTTCCTCTCTCGTCGTCGCCGCGCCGCGGCAAGCGGTCTCTGCGGGCGCGCGGCCAGTGCCGGCGAGGCCCCGGCGGCGCTGCCCACCCGCCTAGGCGCTGGGCGGCGTCGCGAAGTGGAGGCCCAGGACGGCCGCCATGGCCTCGTGGTCGCGGGCGCCGACGGTCTCCCTGATGGAGTGCATGGACAGGAGGGGCGCGCCCACGTCCACGGTGCGGATGCCCGTGAGGGAGGAGGAGAGGGGGCCGATCGTGGAGCCGGGCGTCGTGTCGGCGCGGCTCATGAACTTCTGGCAGGGGACGCCCTTCGCCTCGCAGAGGAGGCGGAAGCGGGCCTCCGCCTCCGCGTCGGTCGCGTACTTCATGTTCGCGTTGACCTTCACCGCGGGCCCGCCGTTGAGGAGGGGGGCGAAGGCCTCGTCGTACTTCTCCGCGTAGGATGGGTGGAAGGCCTGGGCAACGTCGACGGAGACGGAGAAGGAGCGGGAGAGGGCGCGGTAGAAGCCCTCGCTGCCCGCGCCCTGGAGGGCGGAGATCCGGCCCAGGATGTCGCGGAGGAAGGAGGAGTCGGCGCCCTGGACGCTCCGGGAACCCACCTCCTCGTTGTCGAGGAAGCAGGCCACCTGGCCGTGGGGGGCCGGGGACGCGGCGAGGAAGCCCTCGAGGACGGCGTGGCAGCCCGTGAGGTCGTCCAGGCGGTAGCCGTTGACGAGGCCGCCGTCGGCGCCGATCAGGGCGACGCGCTGGGACTCGACGAAGTAGAGGTCGGCGCCGAGGATGGCCCCCGCCTCAACCCCGAGCTCGGCGGCGACGAGGCGGAGGAGGGCCGCCTGCGTGGCCGCTCCGCCGGAGGCGCCCGCCGCGGCGAGGGGATCGGAGGAGAGGAGGACGGGGAGATGGGCCTGGGCGTTGTACTCGAAGCCCTTGTTGACCTCGCGGTTCAGGTGGATGGCCAGGTTCGGGATGAGTCCGACGGGACGCGCGAAGTTGAGGAGCCTCGTCTCCAGGCCGCCGCCTTGGGCGCGCAGGGCGACCCTGCCCGCGAGGGAGAGGGGCCGGTCGAGCCAGGTCGAGAGGATGGGGCCGCCGTAGACCTCCACGGGGGCGCGCTCGAGGCCCCGCGCGGAGAGTGGCTTCTCGAGGCGGGCCTTCAGGGCCGGGCTGTCGGTGTGGGCGCCCGCGAGGGCGAAGCCCTCCTCCGCGGGGGGCCGCAGGCCCGGCCTGAAGGCGACGAGGGCCGAGCCCGAGCGCGCGACGAAGTAGCTCCTCCCGGGCTCGAGGGCCCAGGCCTCCCCCTCCGACAGCTTTTGCGCGCCCCGCGCGACGAGGGCGGCTTGCAGGTTCTCCACCGCGTGGAAGGCCGTGGGAGAGGCGTCGACGAAATCGCAGAGCTGCTTGACGGATGCGCTGGCCATAGGGTGTAAGTCCTCCGCCGGCCAGTATAGCCCGGAGGGCGGAGGCGCGGGAAGGCGCGCGGCGCGGCGCCGGGCGGGCCGCGGCGGCGGAACGGGCGGGCCTAGGGCCGCGCCGCCGGAGGCGGGGCGGCGGCGAGGCGGCGCTCGAGCTCGCGGCCGCTTCCGCGGCTCGCGAAGTAGAGGCCGATGAGCTCGCCGCGGATCTCCGCGAGGCGGGCCCTGGCCTCGGCGCCGGGCGAGGAGAGCTCCTCAAGGAGGGCCTCGCCGGCCTCCTTCAGGCCCAGGCCGCGGCCGAAGGCGAGGTGCTTGAGCCTGAAGAGGAGGCGGAGGTCGGCGTCCGAGTAGAGGCGGCGGCCGAAGGCGTCCTTGCGGGGATCGAGGGCCGGGAGGACCTTCTCCCAGTGCCTCAGCGTCGAGGCCGGGAGGCCGAGGATGTCCTCGACCTCCCCGATCCCGTAGGAGGCCACGGGGCCCTAGCCCTTCTTGCGGTCCGTCCGCGAGGCCCTGAGCTCGAGGGCGACGGGCACGTGGCCGAAGCCGAGCTCGTCGCGGATCTTGTTCTTGAGGAAGGAGACATAGGCCTCCTTCACCGCGTCGGGCTTGGAGACGAAGAAGACGAACTTGAGGGGGTTCGCGCTCGTCTGGACGGCGTAGCGGAGCTTCCAGCGGGTCCGGGGGCCGACGGGGGGCGGCGTCGCCTCGATCCAGTCCTCGACAGCCTTGTTGAGCTTCGAGGTCTCCACCTCGCGGCAGAGCTCCGCGTGGACGGTGACGACCATGTTGAGGAGCTTGTCGACGCCCGTGCCCTCCTTCGCGGAGAGGGGAAGGACGGGGGCGTAGGCGAGCTGGCCGAAGAAGTAGCGGAGCTTGTCGCGGGCCGCCTCGAAGCTGTTCTTGAGGTCGGGCATCTCGTCCCACTTGTTGAGGGCGAAGATCACGCCCCTCCCCTTCTCCACGGCGAAGGAGGTGATCTTCTTGTCCTGCTCGGTGAGGCCCTCGCGGGCGTCGATCATGAGGACGACGACGTCGCACTCGTCCACCGTCCTGATGGCGCGGTTCACGGAGTAGTACTCCACCGCCTCGGAGACTTTCTTCTTCCGCCTGATGCCGGCGGTGTCCAGGACGACGACCTGTCTGCCCTTGTGCTCGAAGCGGCCCTCCACGACGTCGCGGGTCGTGCCGGCGACGTCGCTCACGATGGACTTCTCCTCCTTGAGGAGGCGGTTCACGAGGGTGGACTTGCCGGTGTTCGGCTTGCCCATGATGGCGACGCGGATCTCGTCGCGGGCCGACTCCACCTCGCGGACGGCGCTGAAGTCCAGGCGCGCGACCATCGCGGCCTCCAGGACGTCGATGTTGCGTCCGTGCTCCGCGGAGACGAAGATGACGGGCTCGAAGCCCCACTTCGCGTGGCCCCACACGAGGGGGTCGCGCTCGGGGCTGTCGGCCTTGTTGACGACGAGGAGGACCTTGGGGCTCCAGCGCCTGAGGAGGGCGGCGAACTCCTCGTCCTCGGGCGTGATCTCCATCGCGTCGACCAGGAAGACGATGAGGTCGGCCTTGGCGAGGGAGGAAAGGCTCTTCTCCACGACGAGGGAGTCGAGGCCCTCGCGGTCGAGCTTGAAGCCGCCCGTGTCCACGAGGCGGAGGCGGCGGCCCGAGTCGCGGAGCTCGCAGACCGCGTCCACGGGGTCGCGCGTGACGCCGGGCGTCGGGTCCGTGATGGCCCGGCGCTTGTGGAGAAGGCGGTTGTAGAGCGTCGACTTCCCGACGTTGGGCCTGCCCGCGATGACGACGAGGGGGAGGCCCTCGTAGCGGATGCGGCGCGAGGCGGAGAGGACGGCCGGGCCGACGGCCGGAGCCGGGGCCGGAGCCTCGCCCTCGGCGAGGCGGGAGGCGGCGCGGGCCGCCGCGGCGCGGGCCGCGTGGGAGGAGGGATTGACCGCCTCGATCCTCGCGGCCTCCTCCGGCGCGGCCGCGGACTTGCCCTTGCGCGCCGCCGCCGGCTTGGCGGCGGCGGGCTTGGCGGCGCCGCGGGCTGAGGCGCCGGCCCTGCCCCTGCCCGCCTTCTCGGCGACGGCCTTGCCTTCGGCGGCGGCGGCGGCCTCGCGGAGGGCTTCGCCCTCGGGCCTGGGCTTTCTCGCGGCCTTCTTGGCGGGGGCCTTCTTGAGGCCGGTCGAGCGGAAGCCCGCGGGGGCCTTGCGCTTGGCGGGGGCGCGGCGCGGCGCCTTCTTCGCGGGTTCCGCGCCCTTCTTTCCGGCGGCGGCGCCCTTCTTGTCCTTCGTGGTTTTCATGTGCTCCGTGGTGCGGGCGCCTGAGCGGCCCGCGGCTTAAAGGCTGCGGCGCGCCGCGATTGCGGCGGCGCGCTCGGCGAGATAGGCGGAGACCTCCGCGGAGGAGGACATCGCCATGACGGCGCGGGAAGCCTCCTCGGCCTCGGCCGCGGAGACCGAGCGGAGGAGGCGCTTCACCGCCGGGAGGGACGAGCTCGACATGGAGAACTCCTCGAGGCCGAGGCCGAGGAGGAGGAGGGCGGCGGCGGGATCGGAGGCCATCTCGCCGCACATGCCGACGGGGATGCCGGCGCCCTTGGCGCTCTCTATGGTCTGCCTGACCAGGCGGAGCACCGAGGGCTGGAAGGGGTCGTGGAGGTAGGCGACCTTCTCGTTGCCGCGGTCGACGGCCATCGTGTACTGGATGAGGTCGTTCGTCCCGATGGAGAAGAAGTCGGCGCGGCGGGCCAGGATGTCGCTCGCGAGGGCCGCGGAGGGCACCTCGATCATGATGCCGACGGGGATGCGGTCGGGCACCTCGTGGCCGCGGCGGCGGCACTCGGCGCGGGCCTGGCGCACGAGCTCCCTCGCGCGCTCCAGCTCCTCGGGCGCGGAGATCATGGGGAACATGATGCGCGCGTCCCCGTGGGCGGCCGCGCGGAGGATGGCGCGGAGCTGGGTGAGGAAGACCTCCTCCTTGGCGAGGCAGAAGCGGATGGCGCGCCAGCCCAGGAGGGGGTTCTTCTCGTCCAGGGCCCCGAGCTCCGGGAGGACCTTGTCGCCGCCGATGTCCAGGGTGCGGATCGTGACGGGCCGGCCGTCCATGATCTCGATGACCCTGCGGTAGACGCGGTACTGCTCGTCCTCCCCGGGAACGTGGCCCGGCTGGAGGAAGAGGAACTCCGAGCGGAAGAGGCCGACGCCCTCGGCGCCGTGGCCCAGGGCGGCCACGGCCTCCTCGGGCACCTCGATGTTCGCCTTGAGGAGGAGGCGGCGGCCGTCGGTCGTCGCGGCGGGGAGGTCGCGGAGTAGGGCGAGCTCGCGCTCCAGGGCCTGGGCCGCGCTCCTCGAGGCCTCCGCGCGGGAGAGGACCCCGGCGTCGGGGTCGGAGGTCACGAGGCCGGAGGAGCCGTCCACGACGATCATGTCGCCCGCCTCGACGGAGGCCAGGTCCTCGCCCAGGCCGAGGACGGCCGGGATCTCGAAGGCTCGGGCCAGGATGGCGACGTGGCTCGTGCGGCCGCCCGCCTCCGTCGCGATCGCCTTCACGCGGGCGCGGTTCAGGGAGATCATGTCGGAGGGCAGGAGGTCGCGGGCGATTAGGACGACGTCGGACTCGAGGTCGGCGAGGGTGAAGCGCTCCCGGAAGAGGAGGTGGGAGAGGATGCGCCGCGCGACGTCGTGGATGTCCGCGGCCCGGGCCTGGAGGTAGGGGTCCTCCGCGCCGGCCAGTTTCTCCACCAGGCCGCGCTCGAACTCGACGATGACGCGCTCGATGTTGCGGAAGCTCGAGGCCAGGTTGCCCTGGATGCTCTCGAAGAGGTCGGGATCGGAGAGCATGAGGAGATGGGCCTCGAAGATCGCGGCCTGCTCCTCGCCGGCGGCGGCGCGGGCCCGGTCGCGGAGCTCCTCGACCTCGGCCTTGGCCTTCTCCACGGCGCCGAGGAAGCGGTTCCACTCCCCCTCGACCGCGTCGGGGGCGATGGCGTAGCTCGGCACCGAGAGCTCCTCCTCCTCGCGGAGGACGAAGGCCGGGGCGGCCGCGATGCCCGGCGACGCCGGTATTCCCTTGTATTCCCTCATGCCGTTACGACTTTACCAGATAGGGGGATAGCTGTCAAAGCCCCGCAGAGCGGGGCTGGCCCCGCGGGACGGGGCCGCCGCCGCCGCGCGGCGCGGAGTTCCGGGGGCGCCGGGGGCGCGGGCGGCTAGCGGCGGGCGGCGAAGCGGTCGATGACGATGTTCACTTCCTCGATGAGGATGCCCGTGAAGCGCTCGATGTTCTCGATGATGTACTCCTGGAGGGAGCGGGCGTTCTGGGCGAGCTTGGTGCCGTAGGGCACCTCCAGGACCACGGTCAGGCGGTAGCCCTGGGTGTCCGAGCGGACCATGAGCTTCCGCACCCTGACGGAATCGTCGAATTCGTCGATGCAGTGGATCACCATCTGGGAGAGGGCTGCCTCCGAGATGGAGACGCGGCCCCGCTTGGCGTACTCGGGCCTGACGACGGACTTCTCGTAGAGCCGGGGGCGGGAGGGGGCCGCGCCGAAGCTCCGCTTCAGGAAGACGCGGATCGAGTCGTAGAAGATCGAGGGGTAGTTGCGCCGGATCTCCAGGGCCGGAACGGGGATGACGTGCTTCCCCTCGACCTTGCGGGAGCGGATCGCCTTGGCGATCTCCTCCTGGCTCGCGATGTCCTCGATCTTGATGACCTTGACCGGGTGGGGGATCTGGAGGCGGTCGCAGATCTTGAGGGCCATGCGCTCGGAGGTCCCGATGATGAGGATCTTCCGGAACTTCTCGCGCTGCAGGGAGCGGGCGACCTCGTCGCGGTGGGCCTTCTCGTGGAAGAGGGCGGTCTTCACCGCGGACATGTAGAGCTGCTCCTTCTTCGCGGACTTGCCCGCGATGATGGAGTCGCCGCGGATGAGGAGTCCGTCGTCGATGATCATCTCGATCCCGTACTTCTGCGCCACGAGCTTGGCGCGGAAGCTCTTGCCCGTGCCGCTCTCGCCCACGAGGGCGTAGACGCGGACGCCCCTCGCGAGCCACAGGACCTCGCTCAAAAACCGCAGCATGTCGCTCGACTATAGCCGGAGCCGGCCCCCCGGCGCAATCGTCTCCGGCGCCATGGGGGGGCGGGGGCGCGCGGGGCGCCGGGGCCCCGGGGGGCCGAATTGGCTAAACCGGGGCCGGGGAATGCCGATGATGGAGCGAAGGAGTGTGCGCAGTATGATGCTTGAGACAGTCGCCGCCCTCGCCGCCGCCCTCGAGGCCGAGATCGCCACCTTCGACGCCTTCGTCGAGGGCCAGAAAGCCTTCTCCGCCGCCATCCAGTCCCGCGACTGGCTCGCCCTGGAGCGGAGCTCCAAGCTCCTCGAAAGCCTCTCCGCCCACCTGGGCGCCGTCGAGGGGGAGCGGGCCGAGGCCGAGGCCTCCCTGCGCCGCGAGCTCGGCCTCTCCGGCCGGGACGAGGGCTTCTACCGCCTCGTCCAGCTCGTGCCCGAGCCCGAGCGGGGCGCCCTCGCCGACCTCTTCCGCCGGCTCAAGATAGGGGCCATGCGCGCCAAATTCGAGAACAGGGCGGCCGGCGACTACGCCTCCGCCAACCGCGAGCTCCTCGGCTCCGTGCTGGAGGAGCTCTTCCCCGAGAAGAAGGGCCGCATCTACGGCCGCTCCGGCAGGGCAGTCCAGCCCGACCGCGGGGCCATTCTCCTCGACGCGGCCCTCTAGGGGCCATAGGAGCGGAAAAGCCATGCAGTCCACCTTCCTGGGCATAGAGATCGGCAAGCGCGGCATGAACGCGCACAACCAGGGCCTCACGACGATAGGCCACAACCTCACCAACGCCTCGACGGAGGGCTACTCCCGGCAGCGCGTCGAGCTCGGGACGACGGAGCCGCTCTACGCCCCCTCCCTGAACCGCGAGGAGACGCCGGGCCAGATCGGCCAGGGCGTGTCCATCGCGCGCATCGAGCGCGTCCGCGACGAGATCCTGGACGGCCGCATCGTCGCCGAGTCGGGCCTGGAGGGCTACTGGTCGACCCGCGACAAGTACGTGCTCCAGCTCGAGCAGATCCACAACGAGCCCTCGGACTCCTCGGTGCGCACCCTCATGGACAAGTTCTGGGACTCCTGGCAGGAGCTCTCCCTGCGCCCCGCCGACGTCCCCGCCCGCGAGGCCGTGCTCTCCCGGGGCGAGGCCCTGGCCGAGGGCATCAGGGACCGCTACCGCCGCCTCTCCGAGCTCAGGACGGTCATCGACGGCGACGTCCGCGGCCAGGTGGACCAGGTCAACGACCTCTCCCGCCGAATCGCCGAGCTCAACGGCGAGATCGTCCGCGTGAAGGCGATGGGCGACAACCCCAACGACCTCATGGACCGCCGCGACCTCCTCGTGGAGCGGCTGGGAACCGTCATCGGCGTCTCCGTGGACCGCCGCGACCCCGACGAGATCATGGTCCACGCGGACGGCATCGTCCTCGTCCAGGGCAAGGTCTCCCGCTCCCTCGCGATGGAGGGGGCCGACGAGGACGGCTACGCGAGCCCGATCTGGGCCGACACGGGCCTCCCCTTCGCCGCGAAGGGCGGCACTCTGGGCGCGAGCCTCGAGCTCCGCGACGTGGACCTGCGCGCCGAGGCCCAGACCCTCGACACGATGGCCCTCTCCTTCGCCGACCTCGTGAACGAGACGCACCGCGAGGGCTACGGCGCCAACGGCAAGACCGGCCTCGACTTCTTCAAGGAGTGGCCCTTCATCAACAACCTCGCCGGCAACTACGACCGGAACGGGGACGGCGCCTACGACTCGAGCTACGTCTACCGCATCACGGGCGGCAACGCCCTCCAGGCCCAGGAGCAGGTCGGCCTCTCGGGCTCGATCAGGCTCTCGAAGTCCGGCGGCGAGGTAGAGGTGCCCTACTACCCGACCGACACCGTGGCCGACCTGGTCTCCAGGATCAACCACTCGGGCGCGGAGGTGACCGCGAGGCTCACCCGCGACGGCAGGCTCCAGCTGCGCGCGACGCCGGCGGCCTCGCGCCAGGACCCGAACTTCGTCATCCGCCACGTGGAGGACTCGGGCCAGTTCCTCGCTGGCTACGCGGGAGTCCTGCGCGGGTCGGGCCCCGAGGGCGCCTACGACTGGGCCAGGCCCGACGCGGTGCTCTCCCTGCGCGGCGGCGACCTGGACTACTCCGTGGCCCCCCTCGCCCACCCCGCGGGCTGGCTCGAGGTCGCGCCCGAGCTCAAGGGCGACCCGGGCTCCATAGCCGCGGGCTTCGGCGACAACGGCAGGCCGGCGGAGGCCGGTGACGGCCGCGCGGCCCTCGCGATCGCGGCCCTGCGGACCCAGCCCGTGATGGTGGGGAGCGAGCGGACCTTCGACGACCACTTCGCGGAGGCCGTGGCCCGCGTCGGGCTCTCGGGCGAGCGCGCGGAGCGCGGCAGCGAGTCCCACGCGCGCATCGGCAAGGAGCTCCGCGACCTCAGGCAGTCCCTCTCCGGGGTCAACCTGGACGAGGAGCTCGCCAACATGATCAAGTTCCAGCACGGCTACGCGGCCGCGGCGAAATTCATCTCGCACGTCGACCAGATGCTCGACACCATCATCAACAGGATGGGAGTGTAACCTATGCAGCGCGTCAGCACGGACATGATGAACGGGGACATGCAGTTCTGGCTCCGCAGGACCGAGCGCGACATGGCCTCCATGGAGACGAAGATGGCGCGCCAGGAGCGCATCGAGAACCTCCGCGACGACCCCCTGGGCGCCGCGAGGGCCGTGCGCTACGACTCCGTCGTGGGGCGCCTGGAGCGCTTCGAGAAGAACGCCGCGAGCGCCCAGGACGCCTACAAGGTCGCCGAGGGCTACATGAGGCAGGCCGGCGAGATAAGCCAGCGCCTCCGCGAGATAGCCGTGCAGGGCGCGAACGGCGTCTACACCAAGGAAGACCAGAAGTACATGGGCGCCGAGGTCGACGCCCTCCTCTCCGAGCTCGTCTCCATCGCCAACGCGCGCGGGCCCGACGGCTCCTTCCTCTTCGCGGGGGAGAAGGCCAGGACCGAGCCCTTCCGCGCGGTGAAGGGCGCCTCCCCCCTCTCAGGCGGCGAGGTGATCCAGGCGGTGCAGTACCTGGGCGGCATCGGGAGCGCCTCAGCCGAGGTCACGGAGGGCTCGACCATCCCCTTGGGCCAGCCGGGGGCCGACATCTTCTGGGCCGAGCGCCAGCAGGCCCTCTCGGGCTACGACGCGAGGGACTGGCGAGCCAGGGAGGACTCCGCGGTCATCCTGGACGGGAAGCGGATCGAGATCAAGGCGGGCGACACGGTCCACGCCGTCGCGGCGAAGATCAACGACTCCGGCGCCGCGGTCAAGGCGACCATCGACCCCCGCCGCTTCTCCATCTCCCTGGAGGCCACCCTCCCCCACCAGATCCGCGCGGAGGACGCGAAGGCCGCCGGACCCGCCGCGGGCGGCGCAGCCAGGCCGGGCGTCCTGGAGGAGCTCGGCCTCGTCGCCGGCTCCGGCTCGCCGCCGGACAACTGGGCCCCGAGCGCCCGCGTCTCGGGCGGCTCCCTCTTCGACGTGGCGATGCGCCTCCGCGACTCCCTGAACCGCGGCGACGTCCTCGAGACCGGCGGCCAGGCCCTCGCGGGCATCGACGCCGGCCTCGACAACCTGAACCGCCGCGCCGCCGAGCTCGGCGCGAGGTGCGAGCGGCTGGAGACGGTCCAGAACCGCCTGAACCGCGAGATCCCCGACACGACGAAGCTCCTCGCGGTCGAGAAGGACCTGGACCTCACGACGGCGATCACGCAGTACCGCATGCTGGAGTACGCGCACAAGGCCTCGCTCGGCTTCGCCGGGCGTCTCTTCCCCCAGACTCTCCTTGACTTCCTGCGCTGAAGCCCGGCATAGTGGGGCCACACCATGAGATTCAGCACTAAGGCTTACGGAGAGATCGAGATCGACGAGCGCCAGCGCCTGCGCTTCCCCGGCGGCCTCCTCGGCTTCGAGAAGTTCACCGAGTACGCCCTCCTCGACGCCCGGCAAAAGCCCTTCTTCTACCTGCAGTCGCTGGAGGTACCCGAGCTCGCCTTCATCCTCATCGATCCCTTCCTCTTCAGGCCCGACTACGCCCTGGACGTCGGCGACGAGAGCCTCGCGGAGATCGGCCTGGAGGGACCGGAGGACGCCGTCGTCTTCGCCATCGTCACGGCCCCGGGCGACGGCACTCCCATCACCGCGAACCTCATGGGCCCCATCATCGTCTCCAAGAAGAAGCGGCTCGGCATGCAGGCCATCCTCGCGGATCCCCGCTGGCGCGTGAAGCACGACGTGATGGCCGAGCTCGCGGCGACGAGGAAGTGAAGCCATGCTGATACTCTCCCGCCGGGTCAACGAGAAGATCGTCATCGGCGACGACGTGGTCGTCTCCATCATCGAGGTCCGCGGCGACCAGGTGAAGATCGGCATCGAGGCCCCGAGGAGCGTCAAGGTCTTCCGCCAGGAGGTCTTCAACGCCATCCAGGAGGAGAACCGCCGGGCCGCGGCCGCCGCCTCCACCGCCGAGCTTCCGAGCATCGACCTCTCCGGGCCGGGGCGCTAGGCCCCGAAGCCTTCAAGGCGCCTCGCGCGCCTTTCCCGCCCGCGCCTCTTCCTCCCACTCAATTTGCTTTTATCGAATTCATGCGCTAGTGTTTCTCCATACGATAATCGGCGCGGAGGTTCGATGAGGCTTTC
>ENA-UOWG01001722-UOWG01001722.1-activated-sludge-metagenome-genome-assembly--contig:-NODE-1722-length-20686-cov-5.507343_pt1 | contig 20686 bp, 1 predicted proteins | sample MGYA00238147_ERZ761563 | MGnify/ENA primary metagenome ERZ761563 (study PRJEB28884, sample SAMN05720216) | anaerobic digester metagenome | isolation source: active sludge of municipal... | reverse complement strand
ATGCTCTGGTAGATGCAGGTTTGTTTTTGACGAGAAACGGAGAATTCGCAGCCTGTAGAGCCCTAAGTAACTTGGCTAAAGGATAAGATGCTTCTACTGTGCGCCAGTTAGTACCATAAGGCTCAAACTGTCCTCCCAGCTGTGCTTTTTTAAACTCAAAATCAAACTTAAACATCTTATTGCGAATGGCATCATATTCATCTTGGCCAAATATATCTTCAACGCTGGCCATTTTTGTGCCATCTTCAGATAACGTATAAACCAAACCCACCATTATGGGATGGCTCTCTTTGTTGGCAACCGCATATTTAGCTGCTGTCGGAATAGCCGCCAACCAATGGGAACCATTCATATCTCCCTGAATAATCAATGGATTTGTCTTTAAGAATTCGTAAACGTGCTTCATCAGTTGTAGATTTCCCACCATAACTGGATCGTCCTTACCTATATATTCTCCGCCTGCGAGTATTCCTAATTTGGTAACTGAACTGCCCAATACCGGCTTAAGTAAATATGCTGCCGGGTTCTCAAGATTCCAACCGGCTTGTTTTTTACTCCAGACCTGCTTAATATTGAACCTGTCAGAATCTGCCAAATAAAGATAAATCGCTTCTTTATCTTTCTGGGCATCAAGGAATATTCTCTTGGAAGGAACATAACCGGCTTTCTTTAATAAGCCAGCCAAAGTCTTCTTGCTATCCGCATCTAAATTAGCGCTTAGTTGCCCATTGGGATAAGCCGCCCTGACAACTTCTTGTTCGGCTGAGTCCTTTAACTCATTGATAGACTCTTCTACGTCGGAAAAGGCTGTCGGTAATTCACTGATGGGAATATTGCCAAGATGATCATAGGCCTTGGCATCCCATATTTCAAATACCAAGCCATTTTCAAACTCACCTGCAGCAAGCGCAGCGTAAACTGCTTCTCTTATAGGCCTGTTTAATGCAGCTGGCCCCATCTTGTCGCCAGCAAGTATGCCAAATTGTCTCTCTTTGCCGGCTACATCCACTAAATAACGGGCTGAACCAATACCTTGGTTTGAGACGTTCCCGGAAAATCCTTTAGTGAGCACTGTTTCTGACTGGCCTGTTGCTTGCCATTTTTTCCAGCCAGCTTCCATCTTATCGACCATGCTCATATAATCCGCTGGCATGACTGTTCTTAATATCTCAAAGAAGCGTTCATTAAACTTGGAATAAAAATAAGGGTTCTTCATTGCTGCCTTAGCTTCTCTTCCTGCGAAATCCTGAGCCAGTCCGTAGGGTTTTTCTCCGGCTACTACTGCTCCAAGATAACCCCGGACAAATGCCAAAAATGATAATTGATGCGACTGGGCGCTGTTGCGCGACTTGTCTCCTAACATTAAAACATGGCTATCGTCTCCGATATCAGGAGTAAGCCCAGATAAACGCCTTTTTTCAATCAAGCCGATAATATTACCGTCGGTAAGCGTCCCCTGTTCTACGGCTTCGATAACCGTTGCCATATCAATTGCCAACATATATGCCGGAGTAAAGTTGTGCCCGAAAATACCTCCCATGTCTGCTTTATCATCATCAACAGAGAGAAATTCTCCTGAGGCTACTTTTGCCTCTACTTCATCCATAACCGGGTCAACATCTGCCTCTTTAGGTGCGCGCATAAAAAGATGGCTCTGTGCCTCTCTTAACGGATCCACCTGTTCTTGCGCTGCAAATGGAGCCAAATAAGGCTGGTCGAATTGATGAGTAGTCATTACTGATGCTAGAAAATCTGCCAAATCCCTTTCCGGATTCAAAGCCGGAGGATTGATTGCCACGTGATCAATTACGGTTCCTGCTTCTGCCGGAATAATTCCGTTTCCTTTACTTTGCCAACCATAGATTACTACATGAGCCGTTCCTTCTTTAGGAGCTTTTCTAGCCTCTTCTAAAGTTGCCGGCCTTGTGACTACATAACGCTCTCCATTAGGTCCGCCAGGGACAAAATTGACATCGTAGAACATACTGGCAACTCCGCCGACTGCGTCAGCTCCGCTCTGAGACCTGCATATAAAGGTAGGATTGAGCGTCCTTAGATTGCCATCTTCTGCGTAAACCGGCTGATACACAACACTTATTATCGGTTCGGTCGAAGGCACAGTGCTGCCCTCAACAGTATAAATTGCAGTTATGACAAAATCATTCGGCTGGCTAGCAAGAGCCAATAGTTCCAAACTTTGGTCTACTGAAGAGTATTTTTTTCCATCCTTATCTTCGAAGGCTGAAGACGTTTCAAATTCCCAGACATCCCCATTTAAATTACCCTTTAAAACATCGTCGACTCTTCTGACTATAGCCCTAAAACCACGAACGCCAACCTTACCCATAGGAACAAACCCCAATTTCTTCAAGGGGGTAGATCCCGGCATGAAAAATTCATGATAAAGCTTAACGTTGGATGCTCCAATACCGGCGCCGATTATCTTGGCGATTACCACAGGTTCTGATTTTCTCTCAACAATTGAATGCGTCTGGTATTTTACTCTTAAGGCTTTGCCCAAATCAGAAATACTCATAGAGGCTATATTTACCCCGCCTTTTAATAAACCGCTTTGCTGGGCTTTTAACAATCCCTCTCTCATGGCTTCAAGAATTAATTTTTGCACAGCCGAGTTTAATTCGCCGTATCTATGAGTAACTAAAATGTCGATATCAGTGGCTCCGCCATCTCGCACATCCGCGCCTAATATTTTTCCCTCTGATATATATTGGCTTAATTTATTTCTTACTGCCTGCACTACCTCGTCGGGAATCTGTTCCAGAGGTGCTGCTAATAAACCAGTCAATGTATAGCCTTGATAGTCAGTAGTAAAAAATCCTTTTGGCTGACCAACCGGCTCAGCTAATGCTGTATTTACATTGCCAAAAACTGATTGTGCCCATCCTTCAGGCTCTACGTATGCTAGAGCAGGAAGAGGCGCGGCTATCTGCAAAGCAGCTGCTTGCTGGCTGAAAGATTTATTTGATATGTCCTCGCCAGTGAAGAGCTGGAGTGCTTTTGCTTTGTCTAATACACTTAAAAATACGTTTAAGATTGCTGCTGGAATTTTGGCGTTATCTTCAACTGCCTTGCTGTTTTGACGGGCCGAAAAAATAACCATCCTGCCATCGTCAACTTCCACTCTGTATCTAACCAAAAGTCCGGCTTCAACCAATTTTTTCAGTTCAGCATTAGCGGCATCTATTAACTCGGGAGCAATCTCAGGAGTAGTAAGCCTCCCTTTTAAGAATCTTCCGATATTAGCTGAGGTTGCCTCGGCAATAGTCTTTTTGTTTTCTACTTCCTGCAGCTTGACTCTTGCCTTTTCCGCCTCGCGCGCCTTCCACATCTCTAAAGCCTTTGCATCATATTTATTAATTAAGTCTGCATCGGCCCTGTCCTCTGTACGATGGGACCAGGCCATTCGTTCTCCGCGTACTTCCATAAATTCATGCAATAATTTCAGGCGATATGCTCTTATAGCTTCCGGATCCGTCTTAGCCATTTCCATATAAGATTCTACCATTGCCAAATTGCTATATATGCTGCGCGGAGGTATCTGGCCTAGCTGCTCGAAATCATATCCTGCGTACTTATATCCACCTGAGGAAGCAGTAACTGCTAGAAATTTAGAACCATCTACTTCACCTTTAAAAAAGAAAGAAGGATTATTCTCTTCGTCTAAAATAAAAGCTTGCCTTGCCTTGTTAAAATCTTCTCTAAAACTTTCTTCGCTTTCGTTGTACCAGTATCCAATAGATAAGTCTTGCATCCTAATGCTGCTGATCGCGTTTCGATGAAAATCAAAAGCTGCCTGCAATCTGGCAACCAATGCTTCTTGTTCAGCTTGTTGTAAAGCAGGAAGCTTTCTAACGGCTGAAGTCCTAGTTGTGGAATACCTTTTTACCTGAACCGGCAGATTATCAGCGACAAAAATCCTATCTTCTGAGCCGGCTCTTTCTAGATATCTTTTAGTGTCGGACTGGGCATCTATTAATTCCGCAGGGGTATATTTTCCAGCAATCCAGGTGAGTTGCCCACCGGAAATAAATTGATCGCGCTCATCAGTTGAAGCAAACGGTTCGATTGAGTTAGCGGCATTGGAAAGATCCAATCTCCAGCCATTACCGATTACTCCGATTAAATAAGTCTTCCCGTCTCGTTCCAGTACTGCCACACCATCTTTAATCAAACCTTCTTCTACCGGGTCTGTAACTCCGTCAATTGCCCTGTCAGACAAAAGTTTAACTAATTCTGCCCTGCCGCCTCTTGCGTAGGCATCCTGCATAAGCTCGATACCCATGGCAGCGACGGTGGTCTCTAATCTGCTGTTGGCTGAAGACTGCCTTAACATTGAAGTCTTGGCATCGAATGCGTAGCCTAAGCCAAAATTAGAGAACAAAAATGTTACTAGCACTACCAAATTGAGTGCGTAGCGCACTCCCCTGCTCCTTTGTTTTAACTTCATGAAACTCATTTTGCTACTCCTCCTTATTTAGGTTTATTATTACGATCTATCTACCGGAAACTAATTTCTCCAAACTTGAAAGCTCTTCTTTGACGCGAGAATTATATAGCCCATCGTCGGTCAAACTCGAAACCTTAGGATAAACGACCACGCCTTTAGCGCCTTCTTTTTCCAACAAAGCTTGAAGGTTTGAAGCGTGAAATCCGCCGGTAATAAGCACGGCAATATCCAAGTTTCTTTCTTTCATCTGAGAGAAAATTCTTTCCACAAAGGCGTTGTCTCTTTCAAAAGCTAACTGATAAAAACGCTCCAATTGGCCAAACATCTCATCGATCTTTGATGTGTCTTTGGCTAAACTGGTTTTTACTCGATACTTTGCAGCCATGCTGCCTAATTTCTCAACCCATAATTTGGGGTTAATAGTTTCTTTCTTCTCTAAATACAAATCGTATTCCGACTTGTCTAGCTGGACGCCGACCATTTTCTTAAATAAACTGAGGCCGTAATCAATATCCACCAAATCCAGCTGATCCGTACCCTTGATTGCCTCCAGTGTAATCGCTCTATTAACTGCGGCTATATCCCTGAATATGGCTTCCATATTCGCCGAATCAAACGCCTGGACGAATTTAGTAAAGTCTACAAAATTATTATAGGCAGAAAGGTTAACATTTTTATTTTGGGCCATATCGCGTATTTTAATATAGAATTTATTGATGACTTTCTGGTCTTTGCCTTCAAGGGATTTGGCTTCTTCAAGAAGCGGTTTTTTTTCGTCTTCGGTGAGTACCTCAACCAGCCGATTAAGGGCCGAATTGGCTTCTTTTCCGATGGAATTATAATCGATGGTTTTTTCGCGGGAGATTACATCTGCGAGGTTGGAAAATGCGGAGTAATAAGAACTGGTGACCCTATATTTCTGACAAAGGTTATTTAGGTAATCAATATAGGAAACAAGCTGAATCTGGTCTTTCTCAAAGGCCTTGCGATTAGCCTCTAGATCCCGTAGCTCACTACTATAAACCTTCTGCTTCAATTGTTCGAGCGCCCCTTGCAGGCTATCGGCAAACTTCAAAAGCTCGGCTTTGTAGCCGTCAATCTTTAAAAATGCGTCTCTTTGTTCATTATAAAGACCGGTGTCCTCGATACCGTAGATCTCGAAATTGAGGTCGCTGGTCAAATTCAAGTATTCTTCTCCTGAGATCTTGCCTTCCTTTAACTGCTTTTCGGCTATGGACTTAAGCGCCTCCTTGGAGCCGTATCCCCGCAAATAAGAAAGGGTGGAATCTTTAGATCCACCCTCCACAAAAACCATCTTTATGCCTTGTTCCTTAATTAGGTGCTCCAGGATATTAGCGATATTCTTCTGGGCTTCATAGTTGCAATGGGCATCCTGGATGTAAATTATGGTCTTGGTTCCATCGCTGTAAGATGAGCCGAATTCCTCCTTAACCATCCCGTAATCAGGATTGATGTTCAGAGAAATGGTTGCCCATCCAGGCGAACATAATAAAAAAAGACCTACTAGACTGATGACGAATGCATGCTTCATCTTTTCTGTAACCCTTGTTCCATTTTTGGTTTTGGATTTGAAGTAGGCGATAAAAAAACCACGATCTCCTCTTATCGACCCCCGTGATGCGAGGTTTAAATCAATATTTTGGAAACCCGTGGTCTTATTAAAACTCTTTAAAAAGTTAATAAAATATAACATTTTTTAGGGGTTTTGTCAAGATAATATTAAAGAAAGCGCTTTTTTCTTGTGTTGACTGATTTTCTGGCAAATTTGAGGTCATTTCCTTAATTATTATTAATTAGATTGAGCTTCCAATGGACGCATGCTCTAAACTATGCGTCTGTGCGCCACCATTTAGCTGGGCCATTTGAGCCTGAGCCGCAGCCCGGGCCGAAGAAGCACTGAATGATATATCTACACCTGTAATAACGGGTTCTATGATTTTTTCTGCAGCTGCAACAAGTGGAGAATCTTCAGTTGGAGCTTCGTTTATTCTCTCAGGAACCACAACGTCTTGCCTTGGCGCCGGTTCTACCTCGGTAGAGGATAGTTTTCTAAACGGAGGCGGAAGTAAATCAAGTAAGAATCTTATATACTTAAGCGGCTTCTTAAGCAGTTTCCTAAGCCAATCTAAAAAGGCATCCCAAATAGCACTATCATGAGCTAAGCGATCCTTCCAAAGCGATAGATTTTTACCATCTTTTCGATTAGGAATAAAATCGGAACCTCCTGATAATCTTTCTAGAAAATCTTTATATTTTGCTGCTACAGTAGAGATGGAATATCTCTCTTCCACTATCCTATGAAGCTTATCTGCAAAGAGATTCTGTTCGGTTTCGCTCATCTCTTCTAATAACCAATGCATCTTTTTAGCTATTAATTGCGGTACTTTTCTTTGATTTAATAAATCCATAACTTGACTAAGATTGACTCTAGAATATGATTTAAGAAAATTATAAATTTTCTCGTAAAGTTCTCGAGCAATATCCTTATCTTGTTCTCTGAAACCTACTAGCAACTCATCAGACAAAGGACCTAATTGAGCTCCAAACCCTCCAACATCTGTTGCTATAATAAGCTTCCTCTTCCACATAGCCTCTAAAACAACAAGCGAAAAAGCTTCAGAACATGATGGTAACAGCATTAAGGAAGACGCCTTTTGAATTGCATTGATTTCCAAAGCATTGAGATCGGAAACGTTAAGATTGTCTGGTACAAGCCCAACACTTCTAGCCGTTTCAACTTCTTCTTCGTTAAAAACAACTCTGTCTTGCTCTAAACCAATAATTGACATATTTTTCATATACCCACTAAAATTATTCTCAATAAAATGTGTTAATATTTCTTTTCTCTTGCGATCGTTCTCAGTAATAACCGAACCTATAAAAACAAAATGATACTTACCTCTTTTGGACGGAGGCAACCTATCCATAAAATCAATGAAAGACTGAACAGAAGCTAATGGATCTTTAAGCCACTGGAAACGACCTAAATGTAGAATAATTTTTCGATTCAGAGGTACGCCAAACTTACGTAAGACCGCCTCAATAAACTCTCGAGAAAGCTCCTGATTCTTATAATCAGTAAAATCTATACCATTGGCGATAGCATAAGCCGGCACAGGTAATTTTTTGGGTATAAATTTATCCAACAAAAATAAAGCAGCATCTGCTTCTTTCAAATAATTAGCTAAGCTCCGAGAAGCATCGGCAGACTTAAATTCCCCATGCAGCATCCAAATAATTTTTATCTCTGGATAACGCTGGCGGATTAATGGTATTAAACCTAGCGTATAAGGATCTTGCAAAATTACATGTGTAAAATTAGCGAAGTCAATGTCATTTAAAAATAACTGCATAGCCTCTTCATATCGATGTTGTTCTTTCTGAGTTAATTTCCCCCTCCCCTCAATCATAACTTCATAAAGTCGGCGAGAAATCTCAGAAAATACTGGAAATTCATCTCTAACCATGCCAAAACAGAAACCATTTACGTTAGCATAACCAGCGAAAAGTTTTCTAGACAAAACCTTGGTTATTTCTGCAACACCGCCTCCCTTAAGCGTCGGGACCACAAAGGCAAGTTCAATATTAGGAGATTGCATACCTCCGATTACCTCTTCGGTATTCTGGATTTTCGCTGGATTCTTAGTTAACCGACATAGCTTATGATTGGCGCCAACTATAATCACTAAATCTGCCTTAAGCCAGATTTTTCTTTCTAAGTTCACATATTCTTTAACTCGCTGCCAATCAGCTTCCGGATCCGGGCTTCCGCGTTTCTTTTTCCTATCGACAAAAGCAACTTTTAAATTATCTATATTACTTTGCATAGCAATAGTAATGTCAAACATATTATAAAGCTTCCTGTATTGTTCTGTATCACTGTTCAAGATAAAACCACCATCTACTATTAAAACCTTGTCAGACCGCTTCTGCTGAGAAGCCAATCTTACCCTGGGCTTACCACGGTCTCTGCTTACTTCCTGCTGTGAAAAATATCCCCTTTCTATAAAATGATTAATCTCATTTATGACATCCTCTACTTTAATCGCAGAAGAAGTTGAACGCTTGTCACTCAAATTTATAGCTGCGAGCTCTTCGTCAGTATAATAAAAACCATCAACATGCAGTACCTCAGAATAGGTTTCGTTTTCTTCTAATTTGTTAATAAGCCTTACTAAATTTCTTGCAAGGTTCGTTTTTCCTACAGCTGTCGGTCCAGCTAAGGCAATAGTAATTTTATCTTTTTTAGACACTTTTTCGTGTATTTCAAACATCAAAGGTAGATACACATTGAATAACTCTGATTCTCCGATACCCATAAGTTCTGCAAAATCCCTAACCCTATAGAATGAATTCAAAATCCAAATTCTTCTTATCATACCTTTATGTTTTAGATAGTCTGCGGCAGATAATGCATTTTTTGCTACCTGTGCTTCTACGTTTTCCCTATTTGTCTCGTCCCCTTCGCTGTCTATATCTTTTACCAGGCCATTTCTTCTCGCTGCTTCTATAAAAGGCCAAATTTCTCTATAAAAATTCTCGATTCTTCGAGAACCCACTAAATCAATAGCAGCTATTTCTTCAGCCCTTGCAGTTCTTCTTCTTAATCGTCTCAAACTTGTTAAATCACTAATATTAGAATAGAAAACAGCAGCGATATAGCAACTATTATGGGCCAAGAACTGTTCCAGCCTGATTAAATCTACCGGAGATTCAAACTGTAAATCCATAATAAGCCCACATCGTTTATCTTCATTATTTTTATCAAACCACTTTTGCAACAACTCGAATGAGATGCCTGGTTTACTTTTTAATCCATCACCAACATTACTGCCAAACTCCTCGCGCAATAGTTCTCCTATGGAAATATGTTTCACCCCAAGTGACTCAGCTAACTTATTTCCGATGGCTCCTTTGCCAGAAGCTGGCTTACCTAAAAATATCGCTACTGGAATAGCCACTTTATCTGCGATAGCGGCCTGTCGAATAAAATCCTTAGCAACTAAATCGTAGAAATCAAATGAGCCTTGATAAAGAGGAAAAACCATTCGGGGGTTTTGCCAAGATAAGAACTCCAAATCCAAAAAGTAACCTTCTCTATCAGGCGAAGCCTCTCGGGGATCGCGAAGCTTCTCTTTGCCGCCATGAAAATCTATATTACTACCATCTGTTCTAAATGCTATCCTAGTCTTGCCAGAACGCTTTCTAACCTCCTCAGCGACTCTTGAAGCAATGCAGCTTTCATCCTCTCCGCTCGTTCCTAATCCATGCAAAATTCCTTCCCTAGACATTTCTGTAGCTTTTTCAATGAAATCAACCATCTCAACCATCCGCTCAGCAATTTCTTTGGAAGGATGCGCTGCTATAACATAACACCCCAAATCGCTGAATCTTTCAACTACTTCCTCGGCCCTCATAGGTAATTTTTTACCCTCGTTTCGCAATTGCTTTTCGATTTCTTCGTCTGTAAATAATATCTCTAATAGCCATCTTAAACATCGCCTATTAACCCTGGCATTTTCTCCCCATAATTCTCTTGTCCAAGACCCAATAATATTGAGCCTGTTCAGAAACTTAATAGGCTTATATTGTTGGTAGTTCAAATTTAATTCTCTAAACAGTTCAAACAATCCTTTGCGAATTTCCACTTTGCTTTTCCATCTACGAGATGCTACTATAAACTTTACATTTTTTTGAAGTGCTACATTTCCAGCTGGAGGATTTAGCCATCTTTCCAGTACCTCATCATTAACCAATTCTTGAAAGCTATCCCAATCTTTACCCAGAGAGCATACTCTTTTTGACATTAAGTCTAGGGCTGATTCTAAACGATCATCAATTTCCCTAACTAAAAGACGCATCTTTTCAATAATCGTTTGATCATTGGGACCAATAACTCTCCAATGTAAGTAACCATAAGGTATTCCTCTCTTGTCTTCAAAAGGCGATTCAATTTCAACTCCAGGAAGAACTTCAATTATCCTGTTTCTGCTTCTGACATATTCTATTGCTCTGAGACTGCCCTCTAAACTATTATGCCCTGTAATATAAAGAACGGTTATCCCTTCTTCAATAGCATGATCCACTAGCTCTTCAACCGATAGCATTCCATCATCTCCATCAAAATTTGTATGTGAATGTCGACAAGGCCAGCCTAAAGAAACAAATAATTTCTTAGCAAAGTTTATTTTTCTTAATAAAATAGTGAGCTTGGTGAGTAGTGTAAAATCACCGCTATTCTTCGCTTCCGCCATTGCTTCCAGAAAATATTTCTCAATTTCAATAATTTCTCGCTCCTCATTTTCTAATTGCTCGTGTATATTTCTAGTTATTGGTAAAGGGGACATTTGCTGTAATTTGTTTATCAAACTTTCTAATGAAAGTTCAACTGAATTAGCCAACTCATCACCTAAAGAAAGATATCCCTGCTTGATGAGGACAAGGACTTTGCCGCGTAAAACTGGAGATAAAAACTTGCTGCACTTCTCGTAATTGGCAATAACTTCTTTTGCTTCCTTAATTGCCGAAATCTTAGATTTTTCTTCTGGCCAGCCTTTAGACAAATTCCTTAATACCAGTAATCCCGCCAATCTTCCTCCGTCTCCGTATTTGCGATCAAAATCTTGGGCTGTCTCGTTGGCCAAAAGCGCCCAGCATAAGCCCATAAAATTAACGAAGATCTCGGTCTCTATGGCTAAATTGGGAGTTTCGTCCGAATAAAGGTCCATTCTGGCAAATTCCTCATACAGATCCATACAGAGCGCACAAACTCTCTTCTCCTTTTCTCTAAAGCTACAACTCAATTCTAACGGCACCCTGATAGCTTCTAAATCATAATGAGGATAGACTCCCTGCAATTCTTCAATAAAATCATCGATGATATAATCTCTTGACCAATCCGCGCTAATCAACCTCGACATTGCCCGGGCTAAATAACAACTTTCTTTATAATTTATGTCTAAAATTCCTTTTAAGGAATAATAATGCACCCCTTCATGGCTTGTGGTTTCTCTTAATGAGTTCTCTTGATAAAACGGCTCGGTATTTAACCGCGGAGACACTCTTATCTTATAAGGCGGCTCTGTCCTGGCCTCTCCATTATTGATATTTATTTCTGAAAGTAATGCCCAAACACTCAAGAATACTACTAACGCCAACATTAGACCAAAATAAGATAGAGCAATAACTAAACCGATTTTCCAAAACATTGCAAGACCAGAGATGAATCCCAGAATCGCTGCATGTGTATGCAGCGCTATAAAAACTAAAGCGACAGCTACCGCTAAGCTCACCAAAGCATAATTAAGCCTTTTCTCTGCCCTGGGAGAATGCCGCAGGCGCTGGCCCATAGAAACATCTATTGTGGAATCTTTAATGGCCTCTTCTATCTGCATTCTTTTGTCGTCGGAAGATAAATCAACAGAGAACATATCGATTACTCTCGACAATTCTTCTCTGGCTACCTGTCGAGCCAAATCTTTCTTAAGATACCTTGGCCAGAAAATCAGCCTGTAAATACCTTCTATTATTCCGCTGGCCGAAATTAAATAAAATTTGTAAAGACCATTTAATATGTTTCTAAAACCAAAAGTTCCGCCGGTTTCAGTTTTCGCTGGTTTTGATTCTCGGGTCATTGCCAAGAAAGGCAGGCCAAAATTAAATAGGCCAAAGAAAATCATTACCGGAATCTCATCGGAATACTTCCCGGAAATAATATCTCCCAACAGGTGCAGGATGTCCCTAAGCAATCCTTTGGAATTAGCTTTCCTGCGCAGCCGCTTAATCGCATCCCTGACTTCTTTTTCCTGGACAAAACTTTCTCCCGAAGCAATTCTTGATTCCAATTCTTGCTCTGCCTGAACCAGAAGAGGTAAAATACGCTTCTTTTGCTTGCGTATCTCGTGTCTTATCTCGGTATTTATCCTAATATCTGCATACTTTCTATTAGGTAAGACATATTTTTTCTCCATGACTAAAATTCCTATTTCCGGGTCATACCATTTTAGAAGGCTATTAAGAGGGCTATAGCCCCTGCCGCCTTCTTCTTTGGGACTGGCATCTCTAGTTATTCTTCTAACTAACCGCACATCATCATTGGTGCAATAAACCAAAACTAGCCGCAGTCTTAGGTCTCTGCCATACACTTGTTTATATTCATCGCTTATTTCTCGAATAACGTTGCGCATCGCTTCGCTATGGGCGAATATGCCTTCTGAAACTACGGCCTGGTCGGAAAACTTCCTTATTGTCACTAAGCGGCCTCTTTGACCTGCCTCGAAATCATAGGCTCCCGGCACCCTGGCTTTACCGGCAAAAAACAAATCTCTTAAACCCTGTTTGATCAAAGTATCTATCTTGTAAGCATTAGGTGAATCAAAATCGTGGCGGCCTTTTTCATCGAAGAAACATTCCTGGCCGACATCTTCTCCGGGGTTGGGCCGTCGGTGGATCTTATTCTTAAGACAAGTATCCTCGCCCCAAACTTTAAAGCGCCTCGGACGCTGCCTTTCAAGCCTCAAAGATAAAGTGGTTTTGCCGGCGCAGGTGGTATCGGCTATCAATATCAAATCAAAACCTTCTAATAAAGGTATAATCTTCTGGCATTTTCTGAAATTAGGATAATATATACCCAAATCAATTTCATCAGGCAGGAAGACATCTTTATATTTGGTAATTAACTGCACGGCCTTCCTTACGGACTTACTTTCAATTATATGGATATAATCAGAAATGCATTTGTAAAATAATTCTTCTTCGCCTGCCTTCTTCAAATCCAAAAGCTCCTCTAAAGCGATATTGTCTTTTGTTTCCCGCACTAAAGCAAAGGCCGTATTGCCTTTGCGCAACAGATAATATACAGGCTCGCCTTCTGATTCTTCGGTTCCTATATTGCTTATGCCTAAACGCAACTTCTCTATAACTGACGGATCTATGCGCGTGGCTCTTATTCCTCTGTCTAAATGCAGACTATCGGGTGTTCTGCCGTCTGTAGTTATGCGGGTAGCAAGACCGGCGAATCTCGGACGAGGAGTAAACGGAATGCAATTATTAGACTTGCAATCTGCCGCAAGCAGCACTGCATTGTGCAAGCTTATAAACGGCAAAGATTCAAACAAAAGCTCATTTACGCTATTATCCTGATGCAGCCTTCCGATATTATCGAATAATGTCTGGCTAATCTCTCCGTTTATCAACAAGCGCTTGAAATAAATATTGGTTAAATCCCTTATCGACATAAAATATCCGTTACGTCTATCGGGCCGTCTGTAATCGCTAACCGTATCTAGTATGTCGACTATAGACATTAATCTTAAGAAATATCTAAGTTCAAAGGGGGCGGAAGTAATATTATGATGATACTCGATAAGCCGCTCTAAGGTTTTTCTCCTTGCATGAGCTTCTTTGCCCTTCATTCTTGTTTTACCTGCAATAATTTGCAATGTCAGTTTAGGATGGGTCTTCTTGACTCGAGCAGCTACATCCTCAGCCGGAGGTTTCAGGGAATTCACCGCATCCACAATTGAAGGATCACATTTACCCAAGTCGCGCAAGAATGTCGCCTTAACCAACACTTCTAATTCTGCTTTAGTCAAATCTTCAAGAATCCCCAGCTTATAGACTAACCATGCAGATCTTAAAGAATGACGCAAGACTGCTTGAATTCTTTCTATATGCGGCGAAAATAAATTAATTACTGAAGTGGCGAATTTTACATCAATATATTCCTGAAGCTCACTGTGCTTGTTAAGAAAATCTGCAACCATTGCTTGCGAGTCGGGATATCTTTTTCTTATATCATTTAAGGCCAGATCAGCAACAATGCCATCCAGTACGCTTTCACCATGAAACTCTGCTAAACCCTCTAGCAAGCGCGGATTATCTGATAGCTTCTCATGCAAAGACTCAAGCGCGCTGCGCAAATCAAAGATATAAGAGCCTCTTTGATTCTTGGGTACTGCTGCCAAGTATAACTTAACTATATCTATACTTTTAAGTTGATATTTCTGCTGCAGAATCTGAATCATCTTCTCTAGCCGCAAGAAAACTACCCTATGAGGAAAGAATCTTTTCCAAATAAACAGCTGAATCCTGGCATAAACATACCTTAACCTGGCTGGCAATGCCTCTGGGAATAACCAGCTTAAGAAAACCAATGCTCCCACAACTATCGCGCCATAAATCATAAATGAATTCAAATCGCCCAGCATGAAAGCCTTGGTCTCGGGCTGGGCTTTATCTCTTAAACTTAATGCCTGATCAATAGCCTTTATATCCTTGGATATTCTCAACAACAATCCTGTGGATAAATCCTCAATCTTACTGGGTTCTGTGTTAGCCAGTGCTTCAATAAGCGGATTAAGCACCTCTAAACTTCTCTGTCTTTTGACTTCTGCCTGAGCCTCGTCGGATTTGAGGTCTTCGGCCGAAGCGTGGCTTATGGCATAGCGCAACCGCTTTAGCTTAGAAACTATTTCTCTGGCTTCGACGGTTCTAAATGACGATCTTTCATCACCTCGAAAATTTGCCACCTGCTCTGCCACAAAAAGGAACAAATCGCCCATGTTCATAATTATTTCCAGGAAGTACGGCGGGCCGCTTACGCCTTCCGGCCTTTTGTCTTGTTCTTCACTTGTTGCATCTGAACTTGCGGTAGTTGCAAGAAGCGGAAAACCAAAGAAGCAGCCGGCGCTAACAGCCATATCAAAACCAGCAGGCAAGATAATGCCGGAATCTGACTGTGCAATATTCTCAGGGGTGCCACCTAAAGCTTGTAATTGTGCTATTCTTTCCGCGATAGTAGGCTGACCACTACCGTTGCCGGGTTGTTTCTCTCTTAAAGGAACAATATAGCCCTGCTGCCACAAACTACGCATTATCCAATAACTTCTTCTTAATAACAAAAACGCAAATCCACAAGGCACGCCATGTCTCTGCATCAAAACAAAACCGACCCTGTCAGCCGCCAATTCCAAATCATGGCGATATTGGCTTTCAAGCTCAGCTAAACGTTTCAAAGCCGCTCCCCTGCTATCACCGTAGCGTCTCACAAATAAAGCGACAATCTCTGATTTTCTGTGCTTATTCAATAAACGATGTAATCTAACCAAACGGCTATTCTTTTTTGAATTTGCCAAAATATTAGGAAGCGCATGATGTCCAATTTCATGTCCGGATAAGAAAGCGAATTCTCCGACACAAATATAATTCATAACGGGATCTAAAAATAAAGTCAAGGATTCATCTGGATAGCTATAACCGATACTGTATAATCTATCAACGAAACTAACCCGAACGTTTCTTCTTATATCTGCCGTTGTGAGCATCCGTCCCGTTATCTGCGTCGCTACAGACCTATTTAAGCCGTTATACTTAAACGGATTATCTATATCATTTCTCGAAACCGTCGCAGCCATCATCGGCAGGCCGAAGAAGCAACCAGCCTTTGCGATTGCTTCCACAGCTTCAGGCTCAACTTTAGGCTTGCTAATCAACAACGGTTCAAAGGAAAAATATTTCATACCAAAAATACTGACTGCAGCGGTTAATACGTAGATTGCCATGTTAATCCGCCAGTCTTCGTGCGCTCCGAAAGGCCGGCCGAATTTTTCACCTGTTATCAACATTCTGGCAAGAATAAAAGTCCACAAGAAAGTGATGCCTCCGGCAATAACCAGGCGAGATTTAATTTTCCTAAATATAGAACTAAAATCGCGCTTTACGATATTCTTAAAGAATAATGTTACAAAATAAACGACCCCGACAAGCGACGGCGTCGCAAGAATTTTAAAATATTGAGCGTTGAAATCGCTCGATTTATCAAAGAATAAAACTCTTAAAAACGTATCTTCAAATATTTTACCAATAGCGGGAACATAGGAGGCATGGCGTACAAAACCAACAAATACTAGTAAGGCGGCAACTAAAATAGAACTGAGCGTTCGATAATTGATTTGACGCTGCACCGATAAACGGTTTGCATGGTCTGGAGTTATATAGCTTTCTTGGGTTGTCGCCAACATCGACAGGCCGAAGAAGCACCCGGAGCGGTTATTTGCCGCTAACGACCTAGACAGACCTTCTTTTGCTATCGCCTTATAAGCCTTGCCATCGGTCATATTGTAAGAACCGCATAACTCAGCCCAGTGGACCGTGGCGCAGCAAAGCCACAGTAGAATCCATTTTGCGGCGATAATTCCTAAACACGCCAGCAAAAATACTACAGGTGAAAAGGCTATAACAGCACCATGTATCCATAACGGTGCTAATAGTGTAATTCTGCGCTGTTTTAATGATGCCTGACTGACGCCTTGTTTTTTATTATTATGATTCATTACAACGGCTGGAATTACATGGCCTAAGACGTGCAAAACGGGAACGCTGCAAATTATGGCAGCAAACTCTATCAATGTTATAAAGCCGAATTCTAAGCCTAAGCCCCTAAATAAAAGATAAAATAAAGCCAGAAGCCCCACGCCCATATTAAAATAAAACTTCAATTCTTTAGTTATCGCCCATCTATTGGCCCAGTAATGATCGCTGATAAATTTGTTCTGGTGCAGTTCATCTAGCGTGTTTTTGACTTTCAACAACGGAATCCCGAAGAAACAACCGGCGCGCGGACCTGGCGAATCGCCTTCTTTTAATTCAGGAATTACTACATAGGTCCCATACTCGCGGTCCACTGCTAAAGCAAATCCTTCAGTCAAGGCAAGCCGTTTCATGGCAGCTTCAATTTTTGCAAAGTCACTCCTTACAAGTTCGGCATACCTAGAATCGCGATCCGGAAACATCTGTATAAGCTGGGCAAAATTAGAAAGGGCGGTTAATTGCTGCATTATAGCCGTATCTATCAAAGATTCCCCTACCGATAAAGATGCCCTAAGAGGTAAACTTAATTTTCTTATTAAACCAACCAATTCATAAATGAAATAATTCATTAGTTCGGCATCTTCAGAAGTAAATTCTTTATCTAGTTTCTCTATTAATCGCCTCATCGCCGCAATATGCGGCTCCATATCAATAAGAAGTTGCTTGGCCTCAAGACGGATTGCCTCAAGACTTACTTCGGGAGTTTTACCGGAAGTCAAAGCCACCATCGGCAGACCGAAGAAACATCCGGCGCAAGTATCGGCTCCTAAGGCAGCCACTGGCTCGCCAACGGAAATTGATGTTTGTGGAGTAAAATGGATTATCCTATAGCCCCAGGCAGGAAGCTCGGTAATGAATTGCGTGCCTTCATGAGAAGACCTAACTCCTTGTGAGGAAATTATCCTATTGGCATCCCCTGTAATCGCATCCGGAGTGCCAGCTTGAGCCCGATAATAATCAAAAATAGTTTCTAGATCCATGACACTGACGATTCTTTCGCCGGAATAATTCACCAAGACCAAGGCATCCTCTTCTCCGAGATGGCGCACAAACGGCACCAGGCCATGACAATGCAAACCTATGGTTTCCAAAGATCCTCTTTGAGCAAGAATCCTAGTAATGGAAGGACTCAACCTTGAATTAAGCACAGAGTCATCTGTCTTGGCGCTGTATAACCTGCCATTTCTGAATGATGGGCCGGCCAATACCGGCAATAATTCCGCTAATTGTTTTACCACAACAGAATCATCTTTAAGGACATCGGGATATTGATATTCATAAATTCCCGCGTCCGGAGATTGACATTCCATTACCGATCCGCCGGGAGTTCTCATGTCTAGTAACTGTCTAAGCGTAATAAGCAAGTTGCCTCCGACTCCGCCGGAAATAACTGTAGCCGCGATTGCCCGCTGCAGGCTGCCGAACGCCTCGACAAACGGCAGCTGATCATGATTTTCGGTAAAATAAATACTTCTATTTATAAAGTTACTCGGAGCGTCGATAAAAAGGTAGCCCCTCACATTACCCGCATGGCCTGCGCGCAGCAAATCATAAAGATGTTTATCGTAAGCGGGAATTCCGAAACTATGAAATGTGCCAGCCCGGCCAAACCAAGGATGGCCTTCTTCGTTTGCCCCTTGTTCATACGACTCGGCAGCCACCAACATATCCGGATATTTATCCTGAACCTCATCCATGAAAATCTTCCAGAATTCTTCCGGCATTAATCTATCAAATTCTTCCCAGCTTAAACCGTAGCTTTGCCCCCAGAGATTATAGAATTGCGCCCTGAAAGCTAAGAACGCCAAATCGGCTCTTAAGCCGCCGCCTAAAGTTAAATCGGCAATTTTCTTTAGCACAACCTCAATCATAAACCGACGTGCGCCTTCGCTCATATAATTTATCTGTGCTAGGTTCATCATAAATGGAGAGAATATATCCACCCGCCCATGCTGAATTATATAAGAAGGAATCGAAAACGCGTTAGAGAACGGCCGCGCATTGCGAATATCGCCCAGCCAACGTCCTAAACTTTCATCACTCTCAAGAGGATTACCGGTGCGCGCTTCTTTTAATCTCGCTGCATAAGCGAGAGCTTCTCTTCTTGAAGTAGCTTCCAGCATCCTCTGGATAAGCTGATACTCATCACGGACAAAACATAAGCCAGGAATCTCTAAGACATACGGCGAATCAAAGGCGATATGGTTAGCGACGAAATCAACTATCAAATCCACGCCTCTTTCTTTGAGATATTCTGCTACGGCCTTAAATTCTTTATCGCTTCCTGCAACCTGCGGGTCTAATTCATATCGATAAACATCGTATGCCGAGGCTACTCGCCTGACAACCTGTTCATTATGATGCCGGCTATACGCTTGCATTAATTTCGCTGACAATGGGCTCTTTTCCCATACGCCTTTAAGCCAAACTACGCCTATTCTTAAACCTACAATCCAATCCCAGAATTCTAATGGCACATTTTTAATCGAGCCGCCGTAAGTAGCGCAAAGCGCGCGGGCATCAATCTCTAAAATAATTTTCGTGGGATTTGCCTCATTGGTTGTGGCTAACATCGGCAACCCAAAGAAACAGCCGGAGCGGGTATTGCCCCTTAGAGAACCTGCATGGACTTTTGGCGCCAACTCTTTGATTATTATTTCCCTGCCCATTTCATCAAGCGCAACCAGGCGACGCATAGTTTTCGCAAGCTCGCGGACATTGCCCGGCCATTCATAATCCAGTAACAAGCTCCTCAATTCTTCGTCTAGACTAAATCCTGGGTTCCCAAATTCTTCGGAGAACTTTCTTAAGAAATAATCGACGAGTAATGGTAAATCTTCTCTTCTTTCTTTAAGCGGCGGCAATTCAATACCTATAACGCCGATACGATATAACATATCCTCGCGGAATTTTCCCTCTCCAACCAATTCCTCCAGGCTCTGCCCGCTAACCAAAGTAATCAATCTAAAATCGGAATATCTCTCTTTAGTTTCTCCAATCCGCCTGAATCTCTTATCCTGAAATACCCTCAAGAGTTTCGCCTGAAGAGAAAAATCTATATCTGCGAGCCCCTCGACAACTAACGTTCCTCCGTCTGCTATTTCGATTAAGCCTTGCTTGTCTTGATTGGCGCCGGTAAAAGAACCTTTCATATGGCCGAATACTTCTGATTCAAACAAAGTAACTGGTATTGAATCTAAATTCAAAAGGACAAAAGAGCCATTTTTGCGCCGGCTCTTTTCGTGTATGTATCGCGCCAAGACGCTCTTTCCAGCCCCTGTCTCACCACTAATCAAAACTGGAGCATTGGTGGCGGCAACCCTTTCGGCGATACTAATAGCATGTTTTAGGGATGGGGATAACCCGATTAACCTCTCTTCGTCTTTACCATCGACAACAAGTATATTAATTGGCTCAGAATCAAATCGCCCAACAACCTTCTTGGATTTTCTTGGAAGCCCTAATCTTTCACCGAGTATAGATATTCTCTGCACCACATTAAACAATTCGCGAATATTGCCCGGCCAACTGTAAGACATAAGTATCCGCATGGCTCTTGGGCTTATCGGGGAAACCGCCGCATGATTTTCCAAAGCTAAAAGCTTCTGGAAATAAGCAACGAGTAGCGGTATATCATCTTTTCTTTCTCTCAAGGGAGGCAATCTTATTTCTATTTCATCTATCCGGTAGAAAAGCCCATCGGAGAATTGGCCTTTTCCGACTAACTCTTTAAGGCTGCCCCGGTTATTGGCGGTTATCAAGCGGAAATCTGAATGCCGCGTCTCGGTTGAGCCTACAGGAATAAAATCTTTTCTATCTAAAACTCCC
>ENA-UOWG01001721-UOWG01001721.1-activated-sludge-metagenome-genome-assembly--contig:-NODE-1721-length-20701-cov-5.835707_pt1 | contig 20701 bp, 29 predicted proteins | sample MGYA00238147_ERZ761563 | MGnify/ENA primary metagenome ERZ761563 (study PRJEB28884, sample SAMN05720216) | anaerobic digester metagenome | isolation source: active sludge of municipal... | reverse complement strand
GCGGCGCGTTCTTCGCGGGCTTCTTCGTGGCTGGTGAATAGGTCGTTCATTCGATCCCCCTGCTCTTCTTGAATGGCCTGCTGTTTTTCGCCTCGATAGATTCCTGGTAATTGCGGGCAAGGTTCGCTTTGGCTTCTTCAGTCAGATTCCTGAATCGGGAAAACTCGCCCTGGAATAGCACCTTGATAATCCCGGTTTCTCCCATGCGCTGTTTTCCGATGATTATTTCGGCGATGCCTTTTTCTGGTGATTCCGGCCGGTAATATTCATCGCGGTACATCATCAAAATAATGTCCGCGTCCTGCTCGATAGCGCCGGAATCCCGAAGGTCGGATAGCATCGGGCGCTTATCTGCCCGCTCTTCGACCTTTCGGTTAAGTTGAGACAAGGCAATCACCGGGCAATTGAACTCCTTCGCAAGCGCCTTTAATCCACGGCTGATGCTCGAAACCTCTTGTTCCCGGTTTCCGCTTTTCGATGACGAAGAGTCGCCCCTGGCGAGTTGGATGTAATCGACAACGATCAGCGATAACCCGTGTTTTCTAGCTACACGCCTTGCCCGTGAGCGCATCTGTGCAATAGTCAGTGCTGGGGTGTCGTCAATGTGCAGCGGTGATTTATGAAGCTGGCCGATAGCGAAGGAAAGGCGATCCCATTCGATGTTTTGGCCGGAGCGAATGGATTGCATTGCCACCCCACCGAGGCTTGAAATTGACCGCTCTGTAAGCTGCTTCTTGTTCATTTCCATCGAGAAAACCAAAGCAGGCTTGCCTTCCTTGACGGCGACGTGTTCGGCGACGTTGATTGCGAATGCGGTTTTGCCCATCGATGGACGACCAGCAACGATTACCAAGTCGCCGTCTTGCAATCCGCAGGTTTTCGCGTCCAGATCAATGAACCCGGTTGGCAGTCCGGTTATCTGGCCGCCACGGTCAAACCGTTCCTGGATGTCTTCCACAACACTGACGAGAATCGACCCGACAGATTCAGCGGCTTCATTTCCTGACTTTGACCGCTTATCTGCCAGTGCAAATACGATGGATTGCGCTTCGTCTATCCGCTCAATTGCAGGGATGGAAGATTCCCTCGTTGCGACTTCTGCGATCCGGCTTGAAGCCTCAAGCAAGTCACGCAATGCCCTTTTTTCACTGACCACCTCGGCATAGCGTTTGATGTTTGCGGCGCTTGGCGTGTTCATTGCCAAGTCGCCAAGGTAAGCCATTCCGATACGGTTTTCACCGGATGATTCAAGCGACTCAGCCACCGTAACAACATCAACTTGCTTGCGCTCTGCCAGCATCAAAGCTATCTGGCGATAGATGATTCGGTGGTCTTCGCGGTAAAAATCTGACTCGTGTAGGAAGTCGATACGATCAAAGGAGTTTGGATCGATCAGCAGGCCACCGAGAACGGATTGCTCTGACTCGACGTGGAACAGTTCGGCGGTCATGCGGCCTCCAGGTTGGCAATGTCGAGAACGCGCCCCTGGCTTGACAGGCACATCCTGCCGCCTTCATCGCAATACCATACCTTGAACCAGTTGCCACGAACCGCATTGCGGAAATGCTTGCGCCAATCCTTGTACCGCTTGCTGCCGTCTGAGTAGCGTTCAACGAACTCACGCCAGACGATGCGTAACCACTCGTCAGGAATCCCTGCCTTGTCGGCAAATACAAAAACCGGATCGTCCTCGGGGATCGCCTTTTCGCCTTTGGCCTTGCATTCGGCAAGGTAGGTTTTCAAAGCGATAGCCTGAGACTTTGAACCGGCATTTCCCCCCTTGGGGGGTATGGGGGGTTCTTTGTTGTTTACTGGTGTCTGGTTAGTGCTCTGTTCGTGTTCAATTCGTGGCACGCTTTGAGCACGATTCGTGCTCTGTTCGTGCTCTGTTCGTGCCTCTTTTTGAGCACGCCTTTTAGCTTCTCGCGCTAACGCTATCTCACGATTCGTGTTTGATATTTCTCCGGCCTTTTCAAGCTCTGCCTCGATCCTGGCGTGCATCAATCCGCTTTCGACTCGCTCAAAAAACCCGGTTGCAACCTTGACCGCTGCACGATCAATCTTGGTGACTGCGCCTGCAATTCTGCATAGCGCATCAAGATCATTTGGCAGCGGCTTTTCTGTTGCGTAGTAGTGATGAATCAAGCACAGATAAGCGCCACGCTCAGTCAGTGACAGGTGGCCAGTATCACGCTGAAAGTCGCCGATGTAATGCTTATAGAAATTCACGCGGAGAATCCTTCGCGCATAGCCTTCTTGAGCGTTTCACACAGAAGAACGATCTGGCGCTCTTTCGCTCGCCTGTCTTTGATCTGCGGAATGTGCGCAGCTTGCATGTTCGCTTGCTTCCATATGGATTTGTTAGCCATTAGGCGGCATCGCACTCGAACAAGGCACCCTGATTTGCTTTAGCAGAACCGATGTTCTTAACAGCCTGGTCAAAGTATGATTTCTTCAACTCAGAACCGGCGAACTTTCTACCCATGCGGATAGCCTGGTATCCAGTTGAACCAACGCCTGAGAACGGATCAAAAACCACATCGCCAGGATTGCTCCAAAGCTGTATGGCGCGTTCAATCAAATCAAGCGCCATCGGGCATACATGGCGCTCGTCTTCGTTGTCTCTTGCGGCCTTGGCGTTCAGCGTATTGCTGAAGTTAATATCCATCCATACCGGGCTGGCGTAACGCCTCCATCGCTCATGCGAAAGCGTTCCATGCGTCGGCGGATTTTCTCCGGCGAATTCTGTCAAGCCGTCAATGTGTGCGACTGGCTCAAGGTTCTCGCCATCCTTACGGAACGCAAGAAGGTATTGCGGAATCCCTGCACGGCTTCGTGTTGAGTCTTTGCAAAGCTGCTTATGCATCAGGCCAAGCGCCTTAGTGCGAGTCGCCTCAATAAGCGGGTCTTTCCATGCGCAATGTTCTGAATGAAAAATGAATCCTTGGCGCTGGAATGCGCGGATCACATCGCCACGGAAATCCTTCAGGCCGATGTATCCATCGCGCTCCTTCATGGCCGGAATATTCATGACGTCGACGCAGACGATACGGCCAGGCTTTGTTACCCGGTGAAGCCCTTCAACCACATAATCGAAGTGTTCATAAAACTGCTCATCGCTGGCGCTGTTTCCTAGATCACGGTCGCTGTTGCTGTATGTGTAAAGGCTGGCGTATGGAGGCGAGAAGATAGAAAGATGAATCGAGTTTTCAGGAAGCGCATTCAGCACTTCGATACAATCTCCGTTGAACAGAGTCCAGTTGTCGCCTTGCGCCTGGTTGAGTACGGTTTTCATTTATGCAGCCTCCAGCCATGACGGGATTTGAACTTGATGCGATGGCATGTATTCGCTCTTGTTGCGAACTGTCTGCCCGTGCAATGCAGCAGCGTTCAAGTCCTTCATGTGTTCGATCATGTTGTTGTAGGTTTCTTCGGCTTCGCGCTCTTTGCGCTTGATGTTTGAAACAACCGCGCCCTCTGTCTCAGCGGTGATTACATGGACATTGACCGGGCGCGTTTGCCCGAAACGCCAGCAACGACGAATCGACTGATAAAGCTGCTCATAGGAGTCTGAAAGACCGACATAGGCCATATCGGCGCAATGCTGAAAGTTAAGACCTAGCCCCATGATCCTGGGCTTTGAAACCAGAACGCGGATCGAACCATCAAGGAAACCAGCTATAGCTTTTTCCTTGTGTTCATCGGTATCAGATCCTCGCACTTCAACTGCATCTGGAATCGATGCAGCCAGCGCATCGCTTTCGTCGTTAAGGTTGCACCAGACGAGGAACGGTTCATTGCTGGAATTCACAATATCCGCGCAAGCCTTGACGCGATCTGCAATTGAATCACGGCGTGCCTGCTGACGTTCTTGCAGCGTTTGCGCCTCAACAGCAAACAGGAATCCATTGGTGGGATTAGAAACAGACACGCACTGTTCATGCATATGCAGCGGCGGCAAGATAAAACCTTCGTCGCTGTATCCAAGGTCGGAAGGTTTGCGGATCATCACGGCCCATGAAGCCATCCATGACCAGAAAGCAGCTTGTGCATGGCCTTTGACGCGCCATTTGCTCGTGTCGCCGCCGTCATGCGTAAAGTACATCGCCAGCATTTCACCGCGAGTCATGACGCCAAGAAACTCGGCTTGGGTTCCAAGTTCCATTACATCGTTCGGCGCCGGAGTGGCAGAGGAGCAAAGACGAAATGGCGTGTCTTTGAATGCATCAATCATCCATGTCGAGTAAGCGCCTGCGCTGTTTTTCAAAATGCTCGATTCATCCAACGCAACAGCGCCAAACTGCTCGATATGGAAGTTTTCAAGGCGCTCGTAGTTGGTTACGGTGATTCGCTTGGTAATCTGTGATTGATCTTTGGCATAGGCCAGATCAATGCCGAACTTTTCGGCCTCTCGCACGAACTGGTGAGCCACCGCCAAAGGTGCGACGATCAATGCATCATGCGGTTGTCTGGTCGCCCACTCCATCTGCATCGGACCTTTGCCCAAACCGCAATCCGCAAATATCGCAGCACGACCTCGCTTGAGCGCCCATCGCACCATGTCTGCCTGATGCTCATGAAGCATCGGATTAAGCGGCGGAACAACCTGTAACCCGGTATCCGGATCGCTTGTTGCCTTACGCTTGATAAATTCCATGTAATTCGACATACTTACTCCCGTTGGATTCGACAGGCACCGAGGTGTTACAGCGCCGATGACGTGCCTGTTTTCATTTCTGCACTCGCAGCAGCAGACTTCTCTGTTTTCTTTGTGTGGCACTCAGCGCAACGAAATCCAGCCTTCCACCCGCGAGACTTCCGGCCTTTGATCGACTTCGACTGGCCGAAATCAGGGCAGAGGAACGTAATGAACATTGAGCCGCGCATCTTTTCGTGATTGTCAGTAGCATCACGGAATGACTTGATATGGCCTGGTTCGGTTTAGTAGGTCATATGCCGTCTTCCATCGCTAACAGGCTTAGGAACGTCACGGCGCCGATGCAAAGCAGAATGTCACCAGCGGCGATTACGACGGATTGCATGATTGCCAGGATTTCAGTCATTCCGGCCTCGCCCCGGTAAAATACTTCCGGACGCCAACGACGCCGCCCGCCGGCTGCGGCTGGAATGAAGTCTCTGGATACTTGCAGCGGCCTTCGGCGCACATGCGCGCCTGATAGGCCGGCGTGCAGTCCGTGCAGTAGCCGGACGGTAGCTTTTCCCCGGCGTAGTGATGCGCGTTGCGCCACGAAATCAGGTGTTCGTCACTCTTGAAGCAAGGCGGGGCGCGGTGCTTTGCGTTGCTCATTGCTCCGCCCTCCGCAAATCCTCAATGATGAAATCGGAAAGCGCTTCAATCGTTGTGATTTCACGCATTGGTTCGCCTTTGAATCCAATCATCATCGGCGATGCGCCGAACTCATGCGAAACACACCAATCAGTAAGCGTGTCGTAATCCCATCCGACGACCTCGGCCACAGATCGCGTGTAGCTGTCCATGACGCCGTAGATTGCTTTGCCGAACGGATGTTCTCCGGCATACCCGACCAGCGAATTGAAGCCGTCCATCATTTCAGAGCACGCCTGAACGGAGGTGTTCCAGCGACTCAGCGAAATGCGGATTTCGTCGTCGGAAAGAATCGAGGTCATGCCGGATTCCTCACCTTGAAATTCTCGCAAACGAAGGTCGGCGCCACGTACTCGCCAAGCAAGTTGCAGCGCACCATTGGATAAGCCACGCTCGGGCTGTGGAGCTTGCAGCCATTGCAGGTGCAGCGTTTGAAGCCCATGGCTTTCATCATGGAATCGATGGTGGCGTTCATTCGTCATCCCGTTGCACATAGCGGAACAGGCGCGGTAAAATCCACAGGCAACACACGATGCTGATTACAGCCCATAGCATTGCGAGAAGAAGCCAGGTGATTGCGCTCATTTGCGACGCCTCCAAAGACGCCAGATCAGCACGACGTAACCTGCTGCAACCAGCAGAATGAAAAGGTCTTTCAGTAGCTCGATATTGGTCATTTCCGGCCCCCTTCCGATGTGGTCGGATTGATGCCGGCAACCCGGCAAACGATAGTGTCCTCATAGAGCTTCGCCTTAGCCCCGTTCTCAAGGAGGTCATTGATGAAAGCTGTCCGACACTTGCCTGTTGCAGAGCAATACCCGTCGAGTACATCGATTGTTTCCTTCTTTGCCTCAAAGCGGATTTCTGGCATTTCACGCCACTCGCTGAGTCGGATTGAATTCATGGATAATCGATTTCATTTTTATTCGCATGGAAATCGCTTCGTCTTTTGTGCTGCATCCAACCCTTGTGCTAATTCCGTTCTTTTTTATGTAGGCGACCCATTTTTTATTGTTTTTATCGAAATACACGCCAATAAAACCGGATGTATTGTTTTTCCTTGGCCCACAGTTCTCACCGTTTTGAGACTGATTGCACTCCCTAAGATTTGCGATACGGTTATCAGTGCTGTTACCGTTTATATGGTCAATCTGTTCTTTAGGAAACTCGCCATATACATAGAGCCATGCAAGCCTATGAGCCAGATAGCACCTTCCATTTATTGTTATGAATGCATACTCAATGCCACTCTGATTTTTTCTACGGTGTCCGCTCAGCTCTCCGGCCTTTGCCTTCATTCCTCTGTTAACACGATTAATAAACACACCAGTCATCGGGTCGTAAGAGACGAGAGCAATGAGAGACTCATGAGAAATCAGCCCCATAAATTCACCATAAAAAAGATGCCACGGATGCCGAAGCATCTACGTGGCGAAACCCGGCTGTCAGTCCGGGAGGAGGGAGACACGGTTAGCACTTGGCAGCCCTAAAGTAGTCGGCAAGCGCCTGAATGCTTTGAACGCCTGGGTTCGGCGTGACGCCTTGATAAATCTTCGCCAGCGTCGAGTAAGGGACGCCGGTAGCGGTTGCGATTTCTGCATGGCGCCCCTTGTTTTCATCAAGGTTGCGCAGCACGTACTCAAGTAGCGGTTCTGATTTCATGCGCCCATGATAATCCAAATTTGGACGACATTCAATAATTCTTACGGATTTGCACCGGAAGCCTTTCGGCCCCTTACCGATACCCTGATCTTCCACGCAGCCGGGATTCGCTCTTACTAACGGATGGAGTCCGAGTAATGCGACCAAGAAAAAGCCCCTAGAGGCTTGTGGCTTCCAGGGGCTCCGGTATTTGTCTGTAGCACCTAGCAGCTTGGTCACACTTTCAGCCACTTAGAAACTGAAGTGCGGGTCAGGCTTTCCCTGACCTCTGCTAAGTGACTACGCCGCTTACCAGGCGGTATGACCATAATTTTACACACTTGAACAAAATTATCCAAATATGTATTGACGCAGTTATCCAAATCTGGATAATAGGAACTGTCGAAACACAACAACGAGCGGAGAACGAGATGACCGACAAGCAACTAGCCGAACGGGAAGCCAAGGAACTGGCAGAGCAGCGCGACGAGCAAGCCAGGCGCATGGAACAGGCAATGCGGGCGGTCGAGTTTGTCTCGCAGATCAAATATCCGCATCCGGCGACTTATCAACTTCGCCAACAGCGCAGCAAGTAAATCAAAGCCAGCAGCAATCGGCATCTGGCCGGAGTCAATGCAGCCCTGCAACGATGGGTAGGCAACTCAACACAGAGGGACTTGATGTATCTGTCAGCAATAAAACGGAGTCCGACATGAAACACATCGTACTAGCCCTACAAATCGCAGCACTGACCGCCAGTTGGTCAAGCAATCGCGCCGATGCGATGGCTGCGGCGGCGATCTTCGCGGTGCTGTGTGTGGTGGCGGTTGTATTCAAGCGGACGTTTTCGGACACGACAGGCAGTACGCGAAGCCGTTCTAACGGCTAGGTAACGATCTGGAACCGATGGCTTTGCCGGTGGGAAAGAAACCGGAACGATTTCACGGCTGGGCCAACGGGAACGGCGCAGTCTTTTTTACAACGATAGGGGATGAAGATGGAAACGCAAATGCAATCACTACGCGAACAGACGGAAGAATTGCGCCGCAAGCATTTTTCTGATGACGCAGAGCAGATCAGTCTGACGGAAGCAATCGGATGGGCAGTGCTTTGTGTTGTCTTCTTCGGAACCATGTTTGCATTCCTTGGAGCCTGACATGACGACCAATCACACGCCGGGGCCGTGGAAAAAGGCGCGCAACAGTTCGTTTTGGGAAGTTGTGACGCCATTTCAAGACCAACTAATTGATGAGGCTAACGAATTTAGTCCGTCCGTTGCATACGCTTGGGGAAGCACCGAAGAAGAAGCAGAAGCAAACGCCAGCCTGATAGCTGCTGCGCCTGATTTACTTGAGGCTTGCCAAGCAGCCGACTGGAACAGTCTAGACCTTCCTGAATTTGTGCGCGAAAAGTTAAGCGCAGCAATCTCAAAAGCAACCGGAGCCTGACATGGCAACTCATAACTTTACAGACAACCTCGGCGCCTATACATCAATCGCCGCGATTACAACCGATGACGGAGAACTGCTCCTGTCATTGACCTGCTACCCCATGTCCGCTCTGTATGCGATGCCAATGTCTGTTGCTGTAAAGCTGGCTACGGACATTCTTGAGCAGGCGCGGGAAAGCATGAAGGTCGCAGCATGACCTCGCCGAATACGATCATTGCTGATCTGCAGGCAGAGATTGATGCGCTGCGGAAAGAGCGCGATGAACTGCTGGCGGCGCTTGAAGCGGTCAATGAATCTGCCGTGTGTTTCGCCAAGAATGAATATTCGATAAGCGCAGATGCCATCAGCAAGGTAGAGGATGCAATCGCCATCGTTAAAAGCAATCAGCCATGCTAAACATTTCCCACCTAGTCACCAGCCGTCAGACATTCCGCGTCGAATTGACCAGAAAGCCGACGATTAACGAAGGCCAGAATATCCGCCGCCAGGTTGAGTATGTAAAGGCATACGACAAGGCAGAAGCAAAGGCCATTGCACTGGCGATGCCACAGAACAAAGCATTCAAAGTCTCATCTATGAGGGAAATCAAATGAGCAACGCACTCACTACATTAACCGGAACTCTTGCCAAACGCTTTGAGCTTGGCGACGGCGCCGGGTTGATTGAAACCCTGAAGGCGACCGCCTTCAAGGGCCAGGTATCAGATGCGCAGATGACCGCGCTGCTGATCGTCGCAAACCAGTACGGCCTGAATCCTTGGACAAAGGAAATCTACGCCTTCCCCGACAAGAACAACGGGATCGTCCCGGTTGTCGGCGTCGATGGCTGGGCGCGCATCATCAACGAACATCCGCAATTCGATGGCGAAGAATTCGAGTATGGCCCGGCATTTACCCACAAAGGCAAGACAGTTCACGAGTGGATTGAATGCGTAATTTATCGGAAGGACCGCAGCAAACCGACTCGCATCCGTGAATTCTTTGATGAAGTTAGTCGTGATAACGCAATCCCGTGGCAGAGCCACCCGAAGCGCATGCATCGGCACAAGTCGCTTATCCAGTGCGCCCGCCTGGCCTTCGGTTTCGGCGGCATCTATGACCAGGACGAGGCGGAGCGCATTGTTGAGCGCGACATGGGCAACGCTGAAGTCGTCACCGAGCGCAAGACCGAAGCGCTTCCGCCGTATCAGCAAGCCGAATTCTCCAAAAACCTTGATATTTGGCGCAAGGCAATCGCTGACGGCAAGGCCGACGCCGAGACGCTGATTTCAAGGTCTTCAACAAGATACATGCTGACCGCCGAACAGGTGGCAGCGATTCGCAACCTCGAGAAACCGGCGCATGTCGATAACGACGGCGTGATCGACGCCGATTTCGTCCGTGAAATGGAAGGAGAAGCAGCATGAACCGCATTACCCACGAATGCCTGCAAGGTAGCCAGGAATGGCTTGATCTTCGCGCGCACTACTTCACCGCGTCAGAGCTTGCCGCTGCTGCCGGCGAAAGCAAATACCAGAAGCGCGGCGACTTGCTGAAAGCCAAGGCAACCGGCATTGCTGAAGATATTGATGCCGCCAAGAAACGCCTGTTCGACGCCGGCCATGCCGCCGAGGCCGCAGCCCGCCCGATTGTCGAAGCAATGATCGGCAAGGAACTGTTCCCGGTCACGATGTCATGCGAAGTCGACGGTCTGCCGCTGCTCGCCAGCCTGGACGGCATCGACATGCTCGGCGACGACATTTGGGAAAACAAGCTGCTGAACGACTCGCTAAAGAGCGACGTACTGCAAGGCCGCCTAAGCCCGCACTACGCCTACCAGATCGAGCAGCAGCTACTCGTTTCCGGTGCTGGCCGGTGCTTCTTCACGACATCGGACGGCACGCCAGAAGGCACGTTCGGAATGTGGTACGAATCGGACCCCGGGCTTCGCCGAAATATCGTGTCGATCTGGAAGCAGTTTGCCGCAGACCTCGCCAACTACCAGCACACCGAAGCCGTGCCGGCCGCCGTCGCCGAAGCCATTGACGATCTGCCGGCGCTGACCGTGCAACTCGTCGGCCAAGTCACCGCATCGAACCTTGACTCGTTCAAGACCGCCGTAACCGCCCGCATTCAGGCGATCAATACTACGCTGGTAACGGATGCAGATTTCGCCACCGCCGACAAGATGGTGAAGTTCCTTGACGACGGCGAGAAGCGGCTTGATCTGGTCAAGGCGCAGGCGCTGGCACAAACGGAAAGCATTGACCAACTGTTCCGCACTATCGATAGCCTGAAGGCCGAGATGCGCAGCAAGCGGCTGACTCTGGACAAGTTGGTGAAGGCCGAGAAGGAGAATCGCAAGAACGAGATTGTCCGCGAGGCGCAGCTTGCATTCAACGAACACTACAACGCGCTGGCTGATCGCGTCGGAATTGCTTTCAGTTTGGCGCATGTCGGATTTTCTGATTCCATCAAAGGCCTGAAATCACTCGACAGCATGCGCGACAAGGTATCTGTCGCGCTGGCGAACGCCAAGATCGAAGCCAATGCCGTCGCCGACCGCATCGACGCCAATCGCAAGGCAATGGGCGACCATGCCAGCCTGTTCCATGACTTCACCAGCGTTTGCACCAAGGCAACTGACGATTTCGCCGCTCTGGTCGCCATGCGTGTTGCGCAGCAGAAGGAAGCCGACGATAAACGTCTGGCTGCCGAGCGCGAACGCATCCGCGCCGAAGAACAGGCAAAAGCACAGCGCGAATCCGCCGCCAAACAGCAAGAGCCGCCCGCCGCTTGTGTTCAACAAATGCCGAAATCCGAGACACAACCGGCGTCGACCGCAGCAAGTGAGACACAACCCGGCGCCACGCTGAAGCTCGGCGAAATCAACGCCATGCTGGCCCCGGTATCGGTCAATGCGGACGGCCTGGCATCGCTCGGAATTCTCCCAGTGGCTCATGAGAAAAACGCAAAACTATACGAGGCCAGCAAGTTCCCAACGATCTGCCGGCTAATTTCAGAGCATGTAATGGCTCAAGCATTTAAGGGTATCCGTAAAACGCGGTTGATTGGCCGTTTTTAACCTCGTGTGTTTATTTATCAACAAACCGTAAATTGTGGTTGATTTCCTTCTGTGTTCATGTATAGTGAAAGCGTATTCAATGGTTGATGGAGGGCATCATGAAAGTTCATAGCGAATGGTTCTGGTCGGAAAGCTCGGCGAATTCTGCCGGCAACCGACTTGCGAAAAAACACGGCTATTCCTTCACTGTCGGCTATGAGATGCGCGCTGACGGCTCCCATGACTGGCTTCTTGAGGTGTTTGCAAAATGAGAGTTTCCAAATACCAAATCCCAACGACAGTATGTTCATCCGCAGTCCGATGGCAAACATAACAACCGCTGATTGCGCTCTATGGCTGACTGTCAGATCATCGCGTTCCCGCAAATCGAGAACAACGACATGCCCGCGAACATCCTGAATCTTCCGGCCTATACCGTCACTGCCGTTGCTGAAAACGAGCATGACTATCACATCAATGCGGAGGTAAAAGCGCCTCCGGCTGAGTGTCCTTTGTGCCATTCTGCAAACCTTGTTGGTTTCGGCCGGCGTGAGCAATTGGTCAAAGACCTACCGATGCACGGCCGACGCGTTGGCATCTACGTCAGCACTCGGCGCATGCAGTGCCGAGGCTGCAACAAAACGTTCTCTGAATCGCTGCCCGAGGTCGATGAGCACCGGACGATGACTCGTCGTCTGATCGAATGGATCGGCAAGCAAGCTGTAAAACGAACCTTCGCCAGCATTGCCGAGGAAGTCGGCGTGGTGGAAGGAACGATTCGCCTGATCTTCAAGGACTACGTTTTTGATCTTGAAAAGACGATTCGATTCGAGACGCCGAAATGGATGGGAATCGATGAAATTCATCTCATCAAGCCGCGTGGCGTGATCGCCAACATCCAGAACAACACCATCGTTGAACTGCTGCCGAACCGGAACAAGGACACCGTGGTGCATTACCTGCACCATCTGGATGGCAAGGATCGCATCCAATACGTCGCTATGGACATGTGGGCACCGTATCGGGATGCCTGCATGGCGGTGATTCCTGACGCCAACATCGTCATCGACAAGTTCCATGTCGTGAAGATGGCCAACGAGGCGATTGAGAGGGTCAGGAAGGGGCTACGCGAGCGCCTGACGCTCAAACAGAAGCGCGGCCTCATGCACGACCGCTTCGTGCTCCTGAAGCGCGAGCGCGATCTGAATGACAAAGAGAGCCTGCTGCTGTCTGGATGGATCAAGAACTACGACGAACTTGGGCGGGCCTACCGGCTCAAGGAAGACTTCTTCATGATTTACGATGCCCAATCACCGGACGAAGCACAGGGCCGTTACCTACATTGGAAATCGCAGATCACCCCGGAAGTTGCGCCGGCTTTTCACGATCTGGTTCGAGCCTGGGACAACTGGACGCCGTGGATTCTCGGTTACTTCGACCATCCAGTGACCAATGCTTACACCGAAAGCCTGAATAACTTGATTCGGGTCATGAACCGACTTGGCAGAGGTTACAGCTTCGAGGCGCTACGTGCCAAGATTCTGTTTGCCGAGGGCGCCCACAAGCACAAGTACAGTCGGCCCAAGTTCGAGCGAAAAGAGCCGCCGAAGATCAAGCTGCCGAACACGCGCCATTTCGGAATGATGGTTGCGGAACCCGAAGCGCAATACGGTCTGATGACGGACTTCGATTTTTGCAAGCCAGCGAAGCCCTACAAAGAGTCATCAACACAGCCGGAGAAAAACTACGGTGCCTCTATATCAACACTCATCGAACTTTTGGAGGCCGGCGAGCTTTGAACCGGTTTCAACCACAGATTACGGATACCCGTTGTTTCTTGGTGACCTAGAGTAATCCGCCCCGGGCCGTCCGACCAATCTCACAAGAGAAAGGAGTGAAAAATGAAATTGAGAAACTTTATTGACGGATTGAAGACGCTGCAACCGTATTACAAGAATGGCGATGGCTACAATATTGGTGCTGAACACGATCAGTTCTACGCCTACAAGACGGATCGCCCGCTGACGCCTGAAGACGTGCAGAAGATGCGCTATCTCGGATGGTTTCAGCCGGAGAAGGACGAAGGCGAAGAATATGACCCGGAAGAAGGTTGGAGCGCATTCACTTGATTTCATCTAACTTAAACTATCGTACTTTTGTAGATAGCCGTTTTGACATGTCAGATGCAGTTAGGTTGAAATAAACGAGGGCTTGTTTTGGATTCTTCCAGCAGAACAACTTACAAAGGTCTAGCACTTGAATCTTCTGAGCAATCCGCGTGGCTGCCGTATGCCAATACTGAGAAATAGCGATGGTGCCGGAGATAGGAGTCGTACTTGCCAATTAATCAGTAACTTGCGAAGCGAATGCTTAAATTGTGCGCGGATTAGACGGATAAAACGGATATTTCCACCATCGCCAAGCCATCCAGTGACGCCGATAACTGCCACTGGTTGCGATCATTCCTAGGTGGCGCATTACGTGTCCGCTGTCACCCTGACGATGTTCGTGCCGTCGCTACGCACGATGGCATGCTTGCCGGTGGCGACGGTGATGCCGGTTCCCGATGGCCCGATGAAGCGCAGGTTTTGCCCGGTGCCGTTATAGACCGTCCATTGCCGCTTGCCGACCAACGGAACCACGATGTCACGGGTAGCAGTCAGGGTGCCGGTAAAGGTCAGCGTGCTATTTGCCGCTTCCGCCTGCGTCAGCGTCGTGTTGGCATCCGATAGCGCCTTCGTCAGCGTGTCATTCAAAACATAGCTGCACCGCATGTCGGTATAGCTGGTTACCGTCGTGCTGCCAATAACCACGGTATATAGGGGCAGGTATCCCGGCGTAAATGCGGTCGTGTTTTTCGATACCGAGCCGTCCGTCGGAGACGCCTCGACGTAATTTGTCGCGCTGGCCGTCAGTGTCAGAGTGCCATTGGCAATTGACGTAACGACCCCGGCGATGCGAACCTTGCCGCCGTAATATCCCCATGTCAGACCGCCCGTCGTCGCATCGTTTCGGCCATAGGTTGACGCCGGGCTGGCGGCGTCAAAAAGCGCATTGGCTTTTTGCGCTTGGCTGAATTGATTATTGACGATGGGCGAAAGGTGCGAACTAGAGTCAGCCATGTGAACTCCTTATGGATTCGTGAATGGGGAAACTGGCGGGGTAAACGTCGCGCCGCGATAACGCGCTGCCCGAGTACCACGGAATTCTTCCAGTAACCCGTTGAACGGCACGGCTGTCGAGTAATAGACGCCGACGTTGAAATAGACGTGCGCCGAATAGTCCGTGTTATCGGTGTAGGTCGTGGCTAACGGCACGCCGGAAACATAAAGCCGCACCGTGCCGCCGAAGCGCTCCATCGCCATGTGGGTATAAGCGCTGGTCGAATTGGCGCCCCCCCCAAGGGTGTATGACGAACTGTTGCCGTAAGTGTTCCACTGCGACCCGTTCCATGCAGCGGCGATACCGTTCGTATTCCCGGCGCCGCCAATGGCGCTATCGCGCAGCATGAAGCGGCCCCGGTTTCCGCCGTCGGCTGGCTTTTCCCACCATTCAAAGGTGAAATCATCAGTGCCAATCGGTCCAGCGGCGAAGATCATCGAGACATAACCGCCGCCCGAGGTGCCTACCGATAACGCCGCCGCCCCAAATTTCGGACTGGCGCTTGACTGGGTGGCATCCCCAATACAAGACCACGAATGCCCACTGACCTGATCGATGATCGTCGTCCCGCTGCCGTCAAAATGCAGCAGCACAAACACGTCTGCAAGGTAGGGATCATCGACCAGCAGGCGGTCGACACTTCCACGAAGCGGATAGCCTCGACCAACGATGGGAGATACCTTATATCCATCGACATAAACCACCTGTTGCTTTGTGCCGAAGTCAGCAACCTGTTGCGCGTTGGTATAGTTAAACGACGGCGAAGACGAATACAACGTTCGCTTGAGCGTAGCGAAGGACGAATCCCAAACGTCAAGCTCATAAGCGGCGGGCGATTCGCTGTCAGGGGTATCAAAACCAGAGAACGGCTCAGTCGGTGTCCGGCTTCTCGGGGTAAAGCCAATCGTCCAATCAAAGCTGGACGGGTCTCGGGCGCCGTTAAGATAAACGGGGGACAGCGGCTCCAAATTGACGCCGGTATAGGTGTGGCTGACGCTGGCCGCCGAGTCTATCGACGACCCCGACGTAACCGCGCGCCACGGCCTTGGCATATTGAGCGCAGCGACCGGCAGGCCGATAAACTGGACGATGTTAGAGTCAAGCATCACCAGCCGATCTCCAACCTGATGTGTGGTCATGACGTGTTCCGTGCCGAATCTGCCCCGCAGAAAGTCACTCAGGGTGTAGGTGCCGGATGATTCAACAACGGTTCTGAACCCAATAATTTCCCAACGGCCATCCGCCCCATAAGCCGCCATGTTCTGCCCGGCAAACAGTTGATCCTCGGTGATTGAATAGAGATCGGCGCCTACCCATTCGGGTTCCACAATCAACACGCTTGAGGCGTCGACAATGTCCGAGCGACCGGCGCCGATTGAGTTGGATGCCGTGAAAACCTCGGCGCGCGAGGAGAACCCGGATACCTGGCTGAATGACTGTTCGTTATCATCAGAGCGAAGAAGAACGCCACCCGGCCATGCGGTCGTGTATCCAAACATCGCCGCAGCAATGCCCGGCGCGTCCTGTGTCGAATCGATCCGTGGAATATCGAGGAGTACAACTTCCGACGAACCGCGCAATGGCACGATTGACTGACCGGGCACCAGCGCCGGCTGAGAAAGCGCCGAAGAAACATAGGCCGCGCTCGACGTGAGCTTGCCTTCGCATTCCTTTATCCCGTTCGGCAAATCGGTTGCCTTGGTGATGCGGATGCCGATTTCACGGCCCTTGTACTGAACCGCGACGACATCGGCGGCCTCTAACTTGCGGTAATCGTCAGCCGGCGGCAAAGTGAAAGGGCCGAAGGAACGGCGCTCTGCCCATTCCTTTTTGAGCAAAACATCAGCTGCTTGCAAAGCCTCGTCAGGGGTGAAGACGATGGGCAAATTGATCGTCCGCGATTGTTTGCTGTCGCCGGCCCGGTTGCTTGATGCCTGCTCGTCAATGTCGTAATCGCGGGTGGCGTTGTAAAACTGAATGGCAACCTTGCTGGCGATCTGCGACGGCATTTCAATCGAGTCAGGCAACAGCGCTGCCAACGATTCGCCGCTGGCATGCGCGCCAAGGTCGGTTTCTGGGATAGTGAGTACCGAAGCCGTGCCGCGATCCTTGAATTTGACCTTGTAGCCAGATTGAATCACGTCAAACGGGAATGCCGCCTGTAGAGGTTCCAGCGCCGAACGGGCTGATCCGAGCGTAGCGATCTTGTAACCGCGAACGTCGTGATTGGTCAGCTCAGTTAGATCAAGGTCGGATGAATCTATACCAGCCAGCGCACATTCGTCCTCGATGATTTCGTGCAGCTTGGCCGGTGTTGGAGACAAACTGCGACCAGTGACAATCCCCTGCATCTCATAAATCGAACTGCTGTCGAACAGCACGCAATAGGCATCGTCAAATACACGGGCATAGCGATAGATCGTTCCATTGGGCAAATGAAGGTTGCTTCCAAGGGAAACAGCAACCCCGCCATCCCAGCGCGATAGATCGGCATCGGCGGCAAGATAGAACGAATCATCCGAGATTGCGTGAATCGATACGAAGCCAAATCCGCTTACTGGCTGGGTATAGGTGGCGATCAACGAGAGGTCTTCGCGGTCGAACACGCTGATGCTGACGGCCAGCGTAGTCACGGCATAGTGCGCGACGAACAAGCGCGTTTCTGATAGTGCAATGGCGCTTGCTCGTACGGAAACCGAAGATTTTTCAGTGAGGTTTATTCCGTCAAACCGAATTATCTCCTTCGATGCGCCGGTGTCTGCCAGATACATCTGGCTACCGTCGCTGGCGCCGATGTTGTAATACCCGTAAGCGACCTGCGCTGTCGTAAAGGCTGCAGTTTCAAGAATCGCGCCGTTTTTTATGAACTTGAAGTAAGTCCAGTTGTTCAGGTAGTCGCTCTGCGACATTGCGACGGCGCATCCGCCATCGCGATTATCAAAAACCCTGATCAAGGCCGGCGCCGAAACGCCGTACGAGCTGGCGACGGTATGGTCGAATGACGTGGTTTTTCTTAAATACTCACCGAAAAGCGAGGCGTAATAATCCACACCATAAAACGTGCCGTAATAGTCCAGCCGGGCAACGGCATACTTGATTGAATTCCTGGACAGGTCGGCAGAAACAATCTTGCGGATGTCGCTCACGTCCGGCGTGGTGAAAACCACGTGATTGGTGAACGCCGGCGTTCCGCTGGAAACAAGTTCGACCGTTACCTGAGTCGCCATCAGCGCATTGCTGTAATGCTCGGTTAGGTCGAGGTCATAGAACGCAATCCACGCCCGGCCCGGATAGCCTGACACGTTCGCCGCGCCCTTGTCAGCCTGCATGCGCGGGTCAGGGTCTTGGTCATCTCTTCCGTCGTAGAATTTCCACGACAGGTTTTGATTATTGGACGCGATGATCGATTGCAGATCATCCGACCCGGCGTCATAGACCAGCCGGTTGGCAAGCCAAAGCCGGCGAATGCCGGCAATAGGCTCTTTGATATAGTGCGCCAGGCTGACGCCGAAGGTTGCCGAGTAGGAAAACGTGGTACTGGTCGCTTTCGATCCACCGCCCTTGCCGCCTGACTTCTGCTTGTTTTCGTGCTCCCGGTACTTATTACCTTCAAGCCAGAACACGTTTCCGGTGACGCTGATCGTGCCTTTGACGCGCGGGATGACGGCGCCGTAGGTGCTGGTTTGTACCGTCAGGTCTTCAAGGCGGGGGCCGACGGTGCTTTGGCCTTTGGGCTGGTCGATATAGCCGCCGATCATCCCGCCGATCTGGGCGCCGATGATGGGGTTGCCGAAGAACGTTCCGACGACACCACCAACGACGTAGCCCGCTGCCTGCCCGACGCTACTCATGATTGACTCCGGCGAAGCGATAGACGCGGACGATGCGACGGCGCCAGGTGTCGGTCATGGCGTGCTCGACGACCTTGCCCATCGTTTCGTAGGCGTGAATGATGTTTTCCCCGGTATAGAGCGCCAGATGCTGCGGTTCGCCGTCGAAGCGCATCAGCAGGACATCACCCGCCGCCATTTGTGAAACTGGCACACGGATCAGACTGGGTTGGCTGTCCAATGCGTTTTCAAGCCGCGATCCGCCCGGCTGGCGCGGGTATCCGGTCTGGTCGAGATAGGGGATGCCGTTGCGGGCAGCGATGTGGCAGATCACGCCGGCACAATCGACCTTCCCGGAGGGCGAGCGGCCCTGATGGCGAAACGGAAAGCCGAGCAGTTCGCGGGCGCTGGCGATCAGGTCATCGGACGTCATGTCTGGCCGCCGATCTTTTTATATTCCGAGGACTGCGGAATCCACGGATCGCCGCCGAAGCGGCGAATATTGTTGAATTTATCGCGACAGTCTTCAAGCCGCCCACGGCAGCCTGGAATCAGGCTGATCGTCGTACCGACCGTGACTGTGTGATACGGCGCATCCATCAGCGTCAGCGTGCCGTCGGCGGCGTGGTCATCGATGCGGATGCGCGCCAGCCCGGCGTTATCGCCCGAGGTGAAGGTCGCGTAGCCCCAGCCAAACCAGTCGGCAGGCTGCGTCAGTGCCGAGCAGCGAATTTGATTGGCAGCGGTCACATGGGTAACGGTTGCTGAAACGGTGAGCGGCCCGAGATCGACCTTGCAGCCGCCGTATTCCGTGCCGCCGAGTTCCTTCGGACAGCCGGTGGTGTGCGTCAAGCCGTTTTCCTGACCGAGCATATCGATCAGCGCCATGATTTCGATGCGGTATTTGTCATCGGCCATGCTGGTCTTGCCGAAGATGGCCTTCATGTCCGGCTGCTCGTCTTCGACCGGGTTCAGGAAATCGGTCGTGAAGTAATAGACCAGCGCGCCGTCAAAGACGCCCGAGGCGATCATGTCGCGGGTCACGCCGGCAAACCCGACGAAGCCTTCGAGATCGATCACCGATGCGGAAAACGATGCCTCAGCGGTGTAACCTGAATACTCAAACCCTGAGCCGGCCAGATAGACGGTGGCGTTGCTCATCGTCAGGTCGAACGGATAGCAGGCCAGACGGATCACCGTGCCGTTTTTGCAGACGATCCGGCCGCAGCGGACGGCGGTTTCCCAGGGCGCGACGTGGGCTTTCATGGATTAAGCAACTCAATCAACTCAATCCCGTCAATTAAACGATGATTGAAATGGTCTTGCCCAACTGGAAGCGCCGTGTTGAATCTGACCGGCGTATCAAATTCAAATCCGCATGTGACCGACTCTCCAGATTGCGGATTGGTATGAATCACCCCACCGCTTGTATAAGTAGAATAAGCCGTGGAGTCGATTGCTACGGTTATCGTCGTTGTACCAATTCCAGTAACCATTGCCCGCTGTCCGTTGATCTGCGTCATTCCTGCAACGCCAGAGATATGGACATGCGTTCCTGAAATTATCGTGTGTGAACCTATAGTCAGGACGGCGCTTGCTGCTTTGGTGATTGCAGTTACGGCGAACGTCTTATCAGCAGCAAAAGTGACAAGCCCCGTCGTCGTATCAACTGACCACATTGAAGAGTAGATTTCTGACGATTGAATTCCGACTTTTACGGTTCCTGATACCGGCTTTTTGATCTTGCGATGCGGGTATCCAGTCGCCCCGGCTGATTTATCCAGCCCGTAATACTTTCTAAGCTCATAAATGCCCGTTGAGATAAGGCCCATCGGCTGATCGAAAGCAGTAGGATTCTGGTTCGTTGCACAAGACTTGTAATCATCAATCGCACGGATTCTGAATCCGCAGAACTTCCCATGCGCGCGGTGATAGAGGTTAAGCAACTGCGCCCACATGCCCTGCTTTTCTAGCAAGTATGAAATGTCGAACTTACGAACTGGAAACGGGTGATATAGAGAGCGGTATTCGTTGCCCCCTGAATTAGTCACGACATTGACCGAATAATCATCCTGATACCCGGCGCCGGTCAGAATGTCGGCTGATATGCGTTCTTCAAGGAAATCAGCCATAGCGGCGCGCTCCATTCATTGCGCCTAGCGCGGTTCTCGCCCCGGCTGCTGCTGCCCGGCGAATCTCGGCAGGATCGCCATTGGACGAATTGATAT
>ENA-UOWG01001720-UOWG01001720.1-activated-sludge-metagenome-genome-assembly--contig:-NODE-1720-length-20733-cov-4.031676_pt1 | contig 20733 bp, 19 predicted proteins | sample MGYA00238147_ERZ761563 | MGnify/ENA primary metagenome ERZ761563 (study PRJEB28884, sample SAMN05720216) | anaerobic digester metagenome | isolation source: active sludge of municipal... | reverse complement strand
CGTCCCATCGGAGGGGCCGTCGCCGCGGCAATCGCGGCCAAAACCAATGCGAACCGGATGTTGGTCAAATTGAACTGACCGACAATCCCAAAATAGACCAAAGTGGCGGCGAAAACGACAAGAACCGCAAGCATCGACTCGAAGACGGCAATGACGATCGGACCCGTTCCGACTTTTTTGAAATAGGAAAACTTCAGTTCATTTCCGATTGAAAACGCAATGAAACCCAGCGCAATGTTCGAAACCAAACCCATGGACGAAACGGCGTTTTCAGACAAAATCCCGAGGACGCTCGGACCGATCAGCAACCCCCCGACCAAATACCCGGTGACGTTTGGAAGATGAGCCAATTTTGCGAGTTTTCCAAACAGCAGTCCGGTTATCAAAAGGATTCCCGCATAAAAAAGAACTTGTAGATTCATAGTGAATATCGCCTCGGTTTACTTCTTGTAACCTTTGATTTGATCGATCGGCAAGGTGAAAACGATTCCGGTATTGGGACGGCTCAGGTCGCCGGCTACATGATCGATGATATCCATGACGATAGCGACCTGTTCTTCTTCCAGAGCCATCAAAAAGGTCCGTGATTCCGCACGGGGATTATCGAACAAAAATTTCAAGGAGCCGATAATGTCGCGGTCTTCATTTCCCGCCAAAACTCGTCCCATGCCTGTGCTGTCGATGATGGTGGCCCCTTTGATTCCGCGATCTTTCAACTGAACCAAAAAAGTTTCTTGAAGTTCTACTTTATTCATCACATAGACTAAAAGTTTCATTAATGATCACCTTTCCTGCGAATCGGAATTGAACGCATTCCCGATTGCATGCGTACGAGTGGGGATAACGAAGCGGATAAAGTCGAGGAAACGCGATTGCCAGAACAATTCGGTGTGTCTTCCTTGGGGGTCGATCACGGAATATAGATGTTCTTCATCGAGCCCTTTTTCCAATAGAATTTTACGCATTCGTTTGGCGTCTTTGAGCAATCTCAGGCGGATGGCTCCGTCCTCTTTGGCGCCCATGTCAAGGTAAATTTTCGGAAGGCCGTCGAAAGTTTTGGATTGAAAAAGCGTGAAAAGCGGTTCGCGGACGATCCAGTAGGCGGGAGAAAACGCGCCGACGATTCCGAAGATGTCGGAGCGCCACGCACCGAGAAACAGGGAAATGTTTCCACCGCAAGAACTTCCGAACGTCCCGGTGTTTTCCCGATTCGGAAGGGTCCGATATCGGGAATCGATGGAAGGCTTGAGGGTGTCAACGAGGAATTGGGCATAAGGAAGGGCGTTGGGAACGAACAATTCTCCTCGAAACAGCCGACGGATTTCTTTCTCTGCACGCGAGTCGATGGCGTGGGTGTATTCGGGAACCCGGTTTTCCTCGTCGGTATCGATGCCGACGACAATGATGCCAATCCCGGTTTCAGTTTCCCATTCCGTCATCAACCGCGATATATCCCAGGAGTAACCGCTGTAGGGGGAGGGATTGTCCATATTTTGCCCATCGTGCATGTAAAGAACCGGGAACCGTCGGTTCACATCCTTATCATAGGCGGCCGGCAAATGAATCCGAAGCGTACGTTTCCGGTTCCCTTGTTGAGGGGAAAGGATTTCTTCGATGATCAGTTTTCCCATAAATAACCTCCATAAAGCGTATTCATTATACTCTTTTTTTGCTCTCCTCGCAACCAAAACCAAATCAAGAATTACGGACAAGGATTACTTTCGGATTGTTCGGCGCTTCCCTAGGAAAAATGGTATAATGAATACAGATGCATCCGGAAAGAAAGGGAATAATTATGTCTGTCAAACTTAACGATGCCGCCCGCGGCCTTGTGTCCAAATACGCCTCGTCCATTTCGCAATCCACTCCGCTCAATGATTACCCAAGACCGCAAATGCAGCGATCCGAATGGATCAATTTGAATGGGTGGTACGATTATGTGATTTTGGATCGTCAAATGGCTTTTCCCGACCAATTCACCGGAAAAATCCTTGTTCCGTTTGCGGTGGAAACGGCAGCCTCGGGTGTCCGGAAAAGCATTACCCCGGATGAGAAAATTTGGTATCGCCGATCCATCGAGGCTCCCGAACTGGCCGAAAACGAACGCATGATTCTCCATTTCGAGGCAGTGGATTATGAAAGCGAAATCTTTCTAAATCAACTCCGCATCGGCAAAAACACCGGTGGATATCTGCCTTTCGAGATCGATGTCACCGAGTTCGTGACGCCCGGAATGAACGAATTGATCATCGGCGTCACGGACCCCACCGATCAAGGCTCTCAGGAACGCGGAAAACAGGTTCTGGATCCCAAAGGAATCTGGTATACCGCGACTTCCGGCATCTGGCAAACGGTATGGTGCGAAATCGTCAATGACATCCGAATTGCGGACCTTCGGATCATCCCTGATCCGGACCGTTGTTTGGTTCGTATCAAACCGACGGTCACGACGCTCGAGGAAATCAAATTGACTCTGTCGATTTTTTCCAAAGGAAAATTGATCCGTCGCATCGCAGCCAAGCCGGACTGTTTCAATGAGATCGAACTTCAGGATTTCCTGTGGTGGTCCCCGGAAAACCCCCATTTGTACGATATCAAAATCGAGTTAAGCCAAAACGGAATGATCAAAGATACGATCCGCAGTTATTTCGGAATGCGGAAATTTCACATTGCCAAGGACGAGGAGGGGATTCCTCGGTTATTTATGAACAATCGGCCGTATTTTCAAGCCGGAGTACTCGACCAAGGGTATTTCCCCGAGAGCGGACTGACTCCCCCTACCGATCAAGCCATGATTGATGACATCCAAACCATGAAGTCGATGGGTTTCAATATGCTTCGAAAACACATCAAAGTCGAACCTTCCCGATGGTATTATCATTGCGACCGGTTGGGAATGTTGGTTTGGCAGGATATGCCCTGTGGCGGAAAAGGAAACCCTACTCCGTTTTTTGCGGTGGTGATTCCGAATATGGGCATCCGCATCAAGGACGATCATTATCGCTGGTTCCGCCGGGATGACCCGCAAGGGCGCGCGGAATACCAGTCCGGATTGCATGGGATGATCGACCATTTGTTCAATCACCCTTCGATCTGCTGTTGGGTGCCCTTCAACGAAGGTTGGGGTCAATTCGATGCCAAGCAGACCGCCGAGTTCATCAAACAGATGGATCCTTCCCGGTTCGTCGACCACGCCAGCGGTTGGTATGACCAAGGCGGTAAAGACTTGATCAGCATTCACAAGTATGTTATGAAGGTGCGAAAACCGCGCACCGACAAACAACGGCCTTTCGTCCTGTCGGAATTCGGGGGATACAGTCTCATCCTTCCCGACCATGTTTGGAATCGCGAACAAAGCTTCGGTTATCGGATGTATTCATCCTCTGCCGATTTGACAAACGCCTATGCGGATCTGATGAAGAACCAAATCCTCCCCTTGGTCCGCAAAGGATTGTGCGCCACGGTTTACACCCAGTTGTCCGATGTCGAAACCGAAGTCAATGGTTTGCTGACCTATGATCGCACCGTGGTCAAAATGGAAATCGAAACGGTGCGTTCACTCAACGAAACGCTCATGAATAGCTAAAAAAACACGATGGCGGGAATTTCCCACCGTCGTTTTTTGATGCATCCGTTTCAATAGAACCAAAGGGACAAGGCAATCAGGATTTGAGCGGCATAATAGGTCGAGAGGTTGGCGATGATGAAGGCTTTATTTTCGTTTTGACCTTTGAAATAGATTTGCGAAAGGATCAAATCGGAGAGCGCGAACAAAACCGCACCGATGAACAGAAGGGTGGAAAACGGATCGAACCCGTTGGCTAAAGCATGGAAAAACGCCTGCCCTACCATCAAAAAAATCAATGCGGAATACACCATACAGGGAATGACGGATTTTTCCCATGTGAGCTTCATGGCTTTTCCCGCCCAATAAACGAGCCCGCTCACAACGAGAGAAAAGAAAATGGCCCAAACGTGGAATGTTCCGATCACTAGAAGCGCGGAATAATAAAACAGATGTCCAACCGAAAAGGCGGCTACGCCCCCCAGGATGATCCGGGAATCTTCGGTATGGGGTCGGAGCGGACGGAGAGCCAAAAACACATCACCCAACAACCCGCATACCAACCCTGCCCCCAACAGAAAGCCCACGTTGAGCAGGGTCAAACCTTCGGCTTCCCCCAATATCCAATCGATCGTTCCGAGGGTGTCGGAAAGAACAGACAACAGTAAAGCGATAAATCCGAAACTGGCCAAACCTTTCAAAAAAATCGCCAACAACGGTTTCTTGGACACTTCAACAAAGATGAAGAGTCCCACCAGAAGGATGGCGCAAATCAACGCAAATGGGACCATGGTTTACCTCCACAATAATGGGCCTGCAATTTCTTGCCTTCATTATATCAAAACGGGGTCAAAGAAGAAACTAGTTCTCGAATTTTCGCCCGGAAAAGAGTATAATGAAAGAAAACGAGAGAAGGTGCGTTCATGCTCAAACGCCTTTTGAAAGTGGTTTTGATCCTGTTCATCGTGATTGTTGTTTTCGCCGGAGGATTCATCTTGACGTTGCAGATTTTCGAGTACAATCCCCAAGCGGTGGAAACGTTGACCGTGGAAAATAACCTGACGGACGAAGGGGTGAACCGCGTTCGTCTAAACACTTCGTACAAAATCATGACTTTTAATATCGGATACGCTTCCTTGAGTGCCACCGAAGACTTCGTTATGGACGGAGGCACCAAAGGAAGGATGGATACCGCGGCCGAAGTGGAAGCCAACATCACGGGAATCAGCCAAATTTTGACCGATGCCGAAGCGGATTTTTATCTTCTTCAGGAGGTCGACGTCGATTCCGACCGTTCGTACAACACCCCGCAATATCAGACCTTTTCGGATCTGCTGGCCTTGCCCGTCACCTTGGGGTACAATTACCGCTGTTTGTTCGTCCCCTTCCCATTTCAAATCGGGCAGATGATGGGGAGCGTCAACTCCGGAATCATGACCGCCACCGGTTTTCCGGTCGAATCGGCCGAACGCCATCAACTCCCGGGAACTTTCTCCTGGCCGTTGCGGTTGGCCAACCTGAAGCGGTGCATGGTCGTCACCCGTTTACCGATTTCGGGCAGTGATCTGGAATTGGTGATGATCAACGTCCATCTCTCGGCTTATGACGATGGGACGATGCGGATCCAGGAAATGGCCGCTTTGCGCGAACTTGCGGAAACTGAATATGCCAACGGGAATTACGTCGTCATCGGTGGGGATTTCAACCAAACTTTTCCCGGGGCGGTTGTGACACCCGGAACCGAAGATCAACTCCCGGTATACAAATACCCGTTGAAAGACCCCGGGTTATGGCAGGCTTTCGAAATGGATGCCGATTGGGTCACCGATAACGGTTGGGGATTCGGCATCGATTTGGATGACGACAATCCCACCTGTCGGTTATTGAATCAGGCTTACGATTCTTTGAATCACGAAAACAACCAATATTACCTGATTGACGGATTCATCGTTTCTCCCAACGTGGAAATTGTCGGGGAAGTGGAAATCGTCGAACAGGACTTCGAGTACAGTGATCATAATCCCGTCGTGATGACCTTTTCTTTGAAAAACGACTGATCTGAAAAACAAGAACCGATGCTAGGGAGGAAAATATGCCAGAAAAAGAAAACATCGTCGTAAAAAAAGCCAACCCGTTGGGAGTCCGCATCTGGATATCACTGATTCTGTTCGGTTTGATCGGACAACTGACTTGGATGGTGGAAAATATGTATCTATCCACCTATATTCAGCAAAACATCACCGCCGCCAGTTGGGCAACTTCGGCCACGGTCATCTTTAGCGCCATCTTCGCCGCGACGGCGACCATTCTTGGCGGTGCGATCATCGATCGAATCGGAAAACGAAAACCGTTCATCTGCTGGGGGTACATCCTCTGGGGGTTCTTGACCATGGCGTTCGCCCTGTTCGGCAACGACGTCTATCAAGGGGATACCGCCTTTATCGCCATGATCGTGTGGCTGTTTGTCGCCGTAGACAGCATCATGTCGTTTGTCGGAAGTCTATCCAATGACGCCGCATACAGTGCTTGGATCACGGACGTGACCGACATCACCAACCGCGGTTTCGTCGATGTGATTCTCAGTATTTTCCCTTTGATTGCGATGATTGCCATCCTCGTGGGATTCAGCGGAATGGCCAACAGCGGAAAATGGAATCTGTTCTTCGCCGTTTTAGGGGCGATTCCCGCCATCGTCGGCTTCCTCGGGCTGTTCTTCTTCAAAGACAGTCCACGGTTGAAACCATCTCCCGAAAGCACTTATCTCGCACAGGTTGCCTATGGCTTTCGGTGGAGCAACATTCTTAAAAACAAGATGATTTACATATGTTTCCTCGGCAGCATGTTCGGCAGTTTGGCGATGCAGTTGTGGCAACCTTACATGATCAGCATGATCTCCGACACCCTCGGCATCGATTATGTCATCCCCGTCGCCCTCGTGATCGTCATTGCCTCGGTCTTGGCGGTCCTGGCGGGAAAAATGATGGATCGGTTTGGGAAAGACAAGTTTTTTTATCCCGTTGCGCTTTTGGAAGTGGCCGGCGGACTCATCGCTTATCTCACTAAGTTTTTCCCGGGTCAATCCGGGCCAACCACCGTTTTTCTGATTTTGGGCGGAACCTTGATCATGGCAGGATCGTTGATGATGGGCGGTTTGTTCGGGGCGAGCGCCCGCGACTATATGCCCGAAGGCAAAGCCGGATGTTTCCAAGGCATCAAGATGATTTTGGTCATCATGATGCCGATGGTCTTGGCCAGTTTCATCGCCCCGTTGATCATAAATGTCGTGGGCTTGACACCGAGCGCGGAGTTCATCGCGGAGCATCCCTCTTATGCGGGATTGTACCTGTATCCTCACGAGTTATTCCTTTGGGCGGGTCTAATTTCCCTGGGAATCATCTTTCCGGCGTACTTTGTCAAAAAGGACAATCGCCGGATTCGCACCGCGAAATTGGCCGAATTGGGGAAAACCCCGGAAATTAAGATTTGAAATGACCGAAACAAAAAAGGCGATTCCCTGTGGAGTCGCCTTTGTTTACTAACGGATCAATCCTTCGATCAATATTTTGATGCCCAGTCCCAAAAGCACCAAACCCCCCAGCAATTCCGCTTTTCTACCCAACCACGAACCGATTTTTCCACCAAAGACAAACCCGAAAAAAGCAATCGTCAGCGTCGTAAGTCCGATGGTTACCGAAGGACCGAAACAGGGCTCTCCCAACAAGGCGATGCTAACGCCGGCGGCGAACGCATCGATGCTGGTGGCCAATCCGAGCAATAAGAGCTCCTTCAGCGGTATTTTCGGTTCGCAGACGGTTTCTTCGCGGGGTTTCCGGCTTTCAATCATCATCTTGGTCCCGATGAAGGCTAAAAGCGCAAAGGCGATCCAGTGGCCGTATTTCAGCGTGAATCCCGATAACGCGGATCCCAAAAAATATCCCAGCATCGGCATTGCGAATTGGAAGAATCCGAAACACAACGCCAGCCGCAGACCGGGTTTCCATGCCTGTTGTTTTACACACAATCCTTTGCAGACGGCCACCGCAAAAGCATCCATCGACAAGCCCACGGCTATCAAAAACACCGAAATCCAATCCATGAAGGTCTCCTCCGAAAAAAAAGACTCATGCACTTGATCGTGCATAAGTCTCGTCATTTGATATTTGCCAGGCTATCGCCAGTATGTTGGCAAATCGCACCCGAAGATGCCGACTACTCCCCTATCGATACAGGAGTATTTTACCAAAGGATCCCGCGGCTGTCAAACGGAACTTTTTACTTCTTTTCCCGTTTGAAGCAAAGGAACCAGTCCAGGCAGTAGGTATCGTCGGACTTCTTTTCCATCCGTTCTTTGGCGACCCCGCAGGAACCGGCGGTCGGAACGATGGTGTCCTGGCCCGGGCGCCAATCCGCCGGAGTGGCAACATGGTCGGCGTCGGCTTTTTGGAGGGCTTGGATCACGCGTTTGATTTCATCAAAATTGCGTCCGGTGGACAGCGGATAATACAGGATCAGTCGGATTTTTCCTTCGGGATCGACGACAAAGACCGCGCGAACCGCTTGGGTGTTGGATTGCCCGGGTTGGATCATTCCATACTTTTTGGCCACTTCCATGGTGATGTCTTCGATCAAGGGGAAGGTGACTTCGATGTCCTTCAGGTTTTTCCATTGGAGTTCTTTGATGCGGCGGAGCCAAGCGATGTGGGCATACAACGAATCGACCGAAAGGCCGACCAATTCGGTGTTCATGGCTTTGAACTCATTCATCATGCTCGCAAACGTCATAAACTCGGTGGTGCATACCGGGGTGAAATCCGCGGGATGCGAAAACAGGATGACCCACTTTCCGGCATAATCGGCCGGGAAATTGATGGGGCCTTGGGTCGTTTTGGCGGTAAACGCCGGAGCTTTGTCGCCGATCAACGGCATTCTGGTGATCATTTCTTCCATTGTGACTTCCTCCTTCAATCCATTATCTCTACTTACCATACTATCACTTGCCGCATCAATAGAAAACCGTTTTGCTCTTTTTTTGTCAAAACAACGGAATTGCCGTCACGGTATTCGGAGAACGATATCACCACAAAGTGGTCTTCGCGGCGATTTCGTGGTAAAAAAGGCCTAAATCGCCGACATAATTGCTTTTCCAAGGTTTGTTTCTTCCGCAGAAATGGATGATCACGGCATGCTCCCGAATCCATTCGGTCGTGATGCGAACGTCGCCGGGTAATAATCGGAGATTATAGGTGTTCCGGAACCGTTCGGATAAATTAAAGATCAACGAGTCCACCAGAAGCGTTTTTGATCCGTACAGTGCACTCAAAACATCCTGATCGGGAAGCATCAGGACATTTTTGTGTCGCCGAATGTATTGGAGCACTTCTTCTTGTTTTGTTTCTGCTCTTAGGAGCGGAAGGTTCATCAACAGCACTCCCGAGTTGATGTATGGGGTGGCTTTTTCCATATTCAATCGTAGTTCGTTGAATTTCTGCATGCCCCGGAATAGAACATGCGAACAAGCGGCGAAATAATGGTTATCCATGGGCATCGCATACAAATCTTTCAAAGAACGGAGCACCACCAAGTCCGGATCCAAATAAAGAACGCGGTCTAGATGAGCAGGGAGATATCGACTGGCAAACAACCGGAAATACATTTCGGTGGGATAGCGACGGGAAGTGGGCGCTTTCGCCAAAGCGGAATCATCGATGGCAATCGGGAAAAACGCCAACCGATCGCTGTGAATCGCGGTGGCAACGGCGTTAAAATCGCTGGTTTTCAGCGATTTGTGCAATACGTAGACATCCAATCGAACCTCCGGATCGGATAACAGGACACTGTTGAGCATCACCGCCAACGGACGCAGGTAATCGGCGTTGAGGGTTACCAACAAATTCATCTTCCATTCGTTCATGGAAAAGCCTTCTTTCGGAAAAAAGACCGGAGGATTAGCTCCGGTCATCGTTCGGGAATTTTTAGGAAATCGCGGAACCGGAGGTTTGTTCCCGACGTAAGCGGGTTTCTTCGGTGATTTTTTCGTAATAGATTTCGTCGATGATGAACTTTTTGTTCAGTAGCAGCATCGATGCGCCGATCAGCAACGCCGGCAACACCGTAATCGCCAGGCGCAGAGTCAACCGCATCGGGACATCAACGTTATCGTTGTTCTTGAATACCGCATCGGCCGCTTTGTCGATCGTCATGCCCGTCACCAAACCGTCGGTGATATTGTCCGCAGGATCCGAATTGATGACGAAAACCGCATTGGCGGGATCCTGAAGCGCAGCGTAAATCACCGCTTTTTCGCTTTCTTTCAGATCCGCTTGATCCAAAACGATTTGTCCCGCCATCACATTGGCATAATACTCCTGCTTTTGGTCGAGGCTCATTTCATTAAAGATGCTGAGTTGGTTTTCCAATTCGCTGATGTTTTGGCTCATTCCATATATTCCGGACAGGACGAGAACCAAGATGACGACCAGACCTTGAATGGCACTGGAAAGTTTGGCAACGAAGGGGCGAAGCGAGAAGACGATGGCTTCATTGCGATCCCCGGTCTTGTATTCGTTATATTCGATGGTGTTGGTCATGTTCACAATGATGACCATATAGAAAATGGCTTGCCCGCCGAAAACGAAAAGTCCGAAGACGCAGGCGGTGACGATGTTGACCGGCAAAAAGCCGCCCCATCCCAAAGCGAGAAGCATCGTATATCCGAAGGCCAAGGAAATAAAACTGAACCGCATCAGTTGTTTCCGGGTGAATTTCTTGGCCAAAGCGGCGTACAGACTTTGAACCACGATATTGGAAACCGCAAAACTGACGATGAAAATCATGGTCAGTGTCCCATTGTATCCGATTTCCAAATAGAACCAGTTATAACCGAGAGCGGTCAATAAAGCGGATCCGACGCTATAAAGCATCAAGGCCAGCGACGCCCACAGGAGTTGGTCATTGTGGGCAATGACGGAAAACATTTTTCTCAGGGTGACTTTTTCCGCCTTTTCATCATACTCCTCGACGGGTTCTTTGACTCCGAACACGGTCAGGAAAGTGCAGGCGAGAAAAATGGCCACGAAGGTGATGGAGATGAGACTATAGCCTTTGACCATGTTGCCAACGGTCGTCAGACTGATGATGGCGTTGCCGGCGAAAGCGCCGATGCCGGCGAAGACGACCACCATCGTGGTAATCACGTCCCGATCCTTTTTGTTTTTGGACAAAGCCGGGATCAATGACCAATAGGGGATATCATTGAGCGTGAATGCCGCTTCCCAGAACAAATAAATGATAAAGAAGAAAATGACATAGCCCCAGCCTCCGAGCCATTGGGCGGGAGACCGGAAGTTGAACATGATGACGATGACGATTCCGGACAAAAGCGCCCCAATGAGAATCCAGGGACGGAATTTTCCCCAGCGACTGTGGGTGTTTTCGACGATCGAACCCATGAATGGATCGTTGACGGCATCCCAGATCCGCCCGACCACCAGCAAAACCCCGATGACCGAGAATTGGGCGGCGGTGAGGCCAAGACCGGAATACTGGATATAGGTGATAAAGAACGTCGCGATGAGTTGATAAATCATGTCGCGGCCGATTCCGCCGACGCTATAAGCCCATTTATTGCGCCGGAGTAAACGTTTTTCTTGCGTCAATACATCTTTTTCCATGACAATCTCCTCTGTAGAATGAATAATGGAGCCGATGTTCCATCGGAGAAATTCCTGAAAATGATGGATAAGTCAAGTCATTATAGCAAAACCCAACCAAAAAAGAAAGCCAAGAATCGGCAATTTCCGGGTTTTCCCCAAAAAAGATTTCTTCAAGAACGATGCCGACCGGCCCATGAACGAAATCGGTCATTAACCTCACCAGAAAGTTCAATGAACGGAAATCGATCCGTTCGAAGCGCCTTTCTCCGATATCGTTTGAGATATGTACAAATCGTCAAAATCCATAAGAGGCAGAATGCTTCGCATATCATTATTTCTTTTTCGACAACGACTGAGGTCAGCACACGGCTGGTAAAAAGATGAATAAGGTGGTATAATTGAACTATAAAAATTGATCCAGGAGGTTCTATCCATGAAAGAATTACTGCAGAAACTCAACCGTCAAGTCGCCAATTTCGGTGTCTTGTACATCAAACTTCACAACTATCACTGGTTGGTCAAGGGCATGTCGTTTTTTCAATTGCATCAATTGTATGAAAAACTCTACGACGAGGCAACGGAAAATATGGATGCCATCGCCGAGCGGATTTTAATGCTGGAGGGAAAACCATTTGCTTCCCTGAAAGAATTCCTGGTCAATGCTTCGATTCAAGAAGCCGTCGGCAACGAAACGGTCATGGAAATGATCAACCAAGTCATTTACGATTTTATCACCATCGACGCGGAATTTTCCGAAATCGTCAAAGTCTCTCAAGATGTCGGCGATGAAGTGACGGTCGATCTGCTGTTGGGGATTCAAGGCGCCATTCAAAAACATCTTTGGATGCTCAAATCCCTCGAAAAATAAGTCCCTTTTTATCGGAAAACATCGGCATGAAGCCGGTGTTTTTTCATTTGAGGCGCTTTTTTACATACCGGGAAGTCATCACTCGCAACAATCCGGGATAGTTGAGACCGAAGGCTAAAACGTCACCCGGTTTGCCGGTGCGGTTTCCCAAGTCGACGATCAGATGATCGCTGCTGGCACCCACGATCCGGACGCCCGCATCGAGCGGGATCAAGTCGCCGGGTTCCACGTCCTGACGACCGATGGCGAGGATGGCTCGGTTCATCATTCCCCGATCTTCGATGTCCGGTTTGGCTCCGAAAGAATTCATGCCGATGTTGCCGATCGGATAGCTCGGCTTGACCTTTACCTCGATGATTTCCGCCTTCAAGATGAAAGCGTCCGGATTCATCCCCGGAAGCAAATGTCCAAAAGCGGTTTCGCGTCCCAAAAAGAAGGCTTCCCCGATCCGCAGGCTGTTGACTTCCTTGGGCAGACGTCCTGTTCTAAACAAGTGAACGGAAGAGGAATTTCCTCCCGATATTAAGGGGATGCGGAGGGAAAAACGGGATTCGATCTGTTGCTTGATGAAGATCAGACGACCCAGATTTTCCTCATCCGGAACGATCCCGCCGTAACAGGTGAGGTTTGTCCCGATGCCGGCCAAACATAGATGCGGAGAATCCAAGACCGTTTGAACCAAGGGACCCGGATCTTCACGGAAAAAAAGCCCTTCTCGCAGGTCCCCGACGTCGAACATCAGGATCACCCCGTGGGTTTTTCCCAGTCGAGCAGCGGCTTTTTCCGTTGCTTTTATGGTTAAAATCTCGGATTGCAGCGAGTAATCCGCATATCGGACGACCCGGGAAACTTCGGTGGGCATCGGCAAACGCAATAAAACCTTGGAAATCGGAATCGCTTGAAAACGGATCAGGTTTTCGATCCGCGAATCGGCCAAATGCGAAAAACCGAATGAAGCCAACCGACGGACAAGCGGACGATATCCCGCCAACACTTTCGTCACGAGCATACAGTCTCGAATTCCGTTCTCTTGGCAGGATTTCAATAGATGCTCGGCATTGTGTTTCAGTTTGTTTGCATCGATCTCCAAACGTGGGTACATCAGCACATCACCTAGATTCGGAAACTGTTTTTGAGCAAGGTCACCGCGGCGTCCGGATAGGTTTCGGCAAAAGCACCGACGGCTGCCATGATGTAATCATGATCGATCAACACTTGGGCAGGGGTTTTGGGCAACAAAAGCCTCGGGTCGCGCCATACCAGCAGGTCCGCAAGAATTTTCTTTCCCCCGGGGAGACGGGTCAAAGCCCCGCCGGTTCCGATCAAGTAACGAACGTTCGTCAAATCCTTGCCTTCCGCAATCGACGTTTTTCCCGCCGGTCCGAAGGAGGTGACAAATCGACCGCAATGGCGGTTCAGTGCCACTCCGCAGCAAAGACTCGTCAAATATTCGACCACGGGGATTTGTTTCTCGCTCGGAACGGGACGATATTCGGCGAGGATTCCCGCCAATTGTTCGTGAGGCATCTGCAGGTCTTTTTCCATCTTCTCCTGCCCGACCATCTGGATCACGCGCAAGCGGTTGACGAAAACTCCCAAATCGCCTTCGACGGTCCGTTTGGCGAAGGGTTCGGGGCTGAGCGTCATCTTTTGGACATCGGGGCTGCCTTCCGTCACCGAATGCAGATCCGTGGTCGCTCCGCCGACATCGGCGACCAACAAATCTCCCATCGAAGCCTGAAGGACCTTGGCCGCACGCAAAACGGCACCGGGCGTAGGAATGATCGTTTGATGAATCAGAGACCGTACTTTCTCCATTCCCGGGGCCCGAACGATGTGTTCTTCGAAAACGTCTTGAATCACCTTTCGCGCCGGTTCGACGGCCAGTTGGTCGATTTTCGGATAAACGTTTTCGCACAGATACAAGTATTTTCCTTGATCTTGGATATCAAAAGCTTTTTGAACCGCTTCGCGATTGACTATGTTGCCGGCAAAGATCACCGGAATATTCATTTTCTGCTTGGCAATCAGTTTGGCGTTGGCCAAAGCGGTTTCCTTTTCACCGTAGTCGACGCCCCCCGCAATCAGGATGATGTTCAAACTGGAGCTGCGGATGTTCTTGATGTCCGTGTCGGTCAAAAGCCCCGCCGTCAGCAGATGCAAGTTGGCACCCGCCCCCAGCGCGGCCTCTTTCGCGGCTTTGACGGTCATATCATAGACGAGGCCGTGGACGCTCATCCGCAGTCCCCCCGCGGCGCTTGAGCAAGCGAAAGATTCCGTTGCGTCCAACGAATCGGTTTGAAATTTCTTTTTCAATTGATCGACGGCTTGGTTCAAGCCAATCGTGACATCCCCCCGGGCGATCGAGGTCGGGGCGCTGCCCTGACCGAGAAAACGCGGTTGTCCTTCCTTGATGCCGTCAAAAAGACTGACTTTCGTAATCGTGCTGCCGATTTCGGCAACAAGAATGTCAACTTTCACGTTTCAGTTCCCCTTTTCCTTGAGCCTTTCCACCAAGAACGTCGCAACGTCCACACCGTGAGTTCCGCGTCCGAAGCCGGCATCCATTCCCTGTTTGACCGCCAATTCGGGGGTCACTTGGGTGCCGCCGGCGATCAGGATCATTCGATCGCGAACGCCTTTTTCCACGGCGTAATCGTGGATTTTTTTCATGTTTTTGTAATGAATGTCGTCATGCGAAATGATCGTCGAGAGCAGGATGGCGCGGGCATCGGTTTCGATGGCGGCGTCGACCAGTTTATCGACGGGAACGGAAGTCCCTAAATATTCGCAAAGAATCCCATATTTTTCGATTCCCCCGTGCTTGATGTCGATGATTTCCCGCAATCCCACCGAATGCTCGTCTTCTCCGACGGTGGCGGCGACGATTCGTAACGGATGATCATGAACGTAGGCGGTGATTTCCGCATCGGAGAGCCGTTTCGGCTCCTCGGGAATTGACAGTTTCGCGACGTCCACATCGAGAGCGATCCGCCCTCGCAATTGGATCCGGGTGGCTTCGGAAGGATGCAGGGATTCACGGTGGATCACTTCAACGTCTTCGAGATTCATCCGTTTTCCGATTTCCAACGCCGCCGCCTGGGAGACCGGGAGGGAAGCGGGGAATGTCAGATCGACGACGACGATACCGTCGCCCCGCCATTGCACTTCGGGAGTGATGACGGCGCCGTCGGCGTAACGAGCGGTTTCCGCCATTCGACGTTCGACGTTGTCCTCGGGATCGAGTTCGTCGACATACCGGATTTTGGACCGGTCGGTGAAAGTCGATCCTCCGATCAGAGAAGCGGGATCTTCATCGGGTCGCAAACCGTATTGGGCCACGTTATTGAATCCGAAATGACAGGGGACCGGGGCGAAATAATCCGAGTCGCGTTCAAAAACCGTGTTGGCTCCGATCCCGCCGGCGATTTTGCGCCGGATGCCGTCGCCGTTACGTTCGGGAAAAATCCCCGAATCGATGAAAAATCCATCCTCGACCGCACGGAAATACCCGCCGCCGGCGAGCATCTCTTCCAAAAAGAGGACGGCGCGTTCTTTGATCTCTCGCACTTTTTCCGCCATCAAGCCGTCTTTGCGGATCTCGACCAATTCGGACAATCCGTCCATCCCGACCAGCGCCTGACGGGCAGTGTCGCAAGCCTCGATGTTGTACATATGCCATGGAACGTTCCGGCCTTCGTCGGGAGTGATGGTCGACTGAATGTCGGCGGAGGTCAATTTGGAAATCATCATGTTCAAAACATGGGTCACCGTGGCTTCGCGGGTCGGTGATTCCATGTATTTGGTATTCATTTGCGCTCGCATGCGATAGCCGGAAAAAAAGTCCCGCAAAGCCACGGCATAGGGAAGGTTGGTCTTGAGATCCGGCGCGGGCGATGCCGTCGGAGGCACCGTTGAAAGCGCGATGTTTTCCTTTTTCATCCCGGCTTGGAGCGAAAATGCACAATTGATCGCGTGTTGAACCAGCAACTCGGGCATCACTTTCCAAGCTTCTTTGGCTGTGGCGTTGGCATTGTGAGCTCCGTCAATCTGCAGCATATCCGCCCACGCCATGATTTTTTTGGACTCCGCGGCGTCGACGAAAGAGCGGACCATGTTGATGTTGCGGTAAAGGACATTGTACTGCGGATCTTGATGAGCCCCGTTGACGCCTTCTTCGGCGAAAAGGACGGCGATTTCCGGTCCGGCAACGCCGGATACGTAGGAATGAAAATTGATCGGTCGACCGACTTCGTCTTCGATGAGATCCAGGGCTTTCCGCGAAGCCCGGAGTTGTTTTCGGGTGATCGGAACGCCGCCGATTCCTTGGGGGGTTCCTTCGATCAACCCGTCGAAGTGCGACTGTCCGGCCGTCCGGATCACCATGATGTGATCCGCACCGTGCCAAGCGGCCATCCGCATTCTGCGGATGTCGTCTTCAAAACGGCCGGAAGCGATTTCGGTGGTAATCACTTGTCTGGGCTGCGGATCGATGCCCCCAAAAGACTTGGCGGCGATCGGGGGAACGCTGTTTTTCAGCGGTTCCGAACAATCCGAATACTCATATCCGTTCATCCTCAGACGATCGACAGGCTTTCGCCAAGTCCATCCGCGACGACGGGGGACATAGTTATCCAAATCGGCGAGAATAGCACGAAGGTCGAGTTTGTCTTCGGGTTTCATCGCGGATTCCCTCCAAACCGACGTTCCAGACGGTCCCATCCTTCGCCCGCCCCGAGCTTCAGCCCGGCGGTGCGAATGTCGATGTGATCGATCAAGGAAAGGGCATAGACGCAATGGCCCGCGCCTTTACCCATCCGACGGTGTTCGATGGTTTGTTGAACGACGGCTTTGGCTTCCGCGTCGGAGAACCCCATGCGAAGCAGCACGGATCGCTCAATGGACGGGGTGGTCTGCGTTTGGGCTAACCGAACCATCGGCGCAATCACTTCTTCGGTCAAATGCCAAAAGCGGGCTTTGAGTTCTTCGTCGCTCAATTCCCGCAGATGATCTCGGCGTCGCTGCCAATCATCGGGACGAACATTGCTTTTTTCCACAGGTCATTCCTCCCATTCTACCGATAAATCCCGCAAAACCCGGGTGACAAACTCGCGGGACGAGTTGGTTTCTTCCATCAAATAGGTCACATCCGATGCTTGGATGCGACGGTGGTCTTTGACGGCATTCTTGATGGCCGATCGACGGATGGCCTCCAAATCGAGATCGACGGTTCGGATTTTTCCGACCGATTCGGGGAGAACGATGGAAATACCGGGGACTTCTTCGACAGGATCCCCAAAGCGGATGTCGATTCCGTTTTCCCGAGCAAACGCCAATTGAGCTTGATGGTGTTTTCCGGCTCCCGTGTATTCGGTCTCCTGAACGATAAGAATCTGATCTTGGTCCATTTCCTGGGCCAATGCGAACCCCGCCGCCAAGGATACGTTGCCCGCGGGTCCGCGTTCGATGCCTTCCAAAACGGTAAGGGCTTGGGTGATGAAAAAGACTTCTCCTTGGTTGACGGTGACATAACGGTCGATGTAGCGCAAGGGCCGGGCGGCGGAGCGGGGAACGTCGCTGCGATCGGGGTTTGTCATGAACGGCATTCCGAATCCGGTGTGTCCCGTGGTGAAGGACTTGCGATTGAAATCCTTGTCACTGGCCATATGCAATCCTTTCAAATTGACGCTGGCCCCGACGATTTCGATGCGCTGATTGGTCGTTTGACGGATCCCCCGGGCGGTTCCGGTCAGGTTTCCGCCGCCGGCATTGGTCACGACGACCCGATCGGGAAGTCGGCCGGTCTGTTTCAAACAGTCCTCGATCAACTCCGCGCCAAGGGTTTCGATTCCTTGAACCCCGAACGGAGTGTATAAAGAGGCATTGAAATATCCCGTTTCTTCCAAGAGCGTCAGAAAATGGTAAAAGAGTTCCGGGCCGACGGAAAGTTGCACGACTTCGGCTCCATAGGCTTCACAGGCACGGGCTTTTTCAATGATTTCCGGTTGTCCGATTCCCCGGGAATCATAACATTCCTGCACAACGATGCAGGGGAGTCCGTGTTTTGCGGTTTGAGAGGCCACGGCCGCTCCATAGTTTCCCGAAGTGGCGGTGATTACGCCCGGAAACCCCATTTTTTTGGCATGATAACAGGAAATGGAAGCCCGTCGGGCTTTGAAACTGCCTGAATCGTTCAAGGCTTCGTCCTTGATGAAAATCCGTGCCCCTTTTCCCGGGGCGGCGACTTTGCGGGCCAAAGCGGTCAGGTGCCGCAACTCCTTGAGTGGGGTGTTGCCGACACCATACGCGGACTGGATGGCGCGGATGGCGGAAAGATCGTACCCCGTATCACGCATCAGACGTTCGTAATCAAAACCGATCGTTCCGGTCTCGTATTGGGAATAATCGATGCCGACCGAGGTGCGCATGATCGCATTTTTGCGGGAAAGGACCCCCGTCACCGACAAGTCGCGGTTCATGGCTGTTCCTCCCCGAGAGTTGCCTTGACGATTTGGGTGATTTTTTGGATTTCGGGAACATAAGCTCCATAGTCATGCCGGAAAGCGGGTTCGACGGCACAAAGCGTGCCGGTGACTTCGCGACCGGTGACGGTCCGGATCCGAACCTTTTCGCCAAGTTCGGAAGCATCCAATAAAGTGCCTTTGATCCACATTTCCAAAGGAACCTTTTTGGTTTCTTCCGGAAGATTCCCGGTCCGTTCTTCGGGGCGAAGAAGGATCGATCGGATTTGTACCCACGTGCCTTTGGGAATCATCGGACGTCCTCCTCGATCATCGCTCGGACATCGCCGAGAATCGCCCGAGGGACGGGGAGATCAATCATGGTTTTCAAACCCGGTCGGGCATTGATGACATGGGGAATCATGTTCACGCAAACGGCGATGGTGCCGATGCCGCCGTCGATTTCCGGAGTGATCGCCAAATGGACCGGCGGTTGGCCGGTAATATCGATATAATCCCCGGTACGGACTCCGCCGAGTTGCGGCTCAATCTGTTGGGGATGTGACATTTCGATTTTTAGTTCGGATCCGACATATCCTTGGGATCGCATATCGATGCCGGTCACATGTCCGGCTTTCGCGAACCCATAAGGTGATTTGCGGTCCACGGCGGTGATGATCGGGTCCATCTGTTGTTCGAAACGATCAATGCCCAATCCGAGAGCTTTGGACATCATCTCCACCGATTCGCGGAAGCCGACGTGCCCGGCAATTTCACCTTTGGCTTTTTTTTGAGCGTACTCCTCCAAAGATAACCCAACGCCCTGTTCACTCATGACGGTTTCCCCAAAGGGCGAGAGGCTGTTCACTCGGGAAACGCGGATTTTTTCCACATCGGCCATCACTCCGGTCATCATGATCACCAAAAGATCCATCATCATTCCCGGGTTGATGCCGGTTCCCAAAACGGTCACCCCATTGGCTTTCGCAATCGCGTCCATTTGAGTGGCGAGATCGGGTTGGTTCGCTTCGGGATAAGTCATTTCCTCTGCCGTCGAGATGACGTTGACCCGACGCTCCAGAAGCCAACGAATCTTGGGAAAGGCCTTATGGGTGAAGGAATCCGTGGCGAGAAGACAGACATCGCACGAACGATCCCCGACGACGGAATCGATATCCGGAAGGATGCGAATATCGTCCGCAACGGCCGGCAAGCCCAAAACTTCCCGCATCTTCTTTCCGACGATTGCGGGATTGCGGTCGCAAACACCGACGATTTCGAATCCCTTTTTGGCAAGCAACATCCGGGCCATTCCGGATCCCATGGCCCCAAAACCCCAGATAGCGACTTTTACGGGTTGTTTTCGCATAAGGGACTCTCCTTACTCCGGGTCCGCCAAGGTCGCGTACATGACGGCCTTGATGGTATGAAGACGGTTTTCGGCTTCGTCAAAAACCACCGATTGGGGCGATTCGAAGACTTCTTCGGTGACTTCGAGCCCATCCAATCCGTATTTGTCGTAAATCGATTTTCCGACCGCCGTCTCAATGTTATGGAACGAGGGCAGGCAATGCAGGAAGATGGCGTCCGGTTGAGCGAGGGCCATTGCTTTTTTGTTGACTTGATATGGTAGCAAGAGTCGGATCCGCTGTTCCCAAACGCTTTCGGGTTCGCCCATCGATACCCAAACATCCGTATAAACGACATCGGCTCCGCGCAAGCCTTCTTCGACCGATTCGGTCAAGGTGATTTTGGCTCCTGTTTCGGCCGCGATGGCGCGACAGCGTTCGACCAACGCTTCTTCGGGCCAAAGGGCTTTGGGCGCAACTCCCCGAAAATCCAATCCGAGTTTGGCCGATCCGATCATCAAGGAATTGCCCATGTTGTTGCGGGCATCGCCCATATAGGCGAATCGGATTCCTTTCAATGTTCCCTTGTGTTCCCGGATGGTCAAAAAGTCGGCGAGAATCTGGGTTGGATGATATCGATCCGTCAATCCGTTCCAAACGGGGACCCCCGATTCTTTGGCTAGAATTACGACGGTTTCCTGTCGATACCCGCGGTATTCGATCCCGTCGTACATCCGGCCCAAAACGCGGGCGGTGTCGCGGGCGGTTTCTTTTTTTCCCATTTGCGATCCGGTCGGGCCGAGGTAGGTCACGTTCATACCCAAATCAAAAGCGCCGA
>ENA-UOWG01001719-UOWG01001719.1-activated-sludge-metagenome-genome-assembly--contig:-NODE-1719-length-20733-cov-4.683093_pt1 | contig 20733 bp, 21 predicted proteins | sample MGYA00238147_ERZ761563 | MGnify/ENA primary metagenome ERZ761563 (study PRJEB28884, sample SAMN05720216) | anaerobic digester metagenome | isolation source: active sludge of municipal... | reverse complement strand
GTCGTTTAACCTTTATTTTAAGGTAGAAATTGCTTTATAAAATTATCTTTTTTGTCCTCTTTTGTCAACAGGGCTTCTCCACTTCTTCAAGAATATTGTAAATCCCACAATTCTTGCAGTAAAATTTGGGCCAAGCTTTGAAATAATCTCTTCAGACATCTTTTTCACTTGTTCTCTGTCATGTCCCGCACTTTTCAAAACACTAACTTTAACATTTTTTCTTTTAATGAAATGATTTTTTAGAGTCCCAATTAGGTTATCTGTAAGTCCGTTTTTTCCAATTTGTATTGAGGTTTGTCCAGGCGACATATGCAATAAAATTAAATATAGTTTTTATACCTTAGTATGTTGTTATTTCCACAATTTAGTTAACATTCACGCGCTAGTGGTTTACTGGTAGAATCTCTGCTTCCCAAGCAGGGGAACCGGGTTCGATTCCCGGCTGGCGCATTTATCTTTTTTTATTCAAGTGCAGAGAAACAGATTTAAACCTCAAAAGAGTATTATTTCTGGAGGTTAGATTGTTAAAATGAAAAAACAAATTGCGTTAAAAACTCTTTTTGGAATTTCTCTTGTAGGAGTTTTATTTTCGGGATATTTAAGCTTCACAGAGATATTTCAACAAACTTGCGGAATGGGTGTTCTTGGAACATGCGGTGCTGAAGTGTTTACCTTGCCTGCTTGTGTTTATGGGCTTGTAATGTATTCTGCTTGCTTGATTGTTTCTATACTTGGCTTAAAGGGAAAGTAAAATTTCTCAGCCAATAGAAAAATAAGTTTTATTTTTTAATTTTTTTAGAAGAAGATTATTTCTACAGAGTTCCACCCATTAAAGCTCTGACTAAACCATTTTTTTCAATCTTAAATTTATCAATTGCATGATATCCGCTGTCTTTAGAGCCACACCAGTCAATACAATACAATCCCATCCATACTGCTCCTCGATTTTTATCATAAGGTTCAACCACCCAATCGTAATATTCCAAAAAAGGAAAGAAATTAACTTTTTCTCCGCTAACTCTCGCACTTTTAGGGTCATAATCTATCCATCCTCCCAATTGATCACAGTCTCTATCTGCTTCATCTAAACGAAGTTCATCTGCAACAAGAATTCCTGTGGGAGTAATCTTTCTAACTCTAAAAAAATTGTTATAATCCGGTTCCTTAGCCCAAGATTGCCCGCATTGAATAAGTGTCCCAACCGGATATTGCCTTATTGCTTCTGCGTTTCTGAAATCTTTCCAGTTTAATTTAGAAATCTTAATTTCAGGGTTTAGTTTGTAATCCAACTTTTTTATAATCTCATCAGGAATATCTTTTCTGAATTGAACTAAATTCATTATTATAGATTATAACTCTCTTTTATAATCATTTATGCATCAGAAAATATCTGTTCATACGAGAAAAATAAATTTTATTTTTCAAATTTTTCTATGTCTTGTTTTTTTACTAGAATTGTTTTTAGTTTCTTGACTCCGAAAGTTCCATCTTTCATTGTTTTATCTTTGTAAACATCTTGAGCTTTAAACCAGTGCACAACAATATCTTTTTTATTTTTCTTCCAATCTCTGCTGTATTTCGCACAAAAAAGCGCAGCTTGTTTTATATCGCTCTCGCTCGCTTTTCCTTTGATATTAACAAAAGGGCTCCCCGCAGCAGAAGTATGAAATACCTCTTCGTCTTTTTGAATCTGTTTCATTAATTCTTCGTTGGTTTTGCTGTCTTTTCCAGCGAGGAATAATGTTCCATCAGAACTTATCATCTTTCTTAATTTTTTATTTTGATTCCAGAAGTGAACAATTGTCAAACATTTTTTTTGATTTTCCCAACTTAATTTTTTTAGAGCATCTTCAAATTTTAACCATTCATACTTTTCATGCTCTTTTTCATCCAGGATAATTTTTCCTTTTTTCACTTGAACAGCATAAAGAGTGAATGTTTGGCCTTTAATTCCTGGGCGATTTACAAGCTCTTTAGTATATTCGTACTCTCCAGAATAATTGAAAATTTGCAAAGATCCGACGATATTCAATCCCGTTTCTTCTTTAACTTCTCTTCGAACTGCCACTTCTATTTTTTCTCCAGGTTCAATTCCCCCTTTAGGAAATTCCCATCCTTTCCAATGAAGTTTTCTGTTTAAAATAAGATATTCTGGAATTTCATTTTCCAAAGAATAAACCACAACAAAAACAGCTTCACGATATTTTCCAGTCATTTTAATTTATTTCCAATTTCTAATTTTTTTCAGCATTCACAGCTTTTTCAGTTTCCTTGGACTTTGAAAAGAATTTTATTGCGTCTGCAAGTTCTTTATGTGTTTTTGCATATTCTTGCAAATCTATTTTTTTCATATAAGCTTCACATGCTTGAACAAGAGCTGTTGCTCCTTGCTTTGTTCCGCCCGGATGGGCATGGCATCCCGCACCCATTGTTGTAATAAAATCAACATTTCCCATTACTTCAATAAATGGTTTCAATAAAGTCGGATTTAATCCTCCAGAAATAATTGGGCAGCACTTTTTCATTCCTCTCCAAGAATCATCATCAAGAATAACGTGATTTGCGTAATCTTCATTAACAAGTTTCATTAAGTCTTCATCTTTAGCAGGAATCTGTCCCCAAATTTGCTGGAAGAAATGTCCTTGTGATTTAAGTTTCAAAATATTATTTGCAGCAGTTATATCCTCTTTCGGGCTTCCTTTCATTTTTCCAACACCTGCTGTTCCAGTATGAATTCCAGATGCGCCCGCAAGTCGTGCGAACTTTGATAAAACCAAAACAGAAAATCCAAAGGGATTTTCGGGACGAGTGAATCCTCCATGTCCTGCTCTGTGGAAATGAATAAACACTTCAGGATATCTTCTTCTAAGAGTTTGAACAGCCATCCATCCAGCGGTTATTCCGTCGATTAAAAATGCATAACTTCCTTTTTCAAATCCAGCATTGCGAATTATTTCACATCTCTTAATCATTGTATCAAAATCAGGAGAAGAAACATTAAATGAATGAACTTTTTTATTGCCTGTTTTTTTAACAGCTTTATCCATAGCTTCTTTTACATACTTAACCATCTGTTCATATCTGCAAAAATCTTGGTCAGCTTGAGGTTCATCATTCTTAACAAAATCTCCTCCTCCAACCCAGAAATCATAGCAAACTTCAGCGTATTCAGAAGCAGTTAATCCAATTTTAGGTTTGATTATAGTTCCAAGAATAGGCCGTCCATAAACATTAAGATATTTTCTCATATCTTCTAGAGTATAACTTGGCCCATCATAATGTTCCAGCATTGAAGAAGGGAACCAAACATCAAGAAGTTTTAATCCATTAACTTCTTTCATTCCTAAAACATTTCCAACTAAGAATGTCAAAATATTTTGCACATTTCCGCCTCTGTCAAAAATTCTCCAAGGATATGCAATCCAAACTAAATTTTTCTTTAAATCAACCTGATAAGCCAATGCGTTTAATTCTCTGGAAAAAGCAGTTTCTGTTTTAACAGGGAAATTTGTTCCTGTTGACGACTCTGCGGCAATTTCAGCTGCAGCCTGAAGTACATTTAATTTTTTAGATGGAATTAAATGAAACACTGTGAGAAGATATTCTCCGTTTTGAGCATCTTTTAATCCAAGCTGAACATAATTCTTTTGCTTTTCATTTAATGTTTTAACGAGTTTTTTTACTTCAGAATTATTAATATTAGATTTCTTTACAACTTTTTTAGTGTCGTGCTTCATATCATTCACCTTTTTAATCAACAAACAAATATGCCTCAAGAAGTTTATAAATGTTTCAAGGTATTTACTCTATCTTTCTTATTTCTGTCCCTTTAGGCGTATCTTCTAAAATAAAACCAAGTTGTTTTATTTTTTCTCTCAATTCATCTGCTTTTTTCCATTCTTTATTTTTTCTTGCTGTTTCTCTTTGTTGTGCAAGCTCTTCAACTTTTTTTGGAATTTCAATTTTATCTTTTTTGAAAATATCTAATCCTAAAACCCTGTCCATTTCCTTTAAAGTTTGATATTTGCCTTCTGCTTTTTCATCTCTTAACATCACCCATAATACAGAAAGAGCATTAGGCGTATTCAAGTCATCTTCCAACGCTTTTGTGAACTCTTCAAGGTACTTTTCATTTTTCTTTTTGTCATCCTTTAATTCTGAAGCGAGATTCTTCAATCTTTGATAAGAATTTTTAGCAGAAACCAGAGACTCTTCATTGAAAGAAAGAGGCATTCGATAATGAGTTGATAAACATAAATACCTATACTCTAGAGGTTTGAATCCTTGTTCAATTAAATTTCTAAGATAAATAACATTGCCTAAGGATTTAGACATTTTACCCTCGCTCATTGTCAAAAAACCTCCATGAAGCCAGTAATTTACAAATTTTTTTCCTGTCGCAGCTTCAGATTGAGCAATTTCATTTGTGTGATGTGGAAAAATCAAATCAATAGCACCTGTGTGAATATCCAAGCTTGGTCCGAATTCTTTCATGGACATAGCAGAACATTCAATGTGCCAGCCAGGGCGCCCTTTTCCAATTTCAGTTTCCCAGAAAACATTTTCATCTTCAGGGGTCCAGAATTTCCATAATGCAAAATCTTGTGCGTTTTCTTTATCATATTCATCATTTTTTACTCTTGCTTTTTTGGATTTTATTCTGTCAAGTTGCGCAAGTTTTCCATAATCCTTGGATTTGGAAATTGAAAAATAAATTCCATCTTCTGTTTTGTAAGCATATCCTTTTTTTATCAAATCTTGAATAAGTTTTACCATTTCTTTTATAGAATGTGTTGCTTTGATCACCAAGTCCGGTTTAGTTACATTCAATTCACGCAAATCATCAAAGAAAATTTTAGCGTACTTTTCTGTTAGTTCTTTTAATGTGATGCCTTCTTTTTTGCTGCCTTTGATAGTTTTATCATCAACATCAGTTAAGTTCATTACCTGAGTTGTTTTATATCCAAGGAATTTCAAACTGCGCACAAGTAAATCGTTAAAAATGTAAGTTCTCAAGTTTCCGATATGAGCATAATTATAAACAGTTGGCCCACAAGAATAAAGTTTTACCTCGCCTTTTTTAATCGGCTTGAATGTTTCTTTTTTTCTAGTTAGGGTATTATATAATTTTAAAGTCATTCTTTAATTTCAAAGAGAAAGCTGTTTAAAAATTATTTCACAACCATCCAAATGTCAGCGCTTCCTACTTGGCCTCTATCTCCTCTAATTACCAATTCATAAACAATGGTACAAGCAGGATCAGACTTATCAAAATCAAACTCAACCATCCTTGCAAGTTCTAAAGTTCCCCCTCTTTGTAGTTCTAATCTTCCAGAGGCTCCGACAATTTTCTTATTAGCTTGTTCAGGAGTCATAGCACTTCCACAATTGTCTGTAGAGTAAGCTGAAACATTGTAAGTATACACTTGAGGGTTTAATCCGTCTTCATTTTTTATAGAAAATGCAAAACCTTTAGAGTCATCGCTTCGTTTAATTCCTATTTTACGAGAATTGGGATAAATCACTAGACTTTTACCTTCTTCACTATTAAAAATCTTATTTATCTCTGCTTGAATTTGAGCGTCAACTCCTTCAATAGCGTTAGCTCCTGACTCAAAAATATTTTTAATCAAAAAAATACCTAAGACAAGCACGCTCATTAAAAGAACAATTGTTACAATTGTCCCAACACTCATTTCCATTGCCGCTTTTTTATTTTGCATCATTTTAAGCAGTCACTCCTGATTCCACCATTTGTTGAATTGTAGGAATTAATACTTTTAACAAAGTATACATTAAAAGAGAATTAAGAACCAATCCAAAGAGATTAATCACTAATCCTATTTTTCCAAGTCTCGTTGGATTTCTTTTTTGCTGCACTCCGCAGAATATTATTCCGATAATAGTTAAAAAAATTCCGAGATAAGGAGTGAAGAATATTAACTCTAAAAAGCTAATCATTCCAAGAGTAAATCCAGAAATTCCCAATGCTTCGCTTTTTCCTTTTTCAGTTTTCACTTCTTTTTTAACAGAAGTTTTTACAGATTTCTTAATTTTTTTCACCATCTTTCTTTTGAATAATAAAACTTCGCGTCTTATAAATCTTTTTAGTAAATGAATGGGATGGGAATGCAGGGATTCGAACCCCGGACACCATGAGCTTCAGTCATGTGCTCTCCCCCTGAGCTACATTCCCTTAGTTTCAATAAAAATTAGTTGACTTTTAAATATTTACCTATAAGAAAAAAGCAATAAAATCCGAGAATAAAACCCTTAAAAAATTTCAATATTTTTATTTTTTTAAGACTTCTATTTCATCTGCTGGAAGAGAACCAACTTTTTTATCGAATAAAGGTTTTGGCCATCCATTCGGGGTATACGAAACGGTTATAAGAAATTTTATAGAATCTCCAATTTCAATTGTTTTTTCAAGAGATTCAATTTTTTTGCTCATTGAAGGAAAAATGAATACAGGTTCATCATACACATTTATTACATAATCTCCCTCTTTTGTTTCAACAGTTAAGGTATATGTCTGGTTATATCTATCAGAAGTTTCATTTATTACATTTCCTTCTTGATAAACTTTATTGAAACATCCCGCACTTGTAACAACCAGTGTTCCTGCCAAGGCAAGTCCTGTTAAAGTTCGTCTGAAATTCATAAAAATTCCAACGGCAAGGCATTTATAAAATTAATTATTCTCGAGAAAATAAATGTAAGTTGGGATTAGGCCACCTTCTGTAGTTTGTTGTTTTTTAGGCAAACCAAACTTGTTAACATTCAACTGAGCGTCATTTAGACTTGCACCAGTCAGGGTGCCCGTTTCATCATATCTTGCTTTTCGTAGCTCATTGCAAATTCATTGCTCCAAGCAAGCTGTGTCGTTTCTGTTGCAGAGCCTTGCCTCGCGACAATCTCCTTTTCAAGAGATGGCTTTTAATTGGTGGGCGGACCTTCCTCAGAATTAAACTTGATACTTTGCAAGTTTCGCTTATTTAAAAGCAAATTCCGAAGTTAACTTCCCAACTTACAAAAATACTCGAGATTGAGATTATTTAAACTTTTTGAAATAAGAAATTTCCAATTAACTGAAATAAAAATAGAATTTTTATTCCAACAAAATAAGAACTCGATAAGCACACACTCAGGCCTTTCTAGCATTATAAAATGATACAATTGAGGCTATTAGTATTTGCGAGCTGAAATTCTCGCCGAAGCTCGAATCTTACACAGCAAATCTATCAACGCAATCTTCTATTGCGGCCTTAGTTGTCTCGTTTTGCGGATGGCTTCGAGCTTAGATGCGTTCAGCTCTTATCCATATAGTGCGTAGCTACGCGGCCTGCCATATGACAACCGCACACCAGAGGCACCCGGATCCCGTTCCTCTCGTACTAGAGATTCGTTCCACTCAGACAACAACACACCTAGTAGATATTATACAAACTGTCTCACAACGTTCTTAACCCAGCTAACGATACCTTTTGATGCGTGAACTCCGACACCCTTAGCTGCTACTGCACAGCTAGGATAGGTAGAGCCGACAGCGATGTACCAAACCGCCCCGTCAATACGGACTATCGGGGGCGACAAGCCTGTTATCCTTGGGGTAACTTTTCTATCAGACACAGCTTCCATTAAAAAAGCATGTGGGTTCGCTAGGCCAGACTTTCATCCCTGCATTTCTTGCTTTTCAAAATGCAGTCAGACAAGCTTTTGCCCTCGCACTCAACTCCGGATTTCCAAGCCGGATGAGCTTGTCTTTGGGTCCTACCGATATTTTTTCGGCAGGGTGCCGCCCCAGCCAAACTGCCCGCCTGCTGGTGTCCTCTAAAGAGTAAGCAGCTTTATTGGAAATGGGTGGTATTACAAGTTCGCTCCACTGTCACCGAAATAACAGCATCGATGCTCCCACCTATTCTATGCACCTTCAATAAAGTTACAACAACAAGTTGCAGTAAAGTTCCACAAGGTCTTCACTTCCCACTAGGCGTCCGTGGCATTTTCACCACGCAATATTTTCAGAAGGTCCTGACTAGGGACACTAACAACCTCGTTAAACCATTCATGCAAGTCGTAAATCATACGACAAGGTATTACGCTCAATGTGTTACATTTCATTTGAAATGGTTAATAATTTCTTATTAACTCTTCATATCGCTATGAAGTTCGGACTATATCTTTATCATAATCTCTTATGATATCTGGCGTGTAGTCTCTGAGGATTCTAGATATTTTTTTATCTAGCCTTTCCTGCTGATTGTCTGCAACCATCTTATTTTCACGCAAGCCAACTTAATAAACTTAAATTGTCGTCGTAAAGTGGTATTCACAGATTTTCCAGCATTTGGCCAAATTAACAATAAAACTCTCGCGAATTTTAAAGCATTCAAAAAATCTACATAAGATTCATTGAATGTAAGGCAGTCATAATATTCTACCTTAAGAGGGTCATAGTTACCCCCGCCGTTTGATGGGGCTTAGCTCCCTTGGAAGGAAGTTTGACACACCACCACTGGGCAGGTCTCACCAAGTATACACATTCTTTCGGATTAGCACTTGGCTACGTTTTTGGTAAACAGTCGGGCTGTCCTTGTTACTGAGATCTATTAATGCACTAAATTTCCGAAGAAACAAAACACAAAAATAGACACCCCTTACGCCGAAGCTACGGGGCTAAATTGCCGAATTCCCTTAATCAGTTTCACCTTTCATGTCTTAGCCTTCTCAGCTAGAGCACCAGTGTCGGTTGTGGGTACAGTTGATTAAATTCGTTTAGCAATATAACTTTTCACTGGCTCCCGGAGTCAGCAACTTTATTCTACAAATTCTTTTGCGTCTTAGGATTACCCTCGACAAACTTCTTCATAAAAACATCCTCTCGAATGCTTGCTTATCCCAAAGCTCTTATATTACAAAAAATCCAATCAGTGCAGGAATATTAACCTGCTTCCCATCGTCATACGCAGTTAAGGTACAACTTAGGGACTGACTAACCCTTGGCTAACATATATTGCCAAGGAAACCTTGCTCTTTCGACACTTTGCGTTTTCAGCAAAGTCACTTCCTACTATTACCAGGATTTTCATTACTTACCGCTCCACTCTTTCTCTCGAAAAAGATTCTGCGCAATAAGTACGCCTGTTTACCCGAACATCTCATGAGATGCCGCCGAAGTATCGGTATTATGCTTAGCCCCGTCCATTTTCAGGGCCCTAAACCTCGATGGGTGAGCTGTTACGCTTTCTTGAAAGGATAGCTGCTTCTGAGCTTACCTCCCCACTGTCTCAGGTTTAAGACACCTTTCGATACACTTAGCATAAATTTAGGGACCTTAACTTTGGTTTGGGTTGTTCCCCTCTCGGAACAGTATCTTACATACCGCCCCTGTTTCATATCTTATGCAACCAACAGCTTCTGAGTTGGAAAGAGTTCCGTAAGCGATTGCTCCTGCAAACTCCATCCGTACTATACACCGTTGGCAAACTAGATACGACTATACGTAGGCATATTTCAACAGGAACCAGCCATCGCCGGGTTAGAAAGGCTTTTCACCCCTATTCACAAATCATCTAAGCGCATGTACACAGCACTAGTTCAGACCTCCATCCCTCTTTCGAGAGACTTCATCTTGCTCATGAATAGATCACCCGGATTCAGGTCTGTCCAATATGACTATCGCCCTTTCAGACTTGCTTTCGCTTCGGTTACTCCCCATAAGGGATTAGCCTCGCCATATCAGAAAACTCCCTGGCCCGTTCTTCGAAACGTACGTTACAACTCTTGTTTGCAAATGCAAGAAGAGCAGTAACACTCTGTAGCTACTAGATTTCAAATCTTTTCACACCTTGTTATGGGTTCTTTTCAGCTTTCCCTCGCGGTACTTGTTCGCTATCGGACTTTGGTTATATTTAGGGTTAGTAGTTAATTCTACCATATTCGGACTTCCAATCCAGGAAATCTTACTCGTTTAAGCAACTTCATATTTCTTTTCTCTACGGGACTATCACCCTCTAAGGTCCTTTTTTCCAAAAAAGTTTGATTCAGAAACTTAGAAATTTATGCTCACCACATCTCCGGGTTCTTTTCAGAACTGGATTCAGTTTGCCCTTTGTCCTTTTCGCTCTCTGCTAATGGGGACATCACTAATTTGTTTTCTTTTCCTGCCGGTACTAAGATGTTTCAATTCCCAGCGTGTTCTTCCCTTCCGGGATAATTCGGAAATCTCGGGTTCAAAGCTTGCATGCAGCTCGCCCAAGCTTATCGCAGCTTGCCACGTCCTTCATCAAAACCAAAACCAAGCTATCCGTCTAGTAGCATTAATAGTAGTATCACTTTATACTCTAGCTAGTGGATTCTGAGTGTGTGCTTATCTCATTGAACATAAGTTCTCAAAATGATAAGAGAAGATTGTTCTCTCACCATGTTCCAACATTTTTGTTGAATATGATTTATTCCATTCAGAAAGAATGGACCTGCCGTGAATCGAACACGGAGCTCCTCGGTGCAAACGAGGTATTTTGCCGTTAGACTACAGGCCCTTTAGTTATTCCTAAAACCTGCAGTGGTTTTTAAATTTTATTGCTTCGTCGTAAAATCTAAAGATGTAGAAGCAGAAACATTTGCAATAATATTAAAATTTAGGAGGTGATCCATCTGCAGGTTCCCCTACAGATACCTTGTGACGACTTAACCTACCTCACCGCGCTAGGATTCTTCAAATAGCTTCATCCTAACACAACTTGGTTGGTTTGACGGGCAGTGTGTGCAAGAGACAGTGACTTATTCACCGTTCGCTGATAACAAACGATTACTACGGATTCCATCGTCATGAGGCTGGGTTTCAAACCTCAATCTGGACTGAGATAGACTTTAGGGGATTAGCTTCTCCTTTCGGAGTTGCATCCAATTGTATCTACCATTGACGCGCGCGTGTCGCCCAGGGGATTCGGACTGTGCCACCTAACGTAGCCCATACTTTCATCCGCGTTACCACGGCAATCTCCCTATTGTACGTATAGTAAATAAAGACATGGGTCTCGCCTGTTACCTGATTTAACAGGTCACCTCACGGCACAGGCTGACGTCGGCTATGTAATTCCTCTCAGCGTGTCAGGTAAGCCCTTTAGACTGACCTTCATTCTGCTGTCGCTCCTGGTGAGGTTCACGGTGTAGAATCTAATTGAACCGCACGCGTCACCCGTTGTAGTGTCTCCCCGCCAATTCCTTTAAGTTTCGGTCTTGCGACTATACTTCCCAGGTAGCACACTCTTCGGCTTCCCTCAAGCACTAATACCTCTCGAAGAGGTACTAATGTTTAGTGTGCAGTGTTTACTGCCAGGACTACAGGGGTATCTAATCCCTTTCGCGACCCTGGCCTTCATCCCTCACTGTCAGAACTGTCCTTGTAAGATGCCTTCGCTATTATGAGTCCGTCCAAGATCAACGTATTTTACGACTACTTCGAACGTACTTCTTACATCTTCCAGTCTCTAGCCTAGTAGTATTCTCTGCTCGCCCTATCCTTAAGAGATAGGATTTCACAAAGAACTCACTAAGCAAGCTACGGATGTTTTAGACCCAATAATGATGGTTGCGACTTGAACAGCTAGTATTACCGCGGCGGCTGGCACTAGTCTTGCCCAGTCCTTATTCGCCTAACATTTTAAATTAAGCAAAAGCTTCTCTATGAGAAGCACTCTGACTCGCTCTGTCACGCTCTCGCGTATTGCAGAAGATTCCTAGCTGCTGCACCCCGTAGGGCTGGGAGTAGTGTCTCAGACTCCCTCTCAGGGCCCCTCCGCTAAGAGCCCTTATGGATCGTGGACTTGGTGGGCCATTACCCCGCCAACTATCTAATCCACCGCAGCCCCATCCTTCGGCACGAATTTAAGAGATAAATCATTCCAGGAAAAATCTCCTATCAGGTCTTAGCCTTAGTTTCCCAAGGTTATCCCTGACCAAAGGGCAGGTTAGCTACGTGTTACTGAGCAGTTCGCTTTCCTCTAAATTCCGAAGAATCAAAAGAAAAAACTTGCATGCCTAAGCGCAAATCAGAGAGCCGCAACCGCTAGCAGGATCAACTAGATTTATTTCTTATTTTGAAAACAAAACAAGCGTACTGTTTCGGCAATGAAAAAGTACCTTTGATCCTCCGTGATTGGCTTCTAGAATTACAAATAGATGACTGCTTCTACATACTTCATACCTTAACATGTAAGTTTGTAATTAAGGCACTCATCTTAGATTGGTATATCTAGCAAAAATGAGGTATTTAAATGTTTCGCCTTTCGTCTCGACGGAGAAGTAAAAAAGCCCTTTAAAAGCTGATTTTAAGGAATTAAACACCATATTTGGCGCCAATTTTTGCTTTTCTTCTTGCTTCATCTTCAGCTTCTCCTCTGTCACCAATCCAGAAGTTAAGCTCAGGAATATCTTTTTCAATTCCCATTTTTTCGCAATATCCTTTTGTAAGCAAATAGAAAATTAATCCTAAACTTCTTGAGCTTTTGTTGTTTCCAATTACAATTTTGTCAGCGCCTTTTGTGAAGTTGTTTGTATCGCAAATCATCAAAACTTTCTTTTTAACTCTTAATGTATCATTCAATGCATTTTTATCAACCCATGCATCGCAAACAATTGTCAATTCATTTTCAAAAAAGTCAGGAAGTGTTAAGTTTGTAAGAATTCCAGCAGGATATTTCTTTGTGAAAACTCTTACTCCTGTTAATTGTGAAAACATTTCAGCAGCTTTCCATCCAGCTTGTCTTTTACAAACAAGAATGATTTCATTTGGTTGGAATTTTGCTAAATATTCAACAGCTTCTTTTATTTTAGCGTCGATTAAGTCTGTGTTGAAAATTGCAAGCCCGTCAGCTCTTCTTCTGTGAACATATTCCCACATGTTTGGTGTGACAACTTTTGTTCCAATGTAAACTCCAGAACGAATATAATCTTCAAGAGGCACAAGCATCTCGGTTTTCTTTTCACCTTTAACTTGTTTTTTTAAATCTTCAAGTTCAGTAACATCAACGCCTTCAGCTAATTTTTTTGCTTTTTCCAAAATCTTTTTTCTTTTTTCTTCTAATGCTTTTGCTTCTTTGCTTCCTTCTGTTGATTCAGCTTCAGCTGCTTTTTCTAATTCTTTTCTTTCTAACTTGGAAACTTCTTGTGTTTCTTCGTTTTCAGAGCTGTCTTCAGCTTTCTTTTTTCTAGGCATACTGTTCCAGAGAAAAAGTATGTTTTTAAAGATTACCCTATAAAAAAATTAGAATTAAATCGCGCGGGTGCTCTAAATTTAACTTAAACTTTCTTGAATTTCAATTAATCTTTTTATTTTTGCTTCGCGCTCTTTTCCAGTAATTCCGCATTTCAAAAATTCAGCTTGAAAACCAAATGCTAAATCAGCGAGGATATTTTCCTCGGTTTCGCCGCTTCTGTGAGAAAAAGTGATTTTGATGCTGTTCTTTTTCGCGAGTTCGCAAACCTGTTTAACTTTAGACAAAGAACCTATTTGATTTGGTTTAACAATTATTGCGCTTATGCTTTTATTTTTAATTGCTTTTTCAAGGCGCTTTTGATTTGTGGTTGTTAAATCATCTCCAACAATCATTTGATTTGGAAACTTTTTTCTTAGCTCTGCAAATGATTTGAAATCATCTTCTCCAAAAGGGTCTTCCAAGTAAATAACATGATAATTTGAAAGAATATTTGAAAGATAACCCATTTGCTCTTCCTCTGTTCGTTTAAGCAAAGGATTTTCATAATGATACTTTTTTCTTTTGAAAAATCCAGAAGCAGCGACGTCAATTCCTAACGGAACTTTAATTTCAGAAAGCACATCCAAAACTTCTTTGTCATTAAGGGAAGTTATCCAGGCATTTTCATCATTTGTTTTGCTTTTGAAATTCTTGTCTTTCTTTTTCAATAAATACTCTGCGTGTTTTTTTGATTCAATTAAAACATTAAACGCTTCTTTCACTGTTTTAGTGTCTGGAATAATTAAAAATTCTTGAAAATCCGGTTTCTTGCCTTCTGTGTCAGAATGTTTTCCTCCTCCAATGCAGTTCCCAACAAGTCTTGGGAATTTATTTGCGTCAGAATTTATCAATTGCCAAATTTCTTTTTTTTGTTCTTTTGCAAGTGCTTTAAGAATTGCAGATTCCAAGGCAAAAGTGGTGTTTGCTCCGAGGTGCCCTTCAACAATGTCTTCAATTCTTCTTAAGTCATCAAATTTTTCAATTATATCCTTGGAAAAATAACTCGAGAACTCTTGCAATGTTTTAATGTCCTCAGAAAGGCTTTTTTTGTAAGGAACAGCTTCGTGTTTTCCTGTGGATTTTCCAGTTGGAGCGCTAGCAGAAAAGCTTCCAACATTTGTAACAATGGAAACAAGTATTGTTTTATCTTTTCTGGAATCAAGAATCTCTTTTGCAGAAACCTCTTTGACAATCACCATTAAAACAAAATAAAAAACATATTTATATAATTTTAGTTTGCCGTCAGATGAAGTTTTAAAAAGTTTGAAATATAATCTAAATCGTAATCTAAACAATAATGGATAAAAAAACCAAGAAAATAATTATTTCTCTTGCAATTGTTTTATTGCTTTTGCTGTTTGCTTTAGCTATTCGTTTTATTTTTGGAGGCCCAGAAGATAGTTGGATATGTTCAAATGGAAATTGGATTAAGCATGGAAATCCTTTAAGTGCAATGCCTCAAGAAATTTGCAATTAACTAAAATTATAAAATAAAATTAGTAGATTATTTAGTAAGATTCTTCGCTAGAAGTTGTGTCAGCTTCGCCAGCTGTTTCTTCTTGCTCATCTTCTGGCATTGCGAGTTCCATCATTTCCCCTTCTTTAACAATATCTTTTTCTTCAGAGTTTTCAGCTTCTTCAACTTCTTTGTCGCTGTCTTTGATTTTCTCTCTCTTAAGTTTTTCATCTCTCTTTTCAGGGAAAGGTCTATGAACAGAAATTGGCAGAATTCCAGATTCAAATTCAATTTCAGCAATGCTTAATGGGTCATATCTAACTTTTTCCAATTCTTCTTTGCTGATTTTAACAAGCAATGGCGCATTCATTGCGATTTGCAATGCTCTTGCTCCAAGAATTCTTGAAATTTCGTATCTGGTGAATTGTTCTTGTTCCATTCTAATTATAAATACTTTTTAATGCTTGAAAAAACTTTCTCTCTTACCTTAATTGAAAGTTCAATAGCTTTTTTCATTTCCTCAACACTGAAAGTCTCGCCTCCTCCTTTCTGCATTGAGAATATTCTATCGCCGTATCCTGCAATTGTAACTCTTGATCTGCAAACATCTTCTTCTTCTCTGTTAGGGTCTGCAAGCAAGTGTTTTCCAATTTTGTAAACTGTAATTGAAAGTGGAAGCTCTTTAGCCAAAGGCAAATGAGTATCGCTTAATTCTCCGGAAATCATTTTATCATTTTCTAAATCATATTTTGGAAGTCGAGCATTCATCAAAGCAGCAATTGCTCCGATTCCAGCAGCATCCATCAAATTTCCGTCGTCATTTAATGAATAAATATCAATGTAAACTTCCCAAACTTTTTCTCCTTCTTTGATGCATAAGTCTTCTGTTTTAATGAATTTACTTTCTCTAATTCCTCTGTCAATAACTCTTCCTAATTCAATAGCATTAATTTTTGGAGGCCCGCTTTCAAATCTTGAAGAGCTTAAAGGTGTTAACTCTGCTGTAACCATTAAGTTTCCATCTTTTGGATTATCTGGGTAAGGTGTAGCTGTAGCAATCTTTATACCAACAATAACTTCTGTTTTTCCGATTTTAACTCTTGCGCTTCCTTCTGCATTTTTTGAGAATCCTGTTTCAATAACAATTTCTCTTAAATCATTAAGTGCTCTTTCATCGAATCTTTTTCCTTTTTCCAAATACTCGTAGATTCTGTCTTCGTTAATTCTTATTCCTTCTGCCATTTTATTTTTCGTTTACAACCTCTTTCAATGCATTTTTTTGAATATCATAAATCTTTGCGCAAGCTTCTTTTGCAGTGTCAATTGCTTCTTCAAGTTGCTTTTGAGTTATTTTTCCATCAAGTTGAATATGTGTCATTTTTCCGTCAGAGGTGAAAGACATTGGAATATCTGTTGGGCCTTCTCCTTCTTCCCAATCTTCTTCAGCTTTGCTAACATCAACAACAATTTGCTTGTCAAGTTTTCCTATTGAAACACTGGAAACCATTCCTTTCATAGGAATTCCTGCATGTGCAAGTGCCATTGCAGCAGCATTGATTCCTGCGCATCTTGTTGAAGCATTTGCTTGGATAATATTAATGTAAACATCAACTACTGCATTTGGATATTTGTCAAGCATTAAAACAGGTTCAAGTGCCCATTCTGTGATTTTACTGATTTCAGCACTTCTTCTGTTCCCTCCAGGGCGAATTCTATCTGAAACTGAGAAGCTAAGCATATTGTATTCGCATCTCAATGTTCCTTTCTCTGGGTTTTGTTGGTGCTGAGGGTGGAATTTTCTTGGACCGTAAACTGCAGCAATTGCAATTGTGTCTCCGAATGCAAACATTGCGCTTCCGTCTGCATTAGGAATTATTCCAACTTTTGCAACTATCTTTCTTGTTTCTTTCACTTTTCTTCCGTCGGGTCTCTTAAATTCTTCACTCATTTTTCTTCTCCTTTGCAAACATTTTTTCAACTTCTTCGGTTAGTCCGTGAGCGAAAATATTGTCTGCTACAAATAAAACAGCTTTTTTAGCTTTTAATTCATCTTCAATATTACTTCCTTTGATCCAAATAATTCCATTCTGTCCAACAACGATTTCACATCCAGTTTCTTTCTTTATCAAGTTTACCATGCTTCCTTCTCTTCCAATAACTCTTGGAACTCTGTTGGAATTCACTTCTAAAATCATACCGTCGTCGATTCTCTCCAATCCTCTTGATTTGATTGTTAAATCAATTCCTTTTTTGCTTAAATTAAGTATTTTAGCAATGACCATGTCTCCGATGTCAAGAACACTTTCCAATTCTCCTCTGTTAACATATCTTGGAACTTCGCTTACAGGAAGGAAAGAATTTTCAGGTGTTCCAATATCAATAAACCATCCATTAAGAAGAACATTCTCAACTTTTCCGATTACAACATTTCCTCTTCTTGGTTGGTATGTTCCAGAAATAGGAATAACTTTTACAAGTTTATCTGTTTCTTCGAATAAGCCGTATCGAATTGCAACAATTTCGTCGCCTCTCTTTTCTGTCCATTCGCCTGGTAAGTAATCATTTCCTTCAGCGATAACTTCGCCGGGAATAACTAATCTTTTTTCGTCTGTCATTTTTTATTTAATCTTTTAATTCTTCTGTTAGTGCAGAACCGTGTGTCACGGAATTTAATTTATCGTAAAAATCCATTATCGCTCCAGAAGGAATTACCAAAGTTGCTTGAAGACTTCCGTCGTTCATCCAATCTTCGCTTTCCTTGTAAGGCGCAATTATTCCATAGGATTTTCCTGTGTACATTGCTGGAATAGTAATCCTTATTTTTTTAGTTTTTAAAGTTATTGGAATGATTGGGGCAATCTTATCTAGAATTTCTTTAATTTGTGAATCAAGAGGGGTGTTTTTGACATTCACATGAGCTTGTTCTAAAGCCATCTTGATTCTTTCAGGAGTGTGAGGATGCCCTGTTTTAGGGTCTGTAGCATTTCTAGCTAAAAAGTCAACAACTTGTTTGATTTTCTTTTCATGCTCTTCATCTCTGTGCTCTTGAGTTACAAGAACTTCCCCCTCTTTTACAATTTTCTTTGCAATTTCAGTGGGGTCTGTTGTTCCAAAAGCATTTCTCAAATCTTCTGAAGAAGCAGACATTCCTTTCTTTAAATCTTTGAAAATTCTGTCACCTTCAGCTTCAATATAAGAAATCTCGCCTTTTTTGAACTTTAAAGCCAAATCCATATCAACAAGGATTTCGAACTCTTGTCCTGCTTTTTTTATTCTAGCTGTTGTATTCATGTTAATAGTAATCTTATTTTTATTTTTTAATTATTTGCTTTTATTTGCTTCTTGCAGAAGAATGATAATCTTTTAATTGTTCTCCAGCAATTCTTTGAATTTTTTCTTTGTTGTTTTCAATAAAGCATAACTCGAATCTTTTCAAATCAAACTTTTCAGCTTGTATTTCTTGGAAAATGTCCAAAGCAAGGCTTACTCCTTGTTTGATTGTTAAATTAGAATTGTATTTTTCTCTTAGTTTTTCTTTTATTTTTTCATCATTTTCTCCAATAGCATTAGCAAAATATGCAAAATAATTTCCAGTTACATCGCTTGTGTAAAGCATAGGCTTGTTATTCAAAACTCCTGCAACCATTAATGCAGCTCCAAATGGGCGAGCACCGCCATATTGAGTAAATTGTTGCTTTATATCTGATAATTCTTTAATGATTAATTCTGGATTAATTGGAGAATCATAAGTAACTCTGTGCTGTTGTGCTAAAATCTGAGCTTTGTCAATTAAAACTCTTGCATCAGACATAATCCCCGCAACACTTGAAATAACATGAGAATCAATTTCATAAATCTTTGAAGTAGACTTAGGAGAAATAAGTGTGTCTTCTATTCTTTTATCCGCTAAAAGAAAAACGCCATCTGAACAGACTATTCCAATGCTTGCGCTTCCAAGTCTAACTGTCTTTTCTGCATATTCCACTTGTAATAAATGCCCATCTGGGGAGAACATTGTTGCAGTTCTGTCATAACCCATTGATTGATGTTGCATTACGTCCATTGACATATCCATGTTATAGTTTTATAGAGGAATTTAATATGTTTTAATCTCTAATGTTTTCTTGTATACTAAACCCAAATAGGGTTTATTTAAAAGGTTTTCGGGGCTCTTTTCCAAGCGCTTTCAATGTTCCAGAAACACGTTCAACACTTATTTTTTCAGGGAAAATAGCTAAACTTGCCCTTACTTCATTAAGTGCTTCTCTATCTACAGAAATAATTGCGTAATCTCCGCGAGTTTCAATGAATCCGAGCCCTGTGCGAGACATTCCCAAAACTCCAATAAAGTCTAAAATTGCTTTTTCAATGTTTTTTTGCAAATTTGTGCCTTTTACAATCAAATATCTTTTGTTTTCTTTTTGAGAAGGAGATAAACTTTTCATGTTTAATTCAACAAAATCTAATATAAAAATCTTTCATTAAACGGCTCAAAAATATCTAAAATCCATTTAACAAGATTTATAAGACAAGACTTTTTATCTTAATTTAGAAAATAGAGGAAATACAAGAAAAATATAGTAAATAGAATACAATGGGATTAGAAATTTGTACAGTCGGCGGATATGAAGAAGTTGGAAAAAATATGACGGCTGTTAAAATAGGAGAAGATGTTATATTATTTGATGCTGGAATTTATCTTCCTGCAATAATTGAGTTCCAAGAAAAAGATGCAGTGGAATCAAAAACTCCTTCTGAAGAAAAATTAAGAAAAATAGAAGCTCTTCCAAATGACAAAATATTAGACAAGCTTGGCTGGAGAGATAAGGTCAGGGCAATTATTATTGGGCACTCACACTTAGATCATATTGGAGCTGTTCCATATCTTGCGCACAGATATCCAAACGCAAAGATTCTCGGAACACCTTTCACAATGGAGTTCTTAGAACAAATGCTTCAAGATGAAAAAATAACATTAAGAAATCCAAGAATTAAAGTAAATGAGGATTCTACTTATATTATAAAAGGAAAAAGCGGAAATTACAAAGCTGATTTTATTCACACAACTCACTCAACACTTCAATGTGTTTTTGTAATGCTTCATACCCCAGAAGGAAACTTCTTTTACGCATTGGATTTCAAATTTGATAATCATCCAATAATCGGAGCGCCTCCAAACTACAAAAAATTAAGAGAAGCAGGAGCAGAAGGAGTTGACGTTCTTGTAGTTGATTCTCTCTATTCTGGTGTTGAAAGAAAAACTCCAAGTGAAAGAATTGCAAGAAATTTAATTGAAGATGCTTTTGATTCTGTTAGAAATGAAGATGCTGCTCTTATTGTTTCAACATTCTCTTCTCATATTGCGAGATTAAAAAGCATAGTTGACTTTGGAAAGAAAACTGGAAGAAAAATAGTTTTCCTTGGAAGAAGTTTAAACAAATATGTGGAATGCGCAATAAAAATCAAACAATGCCCTTTCCAAAAGGATGTGAAGATTATGAAATACAAAAATCAAATTAATTCTTTTTTAAAGAAAGTTGAAAAATCTCGAAGCGAATATTTGATTGTTTGCACCGGGCATCAAGCAGAAGCAGGTTCGGTTTTAGACAGAATTGTTGAAGAAGAAACTCCTTTAAAGCTTAGAAAAGACGATCATGTTATTTTCTCTTCTAGTGTTATTCCTGCTCCAACAAATATAAATGCTCGTGATAAAATGGATAAGAAATTAAGAAGAAAAGGAGTAAGAATACAATCAGATGTTCATGTTTCAGGGCACGGTTCTGGAGATGATTTAAAAGATTTAATAGAAATGTTGAAACCAAAACATATTATCCCTGCTCATGGTTCTCTTCAAAAAGCAACAAGTATGGTAGAGCTTGCTTCAGATTTAGGTTACAAATTTGGAGAAACTTGCCATCTTTCTTTCAATGGTAAGGTATTAAAATTGTAAAATCTTAGTTCTAATATGGTAAAAGAGGAATTAGTTGAAGGATTAAAAACAGCGATGATTCGCGG
>ENA-UOWG01001715-UOWG01001715.1-activated-sludge-metagenome-genome-assembly--contig:-NODE-1715-length-20751-cov-6.513819_pt1 | contig 20751 bp, 23 predicted proteins | sample MGYA00238147_ERZ761563 | MGnify/ENA primary metagenome ERZ761563 (study PRJEB28884, sample SAMN05720216) | anaerobic digester metagenome | isolation source: active sludge of municipal... | reverse complement strand
GCGGCTTTCGGGCTGTGGCGGCTGGCCGGACTGGGGGCCCTGTGAACCCCCTGGAGCTCCTGTGGGCCGCCCTGGCCACCGCGGGATTCGCCGTCCTCTTCCACCTCCGGCCCCGGGACCTGCCCCTGGCCGTGGTTGGAGCCTCCCTGGGATGGTGGATCTTCTCCGCGGTACGGGCGGCGGGGGATCCTGCCATCGGCTACTTCGCCGCCGCGGCGGCCATCGGTTTTCTCTCCGAACTGGGAGCCCTGGTCTTCAAGAAGCCGGCCTTCCTCTACATGGTCTGCTCCATCCTGCCCCTGGTACCCGGGAGCGGGATGTACAACACCATGCTGCAGTCCGTCCGCGGGGACTTCCCGGGGAGCCTGGCGATCGGGTTCTCCACCCTCCAGGCGGCGGGGGCCATCGCGGCGGGGCTGGCCGTCTCCAGCGCCCTGGCCCGCCTGGTATCCCTGGCCGCCGCGGCCCGCCGCCGATCCGTCGAGCCCCCGCCCGGTCCGCAGATCGGCCCAGGCTCCGGGAGAGGCTTCGAGGACGATTCCGGCGGCGATGCCCGCCGGAGCGGCTGGATCAGCGCCAAGTAGGGAAACCCCTGTCCGGAGGACCGCGGATCAGGTATCCGGGAGGGCCTGCACAAGCCCCAGCGTATCCGCGAGCGCCCCCAGGAACCGTTTGACCGTTTCCGGGATTCCGGGATCCGCCCCCAGTGAGTGGGACTCCAGGGCCAGGGACGTGCGCATGGCCGGAAGGCCGCGGGCGGCATACTCCGTCAATCCGTCCAGGTGCGCGAGGACGGCCTCGAAGGAGGAAGGTTCCCGGGCGCGAAGGTCGAGCAGGGCCCGTTCCACGGCCGCCAGGTCCGTCCCCGCATCCGCCCCGAGTTCCCCCAGGGCCGTCTCGAAGCGGTACCGGGCGTACTCGTAGCGGAACCTCTCCTTCTCGTGACGGGGTACCTTGGGGAAGCCCCGTCCGCGGAGGATCCCCAGGGCGGCGAAGACCCGCGGGCGTGCGTCCGTATCCGTACCCGCCTCCGAGGCGGCCGGCTGACCCTCGGACCGTCGCGGGCGGGTCCGGAACCGGTGGAGTTCGAAATCCCGGAGCGCGGCCTCGTACTCCGACCGGACCCGAATGAATTCCTCGCCGGCCCCGTGCCCCGCGAGATCGGGATGCAGGGCCTTGGCGAGGGATTTGAACTCCGACTTCAATTCCCCGGGAGTCCGGATGGTCCCGTTCCGGATGCGCCGGGCGAATCGGTTGGCCACGGAGGGAACCGTCCGGTCCGCCGGGCCTAGACCTTCACGAGGTCGTAAGCGCGGCTGCCCAGATCCAGAAGCTCACAGTGGTCCAGGGTGGCGCTCCAGTCCGTGTCGGGGTGGATGTGGCCGAACTTCTCCCCGGATCCGCCGTAGTCCTTGTCCATGAGGACGGTGCCGCCGATCGCCGGTGCGGCGTTCACGGCGTCCACGCAGGCCTGGTCCAGGGCTACGGGATCCGGGGACGCGAAGATCCCGATATCGGCCACGATCGGCGCGTCGTTGTGGCCCCAGCAGTCGCAGTTGGGCGAGACGTTCATCACGAAGTTCACGTGGAAGCAGGGCTTGCCCCGGACCACGGCGGCCGTGTATTCGGCGATCCGCCGGCCGCAGACGGCGCTGGCGGACCCTTCCGAAGCCCGGGCCGCCCCGAAGCCGCATACCGCCACGCACTGGCAGCACCCCGTGCACAGCTTGTGGTCGATGACGGCCTTGCCTTCCGGATTCAGGGTCACCGCGCCCGCCGCGCAGTTCTCGACGCAGCTTCCGCAGCCCGTGCAGTCCGCCTGAATGATCGAGGGGTGGGAGACCTCGTGGAGGAACAGTTTTCCGGCCCGGCTGGCGCAGCCCATACCCAGGTTCTTGACCGCCCCGCCGAACCCGGTCAGCTCGTGCCCCTTGAAATGGTTCAGGGAAATGACCGCGTCCGCCTCGGCCACGGCGCTCCCGATCATCGCCGCGGAGCAGTGCTTCCCTCCCTCGACGGGCAGAAGGACGAAATCGTTCCCTCGCAGGCCGTCCGCGATCAGGATGTCGCAGCCCGTGGCGTCCCGGGAGAATCCGTTCTCCAGGGCCGCGCGGATATGGTCGTAGGCGTCGTGCCTGCGTCCGGAGTAGAGGGTATTCGAGTCCGTCAGGAAGGGCCGGCCCCCCAGTTCCCGGACGAGCCGGGCCACGGGGGCGACGTAGGGGGGACGGATATAGGAAAGATTGCCGGGTTCGCCGAAGTGGATCTTGAGGGCTACCAGTTTCTTCCGGAGCTCCAGGTCCGCGAGTCCCGCGGCCCGCAGGAGCCGGTCGAGTTTGACGGGCATGGGAGTGTCGGGGGTGGTGCGCAGATCCGTCCAGTATACCTTGGAAACCTTCATTCGCAGGGCCTCCGCTGAATTCGATTATCAAGCCCGGACACTATATCCGAAAAGACCCGGTATCGGAACATCTTGCGATTCGATTCTTGTTTACGGCCCGATCGGCCCATGGTATTCTTTCCCGAAATCCGCGGAGCCCGGTGCCGGGCCCGCGGACGCAATCTGTCGAATCGTGTTTAGGAGGCTTTCATGAAGAAACTCGTGGCCCTGCTCGTCGCCTTGGCCTTGCTGGCAGCGGCAGGCTGTTCGCGCAAGCCTGAGGCGGCACCCGAAAAGCCCAAGGCTAAAATCGCCTTGATCATCGAGTCCACCGTGGACGACAAGGGCTGGGGACAGGCCATGCACGACGCCATCGCCGCGGTGCAGAAGAAGTACGGCGCCGCCCTGGTGGAGTACAGCTACAGCGAGAAGATGAAGCCCGTGGACGCGGGCTCCGCGGCCCGGCAGTACGCCTCCCAAGGTTTCGACATCATCATCGCCCACGGCGCCCAGTTCAAGAACCTCATCCTCGAGCTGTCCGAGGAGTTCCCGAAGACCACCTTCGCCTTCGGCACGAACGCGGACATCGGCCCCAAGAACGTCTTCACCTACATGCCCATGAGCGAGGAGACGGGGTACATCAACGGGGTCATCGCCGGCATGGTGACCAAGACGGGGATCATCGGCGTCGTCGGCCCCGTAGACGCGGGGGACTCCGCCCGGTACAACCGCGGGTTCTGGCTGGGCGTCAAGGCCGTTAATCCCAAGGCAGAGATCAAGGTGGCCCACACCGGCTCCTTCGCGGACTTCGTCAAGGCCGGAGAGCTGGCCCATACCCACGTCAAGGCCAACGCCGACGTCCTCACGGGCGCCGCCCAGCAGGCCACCGGCGCCCTCCGCGCGGTCGCCGAGTACAAGGACAAGCCCATCTGGTGGCTCGGTCAGGACACCCTCCAGCTGACCATGCCCGAGGGCTACAAGGTCATCGCCGCGGCCAGCTACGACTACTCCGCGGTCGTGGAGGCCATGATGGACAAGCGGCAGGCCGGGATTCTGGGCGGGGAGAACATCCCCCTCACCTTCCGGAACGGCGGGTTCGTATACAAGTTCAACGACTCCGTGGGCCCCGTCCTGACCGAGGCCATCCGCAAGGCGGCCGAACAGGCCAAGACCGACATCACCGCCCAGACGCTCAAGCTCGACTGGCAGGCTGTGAAGTATTAATCCGTAGATCGACGACCGGCCCGGGGGACCCGCTCCCCGGACCGGTCAGATTCCGGCGTCGGGAGTCTTCATGCAGTTCGAACCCATCCGCAGCCTCGAGCTTCGGGGCATCACAAAACGTTTCCCGGGGATACTGGCCTGCGACCACATCGACCTGGCGGTGGGCGAGCATTCCGTGCGAGCCCTGGTGGGGGAAAACGGGGCGGGCAAGACGACCCTCATGAACATCCTCATGGGGCTATACCAGCCGGACGAGGGGAGCATCCTCCTCAACGGCCGGGAAGTCCGCTTCCGGTCCCCCAACGACGCCTTCGCCCACGGGATCGGGATGGTGCACCAGCACTTCATGCTGGTGCCCAACATGACGGTCACGGAAAACGTCGCGCTTGGGATGAAATCCACCCACAGGCCCTTCCGTCTGGATCTCGGAGCCGCCCGGAAGCGCATCCGGGAGGTCTCGGAGCGCCACGAGCTCCCGGTGAATCCCGACGCCTACGTCTGGCAGCTTTCCGTAGGGGAACAACAGCGGGTCGAGCTGGTTAAGACCCTCTGCCTGGGCGCCCGCTTCCTGATCCTGGACGAGCCCACCTCCGCCCTGACCCCCCAGGAGACGGACGAACTCATCGAGCTGCTCAAGAAGATGTCTCGGGAACTCTCGGTCATCTTCATCAGCCACAAGCTCCACGAGGTGAAGGCCCTGTCCGACACGGTCTCCATCCTTCGCAGGGGCCGCATCGTCTTCGAGGGGCGCACGGAGGACCATTCCCCCGCGGACCTGGCGGCCCTCATGACGGGCCACGAGGTCGCCCTGCCCTGCGTGGAGTGCTCGGACGCGGCACCGGCCGAGGGCCGGGGACTCCTTTCCGTCCGGGACCTCCGGGTGCGGGGAGACCGGGGCAACCTGGCCCTGGACGGGCTTAGCTTCGATGTGGCCGCGGGGGAGATCCTCGGCCTGGCGGGAGTCTCCGGCAACGGCCAGCGGGAGTTGGCGGAGACCCTGAACGGCCTTCGGAAGCCGGAGTCCGGGTCCGTCCTCCTGGACGGCGCCGAACTCGGGGGCCGCGGGGCGGACGCCGTGATCGCCTCGGGGATGGGCTACATTCCCGAGGACCGGAACACCGAGGGAATCGTCCCCTCCTTTTCGATCCGGGAGAACCTCGTGCTCAAGGACGTGGGGACGGTCGATTGGAGCCGGGGGGGCTTTCTGCGCCTGGGTCCGATAGCCCGGAACGCCGCGGACTTGCGGGAACGGTTCGACATCCGCTGTCCCTCGGTCGATACGGCCGCGGGATCCCTTTCGGGGGGCAACATCCAGAAGGTGATCCTGGCCCGGGAACTGGCTCGGAAGCCCAAGGCCCTCGTCGCCGTATACCCCACCCGGGGGCTGGACATGGGCGCCGAGGAGTTCATCCACAAGCAGCTCCTGGCCCTGAGGGCCGCCGGGGTGGGGATCCTCCTGGTATCCGAGGAATTGGACGAGATCATGAACCTGTCGGACCGGATCGCGGTCATCTACAAGGGCAGGATCCTGAAGGTGGTTCCGGGACGGGACGCGACCAAGCGGTCCCTGGGGCTTTTGATGGCCGGAGTGCTCGATGAATAAGACGATGAAGGCGGTCTACAACGCCGCCGTTGTCCTGGCGGCGACCCTGGCCGCCATGGGCATCGGGGCCCTGGTTTTCGCGGCCGTCGGAGCGGACGTCGTGAAGGCCTACGGGGTGATCCTCACGGAACCCCTGAAGGATCTTATCGGTATCACGGAGATCGCGGTACGGGCCGTTCCCCTGACCCTGATAGCCCTGGGGATCGCCATCGCCTTCCGGAGCGGAACCCTGAACATCGGGGCCGAGGGGCAGATGCTAATGGGCATCCTTGCCTCCAGCGCCGCCGCCATCGCCCTGCCGGACCTTCCGAAGCCCCTCCTGATCCCCCTGGCCGTCCTGGCCGGAGCCGCGGGCGGGGCCGTCTGGGGAGCCGCGGCGGGCATCCTGAAGGCCCGGCTGGGGGTGAACGAGATCCTGTCCACGGTCATGCTCAACTACATCGCCGCCCAGTTCTACACCTTCCTGCTCCGGGGACCCATGATGGATCCCGAGGAGCTGGTGACCGGTTCCGGGACCCCCCAGAGCGTGCGGATCCCCCGGGCCGCCTGGCTAGACCGGCTCCTCCCGGGAACCCGGCTCCACGCGGGAGTCTATATCGCCCTGGTCCTGGCCGTGGTGGTGTTCATACTCCTGTGGCGAACCTCCGCGGGCTTCCGGATGCGGGCCGCCGGCGCCGAGGCCAAGGCCGCGCGCTACGCGGGCATCCGGGTGGAGCGCTACGTGGTGGCGGCCATGCTCCTGTCCGGAGCCTTCGCGGGCATCGCGGGAGCCGTGGAGATCCTGGGGGTCCACCGACGGGCCATCGAGGGGGTTTCCGGGGGCTACGGGTTCACGGGCATCGTGGTGTCCCTGTTCGGGGGGCTCCACCCCGCGGGGATCCTGCCCGCCTCCCTCTTCTTCGGGCTCCTGCTCCTGGGGGCGGACATGACCCAGCGGCTGGCGGACGTCCCGGCCAATATGGTCCTGGTCCTGCAGGGGGCCATCATCCTGGCCATCGTCTCCGCCCGGCAGTTCATGAACAATCCCTACGTCCAGGACCGGCTGGCCCGCAGGCTCGCCCGGATCCGCGGCCGGCCGGCTCCGAATCCGATTCCGGGTTCCCCGGAGGCCTGCCCGGATCCTTCGGATTCCCCGGACCCCTGCCTGGCCGACGAGCCCGCGGCGCTGGCCGGGGGCGGTTCCCGCGACGTACGACCGGAGGATCAACGATGAACGCCGGCTCCTTCATCCTGAACATCCTGATCCTGGGGGTTCCCTTCTCCGTGGCCCTCCTCCTGGCCGGCCTCGGCGAGACGATCAACCAGCGCTCCGGGGTCTTCAACCTGGGCTGCGAGGGCATCATGGCCATGGGGGCCTTCCTGGCCTTCCTGCCGCCCTACTTCCTGGCCAAGACCCCCCTGGCGCCTTCCGCCAACCTGATCGGCATCCTCCTGGCCGTAGCGGCGGGCGCCCTGCTGGGGCTCCTGTTCGCCCTGGTCGTTGTGACCTTCCGGGCCCCCCAGGGGATCGCGGGCATCGGCCTGCAGATGCTCGGCTGGGGCACCGCGGGCACCCTGTTCCGGAGATACGTGGGCGGCGTGACCGGGGTCACCGGAATCCCCTCCCTCCCCATACCGGGGCTTTCCCGCATACCGATCCTGGGTCCCATCCTGTTCAACCACAATCCCCTGGTCTACCTGGCCTTCCTGCTGGTGCCGGTGTTCTGGTACATCCTGTTCAAGACCCCCTGGGGCCTGAAGGTGCGGGCGGTGGGAACCTACCCCCGGGCCGCGGACTCCCTGGGAATCCCCGTGGCCCGCGTGCGGTACCAGGCCCTGGCCCTGGGCGGCGCCATGGCGGGGCTGGCGGGGGCCTACCTCAGCCTGGCCCAGGCCAAGATGTTCGCCGACGACCTGATCGCGGGCCGGGGCTTCATCGCCGTGGCCCTGGTCTACTTCGGCCGATGGAATCCCGTCGGGATCATGGGAGGCGCCCTCCTGTTCAGCCTGGCCCAGTCCCTCCAGCTATCCATCCAGGTGGCGGGGATCGACTTCCCCTACGAGTTCGCGGTCATGCTCCCCTACGCCCTGGTCATCGTGGTGCTGGCCCTGGTGCGCAAGGCGCGGATGGTCGGCCCCGCTGAATTGGGCAAGCCCTTCGACCGGGAGCAGCGGGTCTAGCAGGGTGCTGACTAACTCGAAGCTTGTCAGCACCCTGCTATGCAATTGCTCGAAACGCTTGCGCTTTACTACGCAATTGCGACATTGAGGAAGCTGTTGACAAAGGCGCCATCGCCTTTGTCAACAGCCTGCTAGGTCAGAGCTTCCAGCCCGCCATGAACCAGAAGGAGTTCTGAAGGGCAGTGAGCCCGTAGCTCCCGGAATCCGCGAACGCGGACAGGGAGACCTGCAGGCGGCCGCCCAGGAGCAGGCGGCCCAGCCGGAGGTCCGCGCCGAGGTCCAGGCTGTACTGCAGGTCCGAGAGGACCGAGGAGTAGGGCGACCAATCCAGGAAGACGTAGCCCGCCTTGAGGGCGACCCAGGGAAGGAGAATCCCGAGGGGACGGGCATAGCCCAGGCCCGCATCCAGGGACAGGGCCGTTCCACCGCCCTGGGCGGAACCGTCCAGATAGCTCAGGCTGCCGACCGCGCAGAGCCCCTTCCAAAGGCCGACAAGGCCGTAGAGGTCGAACCCGATGGTATCGTAGGTCTCGGACTCGAGGCTATCTTCCAAATGCTGCCCCCCCGTGCCGAGCCCCGCGTAGAGCCGGGTGCCGATCGAGGCCGCGTCGGCCGGCCGGGCGGACGATGCGGGCCTGGGCGCCGCCTTCCGGTCGGAGGTCGCGGAGGGCTTGCGCGCGATGCCCGCGAGGCCGTCCCCGGCCTCTTCCGCCAGGGCCAGCAGGATCGAGGCACGGCCCTCCCCCTCCGCGGAGGCCTGACGGGCAATGATCCCCGTGTCCACGGCGATCATCTTGGCGGTGACCATGTAGGTACGGTCGACGCGCTGGACCCGGATCGCGACCACGAAATCCGCCCCCAGGTATTTCCCGGCCTCGGAGATCTCGGAGTCCGAGACCAGGCCGGAGAGCTGGAACTCCCTCTCCCGCAGGACCTGCTCGACGTTCGACCGGTCCAGCACGATGAAGCGGCCGGACAGGACGAGCCGCTCCGTCAGCTTTTCCGAGATCGCCGCGGAGGCGGACTTGTCGATGCCCTTCTGTAATACCGCGTCCAGCACGGCCACCTTGGGCTGGGCGAAGGCGGCAAGGGAGAGAATAAGGACGGAGAGGAAGAGGACAGCTCGTTTCATGCTCGGCTCCTGGCTGCGGCGTGCGCGCCCGGGACCACTCTACCCGGGGCGGTCCGCACCGTCAAGTTCGTCGGGTTTTCGGCTCTTTCCCCGCTTATCCCGGTACATGGCCTCGTCCGCCCGGTCGATCAGCTCCGCCAGGCTCTCGCAGGTCGCGGTGTCGAACTCGGCGCCGCCTATGGAAAACCGTATGCTCCAGAGCTTGCCGGACGTTTCGTTCCAGTTCCGAGCGGCCGCCCGGATCCGCCCCGTCAGGGTATCCACGGAACCAGGTTTCGTGTTCGCCTGCAGGGCGATGAACTCGTCCCCACCGATCCTGGCCAGGATATCCCCGGCCCGGAAGCAGGAGGCCAGGATCCCCGCCGCGGCCTTCAGGGCCGCGTCGCCCTCGGCGTGGCCGAACCGGTCGTTGACGCTCTTGAAGTCGTCCAGGTCGAAGTACAGAACCGCGAAGGAGCCTCCCCCCCGGGCGGCGACCTTGTGGTGCTGATCCGCCAGCTCGTCGAAGGACCGTCGGTTCCTTAGGCCCGTGAGGGGGTCGATCCGGGATGATTCCTCGAGCTCCCGGTTCAGGCGCAGGAGTTCCCGCTTGGTGTTGATGAGCTCGTTGTTCATCCGGGAAAACTCTTCCAGCAATTCTTCCTGGGTCACGTCCGGGCCTTCCCGTCCGGGCCGGACCGCTCGGCGGCGATCCGGTTGCCGGTTACCAGGGCTTCCCGGCAATCCGAGCCGGTGGCGTCCGCACCGATCCGACGCCAGAGCCCTTCGGAGACCAGGAACGGAAGGCCCCCGACCAGGACGGCGGGACGGCCGGGTCCCCGGGCCCGCAGGGCCTCCACGACCCGGGAGATCCATCGTACGTTCTCCGGGAGGGTCGCGGACAGGGCGATCAGGTCGGGACGCAGACGATCCACTTCGGCGAGCAGGGACTCCGCGGGGAGGTTCGCCCCGAAGTACCGGGAATCCCAGCCGTCGGACTGGAAGAAGTCCGCCACCATGCGGATGCCGACCTCGTGCAGCTCCCCCTGGGCGGAGGCCGCTACCAGGACCCGGCCGTTCGGCCGGGACTGGGAAATTAGGCGGGGATACAGCTCGGACATGAGGTACTGGGTGGCGGCGGTCGCGAAATGCTCCTGGGCGACGGAAACCTCGCGGACATGCCAGAGTCGGCCGATCTCCCGCTGGGCGGGCTGGAAGAGGTCCAGGTAGAGGTCCCGGACCGAACGGCCCCGGGAGAGTTCGGTTTCGACCACCTTCCCGGCCAGGTCCCGCCGCCCGTCCACCAGGGACCGGACGTAGGCGTGGACGGGGGTGCCCGGAGCGGGCCCCGGCCCTCCGTACCGGCTCGAATACGCGTCCAGACCCGCGTAGGATTCCGCGGCGAGCTCCCCGAGTTCGAGGATCACGCGGGCGTCGGGATCCTTCAACGAACCGGCGGCCCCCCGGGCGGCGCAACGGAGGGATTCCGCGATCAGTTCGTCGGGCAACGGAAGGCCGCGGAACAGGACCTTGAGCCAGGAAAGGTAGTCCTTGAGGGAATCGACTTCTCCGGACAGGGCCGACTGGGCCAACCTTCGGACATGGTGGGCCATGTCCTCCCGGGCCAGGCGGAGGCTCCTCTCGTCGTAGCGGAGCCTCAGGTCCGGCCGGAGTTCGAAGAGCGAGTCCAGGGCCCGCCCGGCGGCCGTATCGGGGTGATCGATCAACTCTTCAAGGGCTCGGGAATTCCGGACCATCTCCTGCCTCTCCGGGGGGATCGAAGGTGAAGGTTACCGCTCAGGGTAATCTAAGTCTTGCGCTAAGTATATGTCGGTGGAGGGGAAAGACAAGCGGCCGGACCTGGGCGGTTTTGACATTTCGGGAAACTCCTTCATACTTACATCAACGGAAGCATCATCCTATTGGAGAGGACATGCCTGAGTACGACCTTGAAGGCTTGCTGAACGAGATCCTGGACGCCAGCCTGGAGGCCGCCTTGAAACGCCTCGCGGACGCCGCCCGGAGGGACGGATACCCCGCGGTGATCCGAAATTACCTGGAACCCGTACTTCAGCGGACGGGCAAAATGTGGATCGACGGCACGATCTCCCTGGCCCAGAGCTATATCGCCTGAAAGGTTGCGGAGAACGTGCTCAAGGCCGCGCTGGAAGACGGGGACCCGGGCACCGCGGCGCCTCCACGGGGAGTGGCCGTGCTCGGCAACATCGAGGACGACTTCCACGCCCTGGGCCGAAAGATGGTCGCGTCCTTCCTGCGCCTGGACGGCTGGGAGATCGTGGACCTGGGAAACGACGTCTCCCCCGCGGATTTCGTGGATGCCGCCCTGGAACAAAAAGCCCGGATCATCGGGGTTTCCGCCATGATGCTGTCCACGGCCCTGAACATCCGGGGCCTGCGGGAGGAACTCGACCGGCGGAACCTGTCCGGGGTCCTTCCCCTGGCCGTGGGAGGGGCGGTGTTCAACATGCGCCCCGGTCTCGTGAAGGAGGTCGGAGGGGACGGCACCGCCTCGAGCGCCATGGACGCCCCCGCCCTGTTCCGGACACTCTGTGATAATGCCGCCGCCAGCGGTCCCGTCAGCGATACCGAGAGCGCTGCCGGGGATGATGCCGGAATGCCGGACGGAGCCCGGACATGAAACCCGTGGAACGGGTGACGGCCCTGTTCCGCGGGGAGCCCTACGACCGGCCTCCCTACGGACTGGCCTGCTGTACCTTGGGGGCTTCCCTCACCTCGACCCCCGTCGGGGAATACTACGGGGACCCGGCCCTGTATGCCCGGGGTCAGGGGGCCGTCTGCGACCTGCTGGACCCGGACATCGTGTTCACCCCCTTCGTGTTCGCCTTCGAGGCCGCAGCCTTCGGCGCGGCCCTGGCTCCCCAGAAGGACTCGGTGCCCAACGTACGCCAGCCTCCCTTCCGTACCGCGGAGGACGCCCTGACGGGCCGGGATCCCAAGCCCGGTTCCGATCGGTACCTGGATTTCCTGGTCGACTCTTCCGTGGCCTGCTCGAAGGCCTTCGGGACGGAACGGATCGTGGCGGCCCCCATCGTCGCACCCACGGACCTGCCCGCCCTCCTGGTCGGGATCGAGGAATGGATCGAAACCCTGCTCTTCCGGTCCGACGTGGCGGAAAGGCTGTTCTCGAAGGCGCTCGATCATTTCCGGTCCCTTTCCGAAGCCTACCGGAACGCGGGGGTATCCATCCTGGTCATGCCGATGATGTTCGCGAATCCCCGCATCCTGGACGAGAGGAACATCCGCAGGTCGGCCCTGCCGGTCCTGGAGTCGGCGCTCCGGGATTGCCCCCTGCCCGTAGTTCTCCATCACGGAGGAACCGCGTTCGCCGACAGGATCGGCCTTTATACCGGCCTGCCCGGTCTTGCGGGATTCGCCATCGGGGCCCAGGACAGCTTCTCCCGGGCCCGGGAACTCGCGGGGCCGGAGGCGGTCCTCCTGGGCAACATCCTGGGCCCCTGCTTCGACGCCTATTCCCGGGATTTTCTCTCCGGCGCCCTCAGGGCCCTGGTGGAGGCACAGAGGGGTGACCGGCGGTGGATTTTCGCGAACAGCGGGGCGGAGCTTCCCGCCTGGACCCCCCCGGACCGGCTTACCCTCGTCCGCGACATCCTGCAGGGGCGCGGCTCGTGAGCCTACCCGGAATCCCGCGGGCCCGGGTCCGGGTCCTCTCCTGCGGGATACTCCGGGAGGAACTCGGGGCCCTCCCGCCCGCTTTGCTGGCGCGCCTGGACATCGTGATCCTCGATTCGATCCTACATATGCGGCCGCTGGACCTGGAGTCCGGCCTGCACGGCCTGTTGGATTCCGCCCCCGGCGCCCCCGCGATCCTGGTGTTCGGGGACTGCTCCCCCGGGATGCGGGAGATCAGCGAGGGGACCGGCCTCATCCGCATCCCCGGGGTCAACTGCTGCGAGATCGTCCTGGGCCGGGAACGGTACAGGAACCTCCGCAGGCAGGGAGTGTTCCTCTTCATGCCGGAATGGACCGCCCGGTGGCGCGAGGTCTTCCAAGCGGAGCTTGGACTCGGCGATTCCGAAACAGCCCGGGGATTCATGACCGATTCCATGAAGGCCCTGGCGTACGTGGACACCGGGGTCGTGCCGGTTCCGCATGCCATCCTCGCGGAGATAGAAGCCTTCTTCGGCATGCCCGTCCGGATCGAGGCGGCGGGACTCGGGAACCTGGAATCCGCCCTGCGCAAGGCCCTGTCGGACCTCGAATCCCGGCTGTCCGGCGGGACACGGGATGATCCGGCCCTTCGCGAGGGGGATGCGACATGACCGGATCCGAGAACAATGCCCTTTCCTTCCTCCTCGCGGACCTCCTGGAGGAGATCCTGAGCCGGTCGGACAATCCCGGGGCCTGTTCCACCCATCTCGCCGGCCGGATCCGGGAGATCGTCGGGGTCAAGACGGTGCTGGTGTTCCAATGCTCCGAGTTCAGCGATTCCCATGCCCACGAGCTCATCTCCGCGGTCCCGGACCGGAGGAGAACGACCGCGGAATCCCGGGAGATACTCACGCTCCTGGAAGCCGCGCACGGGTTCGCCGCTTCCCGATTCGTCGATCCCGGAGAGGATGCCGGCGATCCTCGGGATGCCGCCGTGCGCGATGCGCTCCGAGGTGCGGGATTCGGCCCCAGCATCCTGGTGCCCCTGCGGTACGGCGGAGGACAGGTAGGGGCCCTCCTACTCCTGGACATCCTGGACCGCCACAGCATGGGCAACCTGCTCGTCAGCCTGGATCGATTGTCCGGGGTCCTGGCCCTGGTCCTGCGGAACTCCTTCATGTACCTCAAGCTCGAGGACACGGTGCGTCGCCGGACCGAGGACCTCCTGGCGGAACGCGAGCAGCTTCGCTCGGCCTTGGAGGAAAAGAACGTCCTGCTCCAGGAGATCCATCACCGGGTCAAGAACAACCTTCAGATCATCGAAAGCCTCCTGTACCTACAGGGCCAGCAGAACGCCGGATCACCGGCCGCCCCGGCCCTGCTCACGGCCCGGGGGCGCATCTCCTCCATGGCCCTGGTCCACGAGGAGCTCTATTCCGCCGACGACCTTTCCTCGGTGGATCTGGAGCGGTATATCCCCCGGCTGACCCGATCCATCCTGGAGAGCCACGGGTGCGGTATCGTGCCGACCTTTTCCATGGGGACCCTTCGGGTCAGCCTGAGCGCGGGTATCCACATCGGCCTTATCCTGAACGAACTGATCACCAATTCCGTCAAATACGCTTTCCGGGGCAGTACTACAGGACGGATGGATATACGGGTCGACAGCGATGAGTCGAATTGCTATATTGCCCTCACCGACGACGGCCCCGGACTGTCGACGGATTCGGAGCGTACGGACCGTGAGAGCCTGGGCATGTCCATTGTCCGGAGCCTGTGCGAGCAGTTCTACGGGGATGTTCGTTGGACGAACGGACAACCCGGGCTGCGGGTTGAGGTGCGCCTTTCTCGGGAGGCCTTGGGACGATGAGGATCATCATCGCGGAGGACGAGCGTCTCATCGCCATGGGCCTGGCCGCGGTGCTCCGGGAACTCGGGCACGAGGTGCAGGCCATCTGCTCTTCGGGGGTTTCCTGTGTCCAGAAAGAACGCGAACTGCGGCCGGACTTGGTGTTCATGGACATCTGCATGGAAACCCGCATGTCGGGGATCGAGGCCGCCCGGAAGATCCGGGAAACCGGCGGCGCCCCGGTGATCTTCACAACAGCCTACGACGACTCGGATACCGCCGCGGCGGCGGCCGGAACCGAGCCCGCGGCCTTCCTGGTCAAACCCCTCATGCCTAAGGACATCGAGGACGCCCTTCGGTCCCTCCGCGCCTCCTGATGCCGCCGGAATCCGGCATTCCTATCCGGCGACCGTGACCCGGCATCCGGTCCGGCCGCTCTCGAGCGCGGATTCCACTACGCGGACAACGGAGTGGCCGGCTTTGAAATCCGCGTACAAGGGCTCCACCCCGTCCAGGATCGTGCGATAGAAACTGTCGATCATGTTCTTCTGGGCGTCCGGCCACCGCTCCGGACCGCCCGTATACGAGTGCACGGACTTTCCGCGCCGATTCAACAAGGAAGGATGCAGGACGAAGTCCTCGTTGGGCCCGTCCCGCCGGCCGATCCACAGCCGGTCTGGAGAATCCTGGCACCAGCGGGCGGATGCGAGACTCCCGTCCACCTGGATGGACAGGCCGATCTTCCGGCCCGGGCTGACCTGGGATACGGCGAAGACTCCCCGGACCCCGCCCTCGAAGCGCAGGAGGGCGGCCCCGTAATCCTCCGTATCCACCGGCACCCTTCGACCTTCCCCCTTGCCGGACGGGTCCGGTTCCACCCGGAACGGCAGGAAGGTCGCCGTGTCCGCGCTGATTTCCCGGATCGGGCATCCGGTGAGGAAGATCGCCAGGTCGAGCCAGTGGGATCCGATATCGGCCAATGCCCGGGAGGGTCCGCCTATCTCGGACCGGACCCGCCAGTCGAAATCCGTCTCCTTGAGGAGCCAATCCTGGAGGTACTCGCCGTGGACCGCCCGGACCACCCCGAGTCGGCCCTCCTCGATCATGCCCCGGAGATGTTGGACCACCGCATAATGGCGATACACGAAATTGACCCCCGTGCGGAGGCCCGTAGCTTCCGCCACTTCGACCAGTTCCGCGGATTCCCGGGAATCCACGGTGAGGGGCTTTTCCGAAAGGACGGGCTTGCCCGCCCGGAGAGCGTCCCCATTGATCCGGAAGTGTTCACGATTCGGGGTGCAGTCGTGGACGACCTCGATTCCGGGATCGGCCAGCAGGTCCCTGTAGTCGAGATAGTACTTCGGGATGCCGTAGAACTCGCAGAGCGCCTTCGCCCGGGCTTCGTCCCGCACGACCACGGCGGCCGCCTCGGCATACCCCAATCGTCGAAGGGCTTCCAGATGGACCAGCCCGATCTTGCCGACGCCGACGATCCCGGCTCGAATACGCCTCATGCCGCCTCCCGACGCCCCTCAGGGCAGTACCAGACCCTTGATATAGCCGTCCGGCTTCGACTCGTAGTCCGCGAAGGCGCGGTCGGCCTCTTCCAGGGGATACCGGTGGGTGATCAGGGATCCCAGCTCCAACCGGCCCGCAGCCGCCAGGTCCAGGCCGATCCGCAGACATTCCATCTTGAAGTCCGTCCGCTTCTCGTGGGCGTTGATCACGTCCGCGGCCTTCCAGTTCAGCATCTGGAAATCCACCGATCTCGGTCCGCCCTGATGGTACCCCACCACGGAAAGGACCGAGTGCCGCTTGAGCATCCGGACGGCCAGTTCCAGGGCTGCGCCGCTACCGGAGCACTCCGCGACCACGTCCACTCCGCCGGCCCCCGCGCTGTCCGTCAGCAGAAGCCCCGGCGGTACCTCCCCGGGCAGGAAGAACTCGTCCGCCCCGAGGCGACGGGCGGCCGCCCCCGTCTCGGGCCGCGCATCGATCGCCAAAATCCGGAACGCCCCCTTCATGCGGAGCAGCTGCAGCGTGAGCAGTCCCATGAAGCCCAGGCCGATCACCGCGACGGTCTTTCCCAGGCCCACGTCGGTCCGCAGGGCCCCGCTCACGGCGCAGGCGACCGGTTCGCCGAGACTGGCCTCCTCGTAGCCCATTCCACCCGGAATGGGCGCGGCTGCCTCGGCCGGACAGACCGCGTACTCCGCGAAACCTTGACGGAAGAGCCCGGTGATCCGGTCCCCGGGCTCGAATCCGGAAACCCCTGTCCCCGCCGCGGCGACCTCCCCGGCGACCTCGTGGCCCAGCCGGACGGGGGGATCCCTTCCCTCCGTCCAGGTCGGAAACTCGGATCCGCAGACCCCGCAGGCCCGGACCCGGACGAGGATATCGTTCGCCCCGGGCTCGGGGACCGTCGCCTCCGAAACACGGGACCGACGGGGCGCGACGACTTCGCTGATCCTCATGCCCGTCCTACAACCCCGGGCGCGCGAGGGCCCGCACGGAGGCCTTCTGCTCCGCGTCCAGGCTCACGACCTCGCTGTTCGCCATGGACGTGTCCGGGGCCTCCACTAATAGGAGCTTGGTGTCCCTGCGGGTTACCGTGTTGTGCAAAAGGCCCCGGGGAATCGTGTAGAGTTTTCCGGGTTCCATGGAATGCGCCCGGATATCCAATCCGCCTCCGGGCTTCTCCGTCCCGGACAGCAGGACACAGCGGCCGGCCAGGAGGACGAAGAGCTCGTCCGTCTCGTTGTGACGCTCCAGGCAGTCTATGCCTTCGAGGTCGTTCGCGGGCTTCCAGTTCTTGACCGCGACCATCCAACGGTCGTTTTCGTAGACCCGGGCCAGCCCTTCCCCCTCGTGCCCGCGGGATTCTATGTTCATGATCCGTCCTCCGCCCTAGTCCAGCAGGGCCTTGCATTCACGGGCTATATCCCCTGCGGTCAGTCCGAAGGACTCGAAGAGGTCCGCGGGTTTGCCCGAGAATCCGAATTTGTCCCCGATCCCCATCCGCCGGAATTTTGCGGCAGAGGCCCCCGCCAGGACTTCCGCGGACGCGGACCCGAGGCCTCCGATCACGGAGTGTTCCTCCACCGTCAGGATCCGGCCGCAGGTCCGGGCCGCCTCCAGCACGAACTCGGCGTCGAAGGGCTTAAGGGTGTGGACGTCCGCCACGGCGGCGCGTATGCCCTCGGAGGCAAGGAGATCCGCGGCCTTGAGGGCCTCCTTGACCATGAGCCCCGTGGCCAGGATGCAGACGTCCGTGCCGTCCCGGAGCCGGACGATTTTCCCCGGAACGAAGGGCGTCTGGGGCGTCGTGATCGTCTCCACCACCGGGCGGGCCACCCGGATGTACACGGGGCCCTCGATCTTGGCCGCCGCGAAAACGGCCTTCCGGGTCTCGATCGGGTCGCAGGGTACGAAGATGGTCATGTTCGGCACCACCCGCATGAGGGCGATGTCCTCGATGCTCTGGTGGCTCCCCCCGTCCTCGCCCACGGAGAGGCCCGAATGGGATAGGCCGAACTTTACGTTGGCGTTCACGTAGGCTATGGAGTTGCGGATCTGCTCGTAAGCCCTCCCGGTTCCGAACAGGGCGAAGGTAGAGGCGAAGGGAAGGAGTCCCGAGTGGGCGAAGCCCGCGGCGGCGCACATCATGTTGGCTTCCGCAAGCCCGAAGTTGTAGAACCGGTCGGGAAACTTGGCCTCGAAGAGGCTGGTCATGGTGGCGTGGGCCAGGTCGGCGTCCAGGACCACGACCCGGTCGTCCTGGGCCCCCAGTTCCACCAGGGCCTCCCCGTAGGCCACCCGCAGCGATTTCGCGTCAGACATGGTCTGCACCCCCGAGTTCCTTCATCGCAGCTTCGTACTCCTGGGCGTTCATGGGCTTGCCGTGCCAGCCCGCGTTGCCCTCCATGAACAAGACCCCCCGGCCCTTGACGGTGCGGCAGCGGATGAACCGGGGTTTTCCGTCCGCGCGTCGCCCAGCGGCCTCGGCGACCGCCTGGGCATCGTGGCCGTCCACCACCTCGCAGTCGAATCCGAAGGCGGAGAATTTACCGACTATGTCGCCCAGTCCCATGACTTTGTCGTTGGGTCCGTCGATCTGCAAGCCGTTGTGGTCCAGGAGCACGATCAGGTTGTCCAGCTTGTAATGGGCCGCGGCCATGGCCGCCTCCCAGATCATGCCCTCCTGGACTTCCCCGTCCCCGACCACCGCGAACACGCGGTAGTCTTTTTTCTTGTGCTTGGCCGCCAGGGCCAGGCCCACGGCGATGGATAGTCCTTGGCCCAAGGAGCCCGTGTTGGCGTCCACCCCGGGGGTCTTGGTCATGTCCGGATGCCCCTGGAGGTGGCTGTCCACCTGGCGGAGCCTCCAGAGATCCTCCCTGGGGAAGAAGCCCAGGTCGGCCAGGACGGCGTACAGGGCGGGGCAGGCATGGCCCTTGCTCAGCACCAGGCGGTCCCGGTCTTCCCAGCCCGGCCGGGACGGATCGACCCGCATCGTCCGGTAGTAGAGTCCCTCCAGGATTTCCACGCACGAGAGGGATCCTCCCGGGTGGCCCGACTGGCAGAGGTAGAGCATTTTGAGAATGTCGCGGCGTATCCGACGCGCCGTCGCGTCCTGAGGTTCGTGGGCCATGTTCGGGAACTCCTTTCCGTCAGCCTTTGACCGCTCCGGCGGTCAGGCCTTCTATCAACCGTTTCTGCGCGAAGAAGAACATGAAACAGACGGGTACGATGGTGATGATGCCTCCCGCGGTCAGCATTCCCCACTCCACCCCCAGCTGTCCGATGAGGTTTTTCAAGGACACGGGAATGGTGCGGTTGGCCTCGTTGGTGAACATCACCGCGAAGGTATACTCGTTCCAAGATGTCATGAACACGTAGGCCCCGGTCGCCACGATGCAGGGCATCAGGACCGGAAGCACGATGCGCACGAAGGCCTGGGCGCGGTTGGCGCCGTCCACCATGGCCGCCTCCTCCAGGGAGGGTGGAAGGTCCGCAAGGTACCCGTTGAGCAGCCAGATGGAAAAAGGGATCGTGAAGGTCGTGTACGCCAGGATCAGGGCGAAAGGGGTATACAGGATGCCGAGCTTCCTCATGATGGCGTACAGGGGAATCAGGAGGAGGACCGTCGGAAACATGTTGTTCGTCAGGAACAGGGTCATGAGGAACTTGCGCCCCTTGAACTGGAACCGGGAAAAGGAGTACGCGGCGAGCAGGGAGACCGTCAGGGACACCAGGGTGGTGGAGGCCGCGACGATCAGGCTGTTCGTCATGGGGCGGATGAAATTGTAGTCGCTGAATAGCCTCGTGTACGATTCGAAAGTGGCTTTCCGGGGCCAGTAGGTGACGGTCTTTCCGTACAGTTCGCTCTCCGGCTTGATCGAGGTTACGAAGGTCCAGTAGAAGGGGAAGAGCAGGAAGACCAGCATCCCGGCCAGGAGAAGATAGGAAACCAGGTTCTTGGCCGCGCCGGCGGGGGATCGTTTCATCGGGCGGCCTCCTGGTTCCGGAAAATTCTGCGCAGGTACACCACCGCCACCGAGGACAGCATCAGGGCCAGCAGGATGGACATGGTCGCGGCGTACCCCAGGTTCAGGGAATTCCCCTTGTTGAAGACGTAGACGCTCAGGGTCTGGGTCGCGTAGGCGGGGCCGCCCTCGGTCAGATTGAAAATCACGTCCACGGAGTTGGACACCCAGATGATCCTGAGCAGGGTGGTGACGAAGATCACGTTCCGGAGGGACGGGATGGTGATGCGGAACAGCTTCTGCACACCGTTGGCCCCGTCCACGTCCGCGGCGTCGTAGAGCTCCTCGGGGATCCCCTGCAAGCCCGCCAGGATCATCAGGGCGAAGAAGGGGATGCCTTGCCAGATGATGGTCAGGATCACGGCCGGAAAGGCCGTATCCCCCCGGGCCAGGAAGGGCACGTAGTCCCGGATGATCCCGAGCCTCAGCAGGATATCGTTCAGGACCCCGTAGCTCCCGTCGTAGATCCACCGCCACATGAGGCCGATGAGCACCCCCGGGGTCACCCAGGGGATCAGGCTGATCGAACGCACGATCCCCCGGCCGAAGAAGCGCCGGTTGAGCAGGAGGGCCAGGATGAATCCGAAGAGGAACTGGAAACCCACCCCCACGCCGACCCAGACCACGGTCTTCCAGACGGACTGCCAGAAGAGTGGGTCCGAGAGAACCTCGGCGTAATTCCCGAGGCCGATGAAGCCTATGCGGCTGGGCCGCCGGAGGTCGTAGCTCTGGAAGCTCATGGAGACCGCGTTCACCACGGGGATGAACACGACGGTCAGCACGGTGAGCAGGGCCGGCGCCACCAGCAGGTAGGGCCAGGGGTTTCTCTTACGTCCCATTCTTCTCCATCCCTGTCGCGGGGATAATCACCTTTCGGGATTTCACCACAGAGGGCACGGAGGTCACGGAGGAAGGAAAGAATGAACTTTCCTTTTTCACACCTCCGTGCATCCCGTGACCTCCGTGGTGATTCTGAAAACCTTTACTTATACAGTCCGGTCTGGAGCTGCTTCATGGCCTCCGCCGCGGAGATCTTGCCCTGGAGGGCCGCCGCGATCGTGTTGGGCCATATCGTGCTGATCCATTCAGTAGTAGTGTCCAGGACCGGGTAGATGCCGGCGAAGGGGGCTCCCTCGATGGAGACCTTCATGAACCGGCTGCTCTGGAACTGGGGCAGCTTCTGGACGGCCTTGCTCACGGGCACGTTGCCGGTGGCGGCGCACCAGG
>ENA-UOWG01001709-UOWG01001709.1-activated-sludge-metagenome-genome-assembly--contig:-NODE-1709-length-20833-cov-6.658341_pt1 | contig 20833 bp, 21 predicted proteins | sample MGYA00238147_ERZ761563 | MGnify/ENA primary metagenome ERZ761563 (study PRJEB28884, sample SAMN05720216) | anaerobic digester metagenome | isolation source: active sludge of municipal... | reverse complement strand
TTGCCTTATGGGAATCCTTCGTTGCCGTGTCTATGACGGTGGGTTTGATGGCCCTGTTCCGTGACAAGCTCAATTTCGGAGGCAATCTCGCGCGAAAATTATCCGACAGCGCCTTTGCCGTCTATGTGTTCCATCCGCCGATAATAATCGCCGTGACACTCGTGATGCAGACGATCATTGTCGCGCCTGTGTTCAAGTGGGCCATTGCGAGCCTGATCTGTGTCCCGCTGTGTTTCCTCCTGGCATACCACGTCCTGCTCCGTGTGCCGGTGCTCAATAAAATTCTCTAGAGTACCCCCATCGATCGCGATTGAGAAATGAACACGGGAACGATCCAAACGGAACTGCCTTACGTAACGGGGTACCCTTGCGACCTCAGGGCATTTGCTACCGAATCAGGAGAAAACGTCCAGAATTCAATTACTTCTTTTATCGTGGGGTCATTATGCTTGAAGATAAAACGATAATTGAGAAAATATCTCTTCAGGATAATCGTCTCAATGGATTCACGCCTTATCTGAACCTCCTGCAGTATGGTTCTCATCGAAACGCTGTCAGCGTTTATCGTTAATTTCACGAACGGCCAGGAATTCTGAACTTTCCCGAATTTCCCTCCCCCGGTGTGCTTGCTCAAAGTATGTCCCTCCTGAAAATAGCGCAGGACCTGTTCAGTCAACGCTCTGATCTGTGCGCTTCTCCAAAATATCGATGGTTATATCGTACACCTGTGCGTCGGGGATGACTTTGCTTGTTGCTATAAGTTTTGTATCGAGATATTTCGCGTCCGCGTGCAATATAAATGGTTTTCCGGACTTGGATCGACTCCTCCTTTTCTCGAGGCTTTCCTTCTTCTTGTTGATCGCTTCTTCACACCAGGCCAATCTGATCGATTCGTCAAGGTTTGGATATTCGCTCATCTTGGCACCACCGACTTTTCTTGCTGCCTCCTTTGCCGCCTCTTCTGTCTCATTTGCTGCCTTAACGGCCTCTTTCCTCTCCTGTTCGTCTGCGAGCGCCTCGTTCTTATCAATCTTGCCCTGTATTCTCTCCTTGGCGGCAGACAATCCCAGGGCCTTTTGATAATTCGCAATAGCCTCTTTGGGTTGGTTTTCTTTTGCCTTCAGATCGCCCATCACTTCGTAAGGAGAAGAAAGGCTTGGACATTTTGTTATGGCATCTTCGCACTGCTTCAACAGCTTGTCCTTGTCGGCCGACGGGGCTCCTCCCTGTATGTATGCCTCCAGCTCGGCATCCAGTTTATCGCAGCTTTTGCCGCAGCCGGTGAGGCCTGCCAGAGCCATTCCAAGGCAAAATATAAGCAGGGTCAGCCATACCGGCACTCCCGGAGAATTTCTATCCAATCCCGGTCCTATCTTCATACATTCCCCCTTCCCTGTTTCATGTCACTTTTCTTTACTTATGCAACAAATAAATTATCTTCACGCAGCAAAATAACTTTACCGCCTGAAGGATGAAAAAATGGCCCGGCGGCTTATTTCACTTCATGGTGAGCCGCCGGGAGAATGATTTCCGCGGCGATGCTATGGCTCTGCCGATTCCTTTTCAAGATCAACGATATATTTCCGGCTTCCGTCGGGATATGGCGGTTCGCATAATCGCCCGCGCCATGTATTGCCTTTATTGTCTCTAAAGTAGGTATCGCACAATACGCTATCCCCGCAGTGCTGGTCTCCGCGTATACAATTGAAGCCCGTACAGGCGGCAACGTACTCTACCACCTCGGTATAGCACTCGTCGTGATCTGCCATTTCAGGCGGTATTACCACCATTATGCTTTGATGTTTCATTCTGTCATCCCCCGGCCCTTGTTGAGATGCGCTTACGATGGCGGCCCCATAACCCATATGATCGCAGATCCCACACAGGATAAGATCTGAAACTGCCCTAGTTCCACCTCGGGTTGAGCACGATCAAACCGAGAAAGTAAAGCGTGCCCAGGGCGCCGGGGACGGCAAGCACCGCAAGGATCAGCCACGCGGCGACTGCGTTCCCGTGAGAACGGCACAGGGCGCTGCCAACCAAAACACCGGCAATTATCAGCAATAATGCCAGCCAGAGCGTGATGTTGAAAGAGGACACCGATCCGTCCTCCAACCCGGCCAGGAAGAAATAGACAGGTATGGCGGCGAGCACGGCATCGAAAACCCACAGGGCCCAAAACATCGTTTTCCTCATGGAGCGATTATTTTCCCACGCTTCTTGCCCGGTTACGGCTATTTTTTAAAGGTCCCCACGTAACCGCGGGGCTGCTCTTCATACGATCCGTAATGTCCATGGCGGCCCTTCTTTGATCTGCCCGACCTGTGATGCGGGCGACCGTCGTCATGGTTGTTCAGTTTATAATGATCTCCCCGGTCCCTGGATCCTTGATATCGATCTGATGATTGAACACCGGTCCCCCCCACATAACCGCGGGGCCGCTCTTCATACGATCTGTCATCATAGTATTTATGACGGGCTTTCCAGTCCCCGCCAGCATTACACACATTGCTTACGCCAAGCACAAGAACAACGCAAAGTATCATTGCATATGGATACTTCCTTTTCATTTGCTCCCCTTTTTAAACCTAACGCCTATGTTATCTTATTCTGATATTATGCCGGTTCAATGTCAATATTGTTTTATGTCTGGAACAAAAACATTTTTAAATGAAAGGCAACCCTTTTTCAGCGAATATCCCCCTTGACGATGCCGTGTTCCGCCTGATATCATCACATCATACACCGCCAGGCAACATTCTCCTGGCACAGCATTTGGGCACTGACTGAGCGCCGCCGGTCTCCACCCGATGGTCCAAACTACCGTCCGTCCATGCCGGCAAACCATTCCCGCGCGGAATCCTTCAGGGTTTCCCTCTCTTCCTGGCTTAATCCATCAGGGTCAAAGCGGTATCGATAATGGAGCGATATGATCTGTTTAAGCAGGTCAGGCCTGTGAATATCGAAACAGATCCTGTCGATCCATATATTGAGCGGCTCCCATGTTTGGCGGTCAAGCCCTCGCCGGGCCAGTTCACTTTGTATTGCGTAGAACTCCGAATCTTTGCCCATTTGGAACAAAAGAACAGACTTTTGCTTCCGCTTTGCTTTTCGCGTAAATACCCGTTTTTTGAAATACAGCTTCCACACGAATATGACGACGACCGGCGCGGCGATCCAGATGATATAATACGCAAACCCTCCGTCTTGAACATTCCGCAACAACCCTGAAAGTTTGAACACAAGCCACGACCACAGATCGGACAGAACCCTGGACCCCGAGCTGCTTTTTTCGACATCGAACCACGAAGGCGGAGTGGTATCCACATCACGCCAGGCACCGTCGACATAAGCAAGCGCCCAGGCATGGGCGTGTTTGGACCTCACAATATACGACCCTTCCAGCTCGCTGAACTCCTGGACAGAATAACCCGTTGAATATCTGGCAGGAATTCCTGATGCCCTGAGCAGCAGAACAGTCGCTGTCGCAAAATATTCGCAATGTCCTGCGCGGGACCGTAATAGAAAGTCCTCAACAGGATCCAATCCCTTCCCGATGTCTTTTTTATATGTCGAATATTGAAAGTTATCATTGAAATAGCCGGTCACTGCCTGAACGACCTGATTCGGTGACTTCGCCTTGAGTCCAAGGTCGTCAACTATTTTCAAAAATATAGAGGTCATATTCCTGGGGACCTTCAGATCAATATCTTTCGGTGCTGCCATCCGAACGGCATCGGGATCGAACCTGGCCAAGAAATTCACAAGTTTAGGGCCTTCATCCACTGTTACGGTTCCCAACCCGCTCTGCTTCATTTCCCCGACCTGCAGATTCTCTATGTGTGACGTGCCGCGCGGCAAGACCAGTATTCCTTTGCCTCCACTCAGATAAGCCGATATGCTCATGCTTTTTTTCGGAACGGGTGTGTCATGAAGATTCCAGCTTGTACCATTTCTTTCCGGTTTGACTGGTTGAAAAACAGAGCCGCGGGCAAACCACGTGGATGCAGCGTAGGAATCATAACCGGCATCCTGCAGGAGAAAAGGCGCCTGCCTTCCCGGGGTGCCAGCCTTCACGCGAATCAGGATCCTGTCAGAGAGTTTCAGCTCACCGATGCGGCCGACAGCCGTTTTGCTCTTATACGCATCAGCGGCTTCTCCTTGCGTAAAGAACGACACCGCAACATCCTGCAGGGCGGCCTGAAGGTCATGGAGCTTGATGTGGCCGATGTATCCCGCGGCCCCGACAGGGACAAGCAGCATGACCCAGATCACGGGTGTGAATGTCTTCGGACGACGCACCCATAATGCCCATGCCAGCAAAAACGAGAATCCCGCATAAAACCATGGGGTCCTCACATTGGCAGCGCCTGCCGACAACAGGCAGACCGCAAAATAGGGATATGAAAGGTCGACCGGCCTTGGCGGTTTGCCCTCTTTGTGCACGGACGTCTTTTTGGAAAAAAGCATCAGCACGTTGATATCTATCTGGTTCCCGGTGCTGTAGGCCTGTGCGATGATAAGCGGGAGAATGGCCAGGGGGAGTGCCCGCAATAAATACATGATCGCGTCGACAATACCTGCCATGCCCGTCGTGAAGATTGCGTAAACAAATCCACCGGCCAGCAGGAGATCGCACAAATAAACGACGCGTTTCAGGTCCTGGCCCGACAGGACCCACCTCAAGGTAAACAGCCGCGACCCTTCAATGACAATGGCCGCCGCAACAGAGAGCCAGAGAAACCCTGCCTGCCAGCCCCAAAAAAGAAGTGTTATGCCGAGTAAAAAGGGTGGTGTATTCATAGTTTTGTGAGCCCTTCTTCGATCTTCCCGATCTCCAGCAGGTTCAGCCATCCAGGTTTTTCCTGCACGCCCTCAAGGGCAGGCATATTCGAGCGCTCCGGGTCCGTGATGACAATGACGAGGGTCTGCAGGCCAAGCTCATGGAGGCTGTGGATAAGATCGCTCCTGCTTTTGTCCCATGAGAGCAGAACGCAAACGCAGCCGCTTATCACGGAGCGTCTTGAAACCACGTGACGGTGCAGTACGGAAAAAGGCTTGTCGGTGCAGGGCCTCACACAGGCAAGTACTTCCAGAAAACGCTCGATCTGGCCCTGGCCCCTTCCGATCGTCTCGCAAAAGGCCTCGGTACCCACAAACATAAGGTCGAGAAGTGACTCCTGGGTCTGGACCGTGCAGGCGAACGACGCGGCCACCGATACCGCCTCTTCAAGAAGATCGCTGTATTCACTTTCTATAAACGTGTCCAGTATCAAGGCATGCCTGACAAAGAACTCATCCTGGTATTCCTTGATAATGGGCTTGCCGGTCTTTGCCCAGCTTTTCCAGTGGATCTTGCGCAACGGGTCGCCGGGCCTGTATTCCCGCAGTGACTGGAACTCTTCCGAGTCGGCCACTGAAGTTGACAGGGCAATACCGCCCTGTTGGTATGCGCGGGTGCCCGGAAGCTTGATGTCAGGCAGGGCGTAACGTTTCGGCAAGATCAGGACATGCTGTTTCGGGGGTAAGGTGACCAACGCGTTGACCAGGCCGAAAGGGTCTGCCCTTCCTATCGACATCGACTCGAACTCTATGCGCCCTCTCTTCAAGGGAACCAATCCGGCATTGACCTCAACTTCTCTCCCCGGCATCAGTACGGGCATTGCCTGCCTGTCGGCAACAGCTTGCTGATTCATGGTGATGAATTGCCTCCAGCGCTTGTAACCCGGCTTGAGCCCGAACCTGCCCCTGCTAAAATCAGAAAAAGACGGTCTGGGATCCAGCAGGTTCTCCAGCAGGAACAGCCCATGCAATCGTTTATTGCCTGAATTAAGAACCCTGATCCGATAATACAGTGTCTGTCCTGCAGAGCCGAAACGCGGCAATACTCTCAGGACGGTAAGTTTTGCCCGGAAAGAAATATTACAGGCGAAGGCAACCGCAATGAGCGCGGCCAGGCAGGTGAAGGCCTGATAAACCGTACTTCTGGTCGTATCCAGGCCAAAAACCGCAGATGCCGCTATGCCGGCCAGCACAAACTTTCCCGCAGGCGTGAACCGCTTGCGTATGCCATACCTCAATCCTGAAAGCACCCGAAACCATATGTACAGCATACGTTTCATTGTTCAACCTATGCGGGCACGGGGATCTTCTTTATAATATCATCTACAATTGACTCCGCGGTGACACCTGAAAAACGTGCCTGCGGATCTACGACTATCCGATGCGCAATAGCATGTACCGCAATTTCCTGGATATGCTCGGGGATCACAAAATCTCTGCCATCATAAAGAGCAACGGCCTGTGCGGCCTTTATCAGGGACAGGGAAGCCCGCGGGCTTGCCCCGAGCTGGATGCCGGGCGCACCCCTTGTCGCGCCGACGATATCTACAATGTAGCGCTTCAGTTCTTCACTTATCCGCACCTCTTTCACGTTGCGTCTCACTTGAAGGACATCTTCTACCGATACGCACGCCGAGATATCTTCGATCGGGTGCCTTATCTCCTGCGATGACAGTATGGCAACCTCCTGTTCCGGCGCCACGTATCCGAGGCTGAACTTCAGCGCAAAACGGTCCATCTGGGCCTCCGGCAGAGGGTAGGTACCGCGGAATTCGACAGGGTTTTGTGTGGCTATAACAAAAAAGATGTTATCGAACCTGTAGGTTTTGCCCTCAATGCTCACCTGGTTTTCAGCCATGGCCTCAAGCAGCGCCGATTGCGTCCTCGGTGAGGCCCGGTTTATTTCATCAGACAACAGGATGTTTGTGAATATAGGCCCTTTGTGAAAATTGAACGACTGATTGCCCTGGTCAAAAACAGAAACGCCGAGAATGTCCGAGGGTAAAAGGTCCGGCGTAAATTGTATGCGGCTGAATTGAACGTCGATGGATAGGGCAAGCGCCTTTGCCAGGGTAGTTTTGCCCGTGCCCGGAAAATCCTCAAGAAGGACGTGTCCCCCGCTGACAAAGGCCACGAGAAGCTTGCGGATCGCCGGTGATTGACCCTTCATGACCTTTCCAATGTTCTCCGCAATTTTCCTGATAGTCTCGCTCGAAGACTGGACCATTTGTTGCGTCATACACACCTCGCAATATGACATTTTGTAATGAATTCAAAGAACTCTGCCAGCGCTACGCAATGCGGCAAAGAGCAATGGGTTCCGGACCGGACTGGCCCGGGCTGGCCCGCCCTTGCCCTTTTTGCCGCCCTCGGGTCCAGGTTTCCTGTTTTCCGACTTATTAACATAATCTGGTCCATGATTCAACACTGCTTCTAAAGTTCACTTCCCATATTATCCCTGGCTCAGTATCAAAATAAGGACCGGCATTCACGTCGGAGACGTTCTTTTGACCGGCAACGACATGTTCGGCGACAGCGTTAACATAGCCGGCAGGATACAGCCCATCGCGGAACCCGGAGGTATATGCATTACCGCTGACGTTTACAACATCATAAAGAAGACATTGGATATAAAAGTGGTAAATCTCGGTGTCCAGGACCTGAAGAACATAAAGATAAGCCCGGAGATCTACAAGATCATCATCGACGCCGTGCAAAGAACATAGACGAACATCTTTCAACTCTGTCTTTTTCCAATTCTAATTGACTACGGAATATTCCAAAGGGCAGTTGAGAACGCTCAGTTTCATTTATGAGGGCTTATCCTTTTTCGTTCAGATCTGAATACTTCGTTTGCCTTGATGACCGCCTTTTCGACCTTTTGCCCGTATCCTGACCAGTTATGTTCACCGTCGTAAAACTCCAGGGAAAACGGTACACTCTCGTTCAGGAGTTTCCCGCAGAACACCCTGTACGAATCATCGACTGATCGATCCTCAAGGATATGCTCATTTTCATCGAGGGTCGCCTGCGCCTTGTCGTGGTCCCGGAAATGCGGGATCTGGCAATCGATGAGAATATTCAGGTCCTTAAGGTTCCTGTATTACCGCCAGCGGTAGTCATCCGCGAGGGACGCCAGCTTTGGCGGCGCGCTATGGGAAGAGGCAAAAAAGAACATATCCGAAATGAAAGCTATATCAAAAGCGAGGTATCCTCCATTCGATATCCCAACGAGCGCCCGTTTTCCCTTTTCCCATTCCATGGGATACCTGTCTTCTATGAAGGCGGTCTCTTCTTCTATCAGGAACTTCCTGACATCTGAATTGCTCTCAGGAAAATACCCGGGATTCACGACGAGAACATAATTGTCGTAACCGTATTTCCTGGCTATGTGGTCGAGCATATTACCGTACGTATCGGGAACGGTCTTTCCCCTCTGGTCGTACGTTATTCGCGATATTGCGCCGCCGATCAAATAAATGGCAAATTCGATCTCCCCGTTCCCGGGACGGAAGATATCGAAGTATATCTCTCGCTGAAGATATTTGCTTTTAAGGTTAATTTTATCGTGGCTGAAATTCTCTTCCCACGATCTGCCCTGATTCTCCCAGAGGTTCCAGTAGTTAGTCATAGTTGGTATAAGGCCTGCAGCACAGATATCTTGTAATCCACAGTATTGCCAGATATGATCAAATATTTAAATGTATATTCACAGCTTTCCCCCGTCATCTGCCGCGCTTTTGTTTCTGGTTAAATAAAAATATATCGCTGCCGCCGGCAGGAAAAAAAGTGCACATATCACATAAAGGGCCGTATCCGAAACCAGACCGTGAAAGGGATTAACCGATGACAAAGGATAGAAGGGCTCTATTTCGCTGTAGATCAAGGCGTCGAAGAGCACGTGCAGCCACGCGCCGAGCATGCCCGACACGGCCATCTTCGCCAGGGTCGGAAAATAGGGAAGGCGCAGCCGTGACATGCCTTTGCCGATCGCCGAGCGGAAAGGATAGGCGGCGCATCCGAAGAGGAGCCCGATGAGGCCCCCGATGAGGAGCGTGTGGCAATATCCATGGAGAGGGTATTTGAGATCTAACAGCATGACGAGCATGGGCTCGATATCGACAACTATGTTCGCGGCGATGAAGACCGGAACATCGATATACCGTTGAAGGGGAAGCGCCGCAGCGGCATGCGGTCCGAAATGAAACGGGGTGAAAGGCATATTATCAGATCTTCTCCAGTTCTTCGGATCAACGGCCGGTCAATCCTTCGGGCCCGTGGATCAGCATGGCATTTTGTTTTTAAACACTATATAATAACAAAGCCGTTCCATCAATAAATAAGATATCGAAGCATCCTTGATTTTTAACAGAAGCACCTGTGGATATTTTTTAATGGGCAGTATGGAAGACCATCAATGATCAGGAAAGATATCTCCACGCGGCGGATCACCGGCGCCCTCTTGATAATCCTCATCTGCCTGGTCTGCCTATTGGTGATCAAGGCCGCGTTTCCCGGCTTGTGGCGGCCGGTCAGGCAAGTTTTCGCGCAGGGGTCGGATTTCTTTACAGGCAAAGAGACGAAAACGGTCGTCCAGGTCACCAAGGAGCTTCGTCCCGGGCTCGAACCGGGGCTTGAAAAGCTCTTTGCCGAAAAAGGCGGGAAGTATCCTCCGCAAAAGCTGTGTTTCATCGTCTTGAAAAAAGAAAAAATACTGGAAGTCTGGTTCCTCGACAATCTGAACAAATGGCGGCATCTAAAAAATTATCCCATCACCGCCGGCAGCGGCCGCCTGGGCCCGAAACTGAAGGAAGGGGACCGGCAGGTCCCTGAGGGCATATACAGGATCATCGGTCTCAATCCGAACAGTCAGTTCCATTTATCCATGAAGATCAATTACCCGAATGATTTTGACACCAGGATGGCCAGGCAGGATAAACGGAAAAAAACTCGGCAACGATATCTTCATACACGGGAATTCCGTTTCAATAGGGTGCGTTGCGATCGGGGACCGTGCGATAGAGGAAGTGTTTCTCCTTACCCATGATACGGGCTATCGCAACGTGCGCGTGATCATGGCCCCATACGACCTGCGGCGCCTGCCTTACCCTTTGACAGCTCAGGGCGGCGAATATAAGTGGATCGAGAAGCCAAACTGGCTGCCCGTCCTGTACAATGATATCCGGCAGGCCCTTATGGAATTTCAACACAACTGACAAAAATGTGCGTTCTGATTTAACCGGTGAAACCTGAGAGACAGTTTGAGAGTTTGTGAAACGTTCTAAGGGAAGGAATTGGTTTTTTCTGTATCGCTTTACAAACTTTCAAACATTCAAACTCTGGAACTGTTTTTCCATGGATCACCCGGGACGGCGCGTTTCGCAAGTCAGCAGATCGATGTAGGCGCCTTTAACAAGGTCTTCCGCGCCGATGCCCAGCCGGGCCGTTATTCATCCTCAAAACCGTCCCATACACCCTCGGTAAACCCGAGGCGCATCGCCGCGCTTTGCTCCTGAGACGTCAAGTCCCTCCAGGCTTTGTCGGCGCTTTCCGGCGCATCATTGTCGTCCCACCTATCCTGCCGCCAGCCGAGAATGCCCCAGAGTTCCTTTTCCTCACCGCTCATATCTGCCCAGGACAGTTTTTCCCAGACTCTCGGATCACCTTTCATATCCCGTACGCTCATGACTGCCTCCCGTTCCCTGTTATAAGAGTTCTTTTAACTATTCCCCTGTAAATCCGGTCATTAGCATGTTGAAAAAATCATAGCATAATTCATATTTGGCAGATACAGTCTTTTTTAATTGATTCAATGGCTCGTTCCAGACGCGATAACACCCCAAAGGCACGGACTGATGTGTAAACCTGCCGATAGGCGTCTCGAAAACCCGATTTTTACCTGACGTTACCGAAGTGACCGTTACTGTTTTTTCCAGGATCATACCGTAGCAATTTAAAGCATAATCAAGGGATATAAAGGAGAAAACCTTTGATAATGGATCAGGTGAAAGACCGGACCGGTTTATTGGGCAGACAACATTACCCCGGCTAATCCATCAGTTGACAGATCTGAAAAGCCTGCTATAATTAAACTAACATCGACCGGAAGGCGGTCCACCCACCACTTGACTGGTGATGTTCAAAGAGAGCGGTATTGGTGGAAAGACTCTCTTTTAAGGCTTGAGTTGACAGTCTTATTGATGAGAAGGCAACTTGGTTTTCCATCATGGAAATAATAAGATGGAAGCCTGAGAAAGTAGCCGCTCCAGACTGGCAATTCGAGCCTTTTCATTTACCCTCCGAGACCTCACAGCTCCCCGGGTGACATGGGGTTTTTATCCTTGAATATGGAGCCTGTCCTCCAGTTCTCGGGAACGGTGCTTCGCCTTTTTCACGCCCTATCTTCTCCGAGAGTCTCCTTTGGTCACGTTGACAGTAATCGACTCCCCGCATTTTATTAAAATTCTCTGCCGTTCACAGCTGAATATCTTTCATCCACCCGTCTGAGCGCTCCCCCTTATCCGGTCTTCTTGGAAGATTTTACGATTTGGCCGGAAAAGCGCTCGGTTAATATTGGCCCCAGGAATGCCGTGACCACCATCAGTACGATGACGGTATTGAGGACAGGCTTGCCGATGAGATGCTGCCCCTGGCTGTTGACGGTGCCATAGGCAACCAATGCGGCCGCGAGCGTGGCCGCAACCTGAGGCAGTGACAAGGACCAGATGAGCAGGCCTTCCTGCCTCGAGAACCGGTATGTTTTTTGAACCAGGAAGGCGGCGGCGAACTTGGAGGCTATGAGCCCGCCAACGATCGCGATCACCAGCGGGGCATTATGCAACATTGTTTGCGCGAATACCTTCAGGTCGATCTGGAAGCCGATGTTGAGGTAGAAAAAGGGGATGAACAAATTAAGTCCCAGGAATTCGAGCTTCTCGAATCCTTTGGCGCGTTTTGCCACCGGCCCGATGGCCAGGCCGACCATGAACGCCCCGACGATGGGCTCGAGATGGATGACCTCGGCCCCGAAGGCGGCCAGGATCATGAGGAAAAGCACCAGGGAGAACTGTTGTTCCTCTGCGGCCTTGAACCTGGACAACAACCAATTGCCAAGGTGTCCTATACCGATGATGACCAGCGGCACATAGACCAGCAGCAAAACAAGCTGGAGTGCGACGGACGATGCGGAAAACCCGCTTTGATGGATCTGGAGGCAGACCGCCAGGACCAGCAGCGAGCCGACATCCGTAAAGACCGTGGCCCCGGTGGTGATGACGACGGGATCACTTTGGGAAATGCCCATTTTTTGGGTTATCGGGAAACCCAGGAGGGTGTGCGAGGCGAGGAGCGATCCGATGAGCAGGGCCGCCACCCAGTAATAACCAAAAAGAAACCCGATGATGACCCCTGCCAGAAAGGGAAGCGAAAACGTCAGGCTGCCCAGCAGCAGTGAGCGCTTCCAGATCCTTTTGAAAAGCGAGTGATCTATCTCTATGCCGGCAAACATCATAAGCATCAATTTGCCTACATCTGCCATGAAATTTGAAACAATGGGGGTTTCAGGTATGATCCTCAATCCATGGTGGCCAATTACGATGCCCGATACGAGCAGGCCCACGACGCTCGGGAGAGAGAATCGCCGGCAAACCATCGGCACGACCAGCAGAAGGAACAAGACAATGGACAGTCGGGCCATTGGTGGAAAATTCTGGAAAAATTCAATAAGCTGTGTCATAGGAAGACCCCGAATTGATACTGAAGTAACAATTACCACATCCCCGACATTATTCCAATGCATTATATAGCATTGTGTCGTTTTTTATCAAAGGCATTACGATAAGGGACTAGAGGGACGCTCTTGAAATAATTAAGGACGCCCCTCTCGTCCGCGTCCCTCGAAAAGTGACCGGTACCTGAAATGGTAGAGCCTCATGAGGTGTGCTATGTACTCGGCCTGCACCCTCAAGTTCAGCTTGCTCTGCCCTTTTTCCCTGTCCGCAAAAACGATCGGGACCTCCTCAACCCTCGCCCCGGTCTTGACAACAACCTCGAGGACTATCTTCCACCCCACCGGGTCCAGCACCGTTTTGTCGAGGACGGCCTTCCGCACCGCCATGAAACCGCTGGTCGGGTCGGAAAGTTTCGCCACCCCCCTGGCCATAAGTCCCGAAGACCTGCTGATCAGCTTTCGCGACAGTGGCCAGTGGTCGCAGCCCCCGCCGCTCACGTAGCGGCTGCCGACGGTGATATCGCACCTGTCCTCCAGTATGGGCCGCACCATTTCGGGGATCTTTTCGCCGGGGTGGCTCAGATCCGCGTCCATCACGACGACGATGCCACCCCCGGCAAGTTCAAAACCCTTCATGACCGCGGTTGCCAACCCCCTCTCGTCCCTGCGGACATGCACCCGCACGGGGTAATCGCGGGCAAGTTCCCGCGCCGTTTCCGCCGTTCCATCCGGTGAGTCGTCGTCCACAACGATGACCTCGCCTTCCATACCGGCCTGTTCCAGGACGTGAAACACCCGCGGCACGATGATTCGCACGTTTTCGGCTTCTCTGTAGGTGGGGATAATCACGGAAATCATCATTGTTCCTTAACAATCAACAAGCACAATCTCCCTCCGATGTCAAGCCTGCGGCGCGAGCAGGACCATGACAGGCCCCGATATTAAACAGGCTGCGGAAGTGCATAGGAATCGAACCCATCCGCCAGTTTCCGTTGAAAAACCTTCAAGCTGTAGTGCCCCCCCGTATAAACCGGACACTCATACAAACCAAAAATAAGTTGTAGTAATAGCCTTAGAATTATTGCTATGGACCAAGAAACTAGACACCACAAAATGTTAGTTTTCCGGCAAAATAGACAGGGAGGCTTTTGCCATGTAGACATCGAAGTTCACGGACGAGCAGCTCGCGTTCACCCCGAAACAGGTTGACCTGGGGACGCCGGTCAAGGAGGTGATCTGCAAGGTCGGCATCACCGGGATTCTGTTCATAAGACCAGATCGGTCTTCGACCGCTGGCCAGTCCTTCTTTTCTTTGTATGTGCAGCTTGCCAACCTTTGACATAATATGTTACAGAATCGAAATGACCGTCCGGAATATAAGCGCGACCAGAATTCAACGTTTTTTGATACCCAGAATTGCTGATATGTTCTTTGCGATCCTCTTTTGTTTTCTGACCATTAATTTCGGGCAAAGGCTCCTAAATGACGGCGACACGGGCTTTCATATCCGGACTGGCGAATATATCATCAAAACGTTCACCATTCCACGCCAGGACCTGTTTTCCTTTATTGAACCGCCGCTTTCTTGGACAGCGCATGAGTGGCTTTCCGAGGTCATTATGGCCGCCGTGCACAATCTATCCGGCCTCACTGGTATTGTCGTTTTTTTCGCGGGACTTATCGCGCTGGTCCATTACCTGTTGCTTAGGATGCTGCGTCGGATCAACGGTCACGTCCTGATCCCGCTGATCCTGGTTATGCTTGCAGCAGCTTCTTCTATGCTACACTGGCTGGCTCGCCCGCATATTTTCTCACTATTGATGATGGTCGTCTGGTACGACTGGCTGGACCGTTACCAGCACGACGACAGCGGCCCACTTTATTTTTTACCCCTTCTGATGCTTCTCTGGGTCAATTTGCATGGCGGCTTCATCGCAGGCTTTATCCTTCTTGGCCTCTATGGCGCCGGTAATCTTATATTGTCCCGTTTTGGTGAGAAGACCCTGAGAGAAGCAGCGAAACGAAAATGGCGGTTCATTCTCAAGATCACTGTTCTCTGCATGGCAGCTGCGCTTTGCAACCCATTTGGCTACGATATCTTCTTCTTCCCTTTCAGATTGGTTTTCGACAGCTATATCATGGATCATATCGTGGAATGGGCGTCACCGGATTTCCACGATATGGGGGTTTTCCCCTTCAGGGTGTTCCTGCTATCTATCCTGGCCCTGCTGGCAATCTCACGCCGAAGGCCAAACATTATTGAACTGGGCCTTCTGCTATTCTTTCTCGATATGGCACTATGTTCGGAGCGCTATATTGCCTTATTTGCCATCATAGCATCACCTATAGCAGCTCGTTTGGCGGATGGATATACTGAAAAGTTGGGCGGGAGGACAATTGCCTGGCTGCGTTGTCAAGATGTCAAAATTGCGGCAATTGATGGTCGGGCACGCGGCTTTCTATGGCCAATAGCCACAGCTTTGATGGTTTCGTTTCTTCTGGCACAAAGTGGCAATGTGATCACATTTGATAAAAAAATAAAACCTGTGGCAGCGGTTGAATTCCTGAAACGGGAGAGAATACCGGGCAACATGTTCAATAACGACGAATTCGGAGATTATGTCATATATGCAGCCTGGCCTCAATACCGCGTATTTATTGACGGCAGGCTTGATATGTACGGGGCTTACCGGATCAAGGAATATTTCAAGATCAAAAACATCGATAGAGACTGGGAATCAGTTATGAGAAAATATGACATGAACTGGGTCATTTTTGATGCCGACTCGCCGTTGTCACGCCATTTGCAGCGCTGCAATGGCTGGCGACTGATTTATGACGACAAGGTGGCCAATATTTTTGTCCGCAATATTCCCCTGTATCAACCGCTGATAAATAAATATCCGATACCGAGATCAACGCTGCGGGAATAGTGAGCGTCAGACTGATTGTGGTGCCTGGAACTGCGGTTTAATTAATCTAGCTGACGATGCCGTCGGATTTCAAACACCTAGTTTGATAGATCAATTGCTTTTCGATTCCCTGATCACATCCTGTATTCCCTCAACGCCTCCTCCCTGTTTGGAGAATGAGAGTGATAGCGTCCCTTCTGATTCCAGGAGTCAGCGTTCAACCAGTTGGTTTTTTCTCCGACCAATTCGACAAGCTTATCATGCTCGACCACGCACCACGAATCTTCAAAGGGCAGCACACTATATGAGCAATAAAGCCAGGAGTTACCTCGTATTTTGTTTCAAGGCATTTGTGCTCTTACCAATTGGTATCGAGGATTTTGGTGCAGTTTCTCCTAAAGCGTTAACAGTCGTTTTGGGTACATTCTTCTCTGTCTTCCCTTTTATTTCCTTCGATTCGTTCTTTTTCTTAGTAGAATCCATTTTCGTTGCGTCAACTTTGACCGGGGTATCAGCAGACACAGCAGGATTGCAAGCAAACACAAGGACAATAAATCCCGCGAACAATACTATCAATGTTTTCTTCATAGACGCTCCTCCCTGCCACTCTGAATTTAATTGCGCTCATTCGATTATATATAATCAGTTTCTTTTTACAATAATAAAATGTATAAATCAACCTCTTCCCGGACAGTCAGCATCCCTTCAGTCATGATGATTATGCCGCCTCTGTCGTCATCTGTTCTTTCAGTTCCCGTCCCATTTGAATAGTCTCAACAGGCCGTCTCCCTCTGTTCCGGTATCCCTGGTGGGGCCGTTCGGTATTGTAGAAGATAAGCCATTCATCAAGGTCGGCCTGCAGTTCTTCAACAGAAAGATAGAGGGTCTTGCGGAATGCTTCGCGTAAGAACTCATCGAGGACGGTCCGGTTGAAGCGTTCCACAAATCCGTTGGTTCTGGGCCTTGCCACCTGCGTTCTCCGATGTTCGATATCGTTCAGCTCCAGGAATATCTCGTAGGGATGGACCATCGGCCTGCCGCAGTATTCTTTTCCGTTGTCGGTGAGAATGTGCTCTACGGTGTCAGCGCCGGTGGTAAAAGTACCTAAATCGCCGGAGTAAAATGTCCCCTCGATGAACCATTCCGGTATACGCTTTGCGGATACATTCTATCCCGGGGGGTATGCCGATGCTCAGAAAGGAGGACTGGATGGAGATCAAGAAACTGGCAGAAAAAGGCGTTTACAAAAAAGATATTGCAGAGGAACTGGGGGTCTACCCCAAAACGGTGACCCGGGCACTTGCACGCGGCAGGGCGCCATCGGGGGAGCGCCCGAACGCACGCTGCAGCAAGCTCGACCCCTTCAAGCCGTTTATCGACTATCTTCTGTCCCGTCTCCGGCAGCCAATATGACAATTGTTGCCACGAGTTAAAACGAAACCGGATTACAAACGGCGGCAGGTCAGGGGTTGCCCTGACCCTCCCGTTGCCATCCGTTTATTTACCCGTCGGCACATCCTTATCTTTGCGGTCCCACTCCTTGATGCATTTGTTAACGCAGGCATCTTTCTGATTAATGCACTTTATCGGGTCACGCAAGTTTTTAGGAGCCTTTCTTTGATTATCCATGCACCTGTTATAATCACGATCGCAGCTATTTACACACTCATTATAGCTGCCTTTCGCATTGACGGTGCCGCTTGACAGAATGACCATCGTCATTATGAAAATCACTGCCATCGAACCTGCAAGGATCTTTTTCATAACCCGCCTCCTATCGAATCCATTTGATTGACCTAATGGCAATCATAGACATTGGAGGAAAGACGGTCAATCGTTTTTTTAAACTCAGGAACAATTCACTGAAAATTGAAGTGAAAGCCAAGGTCAAGCAGGACCGGCAAGACAGCAGGAAATGCGCGGCCCCTTATCGAACCCACCCGGAAAGCTCGTCACCGGCACACTGGTTGACCCCGCTGATTTGCTGATTCGGATTCGCGAAAGGTGTGCTTGACGTGGTGTATCATAAGTGTTACACTTATTCACGAAAGGAGTTGCCATGCCGACGAAAAACGCAAGAGTAAATGTGGTGTTAGAAAAACCGCTTTATGCGGCGGTTGATGAAATAGCTAAAAGGCAGGGATTGTCAAAATCGATGGTGGTGAGGGACCTTATCAGAGAAGCGATCGAGCTTCGTGAAGACCTTGTCCTTGCCGCCTTTGCCGAGCACAGGGAAAAAACGTTCAGCGCAAAAAAACCGTTAACCCATGAGGATGTCTGGGGCTGACGTGGGCTACACGCTTAAGTACCACCCATCAGTAAAAACAGAAGATATCCCCAGGCTCGACAAACGGACCGCTGCCAGGATCAAACGGGCCATAGAGACAAGGCTTCTCGTCGCGCCCCAGGAATACGGTGAACCTCTCAGAAGAACGCTGAAGGGATACTGGAAACTCCGTGTTGGGGACTACCGTGTCGTTTTTCGAGTTCAGGGTAGCGATATACTGGTCCTCGGTATCATTCACAGGAAAGAAGTCTATCAGATTGTAGAGGAAAAACGAGCTGCGGATTAGACAGTCTGTTAATAAAGACCCTCAGGTCGTCAGCCGTGACTTAATCTGGACAACGGACGCCCTCTACATCTCGCCGTCCCTGCTTGCCATGGCCACCATCCTCCAGTTCCACCGGGACCCCTCGGACAGGCAGATGGAGAGGGCATAACTATATCGATATGATAAATTAATGGCGGAAGTGCATGGGAATCGAATACAACTGATGATTCTGAATAGCCCTAAAATATCAGAGAGTTGAATACACATAAGACTACCCGTCAGAACTAAATCGGAACTAATCAAGCGTTGGACCTACCTCGGGTCGTATCTAAAAGGTCGGTTGAAGCTATATTTACCGCACCGCAAAATAGAAACTGGACCGGCTTATTGGGCACAGGTCAGTTCCCCCAGGTACGCGAATACTTACGGAAGACGGGGTTCATTGCACCTGATCTATTCCTTTGCCCCTGCCTGCTTGAAGAGTTCGACTATCTCCGTGTGACTCTTCTTTGATGCAAGCAATAACGCTGTCTTCCCAATCCTAACTGACTTTTTCTGTATCATGTTTTCTTTCTCCCTATGTCTTGGCCTGAGCCGTCGGGTCTGTGGCTTTTTTCTTGTATCCTCTTCGCCTAGATGCTGCACTGCAGCTAAATGCCCCCCACCTCCTTGGGCAAAATCAAAGTCACGGCTCCCCCAGGTAGACGAACGCCCCCCAGAAGAAGGGGTTGGTGGTGCCGTAGCGTTTTTTCACCTCGTACATTTCTGCCAGGATGGCCTGCCTCAAGGCCTCCGGTCTTTTCATCTTCTTCTGAAAGACGTTGGCGTAGAAGTTCACCATGAGCTCTTTCGTTTCTTTATCAGGGACGCTCCACATGGACATGACAAGGCCCTTCGTCCCCGCCTGGGTGAATGCGCGCCTCAGGCCAAAGACCCCCTCCCCGCTCTTTATGTCGCCTAAGCCCGTCTCGCAGGCGGAGAGGACAACGAGGTCGGTGTCGTGGAGTTTGAGGGAAAGGATCTTCTCGGCCGTCACGATACCCTGATCACTGCCCGTCTTCATCGACTTGTTTGCGCCCGCAAGGACTATGCCCGACCTTACCAACGGGTTCTCGTACGGGGTTTTCCTTTTCTCATCCATGAGGTCCTGGTCGGAGAGGAAGAAGCCATGAGTGGCAAGGTGGAGGACCCTGGGGCTCTTATAAGCAAAGAGAACCTCTTCAAGGGCATCCTTGCCCGTGAAGAGGGATATGTCCTTCTTTCCCATAAGAGAGGCGATGGACTCCACTTCCTCCTTCGTGTTTGTCAGAGGGGGGAACTCCTTGGAGGACATGTCCCGGGAACGGGTGGCAACTGAACGTTTCTCGGGGGCGATGCCGAGCTTCCTCAGGGACGAATTGACCCCCGTCTCGTCGAGGTCGTAGTCGGGGTCCCCTATGACGAGTGATTTTGAGGGTGTGCCCTTTACCATGCCGAAGCCGAGGATGTCCCTGCCGCTCCCCAGATAGTTGAAGGTGTAGTCCTCGATGAGGTACCTGCCGTCGGGACCTTTCAGTATCTCAAAGGGGATGAGGTTCAGGTTCCCATCGGGGGATATGTAGATGTCCTTTATGTCCTTGAGCTCTTTTCTTATGGGAGAGAAGACGAGGTCATAGAGCTTTTTAGAGATTCGGGATGTCTCCTTGCCTTGGGGATCCCCTCGGTAGTTGCTTATATTCCTCTTTAACTCCCTTATGAGGTTATCTATCTTGCCTGCGTCACCTAAGTCTGCGAGGGAGACGTCACCGGGCCTTCCCGAGGGAAGGATGAAGGCATAGTAGCGGGGAAGGAGCCACTTCTTCTCATTACCTTTTGCGGTGAAGTTGTACATGGGCAGGCGGACGAAGTCGATGAGGGAGCTTCCCGCAGGCAGGGTATCTGCCACCCGCCTCGTGTCCGCCTTCGCTACCTTCTTTGTCTTCGCGAAGGTGTCGCTCATCCTGCTTAGGTCCGCCTCTAGCCTTTCTTTCTGTGTCTGCAGTTCGGCGATCCTTTTTTGGTACGCATCCGGTCCTTCCTTGCCGGGTCCCGAGAAGATGAGCTTCGAGAGCTGTGCTCTCACCCGGGCCAGCTCCTGGAACTTCTCTGCGACCCCCGGGTCACCGGAGAAGACAAGGGCGTCCTGGAAGCGCTTCTGGGCCTCCAGCACCACACCCTTCCTCTGGAGCCAGACGGTGAGGGACTTCGAGGATATGTCCCTGGAGTCCTTCATGTATTGACTGACGAGGGAGAGGAGTGCATGGAGGTCGCCTTCCTTCGTCGCGAGGAATTTCATCTTCTGGTCCTCGGAGGTGAACCCCATCACCTGGTCGATGAGCCCGCTGTCTATGTGCTGTGCGCGGAGCATGAGAGGGATGGCCTCCTGGTACCTGCCGGTGGAGGTGTAGAGCACGGCCAGGTTGTTGAGGGACATTGCGGTGTTCGGGTGGTCCGGGCCGAGGGCCTTCTCGCGGACCGCCAGGGAGCGCCGGTAGAGGGGCTCGGCCTTCGCGTAGTCGCCCATGGATTTGTAGAGCCCGGCCAGGTTGTTGAGGGAGCTTGCGGTTAAGGGGTGGTCCGGGCCGAGGGCCTTCTCGCAGATAGCCAGGGAGCGCCGGTAGAGGGGCTCGGCCTTCGCGTAGTCGCCCATGGATTTGTAGAGCCCGGCCAGGTTGTTGAGGGAGCTTGCGGTTAAGGGGTGGTCCGGGCCGAGGGCCTTCTCACAGACCGCCAGGGAGCGCCGGTAGAGGGGCTCGGCCTTCGCGTAGTCGCCCATGGAC
>ENA-UOWG01001708-UOWG01001708.1-activated-sludge-metagenome-genome-assembly--contig:-NODE-1708-length-20833-cov-7.598085_pt1 | contig 20833 bp, 40 predicted proteins | sample MGYA00238147_ERZ761563 | MGnify/ENA primary metagenome ERZ761563 (study PRJEB28884, sample SAMN05720216) | anaerobic digester metagenome | isolation source: active sludge of municipal... | reverse complement strand
TCTTTCGATACCCATAACACACCAAATGGTTGACACCCCACCAAATGGTGGGATAAGATTAACGCAACATCACGCACTAAACACATTAACCACAGCGACACCAGCCACGGAGGCCGCCATGACCAGACAGCAGTCCAACCAGATCAAACACCGCCTGCGCCAGGAGGGCTTGACCCTTAAGGCTTGGGCGGAAACCCACAACTTCAAATACCGCGACGTCTCCGACGTCTTGCGCGGCGTCCGCCGCGGCAACTACGGCGTCGGGCGCGACATTTACTTCGCTCTCGGCCTCAACCCCGACCTCGAACAGCTCGCCGCCTGAAAGGGATCGTCATGCCGCAATTCAAGAATCAACTCTTTCCACGGCGCGCTGCCCGCAAGCTAGCCCCAGCGCTTACGCATCAGGCCATCTACAAGGCCCGCGCCACCAACCAGCCCGCCACCCAGCAACAACCCGCGCACTCGGCGAGTCGAGGCCAGCCCATCACCAGGGCGCATGAGCGACTCGTTATTTACTTCATCGGCAAGGGCTACAACCGCTCGCAGATCGCCCGCCAGATCGGAATCTCCCGCACCTCGGTTTCACTGCTCGCCGCCGGCAAATACCCGTTCGGCGCCCACGCCTAAACCATTAAAGAAACCACCATGCCCAAATTCGACGCCGCCGGCCTCTGCTTCGACGCGCCCATCTGGGGCGACGGCCTTATGTTCAACGGTCTTCGCCCCGATGCGCCGCTGATCGGGTCAGGCGAGCCTGCTCCAGCGCACCGGCAATCTCTTTCATCACCCCTGCCGACACAACCAGGTGCGGATACTGATCGCGGGCCGCAGCCATCAGACGAAGGTCGCGGCAATACGCTACGCCATCCAGATTCCCCCGTTGCTCCTGCTCCGTGACGAACAGCATGAACGCCCGAGCCACGCCATCCACCTTTCCGAGCAACACCTCGTATTGGTCGTCGTTCATGGATTTCACCTCGCGTTTCGATGACTTGAATTTAGCCACGCGCAACACGTTTGCATAGTAGCAAAACCGTAGTTTTTTTGGCCCCTTTGTTTCAAGGACTTTCCAATGACCAGCCGAAACTGGAAGCACCCGCCGCAAAGCATCGCCGAGGCGATGGAAGCCTGCCTCGCGCATGCGCTGACCAAGCACCGCCGCAGCACCGACCACGTGGCCGCCGACATGGGCCTCGCCAACAAGTGGACGCTTTACAAGTATCTCGAATCCGGCCGCCTGCCGGCGGTGCTGATCCGCCCCTTCGAGGTGGCCTGCCGCGCCGACCACATCACCCGCTACCTGGCGCACGCCGCGCACCGGCTGGTGATCGACATCCCCACCGGCAAGCTGCCGGCGACCAGCGACCTGGCGGCGGTGCAGGCGGCGACGCATGAAGCCACTGGCGCCCTGATCAACTTCGCCGCCGGCCGCGCCAATGCCGCCGATGTGATCGCCGCCGTGACGGCGGCCATGGAACAACTCGCCTGGCACCGCGAGAACGCTGCCCGCGCCGCGCAGCCCGAACTCGAACTGGAGGCCGGCGAATGAGCAAGGACATCTACATCAACGCCGCGCAGCAGCGCCTGCTCAAGGCCGTCGTCCTGCTCGCCGGCAACGAATTTAGCGGCCTGGCGCCGTCCGACCTGGCCAAGGCGCTGGACACCAACCCGAGCAACGTCACCCGCGACCTGGCGAACCTCAAGGAAGCCGGGCTGGCCGAAACGCTGCCCGACACCGGCCGCTGGCGCCTGGGGCCGAAGCTGGTGCAGATCGCGCTGGCCTTCAGCGACCACATCAGCCGTTCATCGGCCCGCATGGACGAGCTTCAACAACGCTACACCCGCCAACCGTAAGGGAGAGAACAAATGGGACGCAACCCCCTGCCATCCGCCATCCGCCCGCCGCTCGATATCAACAACGAAGTGCTGCAGGGCGACCTGGAGAAATCCGCCGCGCTGCCGGCCACGCTGGCCGCGATGGAAAAGGACACCACCGCCCTGGCCAAGACGCTGGGCTATGACGGCCCGCTGGCGCCTGACCTGTTGGAAGAAGGCGCCCGCGAAAGCCTGACGCGGATCAACTTCGAGATTTTCTCGGTCGGCGCCCGCCTGTTGCTGCTCAAAGCGCAGTGCCCCCATGGTGAATTTGTCGAGCGCCTGGAGCACCTCGGCATTGAATATCGAATGGCTGCGCGCATGATGCAGGCCACGCGCAAGTTTCCAAATGTGTCGACGTCGACACATTTGATCGCCCTCGGAAAATCAAAAATCTTCGAACTGGTCGTGCTCGATGACGAAGAGGCCGAAGCCTTCGCCAACGGCGAAGAGGTGCGCGGCATTACCCTTGACGATGCGGCCACGATGTCGGTTGCCGAGCTACGGCGGCGCGTTCGCCAGGCTGAGGCCGACAAGGAAGCCGATGCCGCCAAGGTCAGGGCCAGCGTCTCCGGAGAACTGGCAGCCAAAGACCGGCTGATTGCCGACGGCAAGAAGCGCATCGCCGAACTGGTCGAAGAAAAGAACCGCCGCGAAGGCATGACCGACAGCGAGCTGGCGGTCGAGCTGGAGCGCGACCTGACCGAGGCGACGCTGCTGTGCATCGGCAGCACGATCCCGCTGCACAAGGCGGTCGATGCCATTCGCGGGCTCGACCATGTGCCGCAGGGCCTCTATGTCGCCATGCAGGCGGCGATTCACCGGGTATTGAGCGAGGTCGAAACCATCGCCAACGACTACGGCATCAGCCTCGATTTCGGCCTGCCGACGGTGGCGACGGCCGATCCGCTGGCCGCCCTGGTCGATCTCGACGACCCGAACGCAGACGAAGACTTCGAAGCGGCGCAGTGATGGAGACGACCATGGCACTGACGCCGGAACGCATCATTTCCCTGAAGGCCGCCAGCGAGGCGCTGGCCGGCGCCGGACACGGCCAGAAGCGGGAGGTTGCCGACAAGCATGCCAGCCTGCTGGGCTGCGACGTGAAGACGCTTTACCGGCAGATCGCCGAGGCGGGCTTCGGCGCGCAACGCAAGCGGCGCAGTGATTTTGGCCAGCTATCCATCAGCAAGGACGAGGCCATGAAGATGATGTCGATCAAGAAGGCGGCGCAGCGTGCCAATGGCAAGGACAACCTGGCCGTCGGCGATGCCGGCTCCCTGGTGCGCTCCAACGGCCTGGCGGCGCTGGGCCGGCTGGACAAGGAAACCGGCGAACTGGTGCCGGTCAGCGAAGGCACGCTGCGCCGGGCGATCAAGGCGCACCGGCTGGACCTCAAGACCCTGAACGCGCCGGCGCCGCACCGCGGCCCGCAGAGCCTGCACCCGAATCACGTCTGGCAGATCGACGCCTCGGTCTGCGTGCTGTTCTACCTGGACACCGGCGGCCTGGGCGTCATGGAGGCCGACGAGTTCTACAAGAACAAGCCGGAGAACTTCCAGAAGAAGGCCAAGGCGATGGTGATTCGCTACGTGTGCACCGACCATTACAGCGGCACCGTGCATTTTCGCTATTACCTGGGCAACGAATCGGGCGAGATGCTGTGCAACTTCTTCATCGACTGCATTCAGCCGAAAGAGAACGAGAAGGACCCGTTCCACGGCGTGCCGCTGATTGTCGTGGTCGACCCCGGCAGTGCCAACAAGGGCCAGATGTTTCAGACCCTGTGCCGCCAGCTGGGCGTCAAGGTCATCGTGCACCGCCCGAAGAACCCGCGCGCCAAGGGCAGCGTGGAAAAGCACAACGACATCATCGAGCGCGGCTTTGAAGGCCGGTTGATCGCTATTGAAGTCACCAGCCTGGAACAGCTCAACGCCGAAGCCGACATCTGGCGCCGCTATTTCAACGGCGCCCGCCAGCACCGGAGGCACGGCCATACCCGCTACGGCTTCTGGCAGACGATCCGCGCCGAGCAGCTGCGCCTGGCGCCGGCGCCGGAAATCTGCCAGGCACTGATGACCGACCGCACCTGCAAGCGCAAGGTGAAGGGCGACCTGACGGTCGATTTCGACAATCGCGTCTTTACCGTGGCGCACCTCGGCCACCTGAGCGTCAAGCAGGAAGTAACGGTCGGCTGCAACCCCTACCGGCAGGACGCGATCCTGCTGATCGAGAAGGACGAGCATCGGCGCGACGTGCATTACATCTGCCCCGAGGTCGCTTTCAACGAGGCGGGATTCCGCCGCGACGCGCCGGTCTGGGGCGAAGATTTCAAGGCCTTCGCCGATACGCCGGCGGTCAGGGACATGAAGGCGCTGGAGCAGATGGCCTACGGCGTCGACGGCAAGCTGGAAGTCGATGCGGCGCGCCGCGCCAGAAAGCCGGTGTTCGGCGGCCTCGACATCAGCAGCCACCTGGAAGCGGCAACGCCGGCCAGCTACATGCCGCGCCGCGGCACCGAAATGGATGTCGCCTCGCCGGTCGCCGCCGGCAGCAAGGGCGATGTGCTGGCCAGCCCGGCCGCCCTCGCCATCGAAGCCCGCGCCCTCAACCTGGTGCAGCTGGCCGGCCGCCTGGCCGCCGCCATGCCCGGCGAATGGACGGCGGCGCACTACCAGCAGCTGGCCGGCTGGTATCCGCAAGGGGCACTGGAATCGGAAGTCGCGGCGATCGTCGATCGCCTGAAAGGTTTCACGGAACCCCCACGCCTGCGGGCGGTGGGCGGTGCCTGAAGAGGTGCCCGCCACTGCGTTGGAGCGCAAGTGACGGGCGGTTTGCAGCAGAACTAGCACGGAGATTTAAGCATGAAAACGTCTCGCAACCAAATCGGGGAGGTGCGCCATGAGTGCCTTGCCTGCCATTTTTAGAGGGCATCCCTACATGCCGATCAAGCTCAAAGGCGTGCTGATCAAGCACGGCATTTCTCACCCGGCGCTGGCGGCCGAGATCAAGCAGGCCAAGGATGTGCCGCTCAGCCGCACGGCGCTGAACCAGATCCTCAACCACTCGTATTTCCCGCGCAACACGACGCCGGAAGCGATCAAGGCGCAGATCGAGGCGGCGCTGCTGGCGCGCGGCATCGACCAGGCCGAGCTGGGCGGCGCCTGGGAAGCCGACGTCGACGACGCCTATCGCGGCGTCTACCCGATCGGCGCGCACGTCGGCAAGGCCGGCCCGAGCAAGCGCGCGCTGAAGGTCGTCACCACCGAGCCTGATTTCGAACCCATGGAGATTCACATGCTGTCACCCCTGGCCAAGCGCCATTTCAAACTGTTCCGCGACCCCTTTGTCGATGATGTGAATGGCCCGGAGGATGTCTATCTTTCCGACTCGCAGCGCTACGTGACCGAAGCCATGCTGCAGACCGCGCTGCTGGGCGGCATCACCGCCGTCATCGGCGAATCCGGCTCGGGCAAGACCACCTTGCGCAAGCTGCTGCAGCACCGCATCGCCGGCGAGCGCCAGAACATCCGCATCATCTTTCCGCAGGCGCTGGACAAATCCAAGCTGAATACCGGCGCCATCTGCACGGCGATCATCAAGGATCTGGAGCCGGATACCGGCGTCCGCAGCAGCCTGGAAGCGCAGGCGCGCCAGGTCAAGGAAGTGCTGCTGCGCTCGGCGCGCGGCGGCGCCAAGCATGTGCTGATGATCGAGGAGGCGCACGACCTGTCGATCCAGACGTTGAAGTACCTGAAGCGCTTCTACGAGATCGAGAGCGAGAACGGCTTCGGCAAGGTGCTGGCCATCGTCCTGGTGGCGCAGCCGGAAATGCGCCAGAAGCTGAACGTGATCCGCTACCCGGAGGCGCGCGAGTTCATCAACCGCTGCGAGATTGCCACGCTGGAACCGCTGCACACCCACGTCGGCGCCTACCTCAAGCACAAGCTGCAGCGCCTCGGCATCGTCGCCGACAGCGTCTTTGCCGACGACGCCTATGAGGCGATCCGCGCCCGCTGGACGGCGGTCGATCCGAATACCCGCGAGGTCAAGACCAACCTCTACCCGCTGATCGTCAACAACACCGCCACCCGCGCCATGAACAAGGCCGCCGAACTCGGCCTGCCGATCGTGACCGGCGACCTGATCAAGGAGATCTGACGTGAGCACCGCACACACCGCACCCGCACTGCACCGCGACTGGCGCGCCGGCGAAGCCCGCCGGGCTGCCGCGCTGGCCGAGATCGACACCCAGCTGGACAACGTCAAGGCGTGCGTGCGCTGGCTGGTCGGCCAGGGCATCTATGTCGAGGACGTCAAGGTCGGCGCCCACAACCGGCCGCGCATCACGGTCGCCGCCAGCCCGCTGCTGCACGCGCTGTTCAAGGACGATTGCGCCGCCGGCCAGCACTGGGACGCGCTGCTCGGCCGCACCGTCTATGACTTCGTGGCCATCCGCTACGAGTGCCGCGTCTGCTGGGCGGAGGTGAAGCAATGAAAGCCATCCGCCGCCTGCGCGCCTTCTGCGGGCGCTGCGAACACGCCTTCGACCTGTGGAACCGCCTCGGCTTCAGCTGGAAGCGCGCCTGGCAGATCGCGGGGACGTGGCAGTGAAAACAACCCTGCCGAAAGGCGACGCCAACCGCGTCACGACCCTGCTTGGGCTGCGCGCTGGCCCGATGACCAGCATGGAAATGACCGAGCGCTGGTCGTTCGGTACCCGCTTCGCCGTCGAGATGCAGCGCGACGGCCTGGTCGAGGTCATCGGCAACGAATACCGCCTGACCGCCGCCGGCCGCGCCGCCTGCCCGTTCCGTAACCCCCTGGCCGCCACGGCGGCCGCACCGGAGACTTTCATCATGCCCAAGGGCGAAACCAAACTGACCCGCCAGCAGGTGCTGGCCGCCATCGTCGCTGCCGGCCCGGCCGGCATGTCGCGCGCGGCGCTGATCGAGAAGTTCGCGCACCTGGTCAGCGTTCAGGCCATCGAAATGCACATGAGCGCGCTCTATCGCCAGCAGCCGCCGGTCGTCTTCAAGCCGAAGGCCGGCGTCATGGTCGCCCTCGAGTTCAAGACGGATGCGCCGGCAGTCGAGCCAGCCGTCAATGATCCCTTGCCAGTTGCGGCCGACGACGACCTGAACAAGTGGGTGCCGGAGCCGCTGGCCACCGACATCGACGGTATCAGTCTCGCCGTAGACCACCATGACGCCGCCGACCTGAGCACCGCCGATCTGGCCAAGCAGATGGCGCAGATCGCCGGCCTCAACACTACGCCGCGCTACGCCGTTGCCTTCCCCGGCGACTTCCACAGCAGCGTCGACGAGGCCGTCGCGCAGGCGGTCAGAGACTACGAAAGCGCCTCGCTCGCGCAGGCCGTCATCATCGCCTGCACGCCGCTTGGCCGGATCGAAGTGCGCCCTGTCTTCGTGCCGGAGGCCGCCTGATGCCCGGCAAACACAACGCCTTCCAGACCCGGCCGGCGCGCATCAACGGCATCGTCGTCGGCGGCCTCGAACACAAGATGCTGCTCGCCCTGCGCGGACCCGGCGGCATGACCAGCGACCAGGTCTATGAGCGCTTCAGCGGCGGCGGCACCAGCGGCGCGCTGCACCGGCTCAAGGTCGCCGGCTATGTCGCCATGCCCGGCAACGGGCAGAAGGGCAAGCCGATCCGCCTCACCGAAGCCGGCCGCGCCGTGGTCGACCCCGCCGGCCCGCTCGCCCGCAGCAAGACCCTCATCAACTACTGCCACCTCTAGGAGCCGCCATGGCCAAGACCAAAACCCGCATCAAGACCACCGCCGCTGCGGTCGACGTGCCGCAGAGCCGCGAATCCGCCGCCGCCGCCGTCGCCGCCATCGGCATCGCCAGCCGCGAGATCACGCGCATCCAGGCGCAAATGAACGACGCCCTGGCCGAGATCCGCGAAGCCTACGAACGCGAAGCCGAACCCTACAAGCTCCGCATCCAGGCGCTGCAGGACGGCGTACAGATCTGGGCCGAAGCCAACCGCGCCGCGCTGACCAACGGCTACAAGGTCAAGACCGTCGGCCTCACCAGCGGCGAACTGGTCTGGCGCATGAACCCGCCCAGCGTGCGGCTGATCGGCAGCGAGGACGAAGTGATCGACTGGTGCGCCGCCCACGGCTTCGAAGACTTCATCCGCCGCACGCCGACGCTCAACCGCGAAGCGATCAAGTCCAACCCGGAAGAAGCCAAGAATGTCCCCGGCCTGCGCATCGGGCAGAGCGAGGCGTTCGTGGTGGTGCCGTTCGAGACTGAACTGGCGGTGGCGTGATGGCCCTGAAAAAAACCAAAAGAGCGGCAGAAGGCATTGCCTACGAAGGCGTCGCCGCGCACTGGCGCACCGAAGTAGGCGACGTGATCATCGTTGCCGAGAACATGTCCGCGCTTGATGCCGTGTGTCAACTTATCGATCCGAGGCACTTTGATCCGGAAATAGCACGTGAGGTTGGCGTCTTCAAACTCGAATCAACAAAAGAGGCCGCGTAATGGCCACCTCCATCAAGCAACTCGCCGCCGGCCAGAAGCGCAGCCTGGCCAGCATCAAGAAGAAGCTGGAAGCGATGGCCGCCGAATGGTCGGAAGTCGACAACGGCACCATGTGGCTGCTGCAGGAGATCGCCGACAAGACCGACGCGGCCAGCGAAGAAATGCAGGCCTTCGCCGCCGGCGTGGAGGTCTTCTGATGCTCAACTTCCTCAACATGCTCAAAGCCCCCGAGCAGCCCGCACCGCTGGCGCTTTATGTGGCCACCTACAGCAACGGCTTCGGCCTGCAGCGCAAGGAAATCCACGCGCCGACGCGGCTGGCCGCCTACGCCATCGCCCAGGTGCGCCCGCCGGAAGGCTGCGAACTCACCCAGCTCAGGAAGGTGCGCCATGGCTGATCTCGTCTATTTCAGGGTCAACACCGCCGGCAGCTGGGCGCGCCTGGTCTGCTGCCCGCCGGAGAGGGTAGCTGCCGTCAAGGACGCCTGCGAAGTGCTCGCCGCTGCCTGCGGCAACGGCGTTTCCTTCAAGGCCTGCGACATGGCTGGCACCACCCTGGAAACCTTCCACAGCAAACCCCGCGCCGGTGAGCCGCATGGCTGGCATGCACCGCGCTAATCCATTTTCCAACCTTGCCCAAGGAGGGCAACACACCATGAATCAATCCGAACTCATCCTCACCACCGCCCAGGTCTCCGGCGTCTCGAAGAAGGACGTCGAGCACGTCCTCAAGACCGCCGGCGACGTCATCACCGCCCACCTGGCCGAAGGCGGCGAAGTGCCGCTGCCCGGCCTCGGCAAGTTCGTCACCCAGCAGAAAGACGCCCGCGAAGCGCGCAACCCGGCCACCGGCGAAACCATCCAGGTGGCCGCCCACAAGGCCGTCAAGTTCCGCACCGCCAAGGCGCTGAAAGACGCGATCAACCCCTAAACCCTCGCTTCAAGCCCCGTTAATCACGGGGTTTCGAGAGATGGTTTATCCGGAGAATTAACGATGACCCCCGCCCAAAAACGCCTGGCCTTTCCGCTCCGCGCCCCGCGCCTCCAGACGCAAGCCTTCTGGCCGCTGCACATGCTGGCGGCTGCGGTCGACGGCTATCACGAGGCCTTTTTCATGGCCCTGCGGCCGGCAGGGCGGCCGTGAGCCAGATCGGCGTCTGGCGCGCCGCGCGCATTCGCGCCATCCATGCCGCCTGCCGCGCCGCCGGCCTCGATGAAGAGGCGCGGCACGACCTGCAGCGCAGCCTGATCGGCAAGGCCAGCCTGTCCGACATGACCCTGCCGGAACTCAACACCCTGCTCGACCACATCAATGGTGCCAGCGGCTACACCGGCCACGCCGGCAAGCCCAAGGGCATCGACGCCGATCCGCAGCTGCAGAAGATCGAGGCGCTGCTCGCCGACATGAAACTGCCGTGGGCGTACATCCACAAAAGCAAGGCCGTCCCCAGCATGGTCCGCCGCCTGACCGGCAAGGACCGCGTCGAATGGGCGGACGCCGCCGGCAAGCAGGCCGTCATCGCCGCACTGGTGCGGCGCCAGCAGAAGGTGCAGGGCTGAGATGACCCCGGAACTGCTCGCCGAACTCTCCCGCCTGCCGCTCTTTCCGCGCACCGCGCGCGAACTGATCCGCGTCGCCGGGCTGGAGGCCGCGGCGCAGTTGATCAGCGCCTGGCCGGGTCAGGAATGGCCGGTGCCGGCGCGCGTCGGCGGCAGCAACCCGGCCGGCGTGCGGCGCTGGGCACAGCTGGTCGAGATCGTCGGCGAAGCGCCGGCGGCGTGCATCGTCCGCTGGTCGCCCGGCGGCGTGCTGTGCGTGCCGAACCTGAAAGAGGTCATGTGGAGCTACACGCAGGACAAGATTCGAGCCGATTTCGACCGCCTGACGATCACCGGCGGCTACAGCCTGCGCGAAGCGGTGTTCGAGCTGGGCATCAAGTACGGCTGCACCGGCGCCGCCATCCAGCGCGCGCTGAAACGGCCGGACAACGTGCTCGGCGAAGCGGCCGGCCTGGTGCCGGCGCAAGGGGCGTTGTTTTGAATGGCTAACGCTAGCTTGAGCGGCCGTGCGCCCACGGGAGAAAAACGGAAATGACGACAACGCTTATGGCGCAAGGTCCGCTCGAAGCGTCAGTTGGGCGGCGACCCTACGTTGTGCCGATCACGCTGGCACAGGCGAAGGCGTTCATTGCGGAGCACCACCGCCACAACAAGCCGCCGGTCGGCTGGAAATTCGGGGTTGGCCTGCGCCTCGACGGCGCACTGGTCGGAGTAGCGACAGCTGGCCGCCCCGTGGCGAGGCACTTCGATGACGGCCTGACACTGGAAGTGAACCGGACCTGCACCGATGGCACGCGCAACGCGAACAGCATGCTCTACGGCGCTATCTGGCGAGTTGCCAAGGCGATGGGCTACCGGCGGTGCATTACCTACACGCAACATGACGAGAGCGGGGCCAGCCTGCGCGCTGCCGGATGGGTGAAAGTGAAGGAATTGGCAGCCCGCAAGTCTTGGGCCGAGAGCAGCGTAAAGCTCAAGGACAAGCGCGATGCGGTCGGGAATGGTGGCGTGGCGCGGACCCTGTGGGAAGTGCGCATTACGACGCCCAACGCTTAGGTGATTGGCCGAGGCCGTCAGGCCGAAGGTCCAGCGCGAAGCGCGACATCGACCGGAGTGTTATGCGGTGTACTAAATTGCAACGACATTAGTAGGAAATTGACATGAGCGAACTGACCAAGGGCGAGCGCAAGCAGATAGCCGAGATTCTGAGCCGCCGAGCCAACGAGATTGCCGGCTTCAGCGGCGATTACCGAAAGGACGGCAACCACTTCGGAAGCGTGGAACTTGCGCTGAGCCGAGAAATCGAGCGCCTACGCAGACTGGCTGACCGGGTGAATCCGCCCGAGCCGGAAGATGAAGACGCATAACACTGAGGTAAAGGGCGACTGACGGCGCAGCCGGCAGGCGTCCGCTTTGACCGCCGGGTTAGACCGGCATTAACTATGGAGAACCAGAAATGCAAAAACTTCAGATTGGCAGCCACCGTTTTACCGAAGTAACCGTGATGGACGAACCTGGCGCGGGAGGGGCTTGCCACGAATACTACATTTCCCGAGCGCAGCAAATGTCTGACGAAGCCGCTGTGCCGATTGGCGAATTTGGAATGGTGCGCTTCCAGAACGGGCCAATCGGTGAAGTTGGCGTGAATGGATGCCACCAAGAGGACTTGATTTCCATCGTTATTCACCGGCTGCAATGCTTCCAGGCCGGGCAATACGCCTGCCGCGAAAACGCATTGGCTCTGACGAAGTTGGAAGAGGCAATGCACTGGCTCAACCACCGGACGACCAACCGGCAGAAGCGTGGGGTTGAAGGAACCAATGAGGTCTAACGCGGTGTAGACGTCAAACCCGCCGTCTAAGCAAGTAAACACGTCACCAGCCCCGCCCCGAGCGGGGCTTTTTATTGCCACCTGCCCATCCCCGTCCCCGTGACCGGCCTACGCGCGCCCGCGTAGCCTTCCGGCATGACCTGCCGCACCTGCCAGCACTTCGTTTCTTCCGAGCGCGCCAATCAACGGGCGGAGCTGGAAGGCTTCGGCTATTGCAATGCCGCGCCCAGCGCCCTGCTGCGCGCCCGCTTTTTCCGCGACCACCTCGATTGCTGGCTGTCGCCGGCGCGTTACCAGGAGCGCAGACCATGAAGATCACCCCGGCCGGCTGGCTGTGGATTTACTTCCTGAGCTGGATCATTACTTCCATCGCCGGGGCGCTTTTCGTATGACGACAAGCCGTTACGCCTCGCGCAAGTTCCTGCTCGCCGCTGCCGCACTGGCCAGCGCCACCTGGCTGGTCTCCATCGGCGCCATCACGCCGGTCGTCTATCAGGTGGTCGTGCTCGGCACTGTCGGCGTCTACATCACCGGCAACGTCGGCCAGAAGTGGGTCGAGAAGAAAGCGGCGGTGGTCGAGTGAGAACCCGCATCGCCGTCGGCGCGCTGGCCCTCTCGGCGCTCGGCTTCGTCGGCATCGTCAGCCAGGAAGGCTACACGACCACGGCCATCCGCCCGGTGCCGAACGATCCGCCGACCAACGGCTTCGGCAGCACCACCGGCGACGACGGCCAGCCGCTGGCGCTCGGCGAAAAGACCGACCCGGTACGCGCTGCCCGCCGCGCCGTGCGCGACCTGAACCTCAAGGAAAAGGCGTTCAAGCAATGCCTGGGCGACGCCGTGCCGCTCTACCAGCACGAATACGACGCCTATGCCGATCTGACCTACAACGTCGGGCCGGGCAATGTCTGCAAGTCGTCGATCATCCCCAAGCTGCGCGCTGGGCAGTACGAAGCCGCGTGCAGCACAATCCTCGATTTCCGCAAGGTGCAGGGGCGCGACTGCTCGACCCCCGAGTGGAAAACCTTCTGCGGCGGCGTGTGGACGCGCCGGCAGGAGGTGGCGAAGCTGTGCCTGACCGGCGAATACCCGGCCCGCTGGAGCGCCCGCTGATGACCCCGGAAATCATCAAAGCCGTCATCGTCGCCGCCTTTGCCGCGCTGATCTTCCTCGCCGGCTGGCAGACCAACGGCTGGCGCAAGGATGGCCAGATCGACCGCATCGAGCGCGCCCATGCCGAACAGCGCGCCCGCGATGCCGAGGCCGCCGCCGAAGAGATCGCCGCTGCCACCAAGCGCGGCAACGAGCTGGCCGCCCGCGTCACCGCCGCCGAATCCACACGCGACGCCGCCCTGGAGGAAACCCGCGATGCCCTACGCAAAATCACCACTGGCAAGCCTTGCCTGCCTGCTGCTGCTGTCCGCCTGCTCAACCAGTCCGCCGGCCTCAAGCCCGCCGCACTGCCCGCCGCCCCCGGCCAGCCTGCTGGCGCCGATGCCGCCTTTGCCACCGATACCGATGTCGGGCAATGGGCTGCGGCCGCCATCCGCCATTACGACACCTGCCGCGGTCGACTCGACGCGATAGCCGATTTTTACAAGGATTCACCGTGACGAAACACGTCATACCCGCCCCACAGCGCCCGCTGGTCGTCGCCGCCGCCGACCGCGCCTATGACGCCCTGCGCGGCCATGTCGGCGACAGCTACGAGGTCGCCGAGGTCGTGCGCCGGCTGGCGCATGAATGCTGGCTGGCCGGCTTCGCGCACGCCCGCGAAACCCCGCCCGAGGCCGCCGAATGACCGACCAGTTCGACCGCGCCACCGAGATCGAGGAAGCCCAGCGCGAGGACGCCCTGCAGGCGCAATCCCGCCGTGCCGGGCTGGAGGGCAAGACGGTGGCCGACAGCGCGCTGGAATGCGTGCTGTGCGACGACCCGATCCCCGAGGCGCGCCGCCAGGCGGTGCCGGGCGTGCAGTTGTGTCTGGAATGCCAGAACTTTTCCGAGAAATACGGCCGGGGCGGGAGGTACGCGCGGTGATGATCACCCTTGAACTGTGGCACCTGATTACGCTGCTGCTGGCCTTCTTCGGCTGCGTGGCCGGCTTCGGCAAGATCCTGCTGGCCGAATTCGAGAAGCGCCAGGCGGCGCGGTTTGAGACGCAGGACGCCGCGCGCCAGACGGCGCAGGAGCACTGGGACCAGCGCTTTTCGACCATCGAGAAGGGCGCCGCCGAATGGGCGCGGGTGGAGCGCGATTTCCTGACCTTTCGCGCCGAGCTGCCGATGACCTATGTGTTCCGCTCCGACTACGTGCGCAACCAGACGATCATCGAGGCCAAGCTCGATTCGATCGCCCTCCGACAAGAAAACATATTGCTGCAAGGAGCAAACAAATGAACCTCGACGCCGCGAAAATCCGCCGCGAAAGCCTGCGCTGGTATCTGATCCTGGCGCTTTACAACGCGCGGCCGGAGGAACTCTGCGAAGAGATCATCCAGGGCACCATGCGCTCGATCTACCCGGACGTCTCGCCGATGGAGGTGCGCCAGCAGCTGGATTACCTGGCCGACCGCGACCTGGTCGATCTGCGCAAGGAACCTTCCGGCCGCTGGTGGGGCAACCTGACCCGCTTCGGCACCGACCTGGCCGAATACACGGTCGAATGCGAGCCGGGCATCGCCCGCCCGACCAAATACTGGGCCGGCTGAGATGGGCCGCCAATCGAGCATCACCGCGCTGCCGGAAGCCACCCGCGACGCGCTCAACCGCGAGCTGGCGGCACGCAACTTCAGCGGCTACGAGGCGCTGGAAGACTGGCTGCGCGGGCAGGGCTTCGAGATTTCCAAGTCAGCGATCCACCGCTACGGCCAGAAGATCGAGCGCCGCATGGCCGCCATCAAGGCCAGCACCGAGGCCGCGAAGCTGGTGGTCGAATCCGCCGGCGACGACCAGGACGCGCGCTCCGAGGCGGTCATCGCCCTGGTGCAGACGGAAATGTTCGATTCGATCATCGCCATCCAGGAAGCCGACGACGAAGAACTGAGCCCGGCGGACAAGCTGGGCATGATGAGCAAGGCGGCGAAGAATATTGCGACGCTGGCGCGGGCGAGCATTGCGCAGAAGCAGTTCAAGACGACGGTGCAGACGCGCGCCGCCGAGGTGGCCGACAAGGTGGCCAAGCTGACCAGCAAGGGCGGCCTGTCGGCCGAGGCCGAAGCCGAGATCCGCCGCTCGATCCTCGGGATTGCCGCGTGAGCGTTAAAAACCCACTCCTCGGCAGCGTCCCGGCGAGCGATACTAACGCCCCGCCGCCGGTGCTGCTGCCCTATCAGCAGCGCTGGATTGCCGACGATTCGCAGCTGAAGATCGCCGAGAAGTCGCGCCGGATCGGCCTGACCTGGGGCGAGGCCGCCGACGACGTGCTGATCGCCTCGCGCGCCGATGGCTCCAACGTGTTCTATATCAGCGCCACCGAGGACATGGCCATCGAATATATCGAGGCCTGCGCCATGTGGGCGCGCGCTTTCGACATGGCGGCCGGCGAGATCGAGGACGGCATCTTTCACGATGATGGCGACAAGGCGATCAAGACGTACAAGATCGACTTCCCGAAGTCGGGCAAGCGCATCGTTGCGCTGTCGTCGCGCCCGGCCAACCTGCGCGGCAAGCAGGGCGTGATCGTCATTGACGAGGCGGCGTTCGCGCCTGATCTGCCCGGCCTGATCAAGGCAGCGATGGCGATGCTGATGTGGGGCGACAAGGTACGCATCATCAGCACGCACGACGGCGATGACAATGCGTTCAACGAGCTGATCACCGAGATCCGCGCCGGCAAGCGCACGGGGTCGGTGCATCGCATCACCTTTGCGCAGGCGGTCGAAGAGGGATTGTTCCGGCGCGTCTGCCTGCGCAAGGGCATGCCGTGGACGAAGGCGGCCGAGGAGGCTTGGGTGCAGGGCGTGCGCGGCTTTTATGCAGGCGACGCCGACGAGGAGCTGGATGTGATTCCCGCTCAGGGTGGCGGCACGTATCTGCCGCTGGCCCTGATCGAGGCGCGCATGCAGCCCGGCGTTGCCATCGTGCGTGGCAAGTGGAAGCCGGAGTTTTCGCTGGTGCCGGAGCCGACGCGCTTTCGCGAGATGGGCGAATGGTGCCAGGAACACCTGGCGCCGGTGCTCGCCGATCTGGACAAGACACGCGCGCATGGCCTCGGCTTCGACTTCGCGCGGGTCGGCGACCTTTCGGTGCTGACGGTGCTGGAAGAAGGCAGCGACACGGTGAAGCGGCCGCGCCTGGTGGTCGAGCTGTCGCGCTGCCCGTACAAGCAGCAGGAGCAGATCTTCGATTTCGTGGTCGACCGGCTGCCGCGCTTCCGGCGCGGGGCGCTGGATGCGAACGGCAACGGCGGCCAGCTGGCCGAGCACGCGGCCGACAAGTACGGCCACGACCGCATCGAGCAGGTGCATCTTTCCGAGAAGTTCTATATGGAGCAGATGCCGAAATTCAAGGCTCACATCGAGGATGCGACGCTCGACGGCCTGCCGATGGACGATCAGTGCCGAGACGACTTGCGCGCGATCAAGAAGATCAACGGCATCCCGAAGATTCCGAAGGCCAAGACGCAGAACGGCGACGGCCAGAAGCTGCAGCGCCACGGGGACTTCGCCATTTCGCTGTTTTTGGGCGATTACGCGATGCACACGGAGGTCGTTGGTGTGTGCACCGGCTTCGAATCCCTCTCGCGACGGCCCGCTGCCGGCGGCCGCGACGACGACCACGGCGACACCGGCCGGCGCATGTTCTAAGGACGCATCATGGCAAAAATTCTCGACCAGTACGGCCAGCCCTTCGACATTTCCGCCGTTGCCGAGCCGCAGACGGCCCGCGTCGCCGCCCTGGCGAACACCTACATCGAGGGCCAGCTTAATGGCCTGACGCCGTCGCGCGCGGCGCGCATCCTGGCCGCTGCCGACCAGGGCGACATCGTTGCCCAGCACCGGCTGTTCGAGGACATGCTCGACCGCGACGCCCATGTGCTGTGCGAGTTCGACAAGCGCCGGATGGCGCCGACGACGCTGGACTGGTCCATCGTGCCGCCGGCCGATGCGACGCCGGCCGAGACGAAGGCCGCCGAGTGGGTCGACGACATCCTGCGCACTGCGGTCGACGACATGGAGGACGTGATTTCCACCATGATGGATGCCGCCGGCCACGGTTTCGCGCCGATCGAACTGGAGTGGCAGCTGTTGGGCGGCGAGCGCCTGCCGAAATTCCACCCGCGGCCGCAGGACTGGTTCCGGCTCTCCACCGACCGCCGCGAACTGCGCCTGAACGACGGCAGCGCCGACGGCGCCGAGCTGGTGCCGATGGGCTGGATTCTGCACCAGCACAAGAAGGCGAAAACGGGCTACATCGCCCGTTCGCCGCTGTTCCGCACGCTGGTCTGGCCGTTCATTTACAAGAGCTATTCGATTGGCGACCTCGCCGAGTTCCTGGAAACCTACGGCCTGCCGATCATCCTCGGCAAATACTTCCAGGGCGCCGGGCCGGATGAAAAGGCCTCGCTGATGCGGGCGGTGACGGCGCTTGGCCACGATGCCCGCGCCATCATGCCGAAGGAAATGGAGATCGAGATCCAGAAGGTGACGGGGGCCGGCGACGGCGCGCCGCACCTGGCGATGGTCGATTGGGCGGAACGCGCGCAGTCAAAGGCGATTCTCGGCCAGGTGCTGAGCGCCGAGGCCAAGGCGACCGGCATGGGCAGCGGCGTGGCCGATCTGCAGGGCGAGGTGCGGCGCGACATTCTCAAGAGCGACGCCCGCCAGCTGGCCGGCACGCTGACGCGCGACCTGATCTACCCCTTGATCGCCTTCAACCGGCCGGGCATCGACGGCCTGCGGCGCTGCCCGCGCTTCGTTTTCGATCTTGGCGAGGCGGAGGATCTGGCGCTGTACGCCGATGCGCTGCCGAAGCTGGCGCAGGGCGGCGCGCGGATTCCGGTGGCGTGGGTGCATGAAAAGCTGATGATCCCGCAGGCGGGCGAAGGCGAGGCGGTTTTCGGGGTGAAGGCGCCGGTTGTTCCGCAGCCGCCGGCCGCTGCGCTGGCCGCGCTCAAGGCCGAGCCGCCGGCAAAGGTGGAAGATACCGCCGACAAGATGACTGGCGCGCTGGCCGTTAATGCCGACGCGCCGCTGGCCGACTGGGTGGGCAAGATTAACGCCATGCTCGACCAGGCCAGCAGCCTGGAAGAGTTCCGCGCCATGCTGCTGGCCGGCTACAACGACCTGCCGGCCGAGCAGATGGTCGAGGTGATGGCCGCGGCGCTGGCGGCGATCGAACTGCGCGGGCGCGCCGAAGTGCTGGCCGGCCAATGAAGCTGCGTTTTTCCTTCGAGGTCGAGTTCGAAAGCCCGGAGACGGCAAAGGCCTACGGCGTCGCGCTCGGTTTTGCCCTGACCAACATCGAAACCAACGCCCTGGAGATTTCCGAGGCGCCGAACCCGCGCATCACGCGCGGCAAGGTCGAGGTGTCGGAAGCGGCGCCGGCTGCCCGCCATGGCTGAAATCGGGGTTTTCGGCGGTTTCGACCTGCCCTTAAAGGAGCAGATCGACTTCTTCCGGCAGAAGCTGAACCTGCCGACCGAGCGCTGGGACGATATCTGGCAGGCGCAGCATGACCGCGCGTTCGTCGTCGCCGGGGCGATGAAGGCCGATCTGCTCGACGACCTCAAGCGCGCCGTCGACAAGGCCATCGCGCAGGGCACGTCGCTCGAAACCTTCCGCGCCGACTTCCGCCAGATCGTCTTCAATCGCGGCTGGACAGGCTGGACGGGCGAAGGCTCGGAAGCCGGGTTCAACTGGCGGACCAAGGTCATCTACGAGACCAACCTGCGCAGCAGCTATGCCGCCGGCCGCGCCGCCCAGCTGGCCGACCCCGGCCTGCAAAAGCTGATGCCGTTCCGCCGTTATGTGCACAACGATAGCGTGCTCAACCCGCGCCCGCTGCATCTTGCGTGGAACGGCCTGACCCTGCCGCACGACCATCCTTTCTGGAACACGCACATGCCGCCCAACGGCTGGGGCTGCCGCTGCCGCGTGACGGCCGCCGTCGCCCCCCGCAAAGGCGACCGTACCGAGCCGCCGAGCGGCTGGGACGAGCCCGGCGAAAACGGCAACCTGCCGGGCATCGACAAGGGCTGGGCGTATGCGCCGGGGCAGTCGATTCTCGACGACCTGGTCGCCGCCAAAAAAGAAACCCTGGTGCCGCCGCTCGCAGCGGCCTTCGACGCGGACATGCAGCGTGGCCGATAGCATCTCCATCATATACAACGACGCCGCCGTCATCGCCCGGCTGCGGCAGATCGCCCGGCAGGTCGACAACATGGCGCCGGCCATGCGCGCCATTGGCGTAATCCTGGCTGAATCGACCAAGGAGCGTTTCAGCACCAGCACCGCGCCGGATGGCGAACGCTGGAAACCCAACAAGCTGGCGACCGTGCTCGGTCGACTGAGCCAGATCAGCGGCACCTACAGCAAGAAGACCGGCCGCATGACGAAGAAGGGCGCTACCGCGTTCATTTCGAAAAAGCCGCTGGTCGCCACCGGCGAGCTGCGCGACAGCATCCGCTACCAGGTCGCCGCCGACGGCAACAGCGTCGAGATCGGCACCAACCACTTTGCCGGTGAATGGACTGGCGGCGCCGCCGTGCATCAGTTCGGCGACAAGAAAGGCCGGATTCCCGCCCGGCCATTCCTTGGAATATCCGATGCCGACCGCGACGAGGTGCTGGCGATTCTCGACCGCTTTTTGGAGCAGGCGGTCGGCGGCGCATGATTTCGTCTTCCCGTTGCATCGCCGAGGCGATTGAACTATTCTGGCAGCACTAAAACACAGGCGGACGCTGCCCGACCGCAGCGAATGCCGCCCGCCATCCTGCGGGCGTCGTTATTTCCGCTGTAGCAGCACCAATGGTCGGGACGAGAGCGCCGAATACAACACCCGCAAGGGGAATGAGCGCCGGGTACCTGTGTACCTAGTTGAGTCCCGACCGCCCGCACCGGCTACTAACCGGCTCGGGTCTTTCAACTTAAACACAGGAGGCCATCATGGCTAGAAACAAACCCGAAGCGGGCGCCACCGCAAAATCCCTGATTCAAACCCTGCAATCGCAGCTCGACGCCGACGGCGCCTTGCGTGAATTGCTGTCCGGCGATCTCGAAGAGATCGGCGCCGGATCGAACAGCCACCTTGAGCATCTTCTGGAAGTGGCCAGCGAGATCGAGGACGACATCAACCTGCTGCTTTGCGAGCTGGAAACGGCGGAATCGGCCATGGATATTTACGCCATCGCCGGGTCGGCATGCACGCGCGGAGAAATCCACCTCTCTACCGTCACCGCCGTCTTCCTCAAGCTGCTGCCGAAATGCCGCGACTGGGACAGCCGCCTCCATCAACAATTCACCCGCCTTCACGCCATGAAGCGCGGCCTCGCTCACCACTAAAAGGAGAAAACCATGGGACGTACATCATCTATCGATCACCTGCCCGACGATCTGAAAGAGCAGCTGGTACATCGGCTGTTTGACTCTAAATTCTCTGACTATGAAGGGCATGAAGAGTGGACTGCATCTCAAGGGTTTCGCGTTTCAAAAAGTGCTATCCATCGATACGCCCAGGCAATCGAAAGGCAGCTTGCCGACCCCGCGCTGCGCCTAAGCTGCGCCCAGGTAGCCGCACGCTATTCCGATGGTGATTCGATCATTGAAAACTCTTCGCGGCTCCTCGTATGGGTCGTTTCTCGTAAACCCTAACCAGCTTTTTTCACCAAAACCAAAGGGCCGAAATGGCCCTTTTTTTATTTTCGCTGTGCGCAATTAATTTTCAAACTATTTTGACCATACCGGTACGCCGCACCTTGTCCCGCTCACTTATCTCGCACATTGCCTTCCATTTATCTCGCTCCCCTTCATGAGTCATAGCCCCCTTCCCCAGCAGGCGGTCATCGCCGTCGTCGGCACCGGCGCCATGGGCGCCGGCATCGCCCAGGTGGCG
>ENA-UOWG01001704-UOWG01001704.1-activated-sludge-metagenome-genome-assembly--contig:-NODE-1704-length-20875-cov-9.469212_pt1 | contig 20875 bp, 19 predicted proteins | sample MGYA00238147_ERZ761563 | MGnify/ENA primary metagenome ERZ761563 (study PRJEB28884, sample SAMN05720216) | anaerobic digester metagenome | isolation source: active sludge of municipal... | reverse complement strand
TGCTAGACACTCTGTTGCAGCCGGTAGCCTGTCCTCAAAACCCAATATGAGCCACTAATTAATGTCGAAACGATGTTGGCATGGGCTCAAAGCATGACTTGGAAAGGCCTTGAACCGGTGATTCAACTAAGCAAAAAAGTCTATAAAAAAGGGATTTCATTGACCAAAAAAGCGATGCGTGAAGTCGAGAAAAAATTGGAAAGGAACCCCCTTTTACCCAAATGGGATATCCTGATCAAACCGCTTGAAATGGTAAACTCTTTTTAGGAAATCACCTAAGTTAATGGCAGTGAGGGCTGGGGTGGGGGGTCTGAACGGTTACAGGTCAACTACTACTCCATAACCGCCAGCGTGATCGTTGCATTCGGCGGGCCGTACAGCATGACATAAGCCCCGGCTGGAACGGCGCTGGCGCTGCCGGGACCCGCGCCAGCGGTCAGCAGCTTCAGATCGGCGTCATACCACTTCCAGGCGCTGGCGCCGCTGATCGTGACCGAACCCGCCACGGGCAACTGACGCCACTCGGCATAGCCTTCACTGTCAATCGTGACCACGCTGTCGCCAGCGGCCAGCCGGGGGACGCTGGCTTGCGGACGGTGCAGGGTGCTGCCGTAACACACCCACTCCTCGTCATTGCGGGTCTCGATGACCACATCGTTCATATCGCGCCCGAAGTTCACGGGAATTTTCAGAAACATCCGCGCCACAGTCTCGCTGCCGGACGGATCAACGATTTGCGAGGTCTCCAGCAGGGCGGAGGTGGCGAACAAGTAGCCGGGCAGACTCTCCAGCGCCTCCAGGGTCAGGCGGGGCGGCAGCCCCCGGATCAGTGGAATGGATTGCGCATCCTCATTCACCGCCAGCCAGTGTTGGCCAGCGCGTCGTTGCCAAACGTCCGTCAGCGGAGCGGTGGGCGAGACCTGCTGGCCAAAGGGAATCTCTGACAGGTAGTGGCCCATTCCACCGGGCGCCCGCGCCGCCAGATAGCGCCGCCCATCGGCGACCAGCGCCCAGTAGGATCGAAGTGGCTGGGCGTCGCTGGAGAACGTCCCATCAACGCGCCGCTTCAAGCCGCTGGCGGTTTCGGCCCAGACGCCATTGCTATAGGTCGAAATCTGCAAGGTCCGGTCGGGGGCGGCGGCGATCCGCATCAAGGCCGCATAGTGCGCATAATCGCCGACAATAGCCGCCAGATCGGCGTCAGTGGCGAGCTGTTCGGGTAACGACGTTTCCGGTAACGGTGTCGGCACCGCCGGGATACTGCCGCGTTCAGCCAGCGCGTTCAGCATAATCTGTTCAGCCAGGCCGCCCGGATTGAACTGAATGGCGGCACCTGTCACCATCACCGCCAGCCGTTGATCCGGCGCGACGAAGAAATCAGAAGCGTAGGTCAGGGTTCCCCCGTTCTTGTGCCAGGCGGTGATGCCCACTGTGGCCAGTCCCGGTTGCGCCACGCCGTCCCAGCCCAGACCCCAGCGCATCGTCGGGATCGGATTGAACGGGAGTTGTTGCGTCTGATCGCGGCCCATCTCGGCCACTGCCGCTGCGGACAGGATACGGACGCCGCCATACTGGCCGCCGTTCATGAACATCATCGCCAGACGGGCCATATCGCCGGGTGTTGAATAAAGGCCGCCCGTCGCATAGCCATTGGTGTATTCCTGGGAATCGGTGCGGTCCCCGGTGTAGCCCGGCGCAAACGATCCCGCTGGAAAAGGCGCTAGCGCAAAGCGGCTGTGGGTCATGCCCAGTGGCTGAAGGATTTCGTCCTGCACGAACTGAGGGTAGGGCCGGCCGGATATCGTCGCCACCAGTAATTCGGTCATCGTCAAACAGTCATTGCAATACACCGCCATCTCGCCCGGCAGATGTTTGAGCCGCTGGGTCGCCAACGCCTGCTGCACCTGCGCGGCGTAGTCCAGGATCGGAGCGTAAGTGAACGCATTGCGATAATCCGTGCCACCCAAGCCCGCTGAATGATTGAGCAACATGCGCACGGTGATTTGCGAATACTCGGGCGAGGCCATGCGAAAATCAGGCAGATACCGGGTCAGCGGCGCGTCGAGGTCGATCAGGCCCTGGTCAACCAGTTTCATGACAGCGATAGCGGCGAAGACCTTGCTGACCGAGCCAATGCCGTACATCGTCGTCGCATCGGGCACGGTGGACGCTGCTTTGTCGATGAAACCGAAAGTTTCGCTCCAGACGATGCGCTCGCCGTCGATCAGGGCGACCGAGGCCGAGGGCGTGTCTGTATCAATGAGCCGCTGTTGAATCGCGGCACGGCCATCAACAATGGTTTGCGGGTAGGTGCGCGGCGCGGGGTCGTCACTGTCATTGCAGCCCGGTAAAGCCGCGAGGATGCCTAGCACAGCCAGCACTTTCAACACGTTACGTCGGTTCATCCGAGTCCTCCAGATTTGTTCCGTCTGCGCTACAGGGATAGGGGCAGGCTTTGCGAGATAACGTCTCTGTACAAAACAATGCTAGTGAGCACTCACTCTCCCCGTTCTCGCGCAATGGCCCGATAGCCGATGTCGGTGCGGTAATACGCGCCGTCCCAATGCACTCGTTTCGCCAGGTTATAGGCCAGATTTTGCGCCTCGGCGACCGTGCCGCCTAATGCCGTCGCGCACAACACCCGCCCGCCATGCGTCACGATATGCCCATCCTTGATTTCCGCCGTTCCCGCATGAAACAGCTTCACCTCATCGCCCAGTTCTTCATTGTGCGGCGGCAATCCTTCGATGACATCGCCCTGCCGGTAGCGGCCCGGATAACCGCCCGCGGTCATCACCACGCCCAGTGCCGGGCGCGGGTCCCAGTCCACTTCAACCTCGTGCAACCGCCCCTCCAGCGCCGCCTGGCACAGTTCCACCAGGTCGGAACGCAGCCGCAGCAACAGCGGCTGCGTTTCGGGATCGCCCAGCCGACAGTTATATTCCAGCACCTTGGGGCCGTCGGCGGTGACCATCACCCCGGCGTAGAGAAAGCCGACATAGCGGTTGCCTTCCGCTGCCATGCCGCGCACCGTCGGCTCGATAATCTCGGCCATGATCCGCTCATGCAGTTCCGGCGTGACCACCGGGGCCGGGGAATACGCGCCCATGCCGCCGGTGTTCGGCCCCCGGTCGCCGTTGTCGCGGGCCTTGTGATCCTGGGAAGAAGCGAACGGCAGGATAAATTCACCGTCCGTCATGACGATGAAACTGGCTTCCTCGCCGACCAAGAACTCCTCGACGACGACCCGGTGACCTGCTGCGCCGAAATCCGCGCCACTCAACATACCGTGGACCGCCGCAATCGCCTCGTCTTCACTCTGCGCCAGAATCACGCCCTTGCCGGCCGCCAGGCCATCGGCTTTCACCACGACCGGCGCGCCCATTTCCCGAATGTAGGCTTCCGCCGCGTCCGGATCGGTGAAGCTCTGATAGAGGGCGGTCGGGATGTGATGACGCGCCAGGAAATCCTTGGCGAAGGCTTTGGAGCCTTCCAGTTGCGCCGCCGCTTTCGACGGGCCGAAGCAGCGCAGCCCGGCCTGGGCGAACCGGTCGGTAATGCCCAGCACCAGCGGCACTTCCGGCCCGACAATCGTTAAATCAACATGATGGCTCTGGGCGAATTTGAGCAGGTCGGGCGGATCGTCAGCGGTGATGGCGATGTTCGTCACCTTGGGTTCGCGGGCGGTCCCGGCGTTGCCCAGTGCGACATAGACGTTGCTCACCCGGCTGGATTGCGCGACTTTCCAAGCCAGGGCGTGTTCGCGGCCACCGCCGCCAATAATCAGGATGTTCATAGGTGTCTGAATGCCTCAATGCCGCAATAATAAGTTCTTTAAATTCAACCGCCTGGCGAAACTTCGCAAGCCGGGATGGATAGGGCATTATATAGACAACCCGCCTTCGCGGAATCCATATTGCTCCGAGGTTCGCCATGCACCGCCGTAAACTGCCGATTGGCATTCAGACCTTCGCCAAGATTCGCGAGGCGGATTATTACTATGTGGACAAAACCGGCTTTATCCGGCAGTTGCTCGATCAGGGCAGTCTGTATTTTCTGTCCCGCCCGCGCCGTTTCGGCAAGTCGTTGCTGCTCGATACGCTGGCCGAATTGTTCGCCGGCAATGAGCCGCTGTTTCGGGGACTAGCGATTCATCCCGACTGGGACTGGACGGTGCGCTATCCAATCATCCGCTTCAGCTTTGGCGGGGGGATTGTGAAAAGTCGGGTGGAACTGGACCAACGGATTCTCGACCTCCTTTACCGTAACCAGCGGGCGCTCGGTCTGACCTGCCGCGACGCTACGGATATCGTCGGTTGCTTCAGCGAATTGATCGAGCAGGCTAATGCGACCACCGGACAACGGGTGGTGGTGCTGGTGGATGAATACGACAAGCCGATTCTCGACAATCTGACCGAGCCTGAAACGGCCCGCGCTATCCGCGATGGGCTGCGTAATCTCTATTCGGTCATCAAGGACAATGAAGCGCACATTCGCTTCGCCTTTCTGACTGGCGTCAGCAAATTCAGCAAGGTCAGCATTTTCTCCGGGCTGAACAACCTGAAGGACATCACGGTTGACGCCCGTTACTCGGCGTTGTGCGGCTATACTGAACAGGACGTGGAAACCGTCTTTGCGCCGGAACTGGACGGGCTGGACCGGGCGGAAATCCGCCGCTGGTATAACGGCTATAACTGGACCGGCGAAGCGGTTTATAACCCGTTTGATCTGCTGCTGCTGTTCGATGCCCGCGAATTCCGCACTTGGTGGTTTGAAACCGGTACGCCGACGTTTCTGGTTGATCTGCTCACCCAGCGCGGGTATTTCACGCCCCATCTGGCGCAGCTTTACGCCACCGAAGCGTTGCTGTCAGCCTTCGATGTCGAGACCCTGCTGTCGGAGGCGCTGCTGTGGCAGACCGGCTATCTGACTTTTACCGGTTCCCGGCGCATCGGCGCACGGCTGGAATACCGCCTCGGCTATCCCAATCTGGAGGTGGAAACGGCCCTCAATGACGCCTTGCTCAAGGCGTTGCTGGGCGACCCGATGCAGGCCGAGCGCGCCGTCAGCCGGCTTTATGATGTGTTGGTCGCCGGGGAGTTTGCCGCGTTGCGGGCGCATCTGGTCAGCCTGTTCGCCGCCATTCCGCATCACTGGCACACCGGCAATGCCATTGCCCGCTATGAGGGCTATTACGCCAGCGTGTTTTACAGCCATTTAGCGGCGCTAGGGCTGGACTTGATCGCCGAAGACGCCACCAGTCAGGGCCGAATTGATCTGACGCTGAAATTCAACGGGCAAGTCTGGCTGTTTGAATTCAAGGTGGTGGAACTGGAGCCGGAAGGGCGGGCGCTCCAGCAGATCAAGGATCGGGGCTATGCCGACAAATACCGCGCCTTGGGCCAGCCGATGCATTTGATCGGCATCGAATTCAGCCGCGAGCAGCGTACCGTGGTGGGTTTTGAGGTGGAGAGCGGTTAGCAGCAGGCCAGGGCGTGTTCGCGGCCACCGCCGCCAATAATCAGGATGTTCATCCAGCTTCTCCGTGAGTGTCATTTAAAAATGATTAGTTAGTTTTCCAGTTCTAACCACATCTTCATATCCTGATCTAAATCCGATAGATCGTAATGGGGTGAAATCCGCCGACTTGCCAGAAGCTGGCGAAATTCCCACAGGCTCATGCCTGCCCGTTCACGAGCATGACCGATCGAAAGACAGCGCTGTTGATAGAGTTGCATGGCGAGTTCTCTCTTCAATTAGCCTATGAACTTGCGGAAGCAATACCGACACGTCGGGCATGTGATATCGAGCAGTTTGCCCGCTGGAACCCGCAGTTGCTGATTGCAATGTGGGCATGGAATCACGATTTTAATGCCGAGGTCAGCGGTTGGCGGCGCTGCGCCCAAGTGCTGAAATAGTCCTTTGCGCCAGAGTTCAAAGAAACAACGCGCCGTGGCTTCAGCGTCGGCTTTTGAGGTATGCGCGTTAGAAAACGACTGGCCGAACAGGGAAACATGCAATTCCTGGAGCTTGGGATTTTTGTATCCTTTACCCCGCGTTTTGGGGAGTTGGCAAACCGGGACGCTGCTGCGCATGGTGCAGATTGACGGTAAACGGGCAATGTCGAAGCTGAATTGATGGCGATTTAATTCAGTTTTTATTACGTCGAGATCGAAGTTGATGTTGTGGCCGATAATGGTCTTTTCGCCGGGACTTTGGAGATCGCTGACGAATTTCCGAAGCACTTTGGTAATGGCGTGGCCTTCTTTGCGGGCTTGGTATTCGGTAATGCCATGAATCATCGTTGCCCCCGGCGCAATTCTGAATCCATCCGGCTTGATGATGTGGTTTTCCAACTTTTCAGTGAAGCCATTGGATTGAGCGACCAGCCAAGTGATGCTGACGATTCGCAACTCAAGCCGTTTGCTTGGATGATCGTTGGTTTCGGTGTCTACGAAGATGAGGCGCATGGGGAATTGTGTAACAAAAATTCATTTATACAGCAGTGGGTTAGAAACAGCAAAAACATCAAACCCACCATAAAACATCATTCTGCAAAGTAGGCATTCTTTTTCTCGTTCCGCAAGAAGTTGGTACCAGAAAATTTCTGGATTAGCACCACACTTCTCAATATTCTTTAACCTATCAATAACAGTATAGCTAAGTTTAGTTATTAAAAAGTTGGTTTTATCAGCATCACGTTCATCAATTGCGATTAAATGTGGTGTATGGATTTCTATAGGTTTTTCCCAACGTATCCCATAATTTTTAACAACAAGACCCTGAACAATTTTTTCTAGCGACTTTTCAAATCGAATGCGATCTATTTCTACTGCAACTGTAGGATTACCGTCAACAATTAGTGGTTTTTTTGTTTGATATAGGGCAACTAAAATAGCAGGGCGACGGGCCACAGCACGAACGATTTTTGAGCTGAAATGATCTTGACCGGCTTTGTTGTTGAAGTAACCATGTACTAAAATAAAACGCAAGTATTCATCTTCTTTTGATTTTTCAGAATTATGTGCATCACAAGAGGGAACTGTTATCAAATTATTTCGATATCTAATTCCTTTGGGTAGGTCCTTTTCTTCTGGAAATAAGCACTTTGGAGGTATGTGTTCATCACTTGTAGCTGGAGCATCACAAAAATAGCAGTAGGTGTTCATACGGTTTTTCTGAGTGGATTGCATCAACCGACCAACCTGCTCCGGCATCAAAGCTCGAACACCGCCATCGTAGTGACTGGCAACTTGACCGACATCCCAACGCTCAGCAAAACGCTCATAAAGTGCGTGTGACCAAGGCAATCCCTTGTTCTCGCTCAATCCAATCCAGCCCCAAACCCACCTGTCAGCGTAACGCTCGATCAGTACTCCGCTCCACGGCAACCCCTCGTTCCTGCTCAATTGCCTCCAGTCCCAACGGTCGGCATAACGCTCGATCAGTACCTCGCTCCATGGCAATCCCTCGTTCCAGCTCAATCCCGCGTTCCCCCATTCCCAGCGGTCAGCATAACGCTCGATCAGTGCTTCGCTCCACGGCAACCCCACAATCAAGCTCAATCCATCCCATTCCCAGCGGTCAGCATAACGCTCAATCAGTGCCTCACTCCACGGCAACCCCTCGTTAAAGCTTAATCCCCCCCAACCCCAACAGTCGGCATAACGCTCAATCAGTCCCTCACTCCACGGCAACCCCACATTCAAGCTCAATCCACTCCATTCCCAGCGGTCGGCATAACGCTCAATCAGTGCCTCACTCCACGGCAAGTCCTTGTTAAAGCTTAATCCCCACCAACCCCAACAGTCGATATAACGCTCAATCAGTCCCTCGCTCCACGGCAACCCCTCGTTCCTACTCAATTGCCTCCAGTCCCAACGGTCGGTATAACGCTCGATCAGTCTCTCGTTCCACGGCAACCTCTCGTTCAAGGATAATATTTCCCAGTTCCAACAGTCAGCGAAACGCTCGATCAGTGCCTCGTTCCACGGCAACTCCTCGTTCCAGCTTAATCCCTTCCAATCCCACCAATCCGCATACCGCCCAATCAACTCCTCACTCAACGGGTAATACCGCGACACCGCCAACCGAAAAAACTCCGGATGTCGCCGAAAAAACGCCTCAGTATCCCGCCGCTCCAACTCCCCCAACACCCGGTTAGCGATGCGGGTGCGTTGTTCAATATGCGCGGGCAAGCCGCCACTGGAACCCGGAACTAGCGCCTGATGAGTTGTCATAGTTGCTTCATCCAAATATTTGTCATTAAAAAACCAATGAGCCTACCTAAATTTTACCTATTTCTTTAAACATTGCAGTACGTAAAATTTCATTGATACGAGCTTGATATCCAGTTCCTTGAGACTTGAGCTATGCCAGAACATCATCATCAAGCTGAACAGTCATTGTATGCTTGATCGGATGATAAAACAGATTACGTACCGCTTTCTTCCAGAATTCATCATCCAAGGGAGGAATATCGCTCGTATCAATAGCCTATTGGTATCCAGCAAATAACGGGCTTTCACAAAACAATTTCCCGTGGTGGACTACGATCCCGCCAGGAATCGATTTCTTGGTCGTCGAGGTCGACGCCGTCGTTTTGTTGGCGAAATTTCTCGATCACCTCCCACCACGAACGATGCTGTTCTCCAGTTAACCAAGTATAGTCGGCAGGCGTCATTAATATAGCAACGACTTTGCCACACCGAGTGAGTGTAATGCGTTCGCCAAGTTCGAGATTTTCAATCAGACGGCTGAGTGATTGCCGGGCTTTTGCAACGGAGCATTCTCGGATCATATTTTGTCCTCAGTGGATCAAGAAATGAGTGCTTTGAGCTTGATATTGGCTCTCATTCATCCAATTGCGACCGCAACCGCTCAATGTCCTCGGCCAAACGCTGGCGGGCTTCGACAAAATACCGTTCCCAGTCAGCAATCCCTGCCAACGTCCGATACGTCTCATGCTGCCGCAGCGCCTGAACCCCCGCCAGCAGCCGTTCCACTTCCAGCCGCAATTGCGCCACCCGCTTGCGCAGTTGATCGCCTTCGGTCAGCACAGTAGCCGGATCGGCGAAGGGCCGGCCACTCTTCAATTCCCGATACAGCCGGCGCAACGTCGCCAGATCGCCCTGCTGATACGCCGCCCGCACCTGAATAAACAACGCCCCCGCCTGCGCCTTGTCGGCGTCCGTCACCCGATCGGGATGACACTGCATACTGGCCTCCCGGAACAGGCGCTTGAGTTCCGCCTGCTGGTCGGGATCGAGCCGGGGCGCTTCGGGCATGCGCTCGACGTCTTCCCGGCTCTGCTGGTAGTCGGCATAGTCCTCTCGGGCGTGGGCATGAGCCTCGCGATCTTCATCGGTGGCCGTGCGCCGCATGGCTTGCCGCTGCCAGTACTGTTGCCGCAAGCGCAGCGATTCTTCCAGCAGATCGCCCAGCATCTCGTGCTGGCGGCGGGCAAACTCCTGAATCAGTCGTTCCAGCTCCGCCTGTTCCTGACTGAGTGCAACCACCTGCGCTTCCAAGGTGCGCAATTCCAGCCGCAGCGTCGCCCATTCCGGGTCTTCATACGGCATCAGCGCCACACCCCGCGCCAGTAACGCCGCAACGCTGGCTTGCGCCGCTGCCCAATCCTGCCGCTGCAACTGCTCCAGCAATTCCGCAATCGCCGGCAATGATCGGGTCACTTCCAAACGCGGCAACTGCGCAGTCAGCAACTCATGATCATCCAGCAACAGCAGGTTATGAATCACCTCCAGCCGGCGCAGCAACTGCTGGCGATCCAGTGTCGGTTCGGGCGGTCGCAACTGATGCTTGTCCAGCAATTGCGCAAACGCTTCGGCATACCCTGCCGCCAGCGCCGCATCGCCCCACACCCGGAGGATATTCTCATCGGCGCGACTGGCGCGGCGCGTCCAGTTGTAGGAGCCGGTCATCACCCCGTCCCCATCGATGACGCAGAATTTGTGATGCAGCGAACCCTGCCCGCCTTGCGCTTCGGGAATCCAGAACACCGCACCGCCTGCGGCCCGTAACCGCTCCAGATTCAGCCCGGACTGGCGGTTAATCGCATCGTCCAACAGCGCCAGCCGCACCCGACAGCCACGCCTGGCCGCTTTCAGCAACGCCTCGAGCAGCGCTGGGTCAGTCAGCCAGGCGACCGCCACATCAATCGACTGCCGGGCAGCATCCAAATCAGCCCTGATCACCCGGCCGATGTCGGTGAAATGGGCCTGAATGTCCATCAAGCGTCGCAGAGCCTCAGTGCTTTGGAAATCAATGCCGGAAGTGCCGCATCCCGGTAAAGACCATGGTCATGCCATGTTCATCAGCGGCAGCGATCACTTCACTGTCACGCATGGAGCCGCCCGGCTGAATGACGGCGGTAATCCCCAGCTCCGCTGCCAGATCAAGACCATCGCGGAACGGGAAGAACGCATCGGAACCCAGGGCCGCGCCGCGCAAATCCAGTTTCGCTTCCTCAGCCTTCATCGCGGCAATCCGGGCGGAAAACACCCGACTCATCTGCCCTGCGCCGACGCCGAGAATCATCCCATCCCGGCCATAGACAATGGCGTTGGACTTGACGAATTTGACGACTTGCCAGGTGAACAGCAGATCGGCCATTTCTTGAGGAGTGGGTTTGCGCTGGGTCACAACTTTCAATGCCGACTCGGCGACCTGACCCAGATCACGGTCTTGCACCAGTAGGCCGCCCGTGACCCGCTTGTAATCCCAACCCGCCGCCCGCTCGCTGTTCCAATGACCGCAGGCCAAGACCCGCACGTTCTGTTTGCTGGCCGTCGCCGCCAAGGCTTCCGGCGCGACTTCCGGGGCGATGATCACTTCGACAAACTGCCGGTCAACAATCGCCTTGGCAGTCGCCGCATCCAGCGGACGGTTGAAGGCGATAATGCCGCCAAAGGCTGAAGTCGGGTCCGCCTGATAAGCGCGGTCATACGCTTCCAGCAGAGTCGCGCCGACTGCGACACCGCAGGGGTTGGCGTGCTTGACGATCACGCAGGCCGGCGCGGCGAAACTTTTAACGCATTCCAGCGCGGCGTCGGTGTCGGCGACGTTGTTGTAGGACAGTTCCTTGCCCTGCAACTGGCGGGCGGTGGCGATGCAGGCTTCCGCCGGTTGCGGCTCGACATAAAACGCCGCGCCCTGATGCGGATTCTCGCCGTAGCGCATCGCCTGGGCTTTCTGGAACTGGACGCTGTAGGTGCGCGGGAACGGATCGTGCGCGCCTTCGGCCCGGATGGAACCGAGATAGTTGGCAATCGCGCCATCGTAGCGGGCGGTGTGTTCAAACACTTTCACCGCCAGATCGAAACGGGTGGCGTCGCTGGCGGCGCCGTTTTGCGCCCGCATTTCGCTCAGCACCCGCGCGTAGTCGCCGGCGTCCACCACGACGGTGACCGCCGCATGATTCTTGGCCGCTGCCCGCAGCATGGTCGGTCCGCCAATATCGATGTTTTCGATGGCGTGCGGCAGGGTGCAATCGGGTTTGGCGACCGTGGCGGCGAATGGATACAGGTTGACGACCAGCAGGTCAATGGGCGGAATACCGTGCTTCATCATCGCCGCGTCGTCCTGACCGCGCCGACCCAGCAAACCGCCGTGAATCCGGGGATGCAGGGTCTTGAGGCGACCGTCCATCATCTCCGGGAAGCCGGTGTAATCGGCGACCTCAATCACGGGAATGCCGCTGTCGTTCAACAGCTTGGCGGTGCCGCCAGTAGAGAGCAGTTCCACGCCCAGTTCATGCAGGGCGCGGGCGAAGTCGATGATGCCGGTCTTGTCGGAAACGCTGAGCAAAGCACGGCGAATGGGAGGAGCAGAGGTCAGGTTCATGCGGGAGTCGAGGACCTTGGTCGAAGTGAATGGAAAAAAGCGCCAGAGTAGCAATCAGGCGTTGGCGGCAGGGGGCGCGCCGAAATAGAGATCGTAGAACCGATCCTTTTCCGCGTCATATTGCATCAGCTCGCCGTTCTCCAGATCGTAGTACCAGCCATAGAGCTTAAGGTGGCTTTCCTCGACATGCTGCCGAACAAACGGGAAGGTCATGAGATTGGCGAGCGAAGTGCGGATGCCAGCCCGTTCACAAGCGCGTTGCTTGAACTCACGGCTGGCATCTGGCCAGCGCTGGAGGACTTCATCACGGGCTGGCGCAGCGATACGAACCCAAGGCGCGATGTACCCTTCGCCTTCGTCATTTTCACCGTAACCGTCCAGCAGGGCGGTAATACCGCCGCAGTGTGAGTGACCGAGAACGATGATGTTACGCACTTTCAAATTGCAGACGGCGAATTCCACGGCGGCGCTGGTGCCATGATAGCGGCCGCCCGTCTCGTAGGGGGGGATCAGGTTAGCAACGTTGCGGATGACAAACAGGTCGCCGGGCGCCGAGTCGGTCAGAATGGCGGGATCAACCCGCGAATCGCTGCAACCGATCAGCAGGGTGGAGGGGGTTTGCCCCTGCATGGCCAGCCGGTTGAACACTTCCCGGTTGGGTTCAAAGTTTTTGACACGAAAACGCTGAAAACCTTGTAATAACTCGTTGATTCCAGGCATGGGCCGGACTCCGGCGAGAGGTGAGAGGGATGAACGCGCCATTATATAAGCAACCCGACCCGTAGAATCCATGGCGTTGATGATCCAAACGCTTTCCATACCTGCGCGGCGTACCCTGCATCGAAAACTTGGTGAGCGCCGTCGGCAAGATAGTGCCGATCGATGCTGGCGAACCGCGCTCCGGGTTGGCAATTCGCCGGCCTCAATTTATCTCTCAAAAAATAAATTATTTAAAAACATATTATTAATTTGTATTTGAGAATTATTCTCATTTATATTATGCTATTCCCAAGACGTAAAAACGCTAACCGTGTTTTTAATGCACTTACTAGGTGACATTTTTTGATCAAACCAGTCACGGTTACTTTGCAATAAAACGGGGTATGAAGGGGTATGAACATGACTCAAGCACTCGATAAAGACGCCGCAATCCGCGTATTGAACCAGATTCTTGAACTGGAGTTGGCGGGTGTTGTGCGCTACACCCACTACGCGCTAATGGTGTACGGCTACAACCGCATCCCCATTGTTAGCTGGCTCAATGCGCAGGCTGACGAAAGTTTGCTGCACGCCCGCCAAGCCGGTGAGCTGATTACCAGCCTGGGCGGTCATCCCTCGCTTGGCATCGGACCGCTGCTGGAAACTCACCAGCACGATATCGGCGACATCCTGCGGGAATCCCTGGCGCATGAGCGCGAAGCGCTCAAGGCGTATTACGAGCTACTGGATTGTGTGCGAGACCGGGATGTCCGTCTGGAAGAATATGCCCGGACGCTGATTGCCGAGGAGCAAACGCACCTCGATGACGTTAACAAGATGCTGCGGACGCCAGGCCAGACCCAGACTCTCCGGGAGGGTGCCTGAATGAATACCTATACCGAGCCGGAACGCCGGGCGTTTGCGTTGGGTCAAGCGGTCGGGCTGGGGTTCATCCAGCCGCTGAGCCTGATGCGGCCCGGCAGTGTAGGCCGCATCTTGACGGTAAGCGGCAGCAGCGTCAGTGATCGCGATGTCGAGCGCGGCCTGCTGGAAATGGGTTTTGTCGAAGGTGCATGCGTGGAAGTGCTGCATCACGGCTTTTGGCGGCGCGACCCGCTGGCGGTGCGCATCAACCAGACGATGACCGTGGCGTTGCGGCGCTGCGAGGCCAGCGCGGTGCTGGTCGGGCCACTGCTCGACTCGGCAATGAGCGCAACTTCGGCTTCCAACCGGGAGCGCGACCCCTCATGACCACCGGAGTTTTGACCGCAGAGAACGCCCGCAGGGTGCAGATTGCGCTGGTCGGGCCACCCAACTGCGGCAAGACCACGCTGTTCAATACCCTGACCGGCGGCCGGCAAAAGACCGCCAATTATCCCGGCGTGACCGTCGAGCGGAAAAGTGGGCGGTTGCGGACGCCAGTCGGTCATACCGTCGAACTGCTTGACCTGCCCGGCAGTTACAGCTTGCGCGCCCGCAGTCCTGACGAAGCGATTACCCGCGATGTGGTGCTGGGGCGGCAAGCGCAGGAAGGGTTGCCGGACGCCGTGGTCTGCGTAACGGACGCCACCAATCTGGGCCAGCATCTGCGGTTGTTACTGGAACTGCGTCAGTTGGGCCGACCGCTGATTCTGGCGCTCAACATGATGGACATCGCCGAAAAGCGCGGTTGTCAAATTAGCATCGAAACGCTGTCCCGCCAGTTGGGAATTCCGGTCGTCACGACCGTGGCGATGCGCAAAAACGGGGTGCAGGACCTGCTTGGCGAGATTGATGTGCTGCTGAATCAGACCCCGGTGACTACGGGAACCGCCACGACCGATGATTGGCAGGAACCCTCAGCGGACACGATTCGCGCCTATCACCAAGAAGTCGAACGCCTGCTGCGGGAAGCGGTGATTCAGGAAGCCGCGCCGGAGCGGCTGACCCGGCAACTGGATCGGGTCGTCCTGCATCCAGTGGTGGGGCCGCTGATTCTGCTTGGCATTTTGTTCCTGATGTTCCAGGCGGTGTTCAGTTGGGCGGAAGCGCCGATGGACTGGATCGACGCCGGCATGGTCAGCTTGCAACAGTGGCTTGCCGCACATATGGAAGAGAGCCTGCTCAAGAGCCTGGTCGTTGACGGGATCATCGCCGGGATTGGCGGGGTGGTGATCTTTCTGCCGCAAATCCTGATTTTGTTCCTGTTCATCCTGTTGCTGGAGGATTTCGGCTACATGGCTCGGGCCGCGTTCCTGATGGATCGCCTCATGAGTGCGGTGGGCTTGAACGGACGCGCCTTTATCCCCTTGCTGTCCAGCTTCGCCTGCGCCATTCCCGGCATCATGGCGGCGCGCACCATCGCTCATCCGCTGGATCGGTTGGTCACGATTCTGATCGCGCCGCTGATGACCTGTTCAGCGCGGTTGCCGGTGTACGTCCTGCTGATTGCGGCCTTTATCCCCAATACAGCGGTCTGGGGCGGGATCGGCTTGCAAGGGCTGGTCATGTTTGGCTTGTACGCGACCGGCATCGTCGGCGCGCTGGCGGTGGCGGGCGTGTTGCGGTTGACCTTGTTACGCGGCGACCGGCAGCCGTTGTTGATGGAGTTGCCCAGCTACAAATGGCCGAATCCCGCCAACGTACTGCTGGGTTTGTGGGAGCGCGCCAAAATCTTCATGCGCCGAATCGGCACAATCATCCTGAGCGTGTTGATCGTGTTGTGGTTTCTCTCGACCTTTCCCGCTCCGCCGGCAGGCGCGACCGAGCCGGCGATTTATTACAGCTTTGCCGGGATGATCGGGCGCGGGCTGGAACCGCTGCTGGCGCCGATTGGTTTCAACTGGCAAATCGCCATCGCCTTGGTGCCGGGCCTGGCGGCGCGTGAGGTGGCGGTAGCGGCGCTCGGCACGGTGTACGCCCTGAGCGGCGACGAAGGCGCGGTCACGGAAGCGCTGAGCGTGACGCTGGCGCAGAGCTGGACGCTGGCAACCGCCTTGTCGTTGCTGGCCTGGTACGTGTTCGCCCCGCAATGTCTGGCGACGCTGGCCGCCGTTCGTCGTGAAACCAACTCCTGGCGCTGGGCGACCTTCATGTTCGTCTATCTGATGGTGCTGGCCTATGTCGCGGCCTTCGTCACCTATCGGGTCGCGCTGGCGTTGGGAGGCGGCTGACATGTGGCAAGACGGTTTGGCATTACTGATCGTAGTCATCGCGGCACTGGCCGTGCTGCGAAACGTCCTGCCCTCCAGGCTTTTTCGGTTTGGCGCGCGCCAAGGCAGCGACGGTTCGGCCAAGAATGCGCCGCCCGCTGGCGGATGTGGCGGCTGTGCTTCGGGATCGTCCTGCTTCAAGGTACAGGTCAAGGTTCATCCTACTGTTATCCAGCGGTGCGAGCGGTTTCCATCCTCTGGTAATCATTAGATATGATGGGCGCAAGCGCCTATCGTGAAATGCGCCATGGAGGGCGTGGTCGACAGAGAATTCTGTTGACCAGCGAGCAAAAGCACAAACCTGGACGAGTCACGTAACAACGGGTGGCGCTGGGTAAATCAAAGGTTATTTCATGCCCTTATCGTGGAACGAAATTAAAGACCGCGCCCTGAAATTCTCCCGCGAATGGGCGGATGAATCCTCAGAAGAAGCCGAAGCAAAATCCTTTCTGGACGCCTTTTTTAACGTGTTCGGCGTTCCCCGCAAGCGGGTAGCGACCTTTGAGCAGCGGGTTAAGAAGCTGGACGGCAGAAGCGGCTACATTGATTTACTCTGGAAAGGAATTTTGTTGATTGAGCAAAAATCACGCGGCAAGGATTTAGACCGCGCCTTTCAACAGGCCAAGGAGTATTTCCCCGGACTCAAGGACCGGGACGCCCCCCGCTATATTCTGGTTTCCGATTTTGCCCGCTTCCGGCTTTACGACCTGGAAGAAGGGAAGCAGCACGAATTCATCCTCGCCGAGTTTTATAAAAATGTCCGGTTGTTCGGCTTTATCGCCGGTTATCAGACCACCGTTTACAAAGAACAAGACCCCGTTAATATCCAGGCTGCCGAGCGCATGGGACGATTGCACGACAAACTCAAAGAAATTGGCTACGAAGGCCACCACCTGGAAATCTATCTGGTCCGTTTGCTGTTTTGCCTGTTTGCCGAAGACACCAGTATTTTCGAGCGCCGCCAGTTTCAAGACCTGATCGAACAGCGCACGAGCGAGGACGGTGCAGACCTTGACCAATGGCTTTCCAGCCTGTTCCAAGTGTTGAACGCCCCGCCAGAGAAGCGGCTTAAAAAGCGGGACGAGCAGCTTTTAGCGTTTCCCTATGTTAATGGCAGCCTGTTTGCCGAACTCTTGCCAGATGCCGCCTTTGATACCTGTATGCGCCAGCTTTTGCTGGATTGTTGCGCTTTGGATTGGAGCCGGATTTCTCCGGCGATCTTCGGCAGCCTGTTTCAATCGGTTATGGATACCACGTTACGGCGGAACCTTGGCGCGCACTACACCAGCGAAAAAAACATCCTCAAGCTGATCAAGCCGCTGTTTCTGGACGAGTTACGGGCCGAGTTTGAGCGGGTGAAAACCAACAAGAAGCGACTGGAGGAATTCCACCAACGCCTCGCTAAACTAAAATTCCTGGACCCCGCTTGCGGTTGCGGCAACTTCCTGGTGATTGCCTACCGGGAATTGCGCTTGCTGGAACTGGACGTGTTGCGCGCACTGGACCAGGGCGAAGCCTCCCTTGACGTTTCACAGTTCAACATCCTGTGCGACGTGGACCAGTTTTTCGGCATCGAGATCGAGGAGTTTCCCGCCCAAATCGCCCAGACGGCTTTATGGCTGATGGACCACCAAATGAATCTGCGGGTTTCCGAAGAGTTCGGCAGATACTTCGTCCGCTTGCCCTTGCAGAAATCCGCCACCATCGTTCACGGTAACGCGCTACGCATGGACTGGCGGGAAATCGTGAAGCCGGAGGCGCTCAGTTACATCTTGGGCAATCCGCCTTTTGGCGGAGCCAAATATATCAGCGAGGAGCAACGCACCGATATGGCGGCAGTCTTTGCCGACGTGCCCAGCGCCGGATTACTGGATTTTGTTGCGGCATGGTATCGGAAAGCCGCAGATTACATGGCGGACAATCCGAAAATTAAAGCCGCTTTTGTGTCCACTAACTCCATCACCCAAGGCGAGCAAGTCGGGGTTTTATGGCCCGACTTATTCAAGAGAGGCGTCAGAATTCACTTTGCGCACCAGACTTTTCAATGGTCCAGCGAGGCGCGAGGCAAAGCCGCCGTACATTGCGTCATCATCGGTTTTGCCCTACATGACGCCGAGGACAAGCGGATTTTCGACTATGAAACCGTGCAGGCCGAGCCGCACGAAGTTAAGGCCAAGAATATCAACCCCTATCTGGTAGACGTGGGGGATTTAGTGATTGCCCGCCGGGGAAAGCCGATCTGCCCCGTTCCTGAAATAGGTATCGGGAACAAGCCCATTGACGGCGGCCATTATCTTTTCAAGCCGGAAGAGCGGGATGAATTTCTAAAGCGGGAGCCAGCCGCCGCCCCGTATTTTCGCCGCTGGCTTGGCGCGGATGAGTTTTTGAACGGGTATGACCGATGGTGTCTTTGGTTGGGCGATTGCCCGCCGGACGTATTAAAGCAAATGCCGGAGGCTGTGAAGCGCGTTGAAGCTGTGCGACGGTATCGACTGAATAGCAAAAGCGCGCCCACTCGCAAGCTTGCAGCGGCCCCGACTCGCTTTCATGTGCAGAATATGCCAGATTCTGATTTTCTGGTGATCCCGAAGGTGTCATCCGAGCGGCGGGTTTATATTCCTCTCGATTTTATGGCTCCAACAACATTATATAGCGACCTTGTTTTTATTTTCCCCCAAGCAACCCGCTATCATTTTGGCATTTTGTCATCCGCTATGCACATGGCTTGGGTTCGCAGCGTTTGCGGACGGCTAGAAAGCCGTTATCGCTATTCAGCCGGAATTGTTTACAACAATTTCCCGTGGCCGCAGACACAGACGGGCAAGCAGAAACAGGCGATTGAGGACGCCGCGCAAGCGGTTTTGGATGCGCGGGTGCAGTTTCCCAACGCTTCCCTTGCCGACCTTTACGACCCGTTGACCATGCCAGCAGCCTTGACCAAAGCCCACCGCAAGCTGGATGCAGCGGTGGATAGGGCGTATGCCAAGCGAACATTCACCGGCGACAGCGACCGCGTAGTGTTCCTGTTTGAGCTTTACCAGCAAATCACCAGCCCGCTGGAATCCAGGAAGGCGACACGAAGGAAGTGAGCTAAAACCGGGTACAATTTAACATCCTTACCGGCCATGGTGGGCAAAGCGATGACCCTATCCGAACCTTTCCTGACTCCAACCGAAGCAGCCTGCGTCGCTCGCGTCAGTGCGGAAACGATTCGCCGCGCGATTCGTTCCGGCAGATTGCCGGCGCTGAAACGACTGGGCAGCACCCGCCATTGGATCGAACGCCAAGCCCTTGACCGCTGGATCAAGGGAGAATGCGCCACACCCGCTTTGCACTCATCCATGGCGTTGGCCGATCTGATGCAGCAATTGCCCGATCTACCCACCTTCCAGGGCGATCCGGTTGAAATTCAGCGGGCGCTGCGCGATGAGTGGCAATAGATTTCTACTGGATACCAACATCATCATTGGGATGTACCAGCGGAATGCTGAAGTATTCACCTTGCTTTCCGCCCGTGGCGCACGACTGGCGGATTCCGGGTATAACAGCGTGACTCGAATCGAATTGCTCAGCTATCCGGGAATAACCGCCGCCGAAGAAGCTGCTATTAACACGCTGCTCGATTCGTTGAGCCATTATCCATTAACCCGAATCATTGAGAACGGAGCTATCGCTATCCGCCGCGCCCATCGGATGAAGCTGCCTGACGCAGTGATTCTGGCGACGGCTCAAGCGCATGAACTGGCATTGCTGACGCTGGACCAAAAACTGGCTGCGCTGGCGACCAGCTTCCCTTAGCAAGCGCTCCGGCATGGAGTGCCAGTATCCACGGACGGTGAAAGCACCTGATATTGCCAGAGCGGAAACAACAACGGCCTCACTGGGGCCGTTGTTGTTTGTTGCAGAGCGAAGGGTTGGCGCTAGATGCGACGGCGGCGGGCGGCGAGTCCGATCAGACCCAGACCGAGCAGTGCTAGAGATGTGGGTTCAGGAATAGTGTTGTTGGACGGAACTTGTTCCCCAAAAACTTTTATCTCCGTTATGGAAAACCAGTTGGTATTGGTTCCTTGGAAATTCGAAAGGACGACGGCCCATGCGGGTGCCAAGGCCACCGGTCCGGTGAGGTCCACCCCGTCGTTCACATCGCCGCCAAGTTGATTTTGCACACTACCGGCGAAAGCTGTAGTGTTAAAGGGAGTGTTGGGCGCACCACCCGTGGGTCCGATGATCCCTATATCAAGCCCGGTAATAGCGCCAGGGATACCATTGTCAAAGATATCCCCGCCATAAATCTCGACGCGGTTCACCAACCAAGGTCCACCGGTAGTGAAATCCAGAGTAAGGAATATGGCGGGACTAATGAGAGTTCCATCGTTGGCGCTCGGTGTGACAAATAACTGGCTACTGACCGCGAAAGTGCCAATCACTCCATTCATTGAGAGTTCCGCTGCCAAACTGATAGGTAGCAGTAGTACCCAGAAAGCCAAAATTGGTGAAATTGGCTCCGGATGTGATCGTGCCATTGTAGATATGGGACCAATTGCCGTGACCTGATTCGACCGCATCGTTGATGTCGTAATGGTCGATTGAAATCTCCACTGCATTGGCCAGCGTTACCGATCCACTCAATAAAATTGCCAGCGTGGTTGCCGCCACGAGAGAATGCTTTTTCATCACTGCCTCCTAAGAGTCGTTCAAGATGAGTTGCGATTGACGACCCAGATAAAGCAATTTCTATTCCATAATAATAATAATAATTAATAAGTTAATTATTATGCAGTGTTTATAGCTGTAAAATATAGCAGTAAATTTTTAATAGAGAATTTCCCAATAAACTATTTAATTTTTTATGGTTTATTGCAAATGCACAATAATTTTTCTATTGCTAAATCATTTAGTTGTTTTTTAATAACGTACTAATCCGATAGAGATGTGCAGTTAAAATCCCTACTTAATACAGTGTAAAAATTTCCGACAACGGCGGCGGCGTCAACCCTATTTCTAACCTGACAACCCGAATCAAAGTCAGCGACAGCTCATCGCCAAGAGGTTGCTTACGTCAATTATTTATAGTTTATCCAATAGATATCCAGACATACCTTACACAGGGGCCTCTTCGAGAT
>ENA-UOWG01001700-UOWG01001700.1-activated-sludge-metagenome-genome-assembly--contig:-NODE-1700-length-20897-cov-6.999664_pt1 | contig 20897 bp, 18 predicted proteins | sample MGYA00238147_ERZ761563 | MGnify/ENA primary metagenome ERZ761563 (study PRJEB28884, sample SAMN05720216) | anaerobic digester metagenome | isolation source: active sludge of municipal... | reverse complement strand
CGGCCCCGCGCTACCACGCGCGGCAGGTGGCCATGAAGCGATGCGCGATCGAGGGCGCCCGCCTGGTCATGGGCAGCGCCACGCCCTCGGTCGAGGCCTGGCGCCAGATCGCCGAGGGCTCGATGGCCAGCCTCCCCCTCGCGCGGCGGGTCGCCGGCGGGGCCGAGCCGGCGATCGAGGTCGTGGACATGCGCTCGGAGGCCGGCCCCATCTCGCGGCGCCTCGCCGAGGCCGTGCGGGAGAGCCACCGCGAGGGGCGGCAGTCCATACTCTTCCTGAACCGCCGCGGCTTCTCCTACTTCTTCCGCTGCAAGACCTGCGGCCACGAGATCCGCTGCCGCAACTGCTCCGTCTCCCTGACCTACCACAAGGACCGGGACTCCCTGGTCTGCCACTACTGCGGCTTCAGGACCGCGCCCCCCGGGGCCTGCCCCGAGTGCGGCTCCCTCGACGTGGGCTGGGCGGGCTTCGGCACGGAGCGGATCGAGGAGGAGGCCGGCCGCCTCTTCCCCGGCCTCAGCCTCCGCCGGGTCGACGCCGACTCGACCTCCCGGTCGGGCGAGCTGGAGTCGGCCATCGAGGGCTTCCGCGAGGGGAAGATCGACATCCTCCTCGGGACGCAGATGGTCGCCAAGGGCCTCAACTTCCCCGGCCTGCGGACGGTGGGCATCGTCCTCGCCGACACGACCCTGAACCTCCCCGACTTCCGCGCGGCCGAGCGGGCCTTCTCCCTCGTCGTGCAGGTCGCGGGCCGGGCCGGGCGCTTCGCCCCCGACGGCCGCGTGATCCTCCAGACCTTCAGGCCGGAGAGCCCGGTGATCCGGGCGGCCGCGGCCCTCGACGCCGACGGCTTCTACCGCGCCGAGCTCGAGGCCCGGCGCGAGCTCGGCTTCCCCCCCTACGCCCGCATGGTGCGCCTGGTGTTCCGCTCCAAGGAGCGGGGCAGGGCCGCCGAGGCCGCGCGCTCCTTCGCCGCCCTCGCCGCCCGGGCCCTGCCGGCCTCCTCCGAGATCCTCGGCCCGGCCGAGTGCCCCCTCGGCCTGGTCGCGGGGACCCACCGCTGGCAGCTCCTCTTCCGGGCCGCGGAGCTCGGCGCCCTCCACCGCGCCGTCGCCTCCCTCCTCGCCGAGTACCGGCCGCCCTCCTCCGTGAGGCTCGAGGCGGACGTGGATCCCGTGAGCCTCATGTGAGGGAGGAAGCGATGGGCGAAACGATGACGGGGGCGGGGGGGCTCCCCTTCGAGACCCTCCGCTGGTCCGGCGGCGAGCTTTACCTCCTCGACCAGACGAGGCTGCCCGCCGAGCTCGTCGAGGAGCGGCAGGGGAGCGCCGAGCGGGTCTGGGAGTCGATCCGCGCTCTCAAGGTGCGGGGGGCCCCGGCCATCGGCGTCGCTGCCGCCTACGGCCTGGCCCTCGGCCTGCGGGAGCGGCGCGGCGCGAGCTTCCCCGCCTTCCTCGACGAGGCGCGCCGGATCGCCGCCTACCTCGCCTCCGCGCGGCCGACGGCCGTCAACCTCGAGTGGGCGCTGCGCCGCATGGTAGGCTTCGCGGAGGCGAGGGCCGCCAGGTCCGCATCCGTCCCCGCGCTCTACGAGGCCCTCGTCGGCGAGGCGATCCGCATCCACGAGGAGGACAAGGCGACCTGCCGCGCGATAGGCGAGGCCGGGGCCTGCCTCGTCGCCGAGGGCTCGGGGATCCTCACGCACTGCAACGCCGGGGCCCTGGCGACCACGGGCATCGGCACGGCGACCGCGCCCCTGTACCTCGCCCACGCCGCGGGCCGCCGCTTCCGCGTCTACGCCGACGAGACCAGGCCCCTCCTCCAGGGCGCCCGCCTCACCGCCTGGGAGCTCTCCCGCTCGGGCCTCGACGTCACCCTCCTGTGCGAGGGCATGGCCGCCCACGCCCTGTCCAAGGGCCTCGTGCAGCTCTGCATCGTCGGCTGCGACCGGGTCGCGGCCAACGGCGACGCCGCCAACAAGATCGGCACCCTCGGCCTGGCCGTCCTCGCGCGGCACTTCGGCGTCCCCTTCTACGTGGCCTGCCCCTCCTCGACCCTCGACCTCGCGACGCCGCGGGGCGAGGACATCGTCATCGAGGAGCGCGATCCCGCCGAGGTGACCTCCCTGGGCGGCCGGCGCGTCGCGCCCGAGGGGGTCCGCGCCCTCAATCCCGCCTTCGACGTGACCCCGCGCGAGCTCATCAGCGGCTTCGTGACCGAGGCCGGGATCCTCAGGCCGCCCTTCGAGGAGGGCTTCCGGGCCCTGGCCGGGGAGCGTTGATTTATCGGGGCCGCGGGGCTACTATTTATTGCCCGCGGCTCCCCGCTCTCGCGGCGGCCCCGGGCGGAGGCGCGGTCGAGGATGTCGCGAAGGCCCTGGCGATCGGGTATCTTCCTCATCTCCTGGCTCGGCTCCCTCGCCGCTCTCGGGACCGCGGCCCTCCTGGCCGGGCTCGGCCTCGGCGAGCCTCCCTGGCTGCCCTGGGCGGCCGGCGCGGCCCTCGCGGCGGCCGCGGCCCTCGCGGCCGCCCGCCTCTCCGCCCTGCCCCTCGCCGCGGCGGCCCGGGCGGCCCGCTCCCTGGCCTCGGGGGAGGCTCCCGGCCCCCTGCGGGCCGGCCGGGCCGGCGCCGAGCTTGCGGCGGCCTTCGGCGAGGCGGCCGAGTCCTTCCGCCGCCGCCTGGCCGAGGCGGGCAAGGCGGCGGCCGAGCGGGCCGAGGCCCTCTCCGGCGCCATGGACGAGCTCCACGCCCGCGACGAGACCCGGGCCCGCGAGGGGCGCATGGCCGCGAAGATGCAGCGCCGCATCGTGCCCCGGCCCGAGGAGCTTCCCGAGCGGAGGGAGAGCTCCTTCGGCGCGATCTACCTCCCCGCGGAGAACACCGGCGGCGACCTCTACGACGCCGCGCGCGCCGGCAAGAACGGCCTGGCCCTCCTCGCCGCCGACGTCTCGGGCCGGGGCGTGACGGCCGCCCTCATCGCGGCCATGGTCAAGAACGCCTTCCGCGTCAGGACGGGCTGGGACGTCGATCCCGCCGCCGTCCTCGGCTCCGTCGGAGCCGAGCTCCTGCCCATCCTCGGCGAGACGGACCACTTCGTCACCGCCTTCTACGCCCTCCTCGACCTCGAGACGGGGCTCCTGCGCTACGCGGCCGCGGGCCACCCCCCGGCCCTCCACTTCCGCCGGAGGCTGGCCAAGGTCGAGGAGCTCGACGCCGCCGGCCCCCCCCTCGGCCTCCAGGCCGAGTCCCCCTTCGCCGCCGCCGAGCGCCGCCTCGAGGAGGGCGACCGCGTCCTTTTGTACACCGACGGCCTCACGGGGGCGCGCAACTACCGCGGCGAGCCCTTCGGCCGCGAGCGGCTCGCCGAGGCCTTCCTCCGCGCCGCCCCGCGGCCCGCCTCCGAGTCGGCGGGCCTCCTCTCCGCCTCCCTCGAGTCCTTCCTCATAGGAGCGCCCCGGGGCGACGACGTGGTCGCCCTCGTCTGCGAGTTCCGCTCCTTCGCCCGGCCCGAGGACGCGGCGCGAAGGCGCCTGGGCGAGCGCGAGGACTGGCACGTCCTCGCCCGGCGCGGGGCCGAGCTCGCGGCCAAGGGCAAGGTCGAGGAGGCCGTGGGGGTCTACGAGCGCATCCTCGAGATCGAGCCCTCGGACGCCGCCTCCCTCAACAACCTCGGCACCCTGTACTGGCGCCTCGGCCGCCGCGAGGAGGCCGCCGCGCGCTTCGAGGCTGCTGCCCGCATCGACCCCGAGGACCCGCGCATCAAGCGCAACCTCATCCTCGCGGAGAGCGTCTTCGCCGCCCGCAGCGCGGCCGCCGAGGCCGAGCTCGCCGCCGGCTTCGCCGCGGCGAGCGCCGTCGCCGCGGATGCCGCGGAGGCGGATGAGGCCGAGCCCGCGGAGGCGGCCGAGCCCCTCGCCGAGGAGGCCGAGCCCCCCCGCGCCGCGGCCGAACCGATCGAGGAGCTCGTCGAGGAGGCCGAGCCGGTCGAGGAGGCCGAGCCGGTCGAGGAAGCCGAGGAGCTCGTCGAGGAGGCCGAGCCGGTCGAGGAGCTCTAGCCCGAGCCTAGTCCTGGGGACGCACCCTGCGCAGGATCTGGGTGGCGAGCTTATGGTCCTCTTTGACGCGGCGCAGGAAGTAGGGCCCCTCGGCCCGCTTGCCCTCCCACCAGGCCTCGCGGGCGAACCATTCGATGCCCTCGGCGAGCCCCTCGTGGTCGGCGGGGCGGAACTGGAGGAAGAGGTAGCGGCCGACGGGCAGGCCGAGCTCGACTCCCCCCGCGGGCGCGGGCCGAGGCTCGGGCGGCTCGCCCATGGACCGGGCCGCGCAGCCGGGGCAGGCCCCGCCCGAGGAGCGGCCGTAGAAGGCGGCCGCGGGCAGGGGACGGGCCAGGCGGGGCCCCTCGTCGGGGTCGAAGGCCACGAGGGCCTCGGCCTCGTAGGCGATGAGCTCCTCCTCTCCCTCGGCGAGGCCCGCGCCCAGGGCGAAGGGCAGGAGGGCCCCGCCCTCGGCGGGGAGGAGGATGCTCCCCTCGAGGGGGAGGCCGGCGAGGGGAGGGTTCTCCAGGCCCCGGTAGGAGAGGGGGGCGTGGAGCTCGAGCTCGAGGAGGTCGTAGGTGGCCATGCCCCGATCCTGCCGGATAGGGGGCGGCGATGGCAAGGGCCCCGTCCCGGCCGAAGGCGGCGGTAGCAAAAGCCGGGGGCCTGTGGTATCGTTCGATCCGATGTCCATCCTCGATAGGATCGATTCCCCCTCGGACCTCAAGGACCTCGGGCCGGGCGAGCTCCGCGCCTTGGCGGGGGAGATCCGGCAGCGCATCGTCGAGACGGTGTCGAGGAACGGGGGCCACCTCTCCTCCAACCTCGGCGTCGTCGAGCTCACCCTCGCCATCCACCGCTCCTTCGACTCGCCCCGCGACGCCATAGTCTGGGACGTCGGCCACCAGTGCTACGCCCACAAGCTTCTCACCGGGCGCCGCGAGGCCTTCGAGAGCATCCGCAGGCCCGGCGGCCTGTCGGGCTTCCCCAAGCGCGCGGAGAGCGTCCACGACGCCTTCGACACGGGGCACGCCTCGACCTCGATCTCGGCGGCCCTCGGCCTCGCCGAGGCCCGGCACCGCCTCGGGCGGCCGGGCAAGGTGATCGCCGTGATCGGCGACGGGGCCCTCACCGGAGGCATGGCCATGGAGGCCCTGAGCCACGCGGGCCAGCTCGGCCTGCCCCTCGTCGTCGTGCTCAACGACAACAAGATGTCGATATCGCCCAACGTGGGCGCCCTCTCCCGCTACCTTTCCCGGCTCTCCGCCACCGCCCGCTACCAGGCCCTCCGCTCCCGCATCGACGCCGTCGTCCGCGGCCTCCCCCTGGCCGGCCCCTGGCTCTATTCCCGCATGGTCCGGGCCAAGCGCGCGGTCAAGGCCCTGTTCTTCAAGGAGAACCTCTTCTCCGACCTCGGCTTCGAGTACGCGGGCCCCATCGACGGGCACAATATCCCCGAGATGCTCGCCGTGTTCCGGGAGGTCCGCGCCCTCGACCGCCCCGTCGTCGTCCACGTGGTGACCCGCAAGGGCAAGGGCTACGACCTCGCGGAGGAGGACCCCGCGCGCTACCACGGCGTGGCTCCCATGCGCTGCTCCGACGGCAAGCTCGAGGCCCGGCCCGCGGCCACCTTCACGGAGGCCTTCTCCGAGGCCCTCCTGCGGGCGGCGGCCTGCGACGAGCGCGTCGTCGCCGTCACGGCGGCCATGGCCAAGGGCACGGGCCTCGAGGCCTTCCGCTCGGCCTTCCCCGGCCGGCTCTACGACGTGGGCATCGCCGAGGAGCACGCGGTCACCTTCGCCGCCGGCCTCGCCGCCGGGGGCCTCCGGCCCGTGGTCGCGATCTACTCCACCTTCATGCAGAGGGCCGTCGACCAGGTCTTCCACGACGCGGCCCTCCCCGGCCTGCCCGTGGTCTTCGCCCTCGACCGCTCGGGGGCCGTGGGCGAGGACGGGGAGACCCACCAGGGCCTGTACGACATCGCCCTCTTCCGCCCCATGCCCCGGCTCTCCATCCTCGCCCCGGCGAGCGCGGGCGAGCTGGCCCTGAGCCTCGAGTGGGCCCTCTCGGAGCGCGTCCCCGGCGGCGAAGCCGCCGGGGGGGGGCCGGTCATTATCCGCTACCCCAAGGGCCGCTGCCCCCGCGAGGAGGAGGCCTACGCCGAGCCGATCCGTCCCGGCCGGGGCGTCTTCGTGCGCCGCTCCGGGGCCGACGCCCTCCTCGTCGCCATGGGAGGCCTCGTGAGCCTGGCCGCCGAGGCCTCCGACCTCCTGCTCCGCGAGCAGGCCGCCGCGGCGCCCGGCCCGGCGCCGGGGGGGGCCGACGTCTACGACCTCCGCTTCGTCTCCCCCTTCGACGAGGAGTTCTTCCTCGAGGCGGCCGCGCCCTACCGCCGCATCATCGTCCTCGAGGAGGGGGTCGCCTCGGGGGGCCTGGGCGAGGGCATAGCCGCCCTGATCGCGCGCCGCCTCCCCCGGGCCTCGGTCCGCGTGGCCGGCTTCCCCTCCGAGCCCGAGGCCCAGGCGAGCCGCGACGAGCTGGTCGAGCGCGCCGGGCTCTCGGCCGCCGGCATCGCCGAGCGGGTCCGGGCCGCCGAGGCCGAGGACCGGCTCGAGGGCCGCATCTTCGTCTTCCGCTCCGCGGCCGGCGGCGCGGCGGGGGCCGGCCGATGAGCCTCGCGCTCCCGCGGGGCCGCGCCCTGCCCCTCGGCGACGAGGCCCTCGTCATGGGCGTCGTCAACCTCACGCCCGACTCCTTCTTCGCCCCGAGCCGCCGCCGCTCCGCGCGCGAGGCCCGCGACGCCGCCCTCGCCATGGCCGCCGCCGGCGCCGCCATCGTTGACCTGGGCGGCGAGTCCACGAGGCCGGGCTCCGAGCCCGTCGGGGAGGAGGAGGAGCTCGAGCGGGTGATCCCCGCGATCCAGGCCATCCGCCGCGACTCCGATATCCCCCTCTCCGTCGACACGCGCAAGCTCGCCGTGGCCCGGGCCGCCCTCGACGCGGGGGCGGACATCCTCAACGACGTCGCCGCCCTCGCGGCCCCGGGCATGGCCGAGCTGGCAGCCGAGCGCGGCGCCGCGGCGGTCCTCATGCACATGAAGGGCGAGCCCAAGACCATGCAGGAGGCCCCGAGCTACGAGGACTGCCCCGCCGAGGTCTTCGCCTTCCTCCTCGGGGCGGCCCGCCGCGCCGAGGCCGCCGGTATCGGCCGCGACCGCATCGTCCTCGACCCCGGCATCGGCTTCGGCAAGCGCCTGGGCGACAACCTCGAGCTCCTCGCCCGCCTGGGCGAGCTCGCCGCGGCCGGCTACCCCGTCCTCGTGGGCCTCTCGCGCAAGGCCTTCGTCGGCGCGATCACGGGCCGCCCCGCCGAGGGCCGGCTCCCGGGCAGCCTCGGCGCGGCCTGCGCCGCCTACTCAGGCGGCGCGAGGATCTTCCGCGCCCACGACGTGCCCGAGACGGTCGACGCCCTCGCCCTCTTCGCCGCCGTCCGCGCGGCGGGCCGGAGGCGGGGATGAGCTTCGGCGAGCTCGCCTCCCTCGTCTCGGCCTACGTGCGGCCCGCCCTCGACGTACTGGTCCTCGCTTACATCCTGTACAAGACCTACGAGGTCCTCGTGCGGACCCAGGCCATCCAGCTGGTCAAGGGAGCCCTGGTCCTCGCCGCGGTCTACGCCGTCGCCCTCTTCCTCCAGCTCACGACGGTCGCCTGGATCCTCAACATCCTCGCGCCCGGCCTCGTCATCGCCCTCGCCATCGTCTTCCAGCCCGAGCTGCGCAAGATCGTCATGCGCCTCGGCCGGGGCTCCTTCCTCCGCGGCGGCTCCCGCCCCCGCGTGACCCAGATCGAGGCCGCCCTCACCGCCGCCGAGCTCCTCGCCTCGCAGCGCCGCGGGGCCCTCATGGTCTTCGCGCGGAACGTGGGCCTCAAGAACATCGTCGATACCGGCACCAGGCTCGACGCCCTCCTCTCCTCGAGCCTCGTCACCACGATCTTCGGCCACGACACCCCCCTGCACGACGGGGCCATCGTCGTCCAGGACGGGAGGATAGCGGCTGCGGGCTGCTTCCTCCCCCTCTCCGAGCAGCAGGACATCCGCAAGAGCTTCGGCACGAGGCACCGCGCCGCCCTCGGGCTCTCGGAGGAGTCCGACGCCGTCGTCCTCGTCGTCTCCGAGGAGACCGGGGCCATCTCCCTGGCCTACGAGTCCAAGCTCTACTACGGCCTCTCCCTCGACCAGGCGCGGCGGCGGCTGGGCGAGCTCCTGGAGTTCCCCGCCCAGGACGAGGCCGAGGCCGAGGAGGCCCCCCTTGCGGAATAGGCGCCCCCTCGAGCGGCTGACCCGCGACTGGCCCGCCAAGATCCTCTCCCTCGCGGCGGCCCTCCTTTTGTTCTTCTTCTACCGCCTCAACCGCCTCGAGGACCGCTACCTGGCCGTGCCCCTCGAGGTGGCCCAGGGCGAGGAGTACTCCCCCTCGAGCCAGCTGCCGCGCTCGGTGCGCATCGTCCTGCGCGGGGAGTCGAACGCCATCTTCTCCATCCAGGAGGGCGACGTCCGGGCGAGCCTCGACCTCTCGGGCTACCGGAGCGAGGGCGTCTACCGCGCGGCCGTGCGGATCGAGAAGCGGGGCTCGGCCCTCGGCGTGGATCCCCTCGAGATCAAGGCGGAGCCGAGCGAGGTGGCCGTGGGCATCGAGCGCCGCGTGAGCCGGGTCGTGCCCGTGACGCCCTCCTTCCGCGGCTTCCTCGAGCCGGGCTTCGAGCTCGCCTCCTTCGAGATCCAGCCCGCCGAGGTCGAGATCGACGGCCCCGCGAGCGCCGTGGGCCGGGTGGCCGACGTGGCCACCGACTTCGTGGAGCTCTCCGGCCGCAGCGCCGACTTCTCCGTCAAGGTCAAGCTCGTCAAGAAGGACGCTCTCGTCTCCTTCGCGGGGATCGACCAGGCGGAGTTCCGCGCCGTCGTGCGCAAGTCCCTCGCGACGCGGACCTTCGACCGCCTGCCCATCCTGCCCGTCGGCCTCGACCCAGCCCTCGAGCTCGCCGAGCCCCTGCCGGCGGGCTCGATCCGGATCCGCTCCGCGGGGGGCGCGGCCGCGGCGGCCGCCGACTTCACGCCGACGCCCGGGGCCCTCTCGGTGGACCTGTCCTCGGCGCGGAAGCCGGGGACCTACGTCCTGCCCGTGCTGGCGGTCCTGCCCGACGGCTACGCCGTCGAGCGCTACGAGCCCCAGGAGCTCGCCGTCCAGCTCGTCCCCAAGGGGGAGGCGCGATGATCCTCGGCCTCGGCATCGACATCGTCCACGTCAGGCGCATCCATCACTGGATGGAGACCGAGGGCCTCGTCGAGCGCTTCTTCCACCCGGAGGAGGCCGCCTCCTCCAAGGATCGCGGCCACGCCGAGGCCCTCTCCCTCGCCGCGCGCTTCGCCGCCAAGGAGGCCTTCGGCAAGGCCCTCGGCACGGGGCTCGCGGGCATGCGCCTGCGGGACATCCAGGTCATCAACAACCACAACGGGCGCCCGGACATGATCCTGCACGGCACCGCCCTCGAGCGCTTCCGCGCCCTGGGCGCGGCGCGCGTGCTCGTGTCGCTCACCCACGAGAGCGACAACGCCGTGGCCGTCGTGGTGATAGAGGGGTAAGCCATGCTGCGAAGCCCGCCCAAGCCCGCGAAGGACGACAAGGAGAAGAAGGTCACCTTCATCGCGAAGGAGCCCATCGACTGCCCCGTCTGCGGGACCTCCTTCAAGCGCGAGGAGCTTTTCTCCGGGCGCGTGAACGCCGGCGACCTCACCGACGAGCTCCACCGGACCTACATACCGATGCAGGCCTTCGGCGCGGTCCGTCCCCTGGTCTACGACCTGACCGTCTGCCCCTCCTGCTGGTACGCCGCCTACCGTCCCGACTTCGCCGGCCTCCACGGCCGCTACGCGGAGCCGCTCAAGCTCGCCGCCGACTCGCGGATCCAAGGCGCGCAGCGGATCTTCGGCAGCCTCGACTTCAACGAGCCCCGCGGCCTCGTCGAGGGGACCGCCTCCTATTACCTCGCGATGCTCTGCTACGACGGCCTGCCCAAGGACTACGCCCCGGTCATCAAGCAGGGGATCTCCTCGCTCAGGGCGGCCTGGCTCTGTTCCGAGCTCGAGGCCGAGCGGCCCGGCGAGAACTACGCGCTCGCCGCCGAGGCCTTCTACCGCAAGGCCCGCTTCCTCTACCGCCTCGCCGTGGAGCTCGACCAGCTGGGCAAGCAGCCCCTGACCGAGGTGAAGTGGCTCGGCCCCGACACCGACAAGAACTACGGCTACGAGGGCGTGCTCTACCTCTCGGCGGTCCTCGAGCTCGAGTACGGCCCCACGGGGGACCCGGCCAAGCGGACCGAGACCCTCGACGCCTCCAAGCGCATCCTGGCCAAGATGTTCGGCCTCGGCCGGAAGAGCCGCTCCAAGCCCGGCCCCCTCGTCGACAAGGTCCGCGACGTCTACGACCGCCTCAAGGCCGAGCTCAACCAGGACGACGACGAGGACGATGAGTAGGCGGACCATCAGGCTCGAGCTGGCCTACGACGGCACGGACTTCGCGGGCTGGCAGCGGCAGGCGGGCGACCGCTCGGTCCAGGGCGAGCTCGAAGAGGCCCTCGGCCGGATGCACGGCCATCCCGTAGGCGCGGTGGGCGCGGGCCGCACCGACGCGGGGGTCCACGCCCGGGCCCAGGTGGCCCACTTCCATACGGACATCGCGGGCATCCCCGCGCCCCGCTTCGTCCCGGCCCTGAACCGGCTCCTGCCGCGGGACCTCCGCGTCACGGCCTCCTCCGAGGCCGCGGCCGGCTTCCACGCCCGCTTCGACGCGCGGCTGCGCCGCTACCGCTACTTCGTCTCCTGCGGCTCCTCCTCGGCCGACCCCTTCCGCCTGCGCTACGCCCACCAGCTCTTCCGCCGCCCCTCGGCCGAGGCCCTCGACGCCCAGGCCTCCCTCCTCCTGGGCGAGCGGGACTTCGATACCTTCGCCGCGGCCCGCGACCCCTCCGCCAGCCGCTCGCGCTACGTGCACGAGGCCTCCTGGCGCTGGGAGGGGCCCGGCCTGGTCTTCACGGTGGCGGCCAACGCCTTCCTCTGGCGCATGGTCCGCTCCCTCGTGGGCTCCATGCTCCACTTCGAGGCCGAGGCCGGCGGCTCCCCCGGGCGCGCCCGCGCCCTGATGGCCGAGGCCTTAGGCGCCCGGGATCGCTCCGCGGCCGGCCCGACCGCCCCGGCCCGGGGCCTGTTCCTGTGGAACGTCGAGTACTACTCCTCGCCGGGGCGGGCCGCCGAGGGATGCGATCTCCCCGAGGCCGGGACGGAGGAGGGCGAGGAGGAGTGAGGCCGGCCGCCCGCCCGGCCCCGACCCGGGCCTAGGCCTCCATGAGCGCGGCGTAGCGCTCGCCCACGGCCTTCCAGTCGATCACCTTGAAGAAAGCCTCCAGGTAGTCCGCCCTCCGGTTCTGGTACTTGAGGTAGTAGGCGTGCTCCCAGACGTCTATGCCGAGGACGGGCGAGCGCCCCTCCGCCAGGGGGCTGTCCTGGTTGGCCGTCGACTCGACGAGGAGCTTCTTCCCGGGGCCGAGGGAGAGCCAGGCCCAGCCCGAGCCGAAGCGCCCGAGCCCGGCCTTCACGAGCTCGGCCTTGAGGGCGTCGAAGCCCCCGAGCTCGCGGTCCACAGCCGCGCCGAGGGAGCCCGAGGGCCTGCCGCCCCCGCCGGGGCCGATGCTCTCCCAGAGGAGGGCGTGGTTGTAGTGGCCGCCGCCGTTGTTGCGCACCGCCGCGCGCATGCCCTCCGGCAGCTTGGCCCAGTCGCGCGCCAGGGCCTCCGCGGCCCAGGACGCGTACTCCGTGCCCTCGACGGCCTTGTTGAGGTTGGCGACGTATGCCCCGTGGTGCTTGCCGTGGTGGATCGCCATGGTCTGGGCGTCGATGTGGGGCTCGAGGGCGTCGTAGGGATATCGCAGGTCGGGAACGTTGAACGACATAGGAACCTCCTCGCGCCTGGTCTCCCAGGCGGATTTTATATATAGAAAATACTATATAAAATCCGGAACGGGAACGCCGCGCGGGGCTCGGAGGCGAAAAAAAGCCCGGGGAGCCCCGTTCTCTCCCCGGGCCGATTCGGGCAGTGCCGCCCGCTCAGCAGTTGCGGATGGCCCCGAGGCTGACGAGGGCCTCGTTCGTCTCGCGGAAGCGCTTGACCACGATGGGGAGGAGCTCGAGGGCCGCCTCGGGATGGGCCTTGAGGAAGGCGTTGAACTCCCAGGAAGCGAGGACGAGGCAGCTGGTGTCGACGACCGCCGCGACGCTCGCGGAGCGCGGCGAGCCGTCGAAGACGGCCATCTCGCCCATGATGTCCCCGGGGCCGTTCTCGGCCAGCTCGACGTTGCGGCCCGAGGCGTCCGTCTTCTCTACGCGCACCTTGCCCGAGAGGATGATGAACAGGCCGATGCCGCTCTCGCCCTGGCGCATGAGGTACTCGCCGGCCTTGAAGCTCCGCTCGGCGCAGATATCGGCGATGCCCTTGACGTGCTTGGGGTGCATGCCCTCGAAGAGGCCCACCTTGGCCAGGGCTTGGTTCTTGTCCATGTCGCTCTCCTTTGTGATGAAGATATAGGCGGCTTCACCGCCCGTCAAGGACGGTCCCTCGCGGCCCCGCCCGAGCGGGAGCTCCGCCGCGGTCCCGCCTTCGGCGCGGCCGCCTCGGCTCCGGCGAGCGAGACCGCGAGGCGCTCCGGCGCCGGGACGATGCCCGCCGCCTCGAGCTTGCGGAGGATCGCGGGCAGGAGGGCGTTCTTGAGGGCCGCGAAGTCGTCCTTCTTGAACCAGACGCCGAAGCTGACGGAGATGCCCCGGCTCCCGAGCTCGCCCGCCAGGAAGAAGGGCTCGGGTTCGGAGAGGGCCGCGGGGACGGACATGGCCGCGTCCTTGAGCAGGGCCTCGACGATCTCGAGGTCGGTCCCGTAGGGGAGGACGAGGGAGAGGTCGAGGCGTCGCTCGGGGAAGCGCGTGACGTTGACGATGTTCGACTTGATCATCGTCTCGTTCGGGACGCGGGCGAGCTTGTTGTCGAAGGTGCGGATCTTGACCGAGAGCATGTCCACCGACTCCACGACCCCGGAGAGGGCGTCGAGCTGGATGACGTCGCCGACCTGGAAGGCCTTCTCGGAGAAGAGGAAGAGGCCGGAGATCACGTTCGAGATCGAGGTCTGGGCCGCGAAGCCGATGGCTATGCCCGCTATCCCCGCCGCGCCGAGGAGGGCCCCCAGGTCGATGCCCGCCGCCTCGGAGGCGTTGACGAGGACGACCACGGCCCCGCCGTACTTGACGGCCTTCTCGGCGATCTCCAACGCCCTGCCGCCCAGCTTCCTCCGGCCGACGAGCTTGAGGACCGCGAGGCATATCCGCACGGCCAGGTAGCCCAGGACGAGGATGGCAAGGACGCTCGCGGCCCGGGAGAGGCTGCGCGGGCCGGAGAGGGCGCGGAGCACCTCGTCGGTCAGGCTCGTCACGGCATCGCTCATCGCCCCTCCCTTCCGCCCCGCGGCCGGGCCGCCGGCGAGCTTCGAGTCTAGCACGGCGATCCCGGGCCGTCGACCTCGGGGCGAAGGGCCGCTTGATGCGGGCCGGCCTCGGCGTTTAGCATGGTGCGAGGATGAAGAAGCCCAAGCCGCCCCGCCCCGCCTCCCCGCCCCAGGCCCCCGCCGGCCCCGCGCGCTCCTGGGAGTCGGTCGTGCCCGAGCTCGACCCGGGCGGGCGGGTCGACGGCTACGTGGCCCGGGCGGCGGCGGGGATCCTCTCGCGCTCCCAGCTCAAGGCCCGGGAGGCCTCCATCCTGGTCAACGGCAGGCCGGCCAAGCCCTCGCGGCCCGTGGCCCCCGGCGACCGGGTCCGGGTCGACTGGGTCGAGGAGGCCTCGCCCGGGATCGTCCCCGAGGATATTCCCCTCGACCTGATCTACGAGGACGGCTCCTGCCTCGTCCTCGACAAGGCCCAGGGCATGGTCGTCCACCCCGGGGCCGGGAACCGGCGCGGCACGGCGGCCAACGCCCTGGCCGGCCTCCTCGCCAGGGCGGGGACGGGTTGCGCCGCGGCCGGGGAGGGCTTCCGCGCCGGCATCGTGCACCGCCTGGACAAGGACACCTCCGGGGTGATGATCGCCGCCAAGGACCCGCGCTCCCAGGCCTTCCTGGCGGCCCAGTTCAAGGATCGCCTAACGCGCAAGGACTACGTCGCCGTCACGCGCGGGGTTCCCCGGCCGAGCGAGGGCCGCATCTCCGACCGGCTCGGGCGCGACAGGCGGGAGCGCAAGCGCTTCGCCCGGGTCGAGTCCGGGGGCAAGGCCGCCGTCACGGACTACCGCGTCCTCGCCTCCTGGGGCGACGCGGACCAGGCACGGGCCGAGGGCAAGGCCCGGGCGGCCGCGCGGAGCCAGGGCTACGCCCTCGTCGCGCTCAGGCCGAGGACGGGGCGGACCCACCAGCTCCGCGTCCACATGGCCGGCCTGGGCTGCCCCATCCTCGGCGACCCGATCTACGGCAAGCGCGATCCGCGCTTCCCCGAGGCGAGCCTCATGCTCCACGCGAGGCGGCTTCGCATAACGCTCCCCGGGGAGGCCGAGCCGCGGACCTTCTCCGCCCCCCTGCCCGAGCGCTTCAAGGCCTTGCTGCGCCGCCTTGCCGCGGAACTTGGCGAGCCGACGATGAGGGGAGAAAAAACGGAGGGCGCGGAATAGCGAAGAGGGAGGGGAGGAAATTCCCTTCTATCTCGTTCCTCTGCGTCCTCTGCGTTTCCCCTTGTTCCCCGGTATCCGCGCTCCGGAAATGGCTATTCCTCATTGATCCAGACGCGCATCTCGTTCTCGCCGCGGTTGTCCCAGGCGTAGTAGGGCACGGCCTTGATCCGCACCTTGCGCGCCGGCTCCGGCCGCGCCTCGTCCTCGTCGCGGTAGAGATCGCCGCCCCAGTCGCCCGAGCTCCTCAGGGCCTCGCCGGCCAAAGTCACTACGCCGCCCAGGAGGCCCGGCTCGAGGGAGGCCTCGAGCTTGGCGCCGCGCGGCAGGCGGATGTCGGAGAGGAGGCCGCCGTTGTCGGCCTCCTCGAGGCAGTAGACGACGGGGCCGCGCATGAGCGCTACCTTGCCCGCGTCGTCGCGCACGAGGGGGTTGGCCCGGACGCGGCGCACGGGCATGGGCAGCCTGAGCTCGAGGACGTCGCCGGGCCTCCACTCGCGCTCGATCTTCAAGTATCCGTCGGCCAACGCGCCCTCGGCGGGCTTCCCGCCGATCGCCGCCTGGAAACCCCGGCACCAGTCGGGCACGCGCAGCGAGAGGGCGAAGCGGGCCGGCCTCTCGGGATCCACGGAGACGCGGGCCTCCTCCTTCCAGGGGAAGCCCGCCTCGACGCGGAGCCGCGTCGCCGCGCCCCCGAGCACGAGCTCGGTCTCGCTGCCGACGTAGAGGTGGACGGCGGCGCCCGACTCGTCGGCCGAGTAGACGTAGCCGCCGAGGGAGGCCACGAGGCGGGCGATGTTGGGCGGGCAGCAGGCGCAGGGGAACCAGCCTTGGCGGGTGGCCGCCGCGTAGTCGGCGTCGTGGCGCTCCCTGATGGCCCGGGGCACCGACTCGAGGAGGTTCACGTAGAAGTAGCGCGTGCCGTCGAGGGAGAGCCCCGAGAGTATGCCGTTGTAGAGGGCGCGCTCGATCACGTCGTAGTAGTCGCCCTTCATCTCGAGGCGGCTCATGCGCTGGGCCCAGAAGACCAGGCCTATGGAGGCGCAGGTCTCGTTGTAGGTCTGGGCGTTGGGCAGGTCGTAGTCGTAGGAGAAGCCCTCCCAGGACTCCTGCTGGCCGAGACCGGCGGTGACGAACATCTGCCGCCGCGTGACGTCCTCCCACAGGACGCGGCAGGCCTCGGCGAGGCTCGGGTCCCCGGCGAGGGCGGCCACGTCGGCCATGCCCGCGTACATGTACACCGCGCGCACCGCGTGGCCCGTGGCGACCTTCTGCTCCCGCACCGGCGCGTGCGAGAGGTTGTACTTGTACATGCGCTCCTTGAAGGGGCCGAGGTCGCCCGGCTCCCCGCGCTCCGCCGCCTCGAGCTCGAAGTAGTGGGGCTTGGCGCCGCGCTGGTCGAGGAAGTACTTCGCGAGGCGGAGGTAGCGCTCCTCGCCGGTGGCCTCGTAGAGCTTGGCGAGGGCCATCTCGGTGACCTGGTGGCCCGGGTAGCCGTGCTTCTTGCCCTCCTCGGGCCCGAAGACCGAGTCGATGTGGTCGGCGTTCCGCCGCATGATGTCGAGAAAAGCCCGCTTGCCCGTGGCCCGGTAGTAGGCCACGGCCGCCTCCATGAAATGGCCGGCGACGTAGAGCTCGTGGCTCTCCCGCTCGTTCTTCCACTTGAGCTCGGGAAACTTGACGGTGAAGTGGCTGTTGAGATAGCCGTCGGGCTGCTGGGCCTTGCCGAGGATCTCGATCACCCCGTCGGCGAGGCGCTCGAGCTCGGGATCGCGCTCCGTGGCCAGGCACCAGGCTACCGCCTCGAGCCACTTCGCGACGTCCGAGTCCTGGAAGCGGTAGCCGTAGAACTCCCCCTCCTCGAGGCCCGCGGCGATGCGCAGGTTGGCGATCGCGTGGCTCTTCGCGACCCCCGGGACGCGGTCGTTCATGACCTCCCATTGGTAGGGCACGATGACCTTGCGCACGAGCTCCTGATACTTCCTCCAGAACGCGTCGGTAACCTTCACGGAACCTGCTTCGACCGGCTTCATCGATGAGTCTCCCTTGCCTGTTGCTGTGTCTTCAACCTCGTACGGATATCTTATGCCTCGTGAACATCGAGCTCAAGGCGGCCTCGTCGGAGACCCGGAGCTCGCGCGCGGCCTCGTCCCAGCGCAGCCCTACCAGCGTGAACTCGCCCGCCTCGTAGGCGTAGCTCGTCCCGTCGTCGTCGTAGAGCTCGAAGGACGCGTCGGCGCCGGGGTAGACCTCGATCTCGAGCTCGCGCTGCCGGAGCTCGGCGCTCGGTACGACCTCTCCCAGGGGCAGTACGGACCCCGCGGGGACGTAGAGGGGAATGGTGTCGATCGGCGCCTCGGCGAGGATGTCGCTGCCGCCCGGGTAGCGCCGCCCCGTCCAGTAGTCGTACCAGTCGCGGCCCGCGGGCAGGTGCACCGCGCGGCGGGAGGCGCCCTTGTCCGTGACCGGGGCCACGAGGAGGGAGGGCCCGAACATATACTCGTCGCCTATCTCGGCCGAGCGCGGATCGCCGGGGAAGTCCATGAACAGGGGCCGCATGAAGGGCGCGCCCGTGAGGTGGGTCCGGCGCGCGCAGGAGTAGAGGTAGGGCAGGAGGCGGTAGCGGAGCTTGAGGTACTTCGCGACGATCGCCTCCGCCTCGGGGCCGAAGCTCCAGGGCTCGTTGCCGACGGGGCGGCGGCCGTGGGTCCGGAAGGTGGGGCAGAAGGCGCCGAACTGGTACCAGCGCAGGTAGAGCTCGGTATACTCCTCGCGGCCGTAGCCGAAGCCGCCCAGGGGGTGGTCGGGGTGGTGCCAGCCCCCGATGTCGGAGGACCAGTAGGGCATGCCCGAGGCGACGAAGTTGAGGGCGCAGGGGACCTGCCTCTTGAGGACGTCCCACTGGCAGGGGATATCCGAGGACCAGAAGCTCGTGCCGTTGCGCTGGGCCCCCGTGTAGGCGGCCCGGCTGAGGATCAGGCAACGCGTCCCGTAGGCGGCCCGGTGCCGCTCGTAGATCGCCTGGGTGTGCCACAGGGGATAGAGGTTGTGCAGCCGGGCCCCCGACCCGATCGAGAAGCGGTGCTCGAGCGGCGGGATGTCGGGCTCGGTCTCGTCGAGCCAGTAGGCGTCGACGCCTTGGTCGACGTAGTTCGAGCGGAGCTTTCCCCAGAGGAAGTCGGCGCACTCGGGGATGCTCGTGTCGATGTCGGGGCCGCGGGGATCGCCGTCGCTCGCGGGCTCCCCGTCCTTCGCGAGCATGAACCACTTGTTCCGGTAGAAGGTCTCCCAGTTCTCCGACTCCCTGGCCACCCGGGGCCAGATCGAGAACATGGTCCGGAAGCCCATCGCGCGCAGCTCGGCGCAGAGCGCGCTGAGGTCGGGCCAGGCGCGCTCGTCGACGCGCCAGTCGCCCGTGTGGGGCCAGTGGTAGTAGTCCACGACCAGGAGGTCGCAGGGCAGGCCCTTCTCGCGGTACTTCCGAGCCACCTCGAGGAGCTCCGCCTGGCTCTTGTAGCGCTCCTTGCATTGCCACAGGCCCAGGGCGTAGCGGGGCGGGATGGGCGCCGGCCCCGAGAGGGCGCGGTAGCCGGCGTAGATATCGTCGAAGGCGGGGCCGGCGATGACGAAGAAGGAGGCCCGGTCGGCTACCTCGCAGCTCCAGCGCCTGACGCGGCCGCCGGGGCCGCCCGGGCCGGCCGCGGGGCCGACGGTGACGCGCGAGGGATTGTCGAACAGCAGGCCGTAGCGGCGGCTCGAGACCATGAAGGGGACGCCTACCGACTCCCCGCCCGGGGCGTCGTAGTCGTGCCAGACGCGGACTTCGGCGCCCGACTGGTCCATGAGGCCGTTCTGGTGCTGCCCCAGGCCGAAGATAGCCTCGCCCTCGTAGTCCGCGAAGTCCGCGTCGAGCCTGAATGCCTCCCTCGGGCTCGCCTCCATCGTCAGGCCGACCAGGGTCGTCAGGAGCTCTCCGCCAGGGCCGCGGAAGGAGAGCTCCGGCCCCGATTCGGTTTCGCGCAACGCGACCGATATACCAGGGAGGCGGAGCGTCGTCGCCGCGCCGTCCCGCTCGACCTCGGCGCTGGCCGGAGCGTCGGGTTCGCCCATGATGCCCCACATCGGAGCCTCGACGGCGGGGGCGCCCTTCCCCCGCCAGGAGACGTGGATGATCGAATCGCCGTAGGCGGTCAAGGTCAGGGGCGCGCCCCGGAACTCGAGCCCCAGGCGTCCGCCCTTCAATGCTTCCTTTTGCATAGGGGCGGCCTAGCCCTTCAGCCCGGTCATCGCGATGCCCTCGACGAAGTACTTCTGCGCCGAGAGGTAGAGCACGAGGATGGGCACGAGGGTGAAGACCGATGCCGCCATCAAAAGGTCGTAGCGCGTCGCGTACAGGCCCCGGAAGGAGGCCAAGCCGAGCTGGACGGTGAACTTGGCCGTGGAGTTGATGTAGATGAGGGGATTCTGGAAGTCGTTGTAGACCTGCTGGAACACGAAGATGATCACGGTCGCGAGGATGGGCTTGGAGAGGGGCATGATGATCTTCCACCAGATGCGGAGCCGCGAGTAGCCGTCCACGAAGGCGGCGTCGTCGAGCTCCTTGGGCAGGGTCATGTAGAACTGCCGCATGAGGAAGATGACGAAAGCCTGGCCGAAGAAGCCCCGGGCTATGAGGGGGTAGAGGGTGTCGATGAGCCTGAGGTTCCGGAACAGGAGGAAGGTGGGGATCATCGTCACCGACACGGGGATCATCATCGAGGCGATGAGGCACATGAAGACGAGCTCGCTGCCCCGGAAGCGGATCCGCGCGAAGGAGAAGGCCGCGAGCGAGGAGGTGACGATGCAGCCGAGGGTGAAGGGTATCGCTACGAGCATGGAGTTGCCGAACATGCGCGTGAAGTTGAGGCCGCCGGCCCTCCACGCGGAGCGGTAGTTGGAGAAGGCCCAGGCCGAGGGCAGGAGCTTGGGCGGGAAGACGAAGATCTCCGCCAGGGGCTTGAAGGAGGAGAGGATCATCCAGAAGAAGGGGATGAGGTCCACCGCCGCGACGAAGACGAGGAAGGCGTAGGTCAGGGAGAGCGCGGTCTTGCTTCGCTTGTTCTTCATCGCGGCCTCCTACAGGTCGTACTGGACCTTGCGCCCGAGGAGGCGGTCCTGGACGAGGGTCACGCCCATGATAAGGACGAAGAGGACCATGGCCTGGGCGCAGGCGTAGCCCATCTTCCCGTAGCGGAAGGCGTTGACCCAGAGGTAGTAGGCGATGGTGTGGGTCGAGTAGCCGGGGCCCCCGTTGGTCATTATGTAGATCTCGGTGAAGACCTGGAAGGCGTAGATCACCGAGACGATGATCACGTAGTAGAAGGCGGGCGTGAGGAGGGGGAGCTTGATGTACAGGAGCTTGCGCAGGCCGGTCACGCCGTCGAGCTCCGCCGCCTCGTAGAGCTGCCGCGGGATGCCCTGGAGGGCCGCGAGGATGATGAGCATGTTGTAGCCGGCGTCCTTCCACATGTACATGGCGGCCACGCTGAAGATGGAGATCCTGGGGTTGGTGAGCCAGCCGACCGGCTCCAGCCCCGCGAGGGAGAGCAGGTAGTTGAACAGGCCGAACTCGGAGTTGTAGAGCCAGACGAAGAGGAGGGCCACGACGAGGACGGGCGAGACGACGGGGAGGTAGAAGATCGTGCGGAAGCCGATGATGCCGCGGATGGGCATGTCCATCGCGAGGGCGAGGACGAGCGAGGCGACGATCGATACGGGCACGTAGACGACGACCCACTTGCAGGTGTTCAGCAAGCTGATGCGGAAGACCTCGTCTCCCCAGAGGGCGCGGTAGTTCCGGAGGCCCGAGAAGGCGGGCTTGCCGGTCAGGTTCCAGTCGAAGAGGCTGATGGCCGACGAGGCCAGGATCGGGTAGACCATGAACAGGAGGAAGCCGAACAGGGCTGGGGCTATGAAGAGCCAGCCCTCGACGGTGTCCCGCCTCCGGAGGCTATGGGTCGCGGCGCTCATCGGTAATGCTCCTCGGTGGAAAAATGCGGTGAACTAAACCACAGAGACAAAGAGGCACAGAGGCACAGAGGCACAGAGGCACAGAGGCACAGAGGCACAGAGGCA